>Ga0265780_10001380_pt1 | contig 34227 bp, 27 predicted proteins | sample P1T30metagenome_FD_192432 | JGI IMG/M metagenome (GOLD analysis project Ga0265780, IMG submission 192432) | Plant litter microbial communities from East Loma Ridge, Irvine, California - P1 T30 | ecosystem: Environmental > Terrestrial > Plant litter > Unclassified | place: USA: California...
GCGCGCTCTTGTCCTGGTAGCTCAGTTGGTAGAGCAGAGGATTGAAAATCCTTGTGTCGGTGGTTCGATTCCGCCCCGGGCCACCAAGAACATCGTTCACGCAACGCCAACCATCAGTGGTTGGCGTTTTCGTTTGTGGAACTTGTAATCCTCGTGTCCGGTCTATTTCCGGGTCCCGCGAGTGGACAACAAGTCACGAGCTCGCCCATCAAGAGCTGTTTGTCAGGTCAGCTTGCGTCTTTCGGCCTTACGAACATAGCGGTATTGTCGTGACGCATCTCAATATGGAACAGTTTACTCGCCCGTAAAACCTCGCTGATTTTTCGATATCCATAGTTCACGGGAGAAAACGAACTAGTGTTAGAGATGTAATGGCCCACTTTGCTGACGTGCGACCAACCGTCGATATCCGACGTCTGGTCGGCTGCATTTAGCAATAGTTGGAGTAGCCCCCTGTCTTGGGTAAGATCTAGCTTGGTTTGCCCTCCTTGCTTCTCCGGCAATGCCTCTGGTCTCTTGATCAAATTCTCGATAAAAATGAATTGAGAACACGCGTGAACGAAGGGTGGTGGCGTCTTCATTTCGCCAAATCCATAAACAGGCATTCCACTTTCTTGAATTCGCATTACCAGAGGAGTGAAGTCACTATCGCTGGTCATAAGCGCAAATGCATCGATGTTCTTGCTGTAGAGTAGATCCATTGCATCGATGATCATTGCTGAGTCGGTCGCGTTTTTCCCGGTAGTGTAAGCGAACTGCTGGATGGGTCGAACCGCATTTGGATGCAGTTTCTCAATCCAGCCGCTAAGGTTATTACTCTTCCAGTCGCCATGTGCATGGCGTACGTTGACCGTGCCGTGTTTAGCGAGTTCCGAGAGCACACCTTCAATCGCGTAGTGACTTACATTATCACAATCGATCAGAAGGGCAATGCGCATGTCAGTCGGTTTCATTGACGCCTTAATTTGTGCGTTTGCCGGAGGTCTGCAAGCGGCCGATTTCCCTACATCCTCAATCTGATGTTTTGGTGGCTCGATAACGTCCCACCTCACGAAACATGTTTGTGCTAAAGCGCTACCCGATGCATATTGGCGCTTTTTTTTCCGCTGCGCTTGGGGTGTACTACGGCCTACATCCAGTGTCGTACAATCGACCAAATTGTCCAAACGTCCAGTCGACGCTCAACATCAACTGCGTAATCCCATACCCTACTCTGGCTCTACGTACCGCTCTGCGGTCAGACGCTTTGACCAACGATCTCGACATAGCCGATTAATTCAGCCGAGTAGCTACCATCGCCATTCGCCGCGCCCTTGTGCTTTAGCTCACGCTGTAGCGTTGGCTCGACAGCGCATGAAAAGAGGTCGAGCCGCTGATCCGATGAGAATCTCGGTGTCGCTGTCGGGGCCTGCAAGTAGCGTTCGCATTGCCGCTCTACCGCAGGCACACGTGTGCCGTCTTGCTTGACCGCAATTGGCTGAACCACCACGCGACGCTCCCCGTTCTTACCAGATGTCTCTACCATCCAAAACGACAGCAATACTGAATCGTCGACATCGGCCGCAACGGCAATGCCAAGACCTTCGGGCGGCACGCTACGCCAGCGGCCAAGCTCTTCCTGTACCAATGGGTGATCCAATCCCATCAGCTCCATATTGTCGTCATTCGTGGCCGTCTCTCGATTCAACGTAAATCTGGTCTTCCGCGCAGCATCGACAGTCACAAGGTCATAGGTCTCATCGTCCACTTTCAGAAGCTGCTGCTGCCGATCTGCCACCGCTGCCGACATGAATCGCACCAACCGCTCAAGGCTGGAAGACACATCAGAAAAGGGCTTGTAGTCGTCGAGACTGAAGCCTTCGAGGTCTTGGAACAAGTCAAATACAACCTGCCGCGCTTCGCGCGAATTCGACAGGGCAGCTTCCAACTCCACCTTTGTCCGCTTAAGCTCCGGGTCTGACAGCGCCTCTTGATACAGGCGGTCGTAGTTGAGGCGCTCTGAAAGTTGGCCGAGAATCTGCGCACGCAGGTCTTCGGCCACGTTGCCTTGCTCATCGACCTTGCCGACCGTCTTGGCAATCTCGACTAGCTTCTCGTCCAACATCAGGAAGATGCGACCTTCGATGGTATCTGAAAGCACAAGGTTGTAGACCTGTGCCGTGTGGTTCTGTCCGTAGCGGTGGATCCGGCCGATGCGCTGCTCCACGTCCATCGGGTTCCAAGGCAAATCGAAATTGAACAAGATGCGGGCGAATTGCAGGTTGATGCCCTCACGGCCAGCCGCTGTACAAACTAGCACGCGCGGGCCATCCTTCTGGCGGAAGCGGCGCTCCGCTGCGACCTTAGCACCATGATCGCCACCACGCAGCACGGCCACACCCTGGCCAGGGAAGGTCTGGTCGATCTCCCTCGCAATTAAGTCCACCGTGCCAAGGTAGGTGGCAAACACCACGATCTTCTCGTTCGGATTTTGCCGCCACAGGATACCCAAGCCGTCGAGCAGTTTCTGCGCCTTGGTCTCGCGCTGCTGCGGGAAGACCTTGAGCAGATCTCCAATCCGTAGCCGTTCTTCGGGGAGATGCAGCTCCACGACAGCCGATGCGGCTTCTTCAGCGTTGACAGCTCCATATTCGCTGCCATAAGGGTCGGAGGCCAGCTCCAGCGCTTCTTCGTCAAGTTTCTTGACCAGTCGATACTTGAGTTCGGCCAGCACACGGTCCACCTCGCTCCGGCCAATGCTGTCGCGTCCGAGATTGAATTCTTCATGGATCAATTCGCGGGCCTCATTAGTCAGCCGCTCACGTCCTTCGATGTCCAGGTCTTTATCTCGTAGAAATGCCTCGTGCAGCGTCAACATCAGCAATCGGCGTTTCATGGTGCGCCGCACGGCAGCAAAGCTCGACGCGGCGATCTTTTGGAAGATAGCCATCAGGAAGCCGAGGGCTCGCCCCCGACCACCCTGGCGACGCGCAAGGTCGAAGCCATCCTCCAAGTATTCGCGCAGCTTTTCGTAGAAGAGACGCTCGTCCGTGCCCATCAGGAAGGATTCGGTATGCACCCAGCGGCGCGCAAACAGCGGCGAGCCATCCGGCTGACAGGCGTCCGCCTTGGTGCGACGGAACATCACCGTGTTCAGGCGGTGCCGGTGTTCCAACATTTCCTCGGGGCTACCGAATAGCGTTGGGTTCAGCAGTTGCGCCAGCATCCAGAATTGGAAGTGATTGCCCTGGTGGGGTGTCGCCGAGAGCAGCATCAGATCACGCGAGTGGTCTTTCAGCGCCTCGGCCAGCTTGTAGTTCTCGGTCTTCCTGACCTTTCCGCCATTGCGGTATGCGGTGAGGTGATGGGCTTCATCGAACACCACTAGATCCCAACGCGGCGCATCCAGCAGGCGCTTGATGCGCGCCGGGCGCTTGAGGGTGTCGATGCTGGCGATCAGTCGGTCGTGCTTGGCGAAGGCATTAGTTTTACGGTCAGTAATGTCGCCCTCGGAGCCAAACACTTCGAAGTCGAGGTTGAACACTTCGTTCAGCTCACGATGCCAGTTGTTCACCAGCCCCGCAGGCACCACCATCAGCGCCCGGGTCAGTTCGCCCCGGCTGGCCAGCTCTCGGAGAATGAGTGCCGTTTCGATGGTCTTACCCAGCCCAACCTCGTCGGCGATGAGGTAGCGCCGGGGCGATGCAGTGGCGATTCGGTGCGTTAGCACCACCTGATGGGGGAGCAGATCGATCTTGGCTGAGGTCAGCGCGGAAGCGCTTTCCATTACAGGCAGCGTGTGCGCCTCGTATGACAGCCACGCCTTGCGTGCGCGGTCGGCGTTGCCATCGACCGCACGCAGGATGCGTTCGGTGCGGGAGAGCTCGCGGCGAACAGAGCTAACCGGCACACGGCGTTCACCCACGCTGAAGAACGCGCGCAGATATCCGTCGCGCGCCGGATCAAGAACTACGCCTTGGCCGAATTCGTGATGGGTGATCCGTTCGCCAGGCTGGAACTGGGTCTCTATTTCCACGCGCCGACCTCAGGTGATCCGTAAATGGAACAAGCCAGCAGGCTTGCTGCCTTCGCGGAGCAGGATCTCCTGCGGATATTCGTTGGCCTCGCCCCACAGAATGCGGCCAAACGAGACCAGGCGGTCGCTGTGCGGCGCAGCGCAGCGCCACTCAATCGAGTCCGTGGCGGGATGAAACTTGATCCGTCCGAGACCTGATGGCAGCCAAAAGATCAAGGAAGCTTCACCCTCGTAGTAGGATTGGAAAGATAAGATCGCATCCTTAACCCCATCACCCAGCCACGTCTCGGCATCCTCAGGCGTTAGCAGATCCAGGCCACCTTCCAGCCCCGCGACCACGAGCGTGTTATTGCCATTACTCGGCAGGTCGTCGGGCCAATGGGCTGCTGCCTGCAAAAATTGGCGCATGCTCCAGACCTCGCTTGCCGCACACACCTGGTTACGGGCCTCTTCATCCCAAACCCAGCTGGTACCGCGCCGCTGCCACACCGTGTCGAGCAATTGCTTCATAGTTCGTACTCCTCAAACAGCAAGCCCTGCGTTGGCTTGACCGCTTGTGTCGCAGCCCAGCCGTTGTAGATTGAGACCGCGCGCGAAGCCGCGTTGCGAGTGGCTTGATCCGGGCCATTTTTGTGCAGCCATTCAAGCAAGGGCTTGAGCGCCACGTGAGGTTTAAAATTCTCGTTCTTTAGCGTGTCGGAAGCATTGATGCCGCTGCCGTCGAAGCACGCACCGATCAGCACCAGAGCCTGATCTAGATCTGAAGTTAAACGGCGTTTATGTCTGCCAGACCAGTCACGCGCGAAATCCAGCGGGTTGACCCGCGCAAAGACTTTGCCCTTTTCAGAGCACCAGCCGCGTTGCTCGAATTCGTCGGGCGTGGTGATCGAGCCCTTTAAGAACTTTTGCAATTGGTCGCGCTTCAACTCGGTGGCGTTACCGAAGGTACGCAGAAACTGACGTGTGATCGGCTCGGCGTTCACCGGGGGTGGTTCCTTGCCTTTGTCGGCATCTTCGTCGATGAGCTGGTTGATACCAACCAGCGCATCCCTCACCGAGATCGCGCGCCCCTCATCAACGTAAACCTTGCCATAGTGGCGAGAAAAGTATTCCAATGCCTTGCCGCGCCGGATTACCTGAATGTCGGCTGCGGGCAGGCCCTCCTTGGCATGGTTCTCCAGCATCCCTTGCAATTGGCGTACGTCAGCCATTACTTCACGGCGCATTCGGCCCCAGCTGACTGGCTTAGGTTCTTCGGTGCGCTTGCGGCAGACGTGGATGATGTCGTACTCAATGGTCTTCGAACCGAACTCGCCTTCTCCCTTGGTCTCGTCGGAACGGATCGGGTACGTTGCCTCGAGGTAGTACCCAGCATCGAAGAGCGACTCCAGCACCGCGACCCACGGCTCGTCCTCGCTGTGGTGGAAGGTAAACGCGAGGATGCCGCTTGGTTTCAGGAGCCGGTGCGCTTCGCGCCAGCATTGGGTAAGAAGCCGCTGGTAGAAGCCATCTGGATCTTCCGGCTCTCGGGCGCGGTTGGCCACAGCTTCCAGCGATTTAGGCGTGTACTCAGAGCCGAAGATCGCTGGGTATTTGTCCTTGAGCGCCAGGCGTAGCCAAACATAGAAGAAATCGGACAGCTCCGAGTAATGTAGCAGTCCTCCGAAGGGAGGATCAGTGATGACCAGATCAAGACTACCGCTTTCAAGCTGCACAAGATCGGTAGAAGAGCCTTGATACACGGCTACATCCAGCACTGGATCGCCGGGGAAGACCTTTTCGCTCTTGCCGCTCAGTTGTTTCGCTAATATTGGGTCGCGGCGTGTCAACGCTTCAATGCTCACTGCTTCCCATGGCTGCATTGCCCAATCGCGGCCTTCAAGAATGCCCTCCGAACTGGATGCCCAATTGCCACGGCCTAGTGCGGGAAAAACACAGTTCTCGATCACCGTTGATTTCGGGTGGTAGTTGTTGTTCGAGAACATAGGCTCGGGTGTATCCCGCTGGGGGTTCCAGAAACCAAACGAACTCTGGTTACGCAGATATTGCTGAAAGGCACCGAGCACAAACTCGCGCACTTTCCAATCGTAGTTCCCGACTTCGACAATGGCCTTGAGCAGTTGTGCATGCACTAGTAATTGGCGCGGGTTAAACATCGTCCACCAGTGGGTGAAGCCGTGGTTCGGGACGCCACCTTGTAGGTGGTGGGTCATGAAGCCATAGGGAAGTTCAGAGCGTGGCCAGTAGTCCTTGAGGTCGGCATCCTTGCGCGTTTCCCATTCAGCGTGCGCAGCGTCGTATTGCTGGGCGTGCGCAGTGTCGTAAGCCGCGAAGAAGCGACCGCTGTACGGCTTGCCTGCCGCATCTCGCTTAGGCGCGTAGCCTTGCACTGAGTAGGCAGCCATCGGCCCGGTCTTGCCAGTTGCCTTGATGGTGGTCAAAACATCCTGCACCGTGCCGCACGCTGCGCAGGCGTATTTGGATTTTTTCGGTACCGTACCGTTTTCCGGCGCAAAAGTGACCTTGGTTTCCGGACACGTCACTTCCTCAGGCAGTGCCCCACGCACTTCCAACAGGCGAATCTTCGATGCGCGCTCACTGTCCCATCGAGTGGTCGCTGCCACAGCGTCCTGGGCCGAGCCACCGTAGGGCTGGCTCTCCCCATCCTGCTTGGGCGAACCGGCCAACCATTGAGGATGCACGAGCAAGCTCAATTCGACCTTTTTATTTTTACCCTTACCGAGGTTGGCCACTGTCACATGGCCACAATGCGGGCAAAAAACGCCTTTCTTGCGGTCGAGCACAGAGAACGGGTATTCACCAGGCGCGACGTACAGAGGAGCATCTGGTGCCATGCGCGCGGCTTCCTCCTCGACGTGAAAATCATCACCGCATTTGCTGCACGTGTGCTCCCAGTGCTTTACGCTGATGGTTTTCACTGCCACAACCGGGCTAGTCAGGATCGGTGTGCGGTGGCCACAGCCTGTCACCTGACAAGGGCCGTGCTTGGCCCAAAAGGTGTAGATGATCTCCGGGCCCTCGTAGCGGTAAGCCTTTCGCTCGTCGTGCGGTATGGTCAGCGGATTGAAATCGGCCGGCATTACTTTCTTGGTCGGCAGGTGCGTCCACGACCCTTTCTCACCATCCGGGCCGTCGCAGTAATAGTACGGCATGATCTGCGGCTTGACCTCAGCCTCGATGTCGACGAGCAAGCGTTTTACTTCGTCCAAATCGACGTTGGCCAGCTCCTGCTTGACCACAAACCATGCGACTGGATTCAGGTCGTTTCCGACCATCTGCATCCCCAAACGCGAGCCTTCCACCAGCGTGGTGCCGCCACCCATGAAGATGTCCGCCACCTTCAGGTGCTTGAACGCGCCTTTCTTCTGGTGGTTAGCGTAGTAGTTGTCCCATACCAGTTTGGCTGCGTGAGACTTGTCCTCGGGAGCCTTGGTGGCTGCCGCGATTAGCATCGAGCGAAACACGCTGGAGCGACGTCGCGCCCACCACTTCGACATTTGATAAATCGGCTTGCCCGCGTTGCCTTCGATGATTGCCACCTGATTTACCGGCAAGATTGGAAAGTCGACCTCCAGGCAGGTCTTGGGGCGGTTCGGGTCGTTGAAGTCGACGGTTTCCATCGCGACGGTCTTGCCTGCGCCGACGGCCTTGGCGACTTCTTGCGCCGTCTGTTCTTTTTTGGTTGCCATGCAGCGCGTTCCTTATTTCGTGAGCTCGACGAAGGGCGACAGCACCTCAAGCAATGAGAGGCCGCCATGCGTCAACGTCGGGTAGCCGCCTTGGCTCTTCCACTTCCAGCGGCCGACCGCCAGGAGGTGAGTACCGTGCGGACTGTTAATCTGGAGTGCCACAGGCGGCACGAAGGGGCCGGTTTCACCGGGGCCCTTGGCACTGCGGCCGCTGGCGAAGGTTTTCTTCAGAAACTGGCCGACCTCACCATCGGCGTCGGGGAAGTAGCCCGTGGCGGCGTAGCCGTGGTCGGAGGTGATGACCAATCGCCGCCCGGTGGCCAAGCGCTCCACGAAAGCCCAGAAGTCATCGCTGCCGAGTTGATCCACTATGTCGCGGGTCAGCGTGTCGAGGCCTTGGCCTGCACCAGCACCGTCGTGGAGCTTGCTGTCGGGCCATTGGTGCCAGAACACCCAGTTCGGCGTGCCGTTGATCAGACTAGCGCAATCCTTCCACGGCATATCGACACACTCGGTGTGCGCCGGCTGTAGCCTGTGGGCGAGACCGCCGCCGTTGTTCTGAAGCTGGCTGCGGCTGCCGAAGCCCAAAGCTCGCGCGAACTCATTGGTCTCTCCCGGCAATTCAGAAGCATTGGCGGACACCTCGTGCAGGGTGAAGCCGCGCTCCTTGGCACCTTGCAGCAGCCAAGGCAGTTCACGCAGGGACAGGCCATCCAGTACCAGCACCGCTTTGGCACTGTAGGGCTCCGTCCACCAGCGCGCCAGTCGATCCGAGGTGCGTTCGACGGTGTCGCCGAAGGCTTGCCACAAGTCCCAAGCGGTGGAGGACAGAAAGTGGTCAAGTGTGCCGATCTCGCGGTCGCGCTTGATGACCTCGCTGGGTGCGTTGCTTGCGGCCAGAGGCCTGGATGCAATCTCAACAGCGTTGTTGATGATGACGCGCCACGCGTCCTCGGCAGAGCCCTTGGTCAGGCTGTTCATCACCTCGGCGTCAAGTGGCATTAGTTGTCGTCCTTTTCGAGACTAAGCTCGAAGGTCATACCGTCAGGCAGCTTCTTGAGCAGTTCTTTGAGCTGCGCTCCGGTGGCTGCAGACACCTTGATCGAGACTTCGGCAACTGGCGTAGCCGGGCCAATGCCCCAGCCTTCGAGCTTGCCGATCAGGTTCAAGGGTGATGTAGCAGGGTTGCTCAGCGGAATGCGGGACTTACCGCCAGTGCTAGAACCGCCACCGAAAATTCCGCCACCCGGAAGCGGCGCCCCCCCCCCCGGTGTCGTTTCGCCGCCCGGTGGGACAGGCGATGGCGATGTGCCGCCGAATAGGCTTCCGCCGCTACCGCCAGTCGGCGGGTGAGGCGCAGGGGGCGTTGTGCCTCCCGTGGCCGGCACCGCCGAAGGTTCCATCAGAAAGACTTCATCAAGCTGACGGCCGGTATAGGAGAGCTTGGGACGTAAGCGTTTCCAGGCTGAGTCTTCATCCTCGCCGGGCTGGGTCTGAAGGTACTCCAGGCCGCGCAAATTGATGGCAATCTTGCCCCGTGCGCACAGGCGCAGAATGCGTTCCTTCATTGCGGTTTCGCCCAGCCAAGGGATGCAGTCTTGACCGGCGGGGCGAGGCTCCTGCAGCTCGCGCAGCAGCTTGCCGACCGCCGAATTGTCAGCGGCTGCTTCGAGCACGAGGTCTCCAAAATCCTCGGGCACGAACAGGTCGTTGGTCAAAGCCTCCTCAATGCATTCTGGGATCTGCGAACCTTGCTTCTTCAGGCTCTCGACGCTGAATACACACTGGTTCGGGTCAGCGAAATTCCAGCGATGCAACACCGCAAAACGGTCGAAGCGCTTCTTCAAGATGTCGCGCAGCGCCCCCTGATACTCGGTGTGCAGCTTCTTGTACTCAGGGTTCTGACCGCTCCATTCTTGCGCCTTCATTTCGGCACGCGCGAGGATCAGCAGCTCGCGATCTTGGAAAGCATTGGCCGAGCCGGATCGTGGCAGCAGGAAGCGGATGGTGTTGCGGCGCTTTTGCAGATAATCTTTGATCCAGCGACCCAAGCGCTGGTCGATGTTCTCTGGTTCCTCTGGAAGTACCAGAATTGGCAGGCGGTCGTCCCAGCGCTCAGGTTGTTCAGCTTCATCCAGCGTTGACCAAGGATCGGTCTGCCAAGCCTTCGGCAACGCGATCACACGGAAGGCCTTGGCAACTTCGTCGGTACCCCCAATCACATAGCGAATCTGCTTAGCAAGTTGGGTATGGTCGGAGCCATCGGTGAACAGCTTGTCGTTGCGAGCACAAGCCATTAGCTTAGCGCGAGGGTTCTCTTCCTCCTTGAATACAAGCCGGGGGCCGTCTTGGTGGATGTTAAAGCTGTTCTCGACGATAGTCGCCAGCTCCACATGGAACGCGTTATCGTCGATGGCCTTGGTGCGCGTGACGTCAACCTGCAGCGTTGCCGGTTCGGCACCAGCCAGGTTGCCGACAGCAATGGACCGCAGCCACAAAGCACCCACAATTTCCTGGAGGTGCGGCGCAAGGTTGGCGTGGTCGGATACCGCCTCGGTGACCGAAATGATGTTCTGCTGGGCTTTCGCGCGCAGTGTGCGGTGGTGTTCGTTGGAGACAGAGTCGAGCAGCGCACCGATGCCCGAAGCGTCATCATCAAGACGGAAGTCCGCAGCCGTGAGCACCGGGGCCACCTCACCACGACTCTTGTAGAGGTTGGCAAGGATGCGAATCATGTCGCGCGTTTCCTGCGCATCGGTGGCAATAAGCACCTGCTCTTCAAGTAGGCGCAGCAGGTGTGGGGCAAACGGCCAGGAATCAGTGAATTCCTTGCGTTTGCGATCCTGTTCGGCTGCCGGCACATCCAGCAGCCGGAAAGACTCGGCGATATGCTTGGCGACCAACGCTTCAATACTGATCGGTGCGATCTGCAGGCGATTGTCAAACAAACGGTGCAGGAGCATCCGCCGTCGATCCTGCTGGATGCGTTCTGCATTGCCGCCCGCCTTGAAATCGATGGCAACCGGATTCACCCGATGCACCTGTTGGTAAGCATCGCTGCCGCCGTTGCGAACCGAAATCACCAGTACCAGCAATTCCGGATGCTCCTTTGCAATTTCAGACAGGATCTGAATGAAGTTGAACGCCCAGTTCTTCCATGGATACTGCTTGGTATTGGTTAGGCCGTCATACCAAGTTTGAAATTCGTCCAGCAAGAGCATCGTCGGGGTGTGCTGCAACAGTTCAAGGATGAGCTGGTCAGACGGGATGTCGGTTTTCGCCGCTCCCATACCCTCCCACTTACCCCTAATGTAGGTGCCGTGGGGATGGCGCTCCAACAGCAAGTCCCATAGAAATTTGTAGCGTTGCCGGTGAAGGCTTTCACCGATCACCGTCATTCCGCTGCGCAATCCAATCTGACCAATCTGCGGCTCACCCAAGGTAGTGGCCCAAGAGTTGAGCCATGCACCCGTTGATGTCGCATCGTTGACTGCGTGGTACAGCGCAGCCATCAGGTGGGATTTGCCGAGCCCTCGTTCGCCGATCACGACCACCGGGCGCCCTTGGCGCGGGCCAACAGCCTCGATCCCCTTTAGGAGATCGTGGGTCGGATACGTGATCTCTAAGAACTCTTGAGCTGCGATCTGAGTCGCGCCGGTGTTCGTGTCGTTGGAGAGCTCAATGGCCGTCCCTTTGAGGCGCTTGCCTCGAAATTCTTCTCTTAGAGTCAGTCCAAGCATTACTTTCGCTTCCCATTTTTCGGTTGGCCAGTGGCTTCGGCATCTTGTTCACGGCTGGTTTCGAGCCCCTCCATCGATTGCTGCTTGATCCAGCTATCGATGTCAGCTCGCGAGAACCGCCAACTTCCACCCACCTTAAAAGCGGGAATTTGCTTAGAAGCAGCGAGCCGGTAGATCGTCCGCTCTGTGACCTTCAGATAGCCTGCGACTTGCTTGATGGTGAGGATCTCGCCCTCGTCGGTACTTTTTGACATGGTGACGACCAAATTGGGCAAACCGCGACACAATAGTACAAAATTTTCCAATCAGCAATGACAGATGATTCATTTTTTGCAGTATTTTCATGAGAGGCGACTCGTCAATTCAGGTAGCACGCTCTCCTGACAAGGGCGCGCTTAATTTCGGCGGAGGTAGGGTACGAACGGAAACACGATCCAGCAATATTCGGCCTAATCGTCGGGATTCGCGCTCTGGATGGAGATGCGTGCGCCCGTTCCACAGCGGTCTTTTTGTAGTTATTACCTGTTGTCATTCACGCAGGCTTTCAAATATCGAAAAGCCTACTTATCACAAAAACTCTAGCCTTTTGTTATTACCAATTTCCAGGACACCGGCTTAAATATTGTGCCGGCCTGTCGAAATTTTTATCTCCGATAAATCTCAACGGGGCAGTTTGGTATCAAAATCTAAAAAACTAGAAGGGCTAATTGAATTTTTTCGATGACTGAAAAAAGGCTGATCCCGAGCGACCGTGCATGAATCGAAAAGGTTTTCAAGTATATATTATTTTATCGGTTGAACCAGCCAAAGCAGAAGCCCCCGAAGGTCCTGGGCTTTTATATACCGACATAAAATAGGAAATCGCATTCATGGTGAACATCACGGCAAAACCGACTTGGCAATGGTCGGGCAAGAACCACTCGCCACGCTCGTCCAGCGCAAGAACTAGCAGCGCAGGAGCCTCCGCATTCAAGCAAGCGCTAATGCCGCGCAGCTTGGATTTGGATATCTCTCTGAAATACCGACGCTGATCCGACCGCACGCGTGGCACTGCCCCTGGAGGTGTCAGACTGGCGGCGTCCATAAACATCGATCACAAAGGCCCATGACATTTCTATGTCATGGGCCTTTTCGCATCCGTAGCACCATATCTATAACTGGAGAAAAAAATGAGCAAGACCACTTCCCCAAGTAAATCGCCTGAGAGGATTCAAGCGTCTGTCGCCAACACTAAAGCCTCAGCGACTGCTCTTGCCAAATTCTGGCTCCTCGAAGAAGGGATCACCAAGAAGCTGGGCCTTCGCAGTACGGGTAGCCTCAATTACCAGGTTCTGGCCGACCAAGATCGCAAGAACCTGTTCATCGCGCTGACTAAGAACGACGGAGGCGGCTATTTCAGCAAGGAGCGCGTGAATATGCTTTCCATCGAAGCCTGCCTGGACGCGCACAAAACAGGCACTCCCTTTCCGGCGAAAACCCTCAAGGAAGCCTACGTATCGAAGTCCAGCAACAACGCCGGATTCATGATTGCGACGCTTCGTGCGCTCGGCCTGACAGCCGCAGCGCCGGACGCGGAGAACAAGCACATCGTCGCGGGGGATTGGGGCGCATGGCGGAAGAAGATGGCCGCCGTGGCCGGCACCGTCATTGAGCTGCCAGCCGATGCGGACGGCGAAAAGCAGGTCCAATCCGAGCCGTTACCGGACCATAAGGAGCACAGGAAAACGCTCGAAATCCCCGCCAAAAAGTCCCAATAATGGCGCGCGGATCGATGAGCATCGGGCCGCATCTTTCTGCGCTCGCAGATGCCGAAGGGCTGTCCCAAGGGCTGCTGCACTGGATGATTGGCGTGCCGGGCCTTTATGTCTACGGCGGTCTGCTCAAGCGCATCATCGATCCCGCATCCACAGTCCCGCTCGGCGACCTGGACGTGATCGCGCTCGACGCCAGTGTCATGGACATCATGGCCGAACGGTTCGGGATCGTCTTCCTGCGAGTGAAGACGGCCCCTACCCGCACGCCCTACTTCATCGGGAAGGCGGGAAGTGGAACCGGCAAGATCGTCCATCTCGCATTGCTTCGCTCGCACGAGCAAGCCATGCGATACATCACGAACAATCAGTTCGATATCGACCGCCTCGCCCTGTCTGACCACCACATTGTCTGTGATCCAAACCTCGACCTCGATGCGGTCTGTAACGCGATCCGGGGTAAGCGCGCAACCCGCGTGCAGGAAGAGCGTGACACTGCCCTCTTTGCAAAAAATCGACCGCAGATCGAGCGCAACTACGAAGTACGCCTTCGCCGGAAGGGATACCGCGTGATCGATTAAATCCTCATCCACTACCAACAGGAAGCTCACATGCCCGCCACCATCTACGTCACCCCAGCCGCTCTCGCCACAATGGCCTTGATAGGTCCGTTGGACTACTACGATAGGGTCTCCCTTCTTCAGTCTGAGGGAGCCGCAACCGATCCATCCCGCAGGGAAGGCTACTATCTTAAGAACCTTTCCCATCTAGCAGTTTCGGCGCTGCCCGACGGCGCGCGGCTAGCCTTGCAACTCAATGCCGGCGCCCCCGCAGTAAGCTTTCCGACTGAACTACGCGGGTGCATATTCGAACGCGCGCCGCGCTTGCCTCCCAACTACCCGAGCATCGTCGCGTACTGGTCTGGTGAGCCGATCAACGCTGACTCTGACTGCGCGATCTACTACCAATGCCCGACGCAGCGTTACGAAGTACCTTTGGTGCAACCGGAGTCCAGTCCCGAGCCGGTGGGCAGCTGGGACTGGCCAAAGCCAATCGACGCGCTTGTTTCCGAAGGGGTCGTAGTGTCCATTGCCGGGTTAGGCGACCTGATTGCCCATGCTGCGGATGACGAATTCGTGTCCGTCGTGCTGCCCATCGACGACGACTTGCTCGGCCTGGACAATGGAGGCTTTCTTGCCGAAAGCGTCTACAGTGTCGCTTCTGAGCGTACCGAGCGCATTTTCCTAAAAGTGGCCGACATCAGACGTTCCCCGGACCCTCAATGTATTTACATTGACATCCTGCGCTACGAGGAATTGGATTATGGTTTTTATTACTAACTTCACAACTAAACCTCATCCGCCCCAACGGCACACGCATTACTTTGAGCCTTCCCCTGTATGTTGTAGCAAGCCACTACTGAGCAAACAACCGCGCGGTATTGGCTTCAGGAAGGATTCAGCAGCACCAGTCAAGGCGTTGTGCGCCTGCTACCGTCCTAACGGTCCGACATTGATCCCGGTGACGGATTGGACGATTGGACGATCTGGACATTTTGGACTGGGCAAGCTGTAGCGGCAGCAGTTGGTCCTCAAGATAAGCGCGCCAACGTTATTGCTGGTGGCCCCGTTCCGCTTGGGCGTCCAAGGCTGTCGGTTTTCGCCAGGAACCCCGGAAATGGACCGGAGGCTGTCACCTGGCCCGCTGCCCCGGTCCCTGCCTGCCGCATGGACCAAGCAAGCACGTGGGTCCATGCAGGAGTGAGCGTTATACAAACCCTTCGACGCTGGGATTTCAAAGACGAGCGTCTGAGTAGGCCACTTCTAAAAAATAATTGACAGAAGGGATTGGAAAGTGCGACACTTCGAACCGTTGCCAGCTTGAATCTTGTGTTGGCCAAAGGAAGCAACTCCTCCAATGTTGCGGGTCGCGATTCTCCCAAGAAAAATTCGCTAGAGGCCTCGTCAGAGGCATCGAAGAAAAAATCCCCCAAACCAAAACCGTAGCACCAGTCCGACTTGCGCGACAACCGCGCATACCTGTCGGCTCTTTAACAATTCAGTCTGTACACCCGCATGCACGGTGTGCATGCGGTTCCGTACGGATCTAGCCTGTCCACCGACGCGAACGCAAGGGCGCCGGTGGCGTGGCCTTTTCTAATAAGGAAATCCACATGGTTACGCGCAAATTCCGCTTCACCAACCGCTCGCTCGACGCACTGCCGCCCTGCCCCGCCACTTCGGCATCAAAGGCAACAGAATACTCCGACCTGGAAGTACCGGGCCTCAAAGCCTTGGTATCGAAAACCCGGGAAATCGTGTTCTATCACCGCTACGTATTCGGCGGTAAGAAGCGCGCGATGCGCATCGGCGCGTATCCGGGAACCACCATCCTTGATGCACGCCAGCGGGTTCACGAAAACAAAGGCAGGCTCGATGTCAATTGTGATCCGCAAGACGCAACAGATCGCGCTAAGGGCATGCCTAATTTCCGGGAGCACTCACGCGCTTACCTGAAGTTCGTGGAGGGCTACAAACGGTCCGCCAACGCCGATGAAAGCAAACTGCGTCTGCACCTGAACGACTACTTCGGTGATCGCCGCCTGTGCGATATAAGTACCCGAGACATTCAGGCATACCACATGAAAATTGCCAAAAAGCTATCGCCAAGTACGGCAAATCGTCATCTTGCTCTTTTGTCAATGATCTTCAACGTGGCCATCCAGTGGGACATACTGGAACGCTCCCCGACTAAGGGCGTCAAGAAGTTCAAAGAGGACAACCAGAAGCAACGTTTTCTGAGTGAGGACGAGATCGGCAGGTTGTACCAAGCCATGGAAGCCGAGGACAACAAAGTTGCGGTGAATGCCTTGAAGCTGCTGTTGCTGACAGGTTGCCGCCGCGAGGAAATCCTTAAGCTGAAGTGGGACGACGTATCACTGGAGTCGAGCACCATCTTCCTGCCCGACTCTAAGACCGGCTCCCGATATGTTCAGCTCAATGCGGCAGCGGTCGAACTGCTTACCAGTATTGATCGCAGTAGCAAGTTCGTTTTTCCAGGTCGCCATGACTGCGAAAACAGACCGCTGAACAATCCACGAAAATGCTTTACTCGACTTTTGAATAATGCTAAAATTCAGGGTAATGTGCGTCTGCACGACCTCAGGCATACTCACGCCTCTTTACTTGTGAACTCGGGCGCTAGTTTGTTTGTTGTGCAAAAGGCGCTTGGGCACTCCAACCCCCAAACAAGCCAGCGTTACTCGCACCTATCTGACAAGACCCTTCGTGATGCTTCGGAGACTGTGTCGGCACTGATTAGCCGTGCAAGCAAGGGTGCAGCAAGTCAGGCCGAAGCCGATCAAACTGCGTGAGCGGACCTTACAGAATATGCTTCCCCTTCTGGGGGAGCATATTTTTCTTGTACCTGCATCCAATTCCCCGCCCCTGCGGTTCCACCGTCATCGGCTGACTGACCAGTAGCGAACCGCGAGGTTCAATGGTGGCAGGCTAGCCGTTGCGGACGATTGGACGATTCGGTCAATTATCAGGCGTACTACATACAGAACTTCGACGCTGCGAGAGCACAGCCCAGCAGCCAGCGAAGGAACTTCACAGCGCACGTTCGTAGCGCTCATACAGGCAGGACCACGCTTCGTCACCGTGATTCATCACCTAGCCACGACTATCGCTGTTCATCGCATTGCGAGCCACTAAGGCCAGCTGAGGTGTACTGTCAATAGCGGACACGCTTATCTCAAGCCGCCTGCGGCTGTTTGCTGAATTCCTCAGCGAACAACGCTGGCGGAACGAATCCGATGCGGGAATGGCGCCGCTGTCGGTTATAGAAAATCTCGATATATTCCTGGATCGACGCTTGCGCCTCGGCGCGGGTGGCGTAGCGACGGTGATGAACAAGCTCGTTTTTCAGCGTGCCCCAGAAGCTTTCCATCGGCGCGTTGTCGTAGCAATTCCCCTTGCGCGACATCGATGCCCGCATGCCAAACTGCGCCACCAGATCGCGGTACGCGTAAGCGCAATATTGACTGCCTCTGTCCGAGTGGTGGATCAGTCCCGGTGCCGGGCGTTTATTGGCAATGGCCCTCCACAGCGCTTGCGCCGTCAGATCCTGCGTCATGCGTTCGCCCATCGCGTAACCGACGATCTCGCAGGTGAAAACATCCTTCAGGCCAGCCAGATACAGCCAGCCTTCAGCGGTTGGAATGTAGGTGATATCCGTGACCCAGACTTCACCCGGCCGCGTTGGTGCGAATCGCTGTGCCAGCAGGTTCTCGGCCACCGGAAGATCGTGCCTGGAGTTGGTCGTGGCCACGAATTTACGCCGCTGCTTGCAGCGCAAATCGAGCTCCCTGCGCAGACGCCCGACGCGATCGCGTCCGACCTTAATACCCTGAGCGGCTAATTCATGCTTGACGCGACGTGTGCCATAGGTCTCGCGGCTTTGCCGGTGCGCGGCGGTGATCAGCACTTTCAATCGGAAGTCCGTTTGCTCTCGTGCCGACGGTTTAGCGTTCAGCCAGTCGTAGAAGCCACTGCGCGATACGCCCAGTGCTTTGCACAGCATCGTCACGGGAAAATCGAGTCGCGCCGTCTTCATCCACGCGTACCTGGCAGCGACTCCTGCGCAAAGTACGCTGCCGCTTTTTTTACGATATCTCGCTCCATCTTAGTTGCAGCCAGCTCCTTGCGCAGACGCGCGTTTTCGGCTTCAAGTTCGGCCACGGTACGGCTACCAGGCGGCGTCGCTTCTGATGGACCACGGCGGGCTGCCGCCACCCAGTTGGCGAGCGTCCCCTTGGGAATGCTTACGCTGGCCGCAGCCTGTTCGATCGAAAGGCCCTGCGTCAGCACCAGCTTCACAGCTTCTTCGCGCAGCGCGGTGGGATACGTCTTCTTCAATTTCTTCATAAAGGCTCCTGTCGGTGCAACTCTACCAAACAAGAGTGTCCGAAAATCTCAGGCTACCTCAAGCATGTCGCTAGCGCTCGACTGGGCCGTAAGCCAAGCGTTCTAGTACACCGATGTAGCGAGCCGACAACGCACCAACGCCTTGCGCCCCACATGGGATTCGTAGCCTTGGTTGCCGCCGAAAATGACCCATTATTTTAGGAAATAGCGATGAGTAATCACCGTAAGCACATTAACGCCTTGGTTCGCGACGTCGCCTGGACGCACTGCCCCAACGGCCCCCTCGATCTACTTCCAATCACTGCCCCCGAGTATCGCGCAGGCTATCTCGATGCGACGGGTGATTTCGAAGCCGAATCGTACCACCCCACCCCCAAATTCGGCGAGTCGCTGCCCGCCTGGAGTCCCGGCTACCTGCACTATCAAAAGGGTGAGGTTATCGGGAGTCAGGCCGACCTGATCGCGCTGACGTCCGAGGGCGTTAGCGCTAGTCAGGTCCATCGCTGGCTCGTCGTACACGGTCTTACCGGGTTGGTATGGCCGACAACTTCAAGTACGCGCGCACGCCCCGCATGCTGTGCGGTCCTCCTTCTCGCCAGCACTGTAGATCAACACAGGTATACGCAGCTCTGGTTGAGGCTTGCAGCCGATGTGTTCGGCAACACTTGCGACCCCGCTCAGGCCGATTTCCGTCACCGCTTCGACTACCCGCGTACTCCCAATCACAAGTCGCAACTGCTGCGCCACGATGCGAATGCGCTGCCCGCTTCGTACGGGCTCACCCTCGATGCGATCAGGATCGGACCGACCACTGCCGCACTTCGCCGCGAGTAAGCCATCTCGTGAAATAGCAGACGCGGGCTGCGCCAGGAAAGACCGGCGCGCCTCGTCGTTCAACGCCTATCAGAAGGACCCAGCCATGAACACTCAAGAACAACCACCCGAGAAGCCAGTCGGAGACTCCGACGATGAGTCGCCGCCGTCCCCGCTCAGCGTGCAGGCCAAGAAGAAGGAAAAAGCCTTCCAACGCATTTTTGCTTACATCGACGATCAGGTCATGCTCACCCGTACCAAGGCCGGCACGGTTCACGCGACGATCTTGATCAATCAGACGCTCGACACTATGCCGCTTAATTCGAGCCGCCTTGGAAGCAGAATTAAGAAATTGATCCGCGATAAATTCAAGTTCCGCCCTGTGAAACAGTTGATCGCCGAACTCATCGACGAGCTGCAGGATGTAGCCGAGGACAAATCCTTGGAAGTACACGAAGTGCACCAACGTGTCGCGTTGGGCGCGCAGGGTCAGATATTCGTGGATCTGCACAATGAGGGCAATGTCGTGCTCGAAATTGATGAAAACGGCTATCGCCATCACGATTCCCCTGATGAGACGCCCTTATTCATTCGCAGCCCAGGAATGACCGCACTTCCGGACCCGGTTGGTGCCATGGGCAACGTCGAATTGCTGCGCAGGTTCCTCAACTACGGCTCGGAGGGCAACTGGATACTGGTAATCGTATACATCCTATACTCGCTGCGACCGCTCGGCCCGTATGTGATTCTGGTTGTGCTCGGTACAGCCGGCTCGGCAAAATCCACGTTCAGTCGCCTGCTTCGCCTACTAATCGACCCTAGTTCAGTTCCAACCCAGGCTTTGCCGAGGTCTATTGCCGATCTGATGATCACCGCGTCGAATTCTCATTTGCTGGTGTTCGACAACGTGCGATCCTTGTCGGTGGAGCTGTCCGACGCCCTGTGCCAGTTGGCAACAGGCGGCGGATCACGTACCCGAACCCTCTACAGCGACCGCGCGGAAACGCTGATCCACGTCACCAAACCGTGCATTCTCAACGGTATCGACGACGTTGTATCTCAGCCCGACCTCGTTAGCCGTTGCCTCGTGATGGAACTGCCGACGATCACTGTTCGGCAAACTGAGGAAGACCTCAACAGGAAGTTCGCTGCGAGCGCGGATGCCATTTTTGCGGGCTTGATGGATACGCTCAGCAAAACGCTCGCCGAGCTACCCAACGTGACCGACGTGCCGGAAACACGCATGGCCGACTTTGCCCGCTTCGGTGTTGCGGTCGAGCGCGCCATGAACTGGCCCAAGGGCAGCTTCAAGGACGCTTACGCTCAGAATCAGCAACAGCAGATGTCCAATTCGATGGGCGACGATCCGCTGGCTGCGGCATTACGAACTTTGGTCAAGACGGAATTGGCCCTGGGCACGACCGTCACCAAGACGCCAACCGACCTCTTGGCCCACCTATGTGAAGTAGCTACGTACAGTCAGATCGACGACAAAGCATGGCCCAGGTCTCCGCTTTCGTTGGGCAAGCGCCTTAAGAAGATGGAACCTGCGCTGCGAGCCTGCGGCGTCGGCGTCACGTTCCACCACTCGGGGAACCGAACCATTTCGGTGAAACGCCTGAATGATCCGACAAGTAGCTCCGATCGCTAGGCATCGTTCTACTGCCCAATGCAGCGATTGCTCGCGCCCATGCTGGCGTCGAGCAATCGCTCCACTAGGCAGCACGCCCCCGCACTTGCAATAAATTTTTTGACTATCGAAGGAAGTAATATGCCCCATCCTACTTACACCAAACTGCTGGCCGCGCGTGACGCCCTCGACCGGAAAATTGAAGCCCATAAGCCCCTGCCGCGTGACGCGGCGATCAAAAAATTGCGCGCGTACGCCATCGAATACGAGATGACTGAAGATGATCTCTTCCCGATCCCGGGAGAGGTGGACGATCCGTGCTCGGCAGGTTGGGATGGCGAAGAACCTGATTTTTCGGTCCCGGACTTTTCTGAATTTGAATACCCGAATACGCTTGGGTACACCCTCCTCGAAGAAATGCAGCAACAACGCAACGAGATTGATTCGCAACTGCGCGCAGTCCGGAGGGAGGCGATAATGTGGGCACAACTATTCATCAGCGAGTACGATCTGGCCGAGGAGGACATTTACCCGCCTCCCCGTCGCGCCAAATGAGAGTAGAGCGCTTTACCGTGCTTGCACCGCCAGCGCGGCGGTCGGCACGATTACCGGCGAGCACTGCAATCGTAAGGACGAGTCCCCCCACGGCTTGCCGGAGCATGCAAATGCTTCGGATTGTTCTTTGCTGGTCTTCTGGGTAATTTTCAACGAAATATGGGGCAATACTAGATCGGGCGCGTCAAGGAGATTATTCGCCCGGGGAATTGAACAAGACTGGACCGGCCGGTCCCTGGCCGGTCTGTTGTGCGCATTTCGCGGGCGTCGCGACCTTGATGTGTCTAAGGAAAAGACGGTTCGAACGCGGCAGAACCGCCGCGCGATGCGCCAGCGGGTCTGAAACCGTGTTGTATCGGTAACGCCCCAAGACAGACTGGTCCGCACTGGCAGAACCTTACTGCGGCAAACATGGAGTGTGGTGCCGAACACGGCACTAAGATTGAAAATCCTTGTGTCGGTGGTTCGATTCCGCCCCGGGCCACCAAGAACATCGTTCACGAAACGCCAACCATCACTGGTTGGCGTTTTTGTTTTCGGAACTGGAAGTCCTCGTGTCCGGTCAATTTCTGGTTGTCGGGTACCTTCCGAGCGTACCGATACGCCCGGAAGCTGCATTTGCATCCTCAGCTGCGGCCCCCTTCTTACGCTCTCGCAGGCCCGCGCCGCGCAACTCTCCGCCCTGACTTGACCTGCTATAGAAATTTAATCGCGCCTCTGGCGTCGAAGATCTTGCTAAGTAGGTCAAGGTTGCACCATCACGCCACCGAAATTGTCGCTGAGGCCCTCGCAAAAAAGTGGTAGTGCCATCTCAGCGGCGGGAGATGGCGCAGCGGGCCGTAACGGAGCGGTTAGCCACGGTCAAGTTGGCCTGCCAGGCATTCGGCATCACCAGACCTGCTACCGGTACAAGGCCAAGCTGGACGCAGAAAACGACGTCATTGCCGACTGGCTGGTACGGCTGGCGAACAACCAGCGCAACTGGGGCTTCGGGCTGTGCGTCCTGTATCTGCGTAACGTAAAAGGTTTCAAATGGAACCATAAAGCGTCTACAGGATTTATCGCGAGCTTGAGCTGAACCTGCGGATCAAACAAGCCATCGTCTCGTACGCGAGAAACCTCTGCCTTTGGCCGTGCCGGTCGCCATCAACCAAAGCTGGTCGATGGACTTCATGCATGATCAGCTCTCCGACGGACGCAGCATCCGCCTGTTCAACGTCATCGATGACTTCAATCGCGAAGGCTTGGGAATCGAGGTCGACTTCTCGCTGCCATCTGAACGTGTCATCAGGTCACTGGACCGGATTATCGAATGGCGCGGCAAACCGAACGCGATCCGCTGTGACAACGGTCCGGAATACGTTAGCGCCGTGACCCTGGCTTGGGCTGCCAGACGAGGAATCCGCATCGATTTCATCCAGCCCGGCCAGCCCCAGCAAAACGCTTATGTCGAGCGTTACAACAGGACAGTGCGGTACGATTGGCTGGCGCATCACCTGTTCGAGACGCTCGACGAAATCCAGGAATTTGCCACACGCTGGTTGTGAACCTACAATCACGACTGGCCGAACATGGCCCTCGGCGGCATCATACTCAAACAAAAACTTGCCCTTGCCGCTCAACCTCTACTTTTAGCATGCTCTAAAAAATGGGGGGATTACCCTACCCGACGGCCGGACTGCTGGTTAGAATGCGTTGGTAAAGAAGGTTTGCCAGCACCATTAAAACGTTTCCGCTGCCGCGCTGTGCGATATCCCTGTGGATGGTACGAAGATGGCGCACCGCGTCCTGCGTCGCCTGGCCGCGCGCTGCAATCAGTGCTAACCCATATTCGCCGTACAGCCGCCCTGTCGGGACAACTACATTATCTGCAAGCATACGGAACAACCGTTCAGCTTCGGCGTCTTCCTCCAGCGCCAGCAGGGCAAAACCCATGCGTGGCGCCGTCTGGTAATTGTTCCCCTCGCCGCCATAACGTTGCATCAGGCACTCGGCTTCCTCATAATGTTTCTTGGCGCACTTTGCGTTGTGCTGCATCATCTGGACATCGCCCTCTATCATTTCTACCCGCATACTGATCCAGTACTTTGTGTCGACTTCCTGCGCATGTTCTCTTGCTTCCTTGATGCTATCCATCGCCTCTACCAACTTATGCGAATTGCCGCATTTGAGTCGGGCAGTCCATGCATGGGCCAGCGCGCGCAGCTCGTGCGCTGGCTCCTCGCACAGCGAGTCGAGAAGGCGTAGTCCGGTAGCAATCTCGGCTTGTGCTTCCTTGAGCAGGCCTTCTTCGAGATAGGTCCACGCAAGCGCATCGATACGCAGCGTTGCCTCCATCAATGGTTTTTTCGCATCTTCGAGTTCGACGAGCGCGTAACGTAGGAATTCGAGCCGCTCGGCATTCAGGAAGCGGCTGTCCATGTAATGCGCGAGAAGGACAACGAACTGCGCTACGTTGCCCTTTACCACAGCGCGTCGCATGACATGGCTGATGATGGGCCAGTACGGGTCCACTTTCGCCATTTCGGCGCGCACCAGGGTATTCCAATAAGGATCCTCGATTTCCGACCTGCACAAGACGTTCTTGTCACTGAGAAAACCTAGTATGTGCTCGGCAAGCCGGCGTTCAGCGGCTTCCAGATGTCCGATCTGGTCGATGCATCGCCTCATGCAGTCGCGCGGTATCTGCTGTATGTTGAACGTATCGTTCGCCACGTCCCGTTCCAGCAGGCCGAATGCGCCGGCTGTCGTTACCCCCTTGCGGAAATCGGAGTCGTTCAGCCCGGCGGCCTTGCGCAGCAGCCTGGAAGGCACCGCCACCATCGCCGGAAATGCAAGCATTGCGCTGAGGATTGCGCGCGCATCGACGTCGAGGTGCTCCCACGCGCGCTTCGCATAAAGTGAAAAAAGTTGTTCAATATTTTTCGTACCGGTGGGCTGAAAGTCCGGATCCGACTTGATGTTCGCCGCGTCAACTTTGCCAGTACCGTTGATCAGGCCGACAGCCATCCGGATTGCCTGCGGGTTACCGCGTGTTTCGTAGCCTAGGTCTACCGCGAGGTGGTCGATCCCGTCCTTCATTTTACGGCGTAGCATCATGGCACCAGCACACTCGCGGACCATTTTGACCGCGTCCTTCTGGTTCAACCGGTCCACCTCGACTACGAACCCGGTTACCACCGCATCGCGTGAGGTCACAACCACCCGACTTTTGGGATTAGCGTAAGGGCCGGCATTTTCCAGCCATGCCTTAACATCAGCAGCATCCGGTTTCAGGTCTTCGAGCACGACGATGACCTTGTGTTCCTGCAGCAGTTGGTTGACCCGGGCGCGCTTGGACTTTAGCCTGAGCTCTGACGAATATTTCTCCCTATCCTGCTCCTCACGATCTCGTTCCGTCCGTTGTCGTCTACCTGCATCTGAGGAAGGAACATCGTGTGCCTCGGTGATGGCAAATGCATCGAGTGCGATCGCGATGGTATCGAGGATATGTTCGAGTACGTTGTGGCCCGTCGTTTGTTGATCGTCGCAGGCGACCCAGATCACTTGTTCGAACGCGTCGGAGATTGAAATCACCCCGGTCGACTGCACGTAGTCCGCAATCGCTTCCGCGACCAGCATGGTCTTGCCGACGCCGGCCTCTCCTTTCACGACAAGAACACGGAAATCCGACTGCAGGCCTGCTTCGATTCGCCGGCGCGCATTGGCGTGGAAATTCGTATGAGGAAACTGAGGTGCCGGGAAGCGGCAGCGCATCCCATCCATTGCAGGTGGCCCGGACGTTTTGCGCCGGTCGTAACGAATCAAAGCTTTCCTGAAGCAGCGCAGCCAACTTTCGATCGCCTCGTCGGCCTCGCTGCTGCCAGGTGCGGCATTGATTGCAATAACGTTGACGCCGCGTGCACGAAGTGCTTGAACGGCGAGTGGCTTCGGCCGCAACTGCAAGCTGTACAGCAAAGGCCTAACTGACCCGGACTGGGCTGCAACCTTGCCCAAGATCATGCCAAAGTTTGGGTCGCTGAAGCTATATCCGAGGAAAAGTACAGTATGGGTTTGCAGCTCAACTTTTAAAAGATCGGCCACCGCTGGGTTGCGATCAAAGTAACTGTGATAATCGCGCGCGCTGATGACGAGCGAATCCGCGTCCTCAAGATCGCCATGCAGCTTGACGATGGACAGTGTCGAGGTATCGGAAAGGCCGATATGGGATGCGTTGACGATGACGTTTCGATTAATCTGCCGCTTGCGTGCCGCCTGTTCCAATAGATTGTCGAAATTGGTCGTGTAGATCCGTTGCACCGGCAAGCTGACGATCAGCTCGTGGGTCTGGGTCAGCTGGAAGCGCACGTCGCCGAGCCTGTCCTTCAGATACTGGATCAGCACTCCCCTGCTATGTTTGGTCTCGTACAGCTCTGCGATATCCAGATAGCTTGCACCTGCGCTGACTTCGTTACGCAAATCATTGCGAAGCGGTTCCATGAGCTTGGCCCATGACGGCAAACGGGCTCCCAGAGAAATGCCGGCGCCGACAAACACAGTGCCATTGCCGTGAGCAAATCGCTCGACCAGAACCGGATCAATTTGATTGCCTGCAGTTTCGCTTTCGGGCGCGGGCGTAAATATCAAACCGGTATTAACGTCGTCTTTCATGGTCATCTTCCAATAATTCCAAGCGGCGACCGCGCAGATGTTATGCATGGGCGGCGGTTGTTCCAGTCAGGCCGTATCGCCGACCGGTGGCCCGCATGCCGAGGTTCCATCACGGGCATGCAACTGGATCCTTAGTGCGTCCGCAGCACGTAGCGGCGCAAGGCCATCAGACGCATGGAGCGCCCGCTCATACCATTCGATCGCCTTGTCTCGCTCACCCGCGGTTGCGTACGCAACGCCGAATGCGTTCGCGACGGCACCCATGTCGCCCCACGGCCCGGCAAACTCCGCTTCGAGAAACTTCAGTCGGGGCAGAATCGATTCCTTGTCAGCGCTGCCGTCCTCGGCCTGGATGGCAAGGGTTTCCAACACGATGAGCAAGGACGCTGGCGAAGCGATGCCGCCGAACTCATCCTCCGGCGTGAGTACCGAGGGTTTGGCGTTTGGCATGCAGACACGTCGCCAACGCCAGTCAGGGTCGCCATAACATTGATACGCGGCCCAAGTATTGGATTGCGGGGTTGCCTTCCATGCCGCGGTTCGCGCTGCACCGACGGCTTCGATGAATCGCGCGCCGTTAAGGAGTGCAACATAAAATGCGACCGCGAAATCCTTGGCCGCTCTATCTTCGACTGCCCAGCCAGCCGCTACCACGCAACGCACTCCAATCCTGATCAGCGCATCGGCGATATTCGCTGCAAACTGGGGACGGTCGTTGAGTCCGAGGACCGATGCGGTGTCGCGCCCGGCCAGGTGGCAGCAGTTGACGAACACGAGTTCGGGAATGCTGCGCATGGCGTTTACTTCGTTCGCGCCCAAAAATGTATTCGCGCTTGACAAGACCACGCCGCCCCTTTCTCCAAATTCGCCGTGGCCGGCGATGTGAACGATACGGTAGGGTTCCTTGAGCAGCGCAATGAGGATTGATTGCGCATCATTCTGGTTGGCCAACAGCGTCACCTGGCGCCGTGAAAGGCCACTGCCGGCTCCGAGCAAACGTTCGGCCACCGCCATTGCTTCTTCCTTTGCCCCCTCGATCGGGCGATAGCGCTCCGAAGCGCACTTCGGGTTACCAACAATCAGCACATTATCTTCCGTACCCGCGTTGCGCGGTGACGCACGAAAGTCCTTCAATTGCAGTTTGCGAATCAGCTTGCTACGAATAGCCCATGGGCGCTTGTCGCTTGCACTGCCGTCCGAATTCGTGTCAAGGAGTTCCCATGGAATGCCGGCTGTGTTTGCGTCAAGCTCGATGACCATTTCGCTAGACCCGCTTAGAAATGGTTCTATTTCGACAGGTATGAGAAGATTGAACAGTGTTCTCCCGATATTCTGCTCGATCTCGGGATTGTTCGAGGCTGCCGCGAATTCGCGCAGCAAGGTAGCTTGGGCGCGATGGGCATGGACTTCGGCGCGTGCACGCCTGGTGTCGAGCTTATAAGTAATGCCGGGATTCGCCCCCCCTGAATCCGTATGCTGCAATGCGCTGATGAAGTCGTAGCTTGTCCCGCGGTAGCTCGATTCCAGCGAACGACGCAACGCACCGCGTCCCATCTTTATCTTGCCTTTCAGCGTCAACAGTTTCTGGTCGGCCTGCTCCTGCATTTTCAGTGCATGCCATGCATCCGTAGCACGTTCCAAATAAAGTTCAATCAGGGTTAGCTCATTCAGGCGCGGCCAGCTTTCGATCTGCGCAATCTTGGTGTTGGCTTCATAAGCCGCCTGTACAAGCGACTGCGCCGAGCATCCAGCGGAAATGCCGCTCCCGCCGCTCCCAATGAGCGTTGCCGTTATCGAAAATCCTTCAGTGGCCGCTATACCCCATTCACACAAACGTTGCGCGTAGGCGAGTATGGCGAGGCGGACGGTGTACACGAGGTCGGCTGGGCGCAGTTCGCCCTCGTCGCCAAGGCCGGCGACAATGACGACCGACGGTCGCGTGGTCAACGAAGGTTCTGGTGGATCGTTCAGGGTTCCGAAAACGTGGTGTGCACCTACCGTTGACGGATAAAGGCCCGCGCCCATCGAACGGTTCATGGCGCCGTCCATCAGCCCATCGATTACCGCCTCCGCACCGGTGAGGATCGTCGACCGATAATGACCGACCAGCAGTGCGCAGTCCACGACCCTGAGGTCTGCATTGAGGACGACGACATTGAGCCGGCCGTTACCGCTTGCATGACCTGGACCGGCTCGCTGGCCCCCTAGTCCGTCGACAATATCGTCCAGTCCAGCTGCGACCGATTCCGATACGTTCAACGTCATCGCATCCGGGGGCGTCATCGCAAGCGTCCTTCTCGACTGAGTTGAAATTCTGGATATGACGCTAGGGCGTGGTCAGTGCTTGATGGATTCGTTGCGCCACGACTGCATCGCTCAGGTAGCCGGTGATTCCGTGGCGGTTCGCTGTGTCGTTGTCAACGTCGGTCTTGTTCTCGATCTCGGGAACGACTTCGAAATTTCTTGCATTCAGGGGGTACAGCGCAACGACGTCACGCTCGTCCATGGCGTTGAACCAGTTTTCGACGCACGATGGGTAGACGAGGGGATTGATGCGCTCCTTGACAACGGTCACGGCCAATGGCGACCCGAGCGTGATGAACTGCGGCACACTGACGCCATTGGCGGGCGCACCTTTTGCGAGCACGTTGTACGCGACTACGGTACCAAGTGAGTGACTGACGACGACCGTTTCCGTGCCAGCCTTGAACGCGCTTCTGACTCCATCGTCCATGACCTGGCGGAAGGTTGAATTGTGAAGGTATTGATAGACGTCCCGCGTGGCTATAGCGACGCTCAGGGCACTTGCACCCGGGATTTTTCGATCTACGATTTTGAGGATGGCCTGTACCCATCCCCAATTCTGTACGCCGCGCGTTTGGCCCACCCGCAGCGCTTCTTCGACCTCCACATCGCCGATCCCGGAACGCTCTTTCAACTCGGCCAGCCACGCACCGAGAAATTTGTCCTCGGAAGGTGGTAGTGGTCCCTCACCGCGTACGACGATTCCGGCCGCTGCTTCCGGGGACAGTCCGCCCACCATCTGGTCGAGCGTATCTCCGTAAAAGGGAAAGCGGATCTGGTCTTCGCTGATGGGGAGTGTGAATCCGGATTTTGAAAGGCCTTGCTCCCATGCCGCAATCCACTCAGATTTTAGCGCTTTCGAATCTTTCCCTTGCTGCGAGCGGCCATGAACGAACACTAGCTGTCGGTTCATATTTCCTCCGAAGCGTTAAACAACGAGACGGACCGGAGAGCGTCCGCAGCGGTACCAACGTTCTGAACATCAGTCTGTCATACGCTTCATTTTTTACAACAAGAATTCGCATTGCGGGCCGAAGGTGTAGCGGATTTGCGATACATCGGGGCGATGGTGACATTCCAGCAAGGCGGTCGCACCGACGCTAACGCCGAAGGTTTACCCCTGGACGTCATACGTTTTGACGCCCCCAACCTTCCCATTGCTGCGGATTCGACACTGTTCGTCGACAGTGTCGAGCTAACCGCCAACGCTGTTTCGGAACCTTTACTATCGCGCTGGTACCGGGCGGCTTCGGCATCACGGGCATAGCGCGGCTTCGCCGTGCCTCATGAGAGACCGAAGACTGAAAATCTTTGTGTCAGCACTCGAGCTCGACTGAACGCGTCACTTTCCCGGCGCATCCAGATAGAAGATCGCGTAGACTTTAGCCCCGGATTTTTCGGTCGGTTTCTCAATCTGGATCTGCGCGCAGTCCTGCGCCACCAGGCTGCGCCAGTTGACGACGCCGGCGTTGGCGAATACCGAATTGACCTTGCACGCCAGGCTCATGTCGAGCGCCAGACGGGCGTTGCGCTGTTCAAGCTTGGCATAGTTGACGCCGCGGATCTCGATGCCGAAGGCGCTCAGCCACGGTTCCCACAGGCCCAGTTCCACACCCTGCACAATGCGCTCCAACATGGCGTCGAGCGACAATCCCTTCTTCACGACTGCACGCAGCAATTGCAATGACGGCGCCGTGCGCATGTCGGTACTGTGCTTGCCCGCGCCGCTATCGCCGATGGCTTTCAATTCCTTCGAAAAAGCGGCGTCACGTTCGGTGTAGTCGCGCATACGATTGTAGTACTCGGCGCTCAGGAAGGGATTTTCCACCCGGCCAGTGGCCTTCTCGGCTGGCTGTTCGGCAAGAGTCTGTTTTTTGTTGGTCATGGCAGTGGCTTCGTAGTGTAAGCGCGCAGTATATTACCAACGGCGCTGAAGCACCCTGGTAAGACAGCATCGCTCAGTCATGACATCAACCCTTCAGCAAACCGGCGCTCACGAAAAAATGCCGGCTGGGGTACTGCCCTCCCCAACGCAACAAGCGTGCCCTCATCTCGACCGAACCGATCCTCCCGCGCACCGACCTGCGCAATGCAACGCTGTGATTTGCCGGCACGCGGCAGGGCGACGAGGAACGGGCCAACGTGGGAAGATAGGCCTTTCGGTACACCGCCAATTCACGCAAAGGACATCAATGACATCTCAAACTGAAACCGCGATCCTGGCCGGAGGTTGCTTCTGGGGCATGGAAGAATTGCTGCGTCGGATACCCGGCGTGCTTTCAACACGCGTCGGCTACACCGGCGGCGACGTGCCCAACGCCACCTACCGCAACCATGGCACGCACGCGGAAGCGCTTGAACTGGTGTTCGATCCGGGCCAGATCAGCTATCGCCAGATCCTTGAATTTTTCTTCCAGATCCACGATCCGAGCACCGAGAACCGCCAGGGCAATGATCGGGGGCTGAGCTATCGCTCGGGCATCTATTATCTCGACGATGCACAAAAGCGCATGGCCGAGCAGACCATCGCCGATGTCGATGCATCCGGACTCTGGCCCGGCAAGGCCGTCACCGAGGTCGCCGCGGCGGGGCCGTTCTGGGAGGCCGAGCCGGAACACCAGGATTATCTGGAACGCAATCCGAACGGGTACACCTGCCATTTCATCCGACCGGGCTGGAAGCTGCCCGTGCGCCAGGAATCGACGTAAGCCCGGGCACGGCCGGCCGCCCGGTTGCCAGAGCGAAGGATTGAACATCCTATTCGCAGCTCGACGGAAAGCCCGGCGCCAAGACCATTTGCGAAGAGCCACGTGACGTCCGTGCCTTGGCCGATACCATCAAACGCGGAAAGGGAATGCTGTCGCGTCGTGTATGACGCGGCGCCTTGTGTCTGCTCTACTTCAGGCGCGCCATTGGCACGGTGTCGGTTGCACGCAGGCTGCCGTCCGGGTTTGCGACGGCAACCACCATGTCGCCCTGGTTCACATACTGCCCCACCAGCGCCCGGATATTGACGTCGTGCGTCACCAGCACAAGGTTGCCAGGCCCTTTGAACGCCGAGAGATAGCGCCGCAGTTCGGCAAGCTTGCGCTCACGGCTGGCGTCATCGTCCTGAAACATCGAGTCGATCATCGGGGCCGACTGCACGCTGCCAAACGCCAGTCGCGCGGTATCGAGGCAGCGGCACCAGCGGCTGGACAGCACTTCGGCCACTGGCACGTTTTCGCGGCGAAATGCCGCACCCAGCCGACGCGCATCGGCCTTTCCGGCTGCCGACAGGTTGCGCTGCGTGGCGCAGGCAGCGAGCTGGAACCCCGCCGGATCGCCGATTCCCGGTACGGTGGCCGCATGGCGCAGCAGCAATACATGTCCGCCGCGCCCAAGCCGACGCCACACGCTGTCCTGCGCTGTTGCGGGCAGCGCCGACAGGGGGAAGAGAGCGAGGAATAAGCGGCGATCCATGATGCTGTTCATTATGCGACAGGATCGAAAGGCATGCACCGAACAGTTGGCGCAAATGCCGGGCCTTGCCCCGCAAGCTCAGGTGATAGAGCCCAGGATTGAAACGCCGTTTGCCAGCGATTCAACGCTCAGTCTTTTCTTTCCCTGAATTCGCCCTCGATCACCATGTCGTCGTTGCCCTTGCTGGCTGGCTTGCCAGCTGCGGACTTGAAAACAGACGAAAACAGGCGATCGAAGACAGCACGCCGCAACCACGGGAAGGCAAGCAGGAACACCGAGGCGAAGCCGGCGAACAATGCAGGCACATAGTCGCCGCGCCACAAGAGGGTCAACAGGCAAAGTGCCAGCAAGCTCACGACAAGTGGCTTGCGGACAGGCTTTGGCAACAGGCCAACAATGCGCAGCTTGCCGTTGCGTACCCAGGGAAACCGTGCAAATACAACGGCAAGAAGCAAGCCTGCCAGGAACCGGCTTGTGCCAAGATGATCGGCCAACACGCCGACGACCAGGAAACCGGCATAGGTCATCGTGCCGGCCAATAGCACCAGCGCCAGCAAGGCGAGTGCAATGATCAGCTTGGGCATACGTATCGCCGTTGTGATGAAAAGACGTAGGATTTTGTACTCCGGATAATTGGACATCGAAAGACGATCGCAAATTCTAGCAGCACTCTCCCGTCTTGCGACGCGCGCGCCTGGTCGGCAAGCGGCCCGTTCGCCTCGGGCGGAATGTCAATACGAGCCTTGATTCCATGTCGTTGACGTTACGGATGAGCGCAGCGATACTCGCTGGTTCTTGATTGCCACGCCGCTGCATGCACGTCCGTGGTCCGTGACGCGAAACCCCTGGAGTCCGCATGCCCCCTACGTCAGTTCCTGTTATCACCAACGATGCCGTCATCCTTGGCATGCTCATGGCCATACTCGGCGCCGTGCTCTGGACCGCATCGCGCCAGGACGGTTTCTGGAAAAAGTTCTACAGCTATGTACCCGCCCTGCTGCTGTGCTACCTGTTTCCTTCCCTATTGAATACGCTTGGCGTGATCGACGGCGCGGCCTCGAAGCTGTACCCGATGGCGCGCGACTATCTGCTGCCCAGCGCGCTCGTGCTGCTGTGTGTGGCGATCGACTTCAAGGCCATCGTCCGGCTGGGGCCGAAAGCCATCATCATGTTCTTGACCGGCACCGTCGGCGTCATGCTCGGCGCGCTGGTGGCGTTCGAGGCGATGCGCGTCATCCATCCTGAAACCGTGGCCGGCGACACCTGGCGCGGCCTGACCACGGTGGCCGGTTCCTGGATCGGCGGTGGCGCCAATCAGGTCGCCATGCGTGAGGTATTCGAGGTGGACGCGACCATGTTCGGCCAGTTCGTCGCGGTCGATGTGTTGGTCGGCAACCTGTGGACGGCGGTGCTGCTGTTCCTTGCCAGCCGCGCCCATGTGTTCGACCGCTGGACCGGGGCCGATCTGACGGCACTGAACCGCTTGCGCGACAGTATCGACACGTACCAGGCGCTGCACGCACGGATTCCGAGCATGACCGACATCGTCGTGATTCTTGCCATCGGGCTGGGCGCAACCGGACTGTCTCATTTCCTCGCGCAGGCGATCGTGGGCTGGATCGCCACCTTGCCTGCCGAGTGGCGCCTGCAGGACTACAGCCTGACCTCGGGCTTTTTCTGGATCGTCGTGATCGCCACCACCATCGGCCTGCTGCTCAGCTTCACCAGGGCGCGCACCTACGAAGGCGCAGGCGCCTCGCGCATCGGCTCGGTGATGCTGTACGTGCTGGTGGCAACCATCGGCATGCAGATGGATCTGGGCGCCCTGCTCGACCGTCCATGGCTGTTCCTGCTGGGCCTGATCTGGATCGCGTTCCACGGCGGGTTGATGATCCTGATGGCCAAGCTGATCCGCGCGCCGCTGTTCATGATGGCGGTCGGATCGCAGGCCAATATCGGCGCCGCCGCCTCGGCGCCGGTCGTTGCCAGCGCCTTCCATCCCGCGCTGGCGCCGGTCGGCGTCTTGCTTGCCGTGCTGGGCTATGCGCTGGGTACCTACGGCGCCTACATCACGGGGATTTCCCTGCGCGCGCTGGCCGGGGGCTGACAGGCTGCGCGTCAGGCGTGTGCGATCTCCTGCGTCACGCCCGGCGCGGCGCAGGCTTGCGGGAAATGCAAACTGAACCGGGTGCCGTCGACGCCGCTCGTCACGCCAGCCTCACCGCCGTGCAAGTGCATGATCGAGCGCACGATCGCCAGGCCAAGGCCACCGGAATCGCCTGGCGTGCTGCGCGCCGGATCGCAGCGGTAGAAGCGTTCGAACACATGCGGCAGGTGCTCCTGCCCGATCGGTTCGCCGCTATTTTCCACCACCAAGTCGACGCCATCCGCGTGCCAGTGCGTGGAAATGGTCACCGTGCTGTTGCCTGCGCCATAACGCAGCGCGTTGGCCAGCAGGTTGGCCAACGCGCGCTGCACCAGTTGGCGGTCGGCCTGCAGCGTGCCGACCACGTCGAGCGCAAACGCAATGGCGCGCTCCTGTGCCAAGCCCTCGAAATACTCGACCAACTGCGCCGCCATGGCAGACAGGTCGATTGGCTCGCGCGTAATGGCAGTGCCCGGCTGCTCCGAGCGCGCCAAAAACAGCATGCTGTCGATCATGCGTGACA
>Ga0265780_10001381_pt1 | contig 34200 bp, 28 predicted proteins | sample P1T30metagenome_FD_192432 | JGI IMG/M metagenome (GOLD analysis project Ga0265780, IMG submission 192432) | Plant litter microbial communities from East Loma Ridge, Irvine, California - P1 T30 | ecosystem: Environmental > Terrestrial > Plant litter > Unclassified | place: USA: California...
GTGAAAATGAATTTATCAAACGGGGTGCTGAGTTCTGTTACTCCTCTTTCAATCCCGGAAAGTTCCGGTTCCTCAACGCGGTAAACGACAACCTGTGCCCTGTTTTGGGAGTTATCGCCAATATCGGCAAAGTAGATATAACTCTTGCCTGCTACCGGACCACCACCTATGGCTATATCCTCAAAATCACCGGATGGAAGATTTTTAATATTAAAGGTGGCTTTTAACTGCGCTGTCTTTTTGTCGATAAGATAGAGGTACGGCCTGCTGCCGCCATCATTATGTGCCCAGAGAAAACCTTTGTTTTTCAGGCTTACGCAGAGTCCGGAGGCTTCATTCAGGTAAGTAACAGGCCCGACAGCCTTGCTTCCTGAAAATTCGGCAGAAGCTTGTAAGCCACCAGGGTTCCATTCAGCAAAAAAGGGAAATTTTACGGTTTCGTCAGGATTATCCCCGGCGCTTTTTTTACACGACGATAAAAAAATGAGCAGCGAAATGCCGCCAAACAAAAAGTGTTTCATAGGTAGAGAGATCTATTAATTTATTTTATTCCAAACACATCTTTTAATGCTCTTTCTGCGGCATTAAAACCGCACATTCCATGTACTCCGCCTCCGGGCGGAGTCGAGGAAGAACATATATAAAGCCCTTTGGCTGTAGTCCGGTAGGGTGATCTGCTGATCACAGGCCGGGTAAACAGCTGGCGGATATCAATAATGCCTCCGTTAATATCTCCTCCGATATAGTTAGGATTATATTCCTCCATCTGCGCCGTATTAAAGGTATGACGGGCCAGAATGCGTTCCCGGAACCCGGGAGCAAACCGTTCTACCTGTTTTTCAATGGCGTCCGTTCTATTGGCTGCAGAGCCATTAGGTACATGGCAGTAAGCCCAGGCCGTATGTTTACCTCCGGGAGCCCTGGATGGATCAAAGAGACTCTGCTGCGCCAGCAACACAAACGGCTTTTCAGGATATGCGCCCTGTGAAGAAAGCTTTTCGCCCGCAGCGATCTCTTCAAGAGAATTTCCAAGGTGTACAGTTCCGGCCCTCCGGCATTCCTCTGCTGTAAAAGGAATGGCATCGTCAAGTGCCCAGTCTATTTTAAATACACCCATTCCATAACGGTATTTTTCAAGCTGCCATTTATACACAGAAGAAAAAGTATGCCCGGCTATAGACAGTAGCTGCCGTGGAGTAACGTCGAACAGAACGGCATGTGAAGATGGAAGCTGACTAAGCGAGCTTATATACACCCCCGTTTCAATTTTACCACCTATAGAAATAAAAAAAGAAGCAAGTGCGCCGGCAATACTCGCTGATCCGCCTTTCGCAAGCGGCCATCCCTGAAGATGTGCATTGGCCATAAGTACAAGCCCGATTGCCGAAGTTGTTAAATTAGACAGGGGCTGTATAGAGTGTGCCGCCATTCCGGCCCATAATCCGCGCGCCTCCATCGCAGAGAATCTCTTCGCAAGGAAGAGGGCAGAGGTAAGCGCATCCAATCCAAAGCGCGCCATGGCAAACGGTTTTTCGGGAAAATGCAGCGGACCGAGCACGTCTTTATCTATCTGCGGCCAGTCTTTAACCACCGGATCTATCAGCCTGATATAAGCTTCTTTATCTTTTCCCAGTAAAGAAGCAGTTTCTTCTACCGACGATTTTACGACCGCAGCACTGCCGCCGTCAAAAGGATGTGCAACAGCGATATCCGGGTAAATATAATCAAGGCCATGAGCCTTCAGCGGCAGCGTTTTAAAGAAGGGAGATCCTGCAGCCAGCGGATGAATTGCAGAACAAACATCATGGTAAAAGCCAGGCAGGGTGAGCTCTTCCGTCCTCAGGCCGCCGCCTACCTTATTCTTGCCTTCCAGCAGCAGGACAGACAGCCCTGATTGCTGCAGTCTGATTGCCGCTGCCAGTCCGTTCGGACCTGAACCTACTACGACAGCATCGTAATCCCGTTTTTCCATCCTTATTAAAGTTCCCTGGCGATTAGCAATAAGTCAATAATACCTGCAATCTGTTGATGCTTTATGAACATAATATCTTTTCGATTGCTAATTACTGCAAATTAATCTATTTCCGCTTAAAAAAAAGCAAGACAGGCATATAACCCCGGTTTTTCTGTATTTACTTCTGAAATTAGGTGCCTTTTAAAAATTTCCATCTCAGAAAACAAGTGCCGGAAGCGTTCAGGAGGGGTACATATAGAAGAATTTTATCTAAGTTTACAGAACAAAGAATAACCCCTGATGACTCAAAAACCTTCTTTCTGGCGCCGGACAGGTTTACAAGGCTGGTTCCTCAGCAATGAGAACACCAGCGCGAAAACGGCAGACGTGATGCAGGTACTTACTCCTGACAGTGTATATAAATATATTATTGAGAAATTCAGAGAATCGTTGTCTGAGCTTTCTTTTGGCGACAGGGTAGTATTCTATCATGAGTTTATTGTCAGTTTCAATCCCGACGACTACCGCCGGTTTATGGACAACAGGAAGGGCATCTTCGGAATCATCGTGCAGGAATCTGTAAAAAAGTTCAACGAGATATTAAAGGAATATGCTGCGGGAGGAAAGACCGTGGTACCCTCCAGCAATAAATGGGTATTCCGTTTTGCCTCACATCCTGATTATGCCCCCGGAGACAAGAGTTTTATCGGAAAACTTCTTCCGGGCACTGCATTTAAGGACGAGAACCTGAGAGTGACCTTTATTCCGCGGCAAACCGGAATTGCCGAAACCTCAGATCTCAGCCAGGAGGTATTGCAGTCCTTTAATTTTTACAGTGAAGGGTATTATGAACTTCCGTACGACTATGATCCCGTATATGATGATATGGACAAAGCCAGTCCGGGAACAAAGCTGATAGCCCGCTTCGAGACCATAATTCCCGACAAAGCTTTTGTAGGGAAAAAAATAGAATTTCTGATGAAAGATGAGGAGATCATTGTTTCGGGTAAAGACGAGACAAGAGAAGGAGCTTTTGTATTCAAGGTACCGTCAGACTGGGTAAACAGTCCGCACCTGCGTATAAAATACCAGAAAGCGGAAGACAAATTTTACCTGGCTTCTTTTGGCGAGAAAACGCTGCTGAATGAAAAAGAGGTAAAAAGGTGCTCTCCCGGAAAACCTGAATGGACTGAGCTGCCTCTAAATTCCAGGATGCTGCTTAACGGTATAGTTGGTATTAATATTTTCAAGTCCTGATATGGCTTCGATTTTGTCTGTAACACTCCTGGCGATTTGTTTATTACTGTTGATCGCACATTTCAGGGCTATAAAAAATACGCATAAGGATGGCTGAGAATTTCTTCGGGATAAGCGATACGGGAAAATTGCGCGACAATAATGAAGATACTTTTATTGCTGAGGCGCTGCCCGGCAAAAGGTACATTATAGGTTGTGTTATAGATGGCGTGGGTGGATATGCAGGAGGGGAAATAGCTGCCTCGATTGCCAGGGACGCCATTCTGAGGCAATTTAAAAATGAAATTGCAGATATACCCCGGATGATGACAGAGGCGCTGACGATGGCTAATGATCGCATCAGGCAGGAAAAAGAAGCGCTTGTACATTATGATAAAATGGCCTGCGTGGCTACGCTGGCAGTGGCCGATCTTACAGAAAACCTATTCTATTATGCTCATGTAGGCGATACCCGTTTATATCTTTTGCGCGATAGCTCCCTGATAAAGGTAACAAAAGATCATTCCTTTGTTGGCTTTCTTGAAGACTCGGGCCGTCTCTCGGAAGATGCGGCGATGAAACATCCCAAGAGAAATGAAATTGATAAAGCCCTGGGGTTTATCAGGCCTTCCGATCTAAGGAATGATTATATCGAAACAGGACAATCGCCGTTCCTGCCGGGAGATATGCTGCTAGTATGCAGCGACGGCCTCACTGATCTTGTCAATAAAAGTTCTATCAGCGCCATTCTTGCTGAAACCAGCAGCTTAGCTGAAAAAGCCCGGCAACTCGTGGATGCAGCTAATAACAATGGAGGTAAGGATAATATTACCACTGTGCTGATAAAAAACAGCAATAAGCCTGTTAAATCAAAAGCTACCAGGCCGGTAAAACACAGAAAAGGCACAACAGAACCAGAAGAAATGCCACTGAAGGAAACAGAGCGCCGGGCCCCGGCAGCCGATGCAAAGCCTGCTCAAATCACCTACGATAGCATTAAGCCAGCTTACTTATCTGTTAAATTGATTGCAGCTCTTGTATGCGTGTGTGTATTACTGACAGCCGGTATCTTCTTATGTAATGAGAGCAACGAACCCGGCAATATCGCTCCGCTTCCTGCCGATAGTGTGGATGCAGGTTATGAGAATACTGCAGGCGACAGTATAATCCTGGTAGACACAACAAAAGGTCCGGTTCCTTACAACGATAAACATAAAAGATGAACGGAAATAATAAGGGGCGGACAACAGAACGTTTATTTTTAATATTGAATACCCTCGTTCTGTCTTTATTGTTTTTTCAGTTATACAGGGTCCTTGGCAGGGAATTCGAAGACACAGACAGCCGGCTAAGCAAGGGGACTATTGTTAACCTCAACGCCCCGCAGGTAAGGGCAGGCACAGCAGCATTACTGAAAAAAGGATATTACTTCAGCGATGTGAAAGATATAAACCTTATTGCCGATATAATAGGACAAGCTGCCAAAGGGGGCTCACATATTGACAATATAGGCGAGCTCAACAAAAAACGCTGCTTTGTGCCTGCACATACAGCCTGGATACTGGGTGGAGAGTCGTTCAGAAAGCGGGTGCTTGCATCACAGTCGCTCTTAGGGCTGAGCGAACAGAAACAGCTTGCCGGTAAAAAAGAGGCAGGCTGGGCTGCAGTGTCTTCTGTGACAGATATCGGGCTAGGTGCCGGCATTATACAAGGCGTAATAAAGACGAAAGAAGACGGCCTGGCAGGGGGCGTACCGGTTCGACTGGAAATGGTACTGCCACAGGATAGCCTTTACGATATCACAGAGGCAGAGACTGCCCGGCAGATAACAGAAACCGGCGCGGGTTTCAGCCGGACTTATATATCGGGGCTTCCCGAAGGCCGTAAACTGCAGGCGCTCGAAGCTGCAGCTACAACCGATGCTCAGGGACGTTTTACTTTTAAAAATCTTCCTGAACACTGCGCTTACGAAGTGCTGCCGCTGCAGCAGGGCTTTCAGTTTGGAAGTACAAAAGGTATTGAAGACCTGTCGGGAAAAACTTCCTTTACATTCTATAAGGAACCACATACCATCAGACTTTTTTCGGCGCGCGATTTTAATATTCTTAAAAAAGAAGGAGCCTGGATCGTGCGTACCCCTGCCGAGTTCAGGCTTTGGTACTGCATCATTGCGGCAGGTTTTTTCCTTGGTTTTTTCCTTCTTCATGCCGGCTTAAAGGCGAGGTTTCCGACGGCCGATCAGATGATACTTCCGCTTATAATGCTGCTGACGGGATTTTCCTTTCTTACGTTTCTGAGTTTACAGGATCCGCTGCGAGACCGCTTTCTGGCAAAAGACTCGCTTTTATGGTATGGCACAGGGGTAACAGGAATATTTCTGCTTATGTTTCTCGATCTGAAACGTTTTACGGCCGATTCATTTTTCTACCGCCTGCTGGTCTTTAAAAGGCTGCGGTCTGCGGCAAACGGATGGCCATGGGCAGCTATTGCAACAGGCCTGCTGTTAGCTACTATATTATTCGGATATGGGCCTGAGGGTAGCGGGGTAAAAGTAAACCTCTTAGGCGTACAGCCCAGTGAGCTGATTAAATTCTGCCTGATATTGTTCCTGGCAGGTTTCTTATCGCTGAATGAAAAGTTTATAAGCGAGTATACGAGTTATAAAAAGCGCTGGTCGTTTTTTTCTTTCGCTCTCGCGGCAGTGCTGTTTTCTATTTTGCTGTTTTTTATGCTCGGCGACCTGGGACCGGCCATGGTAATCTGTTTCACATTCATTATACTGTTCTCTTTTTCGAGAAGCGACTTCGGTATTATGATAGCTGTAGTTGTATTATATGTACTTGCTGTATGGGCAATTGAAAATGTTTGGTTAGCCACTGCTGTTACGGTGGCCGCCACGGCGCTGATCTTCTTTTTCTACCGGAAGCAGTTAAGCGAATCGGCAGTTATGGCCCTGGTGGTTATAGCCGGCTTTTTGTTACTTGACCAGGTGCCTATGCTCGACAAGGCTTTTCCCGGTCCGGTACAGCGCCTTTCAGACCGTAAAGCAATATGGCAGGATGCCTGGAATAATGAAGTGTTCGGAGGCGATCATGTGGCAAACAGCATCTGGGCTATGGCCAGCGGCGGACTTACCGGACAGGGCATAGGAGAAGGATTTGCCAAGACAATTCCGGAAGCACATACAGATATGGTACTTCCTGCATTCGCCGAAGAATTTGGCTGGACGGGAATAGTGTGTGTCTTTATTCTGTTCCTTGTTTACCTGCACCGGGCAATTGTCATAGGCCGGCAAACTGGGAGGCCTTTCCTGTTTTACCTATGCGCAGGTATTGGAATAAGCACCTTTGTCCAGTTCCTGCTTATTGCAGGAGGATCGACAGGTGCACTGCCGCTCTCGGGAGTTGCGCTGCCGTTTATCAGTTATGGCGGTTCTTCGCTTGTGGCCAATATGCTGGCGGCAGGGTTCCTGCTGTCGGCCTCTACGCTCAGGGGCTCACAGGTACAAATGGCTTACATAAGTAAACAGCAGGACCGCAACCTGATGCCTGCATTGCTGGCAGCAACTGTTGCTGTTATATTACTTACGGTAAATGTATCCAAATACCTGTTTGACAATAAAAAGTGGGTGGTATTGCCGGCCCTGGTCGCAGACCGGGGCGGAAGCAGGATGTTCAGTTATAATCCGCGAATAGCTATTCTGATGAATAAACTTCAGGCAGGATCTTTATTAGACAGATCAGGCAGGATACTGGCAACAAGCGAGCCCGGATTGATCAGGGCACAGCGCAGAGAGCTGGGAGCATCTGGTGCCGGTTCATATAATATCGACTCGGCAATGCATAAACGGGAGAGCAGGTATTATCCTTTCGCAGAGCAGATGTTCTTCTGGACCGGCGATGCTAATACAGGCGTATTTAACGGAAGTATCAACGGTTACTTTGGCGAATACGAACATGCGGCCGAACTGCGCGGTTTTAAAACCCCCGAAAGTTCTTTTGAAGTAAAGGCCAGCAGGTATCGTGAAGACCGCTTTTTGCCCCGGGGAATAAAAGAGATGACCGTCAGTAAACGGGATTACAGTGCACTGTCGCCTTTGTTGCTGGCAGGCATTAACAGCCAGAGTACTGCAGATTTCAGAAAAAGGAACAGGAATGTTCAGCTGACGGTAGACGCCGCCCTCCAGGCCCGGATTCAGCAGTCGGTCGCCGCTGATACTTCCCTGATGGATAACAGGGTTTCGGTCGTGATCATGAATTCGGCAAGCGGAGATGTACTCACGTCGGCCGTATACCCGCTGCCTCCTGTAAAGGACTGGGACCGCCTTACAATGAGTGTCAGAGAACAGAATACACTGAATGATTGGGTAACAACCTCCGACCTTGGATTTACTTATGCCACCCCGCCGGGTTCGACAGCAAAAGTGCTTACTACCCTGGCTGCATTCAACAAAATGGGACCGCGGGCTGCGCAGAGAACATTTCCCGTATACCCGAAGGAGCGGATCAGAACACGGGGCATAGAACCTGATGAAACGGGGGTAATCGGACTTGAACGCGCCCTGGTGAAGTCAAACAACGTATATTTTATAAAACTGGCCAATGAAGAAAAGCTACAGGACGAAATGGCGGATCTGTATCTTAAAACCGGTATGTTCCTGCATGGAGTAGGAGGTTTTTATTATAACAGGGGAACGAGCAGCAGCGCTGAGGAGGATAAATGGCGGGAGCTATGGAAGAAAACGGAATTTAATATTAAACCAGTTTACGACCCGGCAAACATACGGCGGACACGGGCCAGGGGCATATCTGGAATGGCCTGGGGCCAGGGCGAGCTCATAGCCACTCCGGCAGCAGTAGCGCGCCTGGCAGGGGGGATAGCCAATAAGGGAACAATGGTTAATAACAGGTTTGTGCTGAAGATCAGCGATTCTGTTCCGGCAGGCCGGGGAACTGTCCAGCTGGCGAAAGACACGGCTTATGCCGGCATGATCAGATCTTATATGATCATGCAGAGCAAAAACAAAGTTTACCAGCTTAAATTATCGGTAGCCGGCAAATCGGGCACCCCTGAACGGGTATGGAAGAACGAAAAAATAAACGACGGATGGTATGTTTTCTTTGCACCTTCAAATAAAGGAAAGGGAGATGTTGTCGTCTGTATCCGTATCGAATCCACACGCGGATCCTCGGATGCGGTGCGCCTGGCGGGAAAACATGTAATTCCCGTTTTACTGAAAATGGGCTACGTCAAGGGGCCAGAACAATAAGATTTTTTAATTTACAACGGATTAAAATGTTTGGTTTTTTTAAGAAAAAGGAAGAAGAACATCCTGAGGATGCCAAGGCGCTGCGGGATGTGATACTCCGTTATATAAAAGAGGCGCTGCAGAAAATGGAAGGCGGAGAAGGCCGACATATAAAAGCTCTGCATCTGTTCATAAGCTGTAGTCCGGCGTTGCAGCATCTGTATGAATCGGCAGTATATTCGGGAGAGGACAGCCGTTTCAGAGATGAGATACAGCGCATTGCAGACGATTTTGATATCGGGCTGCCTGCAAACTGGCTGCTGGATGTGCAGTTCAGCGAAAGCCTGCCGCGCGAGGCGAGGACGATTCCCGGAACTGCAGCCGCATTGTTTATACAGACGAAAGAAAAAAGCCTGCCGCAATTCCTGAATGCGGGTGTCAGGGTATTGAACGGAGAAGCAGAGCAGGATGAATATACATTTAACTCCTCGTCTGGCAGGATAACCATTGGCAGGGGTAAGAAAATACAGATCGAAGACGGATCGTTCAGAATCAACACAATTGCCTTTCCTCCCGATTCCAGAGATGACAGTAACCGGTATATCAGCAGGCAGCACGCCCATATCGAGTATAACAAAAACAATTCTTCCTTTATGTTATTTGCCGATGAAGGCGGGGTGCCGCCGGGAAATAAAGTCAAGATTAAATCGTTTGCAGGCAATGAGATGATCAAACTTCATTCTGTGGAAGTAGGCTACAAGCTTCAGCACGGCGATCAGATCATCATCGGCGAAACTGCGGTACTGGAATTTTACGTTGTATAATACCGTCATTGTAATATTAGCCCCGCTACACAAAATAATTTTATATTAGTCCGAAGAAATGGCAAAAGTATTTACGATAACAGAAGGGCTGGAGAACATGGGTGCACTTCGCACCGGGGGCCAGGGTTCTGTATATAAAGGGCGCAGGATAGGGGAAATATATACCGCTGTGAAACTTCTGCCTACGCCGGTACTTACTGAAAATGCTGAAGATAAAAACTTCAGAAATTTTCAGAACGAGGTGGTAAAATTGAAAAAGGTAAATGAACAGCCTAACCCCAATGTTGTCAAGATCCTAAATTCAGGCATTACCGAAAGCGGATCTTTCCCTTTCATTGAAATGGAGTTTATTGAAGGACCGGATGTAGAAGAACTTTTAAAAGCGCCTCATGATCCTGTATTCACCATCAGGGAAACCATTAAGGTGGCAGATCAGCTGGCAAACGCGCTTGCTCACTGCCATAAGGTATCGGTTAAACACGGCGACATTAAGAGTAATAATGTAAAATTCAATATCCATACCGGTAACTATATTCTGCTGGATTTTGGTATGTCTGTTATGTCAGACGAATTGAGGCGTACCAGTCTGCGGCATGCAGGAGCCATTGAATTTATGGCGCCTGAACAGAACGAAGGCCAGATGTTTTTCCAGACCGACATCTACAGTTATGGCATCCTTTTATATGAATTGCTCGCAGGCAGGGTGCCGTTCCCCCTTAAAGACAATGGCGAAACGAACCGTAATGCAGTAATGCTTGCCCACCTGGAGGCTCTCGTGCCTGATCTGCTCAGTCTGCGCAGACAGCACATGCCGCAGAACTGGTCTGAAGATAAAAAGGAGTATGAGCTGCAGGTACCTCAGTGGCTGCTTAACGTAATTTCCAGGTGTCTTGAAAAACGGCCGGAAGACAGGTTTGCCAATGGTATGGCCCTGTATGAAAATATAGTATACAACAGTACTTCAGCTGCAGAAAGAAAAGCCGGACAGGCAGATACTGAACTGCCTGCAGATACAGGGGCCGACCTGCAGCACCAGATCTGGCAGTACCAGGAAGACCTGGACCTTAAACAGCGCGAAATACTATCGCTCCAGAGCTTACTGGCCGAAGCCGAAACTGCGCTTAACGCGGGGCAACAGGGTAATCCTGCTTCAGGTTCCACCGTTCAGCTGCCAAAGGCTGCGCTCGTTGCCCTCATCCTTGTAATTGTGGGCCTGGCTTCATTTGCCGCCTATTCCCTGTTTTCGGGAAGCCGGGAGGAGACGAAGCTTGCTGCTGATTCAATAAAAGATGCGGGGAATGCAGATACATCTTCTATAGCGAATAATGCGGAGGCATACCCTTATGAACCTGTGGATAGCTTGCCGGATACCCCTGCAGCTGCTGCTCCGGAGATTAAAGATACGGTGCCTGTTGCAAAACAGCCTGTTGCAGAAGAAAAGCAGCCTGCAGAGCCGAAGGCGCAACCAAGAGATTCAGCCTCCCTGGTTCAGGAAGCCATTGAAGAGATCAATAACAGCGAAAAATACACAGTGACGGCGAAAAAGGCATATTTTTATGACGAGCCTAATATCCGCACCCGGAGAAGTGCTTTTCTGGTCGACTGGAATAATGCAGAACTGACAGCCCTGGACGAAAAGCGGGGATTCATATACGTGGTTTTCTTTAATACCGAAGGACAGGTAACCAGGGGCTGGCTCAAAAAGAGCGATCTTAAAAAAATAAGATAAGAATTTATGACGAATATCCAATCTGAACTCCGGACAGTTAACGTGATACGGTACGTTACTCCATTGAGAGAAGGCGGATCCCTGCCGGCGATAGCCGAAGCGGACGACGGTTTTTTATATGTTTTGAAGTTCAGGGGAGCCGGTCAGGGTCTAAAAGCTCTAGTTGCAGAACTTATCGGCGGCGAAATTGCACGCGGCCTGGGCTTTCGCATGCCTGAACTGGTTTTTGCAAATCTTGATCCTGCCTTCGGCCGTACGGAAGCCGATGAGGAGATCCAGGATCTGCTGAAATTCAGCGAAGGTCTGAACCTCGCACTTCACTACCTTTCAGGGGCGGTCACGTTCGACCCTGTGGTAAGTAAACCAGACCCTAAGCTGGCCTCAATGATTGTCTGGCTGGATTGCCTGCTTACCAATGTCGACCGCACTCCCCGTAATACCAATATGCTCATATGGCATAAAGAGCTTTGGCTGATAGATCATGGAGCCGCTTTGTATTTCCATCATTCATGGGATAACTGGAAAGAACAGGCTGTACGGCCTTTCGTACAAGTTAAGGACCATGTATTACTACCCCTCGCCGCAGAACTGGAGGCCGTTGATGCCGAATTCCGGGCCATATTAACTCCCGCTTTTATCAGCGCCGTAGTTTCATTGATTCCCGATGCATGGATCGAAGAAGGACCATGGGAGGGAAGCCCTGCTGAAGTGAAACAGATCTATACAAAGTTCCTGGAGATGAGGGTGGCATCTTCCGCAGTATTTGTTAAAGAAGCGCAGCATGCAAGACAAACACTTATTTGAATATGCAGCGATCCGCGTTGTACCAAGGGTAGAACGGGAAGAATTTTTCAATGCCGGTGTAATCCTCTATTGCCGGAGCCGCAGATTTCTGGCACTTAAAATAACGCTTAGCCGGGAAAAAGCACTTTTATTCTGTCCGGAAGAAGACCTGCAGCAGCTGGAAGATAACCTGCGGGCATTTGAACTCGTATGCTCGGGAGGAAAGGATGGCGGCCCCATAGCTGAGCTTGACGCAGCATCCAGATTCCGCTGGCTTACCGCAACACGCAGTACCGTTATACAGACATCAAAAGTACACCCCGGTTTTTGTGACGATCCTGCCGATACATTACAGCACCTGTTTACTCAGCTGGTAATATAATCTCAGACGTTTCCGCTTTATAAAATATACTAATAATTTTAGTAAATATAAAATATTAGTATATTTTTGTATTTTATGTTCAGGTAAAACTGAATGGCAATCATACAGATAGAGGGAAAAACATGTACGCTATTGTTGATATAGAAACGACAGGGGGATATGCCAGCGCAAATGGCATAACAGAGATAGCAATTGTATTACATGACGGGAAAGAGATCGTCCATCGCTTTCAAACCCTTATAAATCCGGGCATGCCGATTCCGGTTTACATCAGCGCGTTAACAGGAATAGATGATACAATGGTAGCAGATGCCCCCTCATTCGAAGATGTTGCCGGAGAAGTATACAATCTGCTTAAAGACAGAATATTTGTAGCCCATAATGTTAATTTCGATTTTTCCTTTGTAAGGCATCAGCTTCAGCGGGCGGGTTATGACCTGCGCTGTAATAAGTTATGTACTGTACGGCTGGGAAGAAAAATACTTCCCGGATTTCCCTCATATAGCCTTGGGAGATTATGCAAACAGTTAAATATTACAATTGAAGACCGGCACCGCGCCGGCGGCGATGCGCAGGCAACAGCCCTGTTGTTTTCCATGCTTCTTGAAAAAGACGTATATGGCCATATTTCCCAGGCTTTAAAACATCATTCGAAAGACCGGCAGATCCCGCCATACCTGGAGCAGGCCGATATCGACAGGCTTCCATCCTCGCCGGGAGTGTATTATTTCAAAGACCAGAAAGGCCGGGCAATATATGTTGGCAAGGCAAAAAATTTAAAAAAACGCGTTCTCTCACATTTCAGCGGAAACAACAGCAGCAGGCAGAGGCAGGAGTTCATGAAAAGTATCCGTTCCGTCAGTTTTGAAGAATGCGGAACCGAGCTCATGGCCTTCATTCTGGAAGCTGTAGAGATAAAACGTCTTTGGCCTGCTAATAACCGCGCTTTAAAACGTTTCGACATGGGTTATGGCCTATACCTTTACGAAGACCAGAGAGGTTATATGAGGCTGGCCATAGACAAAAAGAGAAAACACGCCAGTCCGGTGTATACATTTAATCTGTTTAGCGACGGGCATAATAAGTTGCAATCATTAATGATTGAATTTAAACTTTGCCCCAAGCTGTGTTTTATACAGAAGAATACAGATCCCTGTACTGGAATGTTAAACCAGCATTGTTACGGAGCATGCAGGGCAGAGGAAAGCCATACTGAATATAATGCCAGAGTAAAACTGGCTATAGAAAAACTCAGAACAGAGCTGCCCTCATTCGCACTGCTTGACGAGGGACGCAGCAGTTCTGAAAAAAGTGTCATCCTGGTAGAAGAGGGCCGGCTCAAAGCCATGGGGTATATAGACCCCGCCACTGCAGCTTACAACCGGGAAACTTTTCAGTCTGTACTAACACCTTATTCCGGCGACGACTATGTAAGGAACCTCATACAAAATTATGCTTTACGTTTTCCGGAAAAGGTTCTTCCAATAAACTGACCAGCTTTTTAAGCCACATCAGCTGCAGCGTAATTCCGCAAGGTATTGATCCTGGTCGTCCTCGTAAATGATCTGGCATTGCCAGCCTTCCTGCGCGGCAATGCTCAATAACATATGAGGATCGATATACAGCCAGCTGAACCATGAACCCTTATTTCCCTTGTATTCGTATTGATAGCGTATTTCGCCGTAGTAACGTTCCGGCTTCTCCAACCCGTCTTCGTAAAGATATGCGATATCTGAGGAATCGAAAAGCAATATACCGCCTTTGTTCAGAAGCTGCTTGCAGTGCAAAAGAAAAGATCGAAGGCCTTCCAGTGTTCCGCTGAGGCCGATTCCGTTCATCAAAAGTAACAGCGTATCAAAACGCGCCTCATTATAGCTGAAAATATCCTGGTTGATAATTGTTTTTACACCTCTTCTCTTCATTACAGCACAGGCACCTGCAGATACTTCGAGTGCAGATACTGTAAGTCCGAGAGCCTGCAGCTCTAGGCAGTGACTGCCGGCACCAGCGCCAACATCCAGAATGCTGCCCCTGCATCTCTTTAATGCGGTATGTTCGAGCTCAGACATTTCTTCAGCGTCCCTGAAAAAAACATCGACAGGCATTTCTTCCCGCTCGCCATAAGAATTGTTTAACCATAAAATGTCTGTGCTGCCCTTGTCAGAATATTCTTCCAGGACACGGCCATATAAATCCATCTGACAAAATTAATCTTTATAGGAGATTTCAATGCCGGATATTTAACCGACCGCAAAAACACGATTGAAAATTCCGTTTTTAAACGGATTGCAGGGAATATAAAAAAGCTGTTACTTCATAGTATGTTATCAATGAAAAGAATATGACCGTAAAACAATTTGAAACCATCATTGGCATTAGTGATGCTACTAAGGTCAGAGTTTATTTCGATAGAGAGTTTATTGAAGTGGTAATAATGATCTCAGGGAATTCGCGGACTGCAGATTCTGAATTTATTATAGTAAGGAATTATGAAAGCATAGATGACTGGGATTTTTATACAATGGACAACCATGAAATCCAGACTGACGAGAACGGAGACTATTATACAGAATGGGTCAATGAAGATTTCATATTCCCGGTAACTATTGAAGATCTCCTGGCGATCTGACCGCCAGGTCTCCTCAGGTTAATTTTTTCAGCCCCGATAAATAATGCCCGCCATAGTTCTTAAGGTATTCCGCATTTAAACGCAGCTTTTCTTTGTAATTAAAATAGGATACCATAAAATCAAAATCATAAATATCAGCTTTTATGCCTTCGCGGTTAAAGAGCTCCCAAAACCTAAGCATCTTACCGGTTTTACTGTTAGAAATGGTAAAACGGAACCACTTTTCCTTTTTGTCAAAAAGGATATTTATTGCAGTGTCTTTTTTTTCGTATCTGAGGTTTACGGAAAAATCAGATTCGAAGAAAAAATCAAGCTTGAAATCAAATTCATCGATCAGAAACTGAAAAGCGTTCTTAAAATCATTCTTAACGGTAGTGTTGAACTTTTCTGTAGACATAGGATAGATTTAGTGTTGTTCATGTTAATTCGTCCGGTAAAAGTATACCTACAAAAGTAAGCCTGTTATTCGTTGATCCAATCCGTTTTTTAACGGTATTTTAAAAAATATCCTGCGGCTTTGAACTTTTTAGACAACATATTAATGTTAATATCAAGAAAAATTTATATATTCTAGACTAAATGCTTATTTTGGTCGAATATGAAAGGGCAAATTGAAAAAGATGATCTGGTATTGACCGATATTCTTTCTTGTGCTAAAAGTCTGTTTGCAAAACATGGATTAAAAAAAACCACAATGGAAGATATTGCTGTTGCCGCAGGCAAGGGCAAAAGTACCCTGTATTATTATTTTCCAAGCAAGAGCGAAATCTTTGAGGCGGTCATAGAAGAGGAAATGAAAAATATGGTAAAAAGGCTTCGCCTGGCCATAAACGACGCTACTTCCGGAAGAGATAAGCTAAAAGCATTTGGCAGTACTCATATTTGTTCTATTATTGAATTTATAAATCTCGACAGGATACTTCGTAATGAAATTATAGACAGCATGAGGGCCCTCCATAAAATCAGGGTAAGCTTCGAAAAGATCCAGATTAAAATGATCAATGAGATCATCGAAGGTGGCATACAGTCCGGTGAATTTCATGAAATACCTGAAGACGATATCCGAAAATTCGCGTTCCTGACAGTTACAGCATTCCGGGGACTGCAATTCCCTCTTTCTGTAGAAATTGAAGAACTAGCGTCTGAGCATTATTTCAACGCTATGGTGGATATGCTGATCGACGGAATAGGAAAAAAATAGGCCCCCGCCCGTGGCTGGTCTGCTTTTCGATCACCTATATCAATAGCAGACCAGATTAAAAAAAAAGTCCACAATCATAAACCTCTGGTTAATAGTCAATTCCCACTCTGCAATCCTTATCCTTTTCCTTATTTGCCCTTCGAACAGGCAAAACATCACATATTTTCTGATTTTTACGCCTTTTGTCAGCAACAATTCACTTTTTAGTCATATAGTAATAATATGCATTATCAATCAGCTACTTGCCGGGACGCCACAATTTTCATTTTGCAACTTTAAACTATTAGACTAATTTTGTCATACAGTCGAAAGATTGCAACTATTTAAACTAGAAAAAATGAAAAAGTTAATTTTATCAATTACAGCTGTTATAGCAATAATTTCAGTTTCAACAGCACAGACAGAAAAAGGAAAAATCTTATTGGGAGGTACTGCATCTTACCAGTCGTCCAAATCTGATGCAGATGGCGCAAAAGCTGCTGAGAATTTAAACCTGCTTCCTAATATAGGCTATTTTGTTGCTGATAATTTTGCAGTCGGTACCGGCGTTGGTTATAGCTATTCAAAAGCAGATGTCGCCAGCGTTGCCGGCCAGAATGAAGCATTTGTGGTAAGTCCTTTCGGACGTTATTATGTGCCCCTTACAGAAAAATTCAAATTTTTCGGTCAGGCATCAGTACCAATGGCTTTCGGTACGGTGAAAGCAACGGATGCGAACGGCGATACCGGTTATAAAACAGGATCATCTACTTCTATCGGAGTAGCGGTATCTCCCGGATTTGCTTTTTTCCCAACTTCGAAAATAGGGATTGAATTTGCATTCAACGGAGCTTCTTACAATAGCTATAAAGTTAAAGACAGCAATGACAATGACGTAAAAGGCGCTGGCAGTGAAGATTTTTCAATCGGCACCAGTTTCTTTACACCTCAGATCGGCGTACAGTTCCATTTTTAATTGCTCAATTGCGGTTAATTTAACAGAAGAAGGAGCAGTTGGAACCCTTTATAAAATTTAGCCGGTAGTTATCTATCGGCGGAGGAAGGCAGGAATTTTCATATATTCCTGCCTTTTTTTTTCGATCTCACCAAACTTTCGCGTTTACGCCATTTATTTACCTCTTTATATCCATAACAAAAATATATTTGTACTTTATATTAAAGAGCTGATCTCTGTTACCCGGTAGACAACTGTTCAGCGCTCACTCACATTTTGAATGAAAAAATTCAATATTTTTCTGATCCGCTTATTTCTAAAAGGTATATCACTTCTTCCTTTCAGCCTCCTGTATGTACTGGCCGATATAGTATATGTTGTGTTATATTACCTCACCGGTTACAGAAAAAAAGTCGTTTTGATGAATCTCAGGAATTCATTTCCCGAAAAAACTCCCGAAGAGCTAAAGCTCATTTCTAAGAAATATTACCGCTTTCTTTCCGATATGCTTCTCGAATCGCTTAAGATGATGAATATTTCTGAACAGCAGATCAGGAGAAGGTTCAGGATAAACAACCAGGAAGAGGTAGAGCAGTACCTCGGGGCAGGGCAGGCTGTAACAGCTGTAACAGGGCATTACGGAAACTGGGAGTGGGGCAGCCTCATTCTCTCAGCCATGGTTAAGTACCCGGCACTGATAACCTATAAGCCGCTTAGTAATAAGGAGTTTGAATGTATACTTAACGGGATGAGAGGTAAATTCGGTGCTATTCTTGTACCAATGAAGGGAACATTACGCAAGGTCATCGGGATGAGAGGCAAATCATTTTTATCTGTGCTTGTCGGCGATCAGACTCCTTCGGGAGAAGAGGTCACTTATTTTACCGAATTCCTCAATCAGCCCACTGCTGTTTTTCTTGGTATCGAGAAGATCGCGAAGATCAGCAATGGTCCTGTGGTTTTTTGCCATATCAACCGTTATAAAAGAGGACATTACGAATGCAACTTCACTACCCTGTTCAAAGATCCGAAAGAAACAGCTGAAAAAGAGATCACCAACGCGCATACACGTTTCCTCGAAGAGATAATCCGGAAAAAGCCGGAGTTATGGTTATGGTCTCATAAAAGATGGAAACATAAACCAGAGAACTTTCCGGAGCATTCTTAGGATTCATCCGGATAACTCCCGGAAAAGTATCCCTGCCGATACAAAAATATACATCTTAGAAACACAATTAAATGGACATTATACATCAATATTATAACGAAATAGTACTCGCTTTCAATAATTACGATACCGACTTTGAAGATGGTATTATAGTAATCTATATTCCCGACGATTCAAAAGCACTCGACCCGGCATTTGAAAAGATAAGCGCGCTGATAGCTAAGATCGCAGAATCACTGGAACCCAGGGATAAAGTAATCACTATAAGGGTAAAAAAGAATACGCAGAGCAGAGACATTATACTTGATATAAATGAAGAGACAGAGCAGGCTTAATGTTCTGGCAGGTCCGGGCTTTTCTTCTGAAAACTGTAGATCAGGTACCCTAATGCCGGAAGAATAAATATGCTGCCGAGCAGCAGGGCCATTCCCAGAGACTCAATAGTTTTGTCGTGTCCGCGATGTTCAATGAGCGAAAGATAGCCGCCGTTCTTAAAAAGTACAATGTTTGGAAAGTGCCTGTACGTCGTTGTTAACAGAATCATGGTAACCTGGAAGCCGGCAAGCAACCTGATTATTTTAGTATTGCCCTTATAAAGTAATATCCACAGGAATACGAGTGATAAAGTAGCAGCAGATATGGAAATAATGCCGAGAGCATTTCCAAAGACCCAGTCGATAAGCGGTATTCCCTGAATATAGGCTACAATAAAAACAATACCGCCAAAGATCACAGCGGCAATATTCATCACCCGGGCCTTATAGATAAACCTGAGCCTGTCTTTTTCATTGTCAGTTTCGCCGATGATATATACTGCCGCCAGGAACCCGCAGATGGCAACCGTGAAAAAGCCTACAGATACAGGAAACCAGCCAAGCCAGCTGAATATATAAGCAGATAGAAATGATTTTGCCTGTGGATCGATCTGTCCGGATACCGAACTTCCGGCAATGATACCCAGAAAAAGCGGGGTGATCAGGCTGGACCAGGAGAATATGCGGTTGTAAACAACCTGCATATCGTCTACCACTGCATCATAATGCCTGAAAGCAAAGGCTGTTCCCCGGGCAACGATGCCAAGAAGCATGACAGTAAGCGGGATGTGGAGGTACACAGACATCGTCGAATAGATTTCCGGGAAGCCCACAAAAAGAATAACTATAGTTATGATAAGCCACATATGGTTAGCCTCCCATACCGGGCCTATAGCCTGATACATTGTTTTGCGGGTACTGCTGCGGTTTTCTTCAGAGGTAAAAAGCTCAATGATGCCGGCACCGAAATCAGCGCCTCCCATTAACAGGTAAAGTAGAATTGCGGCCCAGAGATAAATTATGACAACGTAAAGCATGTTTTTTACTTTAATGTATTTGAAGAACCTTCAGGTATATCGTACAGCTTTCCCACCATCCTGATCTGCCGGTAAAGCATGAAACTAACTATTAAGGCAAGTGAAACATATACCCCGGTAAATATATAAAAGGAATAAACTATCCCGGGCATCGGAGTCACTGCGTCGGCTGTGCGCATTACGCCGTGGATAATCCATGGCTGCCTGCCTACTTCGGTAACTGTCCAGCCCGCTTCCACGGCGATAAAACCCATAGGCGTAGCCAGGGCGAACAGCCATAACAGCCACCGGCTGCCAAGCCAGTCGTGTTTTTTCCAGAGCGCTATAAAATAGAGAATTGCAATCAGCACCATGAGCATGCCCAGGCCAACCATTATCTGGAAGGCATAATGGGTAACAGCCACAGGAGGCTGATCTGACGCAGGTATCTGGTCGAGCCCCTTTACTTCAGCATCAAAATTGCCATGGGCCATGAAACTCAGCAATCCCGGAATTTTCAGAGCAAAACCAACTTTTTTATTCTCTGTATCCACTATGCCGCCAACAACCAGGGGAGCATTTTTCTCCGTATGAAAATGCGCTTCCATCGCTGCCAGTTTCGCAGGCTGCCTGCGTGCAACATCTTTTGCAGAAATATCCCCGCTCAATGGCTGTAGAACGGCAGAAACAGCGGCAAAGATCGCAGCAATCCGGAACGACTTCTTATGAAACTCAATGTTTTTACCCTTTAATATCATCAGGGCATGTACACCTGCAACTGCAAAACCTGTTGCTACAAATGCAGCTACACACATGTGCAGCGCCTGCGAGAACCAGGCATCGTTAAACATTGCTTTGATCGGATCAATATTAAGGTACTGCCCGTTTATATAATCGAATCCCGCCGGACTGTTCATCCACGCGTTGGCAGCCACGACCAGGATACCGGAAACCAGACCGCTTACGCCAACCACAACCCCTGTAAACCAGTGAAACCAGGGGTTAAAACGGTTCCAGCCATAAAGGTAAAAACCAAGTGCAATGGCTTCTATAAAAAAAGCAGTTCCCTCAAGAGAGAAGGGCATGCCAAAAATGGGTCCGGCATGTTTCATAAACTCAGGCCACAGGAGGCCCAGTTCAAATGAAAGCACAGTGCCCGATACGGCCCCGGTAGCAAAAAATATAGCAACCCCTTTACTCCAGGCCTTTGTAATGTTTTTATACATCACATTGTCTGTCTTAAGCCAGAAATAATGAGATACGGCCATAAAAAAAGGCATCACCATGCCTATACATGAAAAAACAATATGAAAACCCAGGGATAGGGCCATCTGCGAGCGGGCGGCTAAAAAATCATCCATAGAAACGAATTTCGAAGGTGCTGTTAATTTTGCAGTCGATAGCATCTTTATGGTAAAGAAACTACGTTTTAACACCGCTGCTAAGGTATTAAAGGTTTTACAGAATACAGCAAAAAAATGACGCATTGAAAGGTATATCCATCCGGAAATTAAATCAACATTCTAAAACTTATAAACATCCGTAGCTCCGGCGGGCTTTCCTGCTTGCAACTTGATTCTTTAATCTTAAATTAGCGGGTTTAAAAAGGAGATAGGATTGGCAAAGACCGCTACCAAAGAAACCCCGTTAATGCAGCAATACAATACGATCAAGGCCAAATATCCGGGCGCCTTATTGTTGTTCAGAGTTGGAGATTTTTATGAGACATTCGGGGAAGATGCAATAAAGGCATCCGGCATCTTGGGTATCGTGCTCACTAAAAGGGCAAATGGCTCTGCCACTCATATCGAACTGGCCGGTTTCCCTCACCACTCGCTGGAAACCTATTTGCCTAAACTGGTCAGGGCCGGACAGCGTGTAGCCATCTGCGATCAGCTCGAAGACCCCAAGACGGTTAAAACTATTGTAAAAAGGGGCGTTACTGAACTTGTAACACCCGGTGTCGCCTATAATGATAATATCCTCAGCCAGAAGTCGAGCAATTATCTGGCATCACTGTTCTTCGATAAGAATACGATCGGGATTGCCTTCGTCGATATTTCAACGGGCGAGTTCCTGGTAGCTCAGGGTAATTCAGAATATATAGATAAGTTGCTTCAGGGTTTTAAGCCCAGCGAGGTGGTTTTCCAGAAAGCGAAACAACGGGATTTCAAGGAGCTTTTCGGCGACCGCTTTTATACGTATGCACTCGATGAGTGGCCCTATACCGGCGACTATGCTACCGAGGCGCTGCTTAAGCACTTCGAAGTGAAATCCTTAAAAGGTTTCGGTATCGAGCGTCTCAACCTGGCAATAACGGCTGCAGGGGTAGCCCTTCATTATCTCAATGAAACAGAACACCGCAAGCTCCAGCATATTTCGGCTATTTCAAGAATAGAGGAAGACCGCTATATGTGGCTTGACCGCTTCACGATCAGAAACCTGGAACTGATCGGTTCGCCGAATGATAATGCTGTAACACTGGTCGATGTACTTGATCAGACCTGCTCACCAATGGGAGCGAGGATGCTGCGCAGGTGGATAGTAATGCCGCTGAAAGAAAAAAAGCCGATAGAAGAGCGCCTCGACGTTGTAGAGTTTCTGGTAAAAGAACAGGAGACACGGGATACCCTTACCGACGAGATTCGCCAGATCGGCGACCTGGAAAGGCTTATCTCCAAAGTAGGTATGCAGAAGGCGAGTCCCCGTGAGGTATGCCAGCTTAAAAGAGCGCTTGCTGCTATCGGAGCTATTAAAACGCTCTGCAGCGAAACAGGTAACGATGCCCTTAAAACTATTGCCGGGCAGCTGGATCCCTGCGCAGAGATCAGGGAAAAGATTGAGAAAGAGCTGCATCCCGAGCCGCCGGCTATGGTAATTAAAGGCGGAGTAATAGCAGAAGGGGTCAATGAAGAATTGGATCGCCTGCGTAAGATAGCATTCGGAGGGAAGGGCTACCTGGTTGAGATACAAAAGAGAGAAGCCGAAGCAACCGGCATTCCTTCACTAAAAGTAGCTTTTAATAATGTGTTCGGTTATTATCTGGAAGTAACCAATGTGCACCGCGATAAAGTGCCGGCTGAGTGGATTAGGAAACAGACACTTGTTAACGCAGAAAGATATATCACTCCCGAGCTGAAAGAATACGAAGAACAGATACTCGGTGCAGAAGAGAAAATCTTCGCACTCGAAACAAGGCTTTACAATGAGCTTGTAGCATCTCTTTCCGAATACATTAAACCGATACAGCTCAATGCCAGGCTTATTGCCAATCTGGATGTACTGCTTTGTTTTGCTGGTATTGCCATTAAGAACTATTATGTAAAGCCTGTTATTGACCAGGAGCCAGTATTGGATATTAAGGGAGGACGTCATCCCGTAATAGAAAAAAATCTGCCAGTTGGCGAAGACTATATTACTAACGATGTTTTCCTCGACAGCGAAAGCCAGCAAATCATCATTATAACAGGGCCGAACATGGCAGGTAAGTCAGCGCTTCTGAGGCAAACCGGGCTTATTGTGCTTATGGCGCAGATGGGCTGTTTTGTACCGGCTAAAGAAGCCAGGATTGGGCTTGTCGACAAAATATTCACCCGTGTTGGCGCCTCAGATAATCTATCTTCCGGCGAATCCACCTTTATGGTTGAGATGAACGAGACGGCCAGCATTCTGAACAATATATCAGACCGAAGCTTGATCCTCCTGGATGAGATAGGCCGGGGAACATCCACATACGACGGTATTTCCATTGCCTGGGCCATAGCGGAATACCTGCACAGCCATCCTACGGCTAAGGCTAAAACGCTGTTCGCCACGCATTATCATGAGCTCAACGAGCTTTCCAATTCATTTAACCGGATCAGGAATTTTAATGTTTCAGTAAAAGAAGTTGGCAATAAGGTGATCTTCCTGCGTAAGCTGGTACCCGGAGGCAGCGAACATAGTTTTGGTATACATGTGGCTAAAATGGCCGGCATGCCTCCAAAGCTTATAAATCGTGCTAACGAGATTTTAAGAAGGCTGGAACAGGAAAGAACAGGAGGGGAGCATATCAAGGACAGTATTAAAAAGGTCCAGCAGCAGGCATACCAGCTGCAGATGTTCTCTATAGACGACCCGGTTCTGGTCAAGATCCGCGACCTGCTGAACAACCTCGATGTAAATACGCTGACCCCTGTTGAGGCGCTGATGAAACTGGATGAAATTCAGCGTGTACTGAAAGCATAACCAGGGCTGTTATCAACGCCTGTTAAAAACTTTAACTTCCGGCTATAGCCTCTTTTTTACAATTTACCAGGATGATGCAATACCGATCTGTATTTTGCCGGATAATGCTGCTGCTGTTTTCCGGCAGCCTTTTTCTAACATCCTGCAAGTCAAGGAAAATGCTTACAGATTCGTCAGCTTCGCGCGGCAAGGCTTTTTCCGGATCCCTGAAGGAGCGTTATGCTGCACTTCTGGGCGTTCCGGAGCGTGAACTGAGGAATGAAAAATTGTACAAGCTTATCGACGACTGGATGGGGACACCCAATAAAGAAGGCGGAACAGATAAAAGGGGTATAGACTGCTCGGCATTCACAGGACTTGTACAGCGTGAGATATACAGGCGTAATGTGCCGCGCACGGCCAAACAAATGGCGGAAAGTGTAAAACGCAAGTACGAGGAACAACTTACCGAAGGCGACCTTGTTTTTTTTGATTTTAACGGCCGTAAATTCAATCACGTAGGCGTATATCTTCAGAACAATCGTTTCGTACACGTTTCTACCTCCAAAGGTGTAATTGTAAGCAGTCTTAAAGATCCGTGGTATTATAAATATTTCTCCAGGTGCGGTAGTGTCGAAGACAATGGTACGCTGAGCTCAGGCATAGATTAAATTATTGTATATCAGGCTTTTTACAGGCTTTCAGCGTTTTTTAGAATAAATCTTACTATTTTGTACAGCCATGAAGAATGTCCTGTTTTCCCTTGCTCTCTGTTTTGCTGTTCTGCCGTATTCAAAGGCGCAGGACGTCAGGCTGCTCAGTCTCGATCAGATGGAGCAGCGTTTCAGCAAAGGCGGCGATACCCTGTATGTTGTTAATTTCTGGGCAACCTGGTGTGCCCCCTGCATAGAAGAACTTCCGTATTTTGATAAACTGCAGTCTGCCTATCCGAAGTCGCCCCTGAAGGTTATGCTGGTAAGCCTTGATTTTAAATCAAAACTCGAAACAGGCGTCAAACCTTTTGTAAAACGGTCGAAGCTTTCCTCTGAAATTTTTCTGCTGAATGAGAGCAACCAGCAGGAGTTTATAGACCGTATCGACAAAAACTGGTCCGGAGCCTTGCCTGCTACGCTTTTTGTTAACAATAACAAAAAGATCAGGAAGTTCGACCAGAAAGAATTTAAGTATGAAGAACTTGAAAAAACATATCAATTATTAAAATAAACAAACTTATGAAAGCACTAGTAACATTATGCCTTATCTGTATCGGAGTACTGCTTAAGGCTCAGACACCTGGTTATAAAGTGGGCGACGTAGCCGGAGATTTCAGCCTGAAGAATATCAACGGAAAAAATGTTTCCCTGGCAGATTATAAGACTGCCAAAGGATATATTGTTGTTTTTACATGTAATACCTGCCCCTATGCCGTTGCTTATGAAGACAGGATCAAAGCCCTGGATCAAAAATATGCTTCCCTGGGCTACCCTGTAATCGCTATCAATCCTAACGATCCCGGAACACAGCCTGGTGATGCTTATGACAAAATGCAGCAGAGAGCTAAAGAAAAATCTTTTTCTTTTCCTTACCTGATGGATCCAGATCATGTGATCACTAAAAAATACGGCGCCAGTAAAACACCGCACGTTTTCGTCCTGAAAAAAACCAGCAAAGGAAATGTAGTAGAATATATCGGGGCGATCGATAATGATACAGAAGGCACCAACCCGGATAAAGTTAAATATGTTGAAGCTGCACTTCAGGCTATAGACCAGGGCAAACAGCCTGCCGTTACAACAACCAAAGCGATTGGTTGTACAATTAAATGGAAGAAACAGGGGGTATAAAATTTAAAAAGATAAATCCCATATAAAAAACTTCAGATGGCTTAGGCGTTAAGCCTAAACCATCTGAAGTTTTTTTATCTATACCCGTCCCCGTTTGCAACTATGATGAGCGGGAAATGCATTTTCAATGCATTATTGAAGCGATAAAATCGCTGGTTTCAGTACATCGATCTCCCGAACGCTCTTTTAATTTATATACCTGAAACATTCCATCGAACTACCTAAATCTTTTTCACTGCATCCAGCACAATCTTCATACTATCTGCATCAGCAATCTGCTGGAAGAAATCAACAAGTTCTTCGTAAAGCTCAGGTTTATAAATACCCTCATTAAGCTGCATGGTCCGTATATAGGAAATGTCATTTCCTTTAACCGCTATAACGGAAGTATATTTTCCAAACGGCTTCTCGATAACCCTTTTAAGCGGAAGCGCAGCTGTTTTATACCGCGCAGGAATGGTAAACGTAAGAGAATCCTCGTCGTAATAACCGCGGTTAATCAGCACCTGGTTCAGTCGCCTGGCAACTTCTTTCGGTGGATTTTTCACCACATTGACCCTGTTCAATGCAAGTATCATTTTCTCTGCACCTGCAGAGCAATAGCTATCAGATCTGAACTTAATGCTTTCGGTTGTCACCGGCTTCAGGCTTTTATCCTGTTTAATACTGAAAGATTCAACATTCAGGTTAGGAAAAGGGTATACCTCAGGTAACTTCTTCAATTGTTCAGAATATGCCTCATCAAGAAGATAGCTGCGATTGTCATACTGCAATCCTTCAAATTGAGTAAGCATATCGCCTGATAAATCTCCGTTCTCTGAAATGGCAAACCGGGCTGTTCTTATCTGCCTGTTTACAGGAGCCGCGAGCCTTGACGTGTGCATGATCTTTCCGCCTTCAGGCGTACATACTATCACATCCCTGTCGTCGGTAAAGTCTCCCGCAAAACCAAAGGGAGCTGTTTTGCTGGTACATTCCAGCCATGTAGTATCGTTTTTGAAAGGCAGGCAGAGAATGGCATGATTGCCCTGCATGCTTGCAAAATCAGAAATAATATCTCTTTTGAAGTCGCCGCCATATACAACGGTATAATAAGATTCTATTCCCGCTAATTTAAGAAGAGCCGCAGTGTAGTTCACCAGCCCCTTACAGTCTCCATAACTTAGCCGGTCAACTTCAGAAGCCGGGTATGGCCGGTATCCGCCTATACCGATCTGGACACTGATGTAACGTGTTTTATTCTGAACGTACTCATAGATCTTTTTTGCTTTTTCTTTTGGATCCGTACATTCTTCGATAAGAGAAAGGATATAAGCCTTTGTGCTTTCAGATACCTGGTCCCGTCCTTTTAACAGGTTGTCGCTAACCCATTTTCCATATTCCTGCCAGTTGCTGAAGGTCCCGTTAGTGCCACCATAAGTAAACTGTGTCGGAGCAAATTTAACAGATACCAGGAACTGGTCGGAATGCGGACTGTAAGGCTCGGCTTTACGGGCATTGATATTTTTTACCTGCCATTTATACGTTTTTATATCACCAGCCAGCGAAATCTCAGCCTTGCCAGGATAATTATACTCCTTGAACCTCAGTCCCGTTGAGACCGGACAAATAAAGGTCATATCACTGCTCTCTATAGCTACCCCGGTAGATTGTACAGGTTGCCATGAGGGAAAATAAAGGCTTTGTTTTGTCCGTATCTCGTACTCATATTCAATAGTAAAAGGGTAAGATACATTTGCCGGGTTAAAGCGTTTAACACGATTATCCTCGTACAGCGAAATAGAACTCACGGCACTCCGGTCTTCAAAATTCTTTTCGCTGAATTTTGAAACGGCAAGGCCGAGTTCATTATATATGACACCTTTTACCGATCTGATCTGCGAATCTTTATCATAGTAAAGATCGATTCCGGCTTCATCGGCAGCCGATGCATTGAGAATAGTTACAGCGTATTTCATCCTGTAAAAAACATTGTCCGGCGCTTTGACATCTATCACCATGGAAGAATTTCGCACCACGGCTCCGGCCCTGGAAAGCAGCCCCGGAGCAATTGAAGCTACTGGATAAATTTGCTGTGCAGAAGCAGAAAGTCCGTAAAACAGCCCTACAAAAAATAAAACAGCTCTCATATCTTCTTTTTCAATACTATCTGACTTTGCTGGTTCAATACAATTTTATTATACAGTTCTTTGAGATAGAGGTATTCTGATGGAGAATATACAGATTTGTTTAATAATGTATTCTGCATAAAGGTGATCGAACCCGAATCGACTGCTATACGCGAAATAAACCTGCCGCCTTCGAGAGGAAGCGCCAGACCAACATCCTCCGGTTTATTATAGAGCTCATAACCCTCAGGGATGTTAACCTGCACAGTAATAGAACTTTCAGAAGCCGCGCCCAGATCTACCGGATAGCTGCGTTCCGCCAGTTTGTAAGGATTTTCACTCACAAGGTTCATCAGGAATGGATTAAAGTATAAAAAACCCGGATTATCGGTATTCGTCGCTGCCAGCTCCACTTCATATGTCTCTTTAAGTACCTTGTCGAGCGTATCAAGGTTGGCTATTTCGGCCTTAAGAATTTTGATTTTAGGCATACGTTCGTCCAGGTCTTCAGTATATTCTTCTGTGGAGTTGAATTTCCTGATGCTTCTCCGTTTTGCATATGCCTCATATCCAGAAGAGTAAATTATTATAGACCCTTTGATCTTCGAGCTTTCATCCATGTCAAAAATAATACTCATCCGCTTTGATGCTTTCTGCGAGGCTTTCAGGTCAATCCAGTAAGATGGCTTATCCTGGCACATTACCCGGCCTTTATCGTTTATACAGCGAAGAGGAAGTAATCCGAATGGCAGGAGCGGATCTGTAGCGTCAAGAAGATAATAGGTATCGTTGATATTAACTTTACAGACAACATAGTCGAAATTTGACATTACCGGAAAAAGCATATTAACAGCTCCGTTACTGCGGGTCGAAAGAATTACCGGCTCGGCACTAAGCCCGGCTGTCACCATGGCGTTCACCAGGCAGAGATTAATATCGCCCGAATTTCCGGTATGACTTTCAAATGCCCTTTTCAAACCGTCGTCACTGTATTTTCCGTTATAATTATTCCATTTGAACCATCCCTGCATAAAGGAAAATATGGCTTTGGCCTTCTGCTGCGCGTCTGTCTGCCCTTCGGTTAACTTCGCTACCTGTTCCCTGAATAAGTCTTTTTTCCTGAGCTGCAGACCGAAACCGGGCGACGTTTTAAGCTCGTGATCAACATCTTTCCATTCCTTGGTTATCTGGTGTTTCACCCCATGATAATCCACATAGTCTGACAGCTCAAAATATACTGCAGATATAAAGTTGCTGGCCGCTGTCATATTATCTTCTTCTATAAAAGCGGGAACGTCCTTCATCAGATAAGTAATGTTGGAACAGTCGGCTTTAAAGCCGCCGCCGGGCTGAAAACATTCCTTTTCAAGAACAGCTTTATCGCTGGTAAGTTTATAAGGCCCTCTAAGCGCCACATTATAGTTATATACAGCAGGAATATGGGCATTAAATTCAGAATGCATATTGGGAATACTCCACTGAAACTCCCATGTTCTGAAGTTAAAAATAAAAGGCGAACTTATCTCATACGAATACTCAACGATACAGCCCTCACGCAGGTTCGGCATCGCGAACTTTGTAAGATCATGAAATCTAGAAACTTTTGTTTCCCTGAAGATCTGCTTAGAATCGAGTTCGGTCTTCCTTAACAACCCTTCGTCATCCCGATAGAAAGTTACACCTCTTACCAGCCTGATCGCTTCAAAGGTATTGGCGTCACTTTTTCTCAGAGGAACCGAGATATCACCGTATTTAAAAGCTTTACTGTTAAATATTTTTATTCTTACATGATACTCGAATACGATGTTCCCGTCAGAATTGCTCACGTGGGCATTCCCGAATTCTCTGAGCACCACGGCATTGGCACTGGTGTCTTTTGCATAGTTCTTTAATGCAAATTCCTCTGGTGATGGTTTTCCGAAATCAAAATCCTGGGAGTAAGAAACGAAACTGATAAAAAAAAATACTGCTGAAAAAATTAAATGCTTCATGTAAACTGATAAGGCGCCGAAAGATAGGCACATGGTCAAAAAAAAGCAAATACATCACCAATAATTAATTTTTTTCCGAAGCTTTTTTCCGACCTTTGTTTAATTATATGAAACTCAATTTAAAACGCCCCCTTGCTTTTTTCGATCTTGAAGCTACAGGTATTAATCTGGGAATAGACCGCATTGTAGAAATTGCAGTCTTAAAGGTCTTACCCGATGGTTCACAGGAAATGAAGGTTTCCCGTATAAACCCCGAGATGCCTATCCCTCTGGAAACTTCGCTGATCCATGGAATTTATGATGAGGATGTGAAAAATGAGCCGACCTTCAGGCAGGTGGGCCAGGAGTTTGCTGATTTTCTGGATAACTGCGATCTGGCAGGTTATAACTCAAATAAATTTGATATACCTATGCTGATGGAGGAATTCCTGAGAGCAGGCATTGAATTTGAACTTGAAAACCGCAGGTTCGTCGATGTTCAGAATATTTTTCACCAGATGGAACAACGCACGCTTAAGGCGGCTTATAAGTTCTACTGTGGCAGGGAAATAGAAAACGCGCATTCTGCAGAAGCAGATATCAGGGCAACTTTCGAAGTCCTGGAAGCGCAGTTAGACAGGTATAAGGATGTGGAATGGGAAGATAAAAAAGGAAACCGTTCCGTTCCGGTACAGAATGACGTCGAAGCCCTGCATACGTTCACTAACTTAACCAGACCGGTAGACTTTGCAGGAAGGATCGTTTTCAATGAAAACGGTATCGAAGTGTTCAATTTCGGCAAACATAAAGGAAAATGTGTAGAGGAGGTTTTCCAGGCCGAACCAAGTTATTATTCATGGATGCAGCAGGGAGACTTTCCGCTTTATACCAAACGCTGCCTTGAAAAGATCTGGGTACGCTGGAACGGTAAAAAGATACTGGTAAAACAACAGACCGAAAAAACAATCTCCGTGGAAAAAGTGGAGAACGATCCGGCAAGGCCAGACAAGGATCAGAACCAGCAAAACAGGGAGCAAAGACCTGCCAGGAATTTTAATGCTAATCCTAACTATAAAAAGGAAGAAAAATCCGTGCCTATTACAAATGATATGCTCGAACAGCTGAAACTTAAATTTGGAAAGTAAAACCGAAGATCAGTTATATCAATAAAAAAGCTCCTGAAATTATTCAGGAGCTTTTTTATGTCTTCACAATCAGAACCAGCCCTCTTGCGTTGTATATTTAATTAATAAGCATCTGGTCGTCAAGGAATCTTCCGATCTGTTCTACCGGAATGCTCACAGTAGGGTCCAGCTGCATTTCTACCACCCAGTTTTTGTTTTTATCTTTTGCGATACAGCAAGTTCCCTTTTTGCGATTTATGTAAAAAATATTGTAATCTCTGCTTGGTTGTTCGACATTGTACTGAATGCCGTTGATGTTAATTGAAAAGGTTTTCATAGTGTTTTGATTGATCGTATAAAGATATATAATAATTACAATCAATCAAAGTTTTTGTTGTTAAATTTTTATTAATTTAATGAAAGATTTATAAAAATAATATCAGATTTAAGACTTTGAAACCATAACAAACGAGAATCTTGTTATCTGCAAACAACTCTGGTAACAGGAGCCCTGTACGCTGTTACAACCGGAAGTCTGAACATAAACCGGCCCAGTACTTATGGAACAGGAGCAAGTCTGAAAGAGCATGCATTTTCTCAGCGATAACTGCGGATTACTGCTATGGTATACATTTTAGATGTTAAAAAAAATAAGCTAAGTTTGGGTACTAATCCAACGGAGCCTCTGGCTCGCCTGTTAAACTGGTTAATTTGAAAGATTATCTGTTATTTATTGATACTGAGGCATCCGGCCTTCCGAGGAAATGGAACCTGCCTTACTCTCGGGAGAATAACTGGCCGCATGCTCTACAGGCATCCTGGATCATTTATTCAAAAGATCAGAAAGAAATAAAAAGAGAAGATCACTATATCAATGAAAGCGATTTCGAGATCAGTCCCCAGGCTTTTGAAATCCATAAAATAACGAGAGAACTCCTTTCTTCCCGGGGCGAGAGCAGGAGATCTGTGATGCAGCTGCTGGCAGACGACCTGAAGAAATACAAACCGCTGGTGATAGGCCATTTTCTTGAACTCGACTACCATGTGCTGGCGGCCGATTTTTACCGCTCTGATGTTGCGAATCCTTTCCATGACGAGGCTCTTCCCGCTTTTTGTACCATGCTCGGCAGTACAAAGTATGTAAGGAACCCGTCTGCCCGTTATGTACGTCTCGGAGAGCTTTATAACAGCCTGTTTAACCGTGACTTTGAAAACCCTCATAATGCCCTGGCAGATGCCGGTGCAACGGCCGACTGTTTCTTTGAACTTTTAAATCGTGGCGATATCACGGAAAAAAACATAGAAGACCAGAAGCTTAATTTAAATATACAGCAGTATGAAACAAAACGTCCCGGATGGGTATTACTGGGTTTGTTACTCATTATAATTCTTATAATTGTTTTAGGAAATGCATAAACGGATAGAATTTCTTAAAAAGTCCAGGCCTTTTGATTCTTTACCTGAAGATGTGCTGCGCACTGTATCTGAACTTCTTATTGAAGTAAAGTATAATAAAGATACAGTGATCTATCAGCAGGAAGTAACGAAGATGCGCGGAGTAGATATTATAGCAGAGGGAGAGTATGAATCTTTTTTCTACGACAGCGGAAAGAACAAGCGGCTTGCTGAACACCATTTAAGCGGATATTGTTATGGCGGTGTTTCCGTATTGCTGAACAGGAAACGGTCTCTCAGAACGGTTATCGCGAAAAAGGGGACGGTAGTATACTTTCTGCATCGCAGGGATTTCCGGGGACTATGCCAGGCATATGAAGACTTTTTCCACTATTTCACTGCCGAGTTTGGCCGGCGGATGATGAACGAAGATTTCGCTCATTTTGCAAAACGACCTTCATCCTTTGAAGAAAGTTATATCGCATCAGAGCAGTTATACTCAAGGAAAATTGAAAGTATCGAATCGCGGGAGATCGTGTCATGCCAGCTGGATACACCTTGTTATGTGGCTGCCCGCCTTATGGCTGCGCATAAGATAAGTTGCATATTTGTTAATGACCACGACGGTGACATTGTGGGTTATGCCACGGATATTACGCTGCGGGATAAAATTATAGGCGCACAATCTGATACTGCTTTGCCTGTCGGTGAAATAATGGACAGGCCCATTGTTTCAATAAACACCCATTCGTACGTATACGAGGCCATATTAATGATGTTCCGCACCAAAACCCGTTATATGCTGGTAGAAGACAACGGCCGGTACAAAGGGTTTATAAGCAGGAATAAACTGTTAAGCGAGCAGGCCCAGTCGCCGCTGGTTTTTATCCAGTCTGTAAAACTTGCAATTTCAGCCGATGAGCTTAAAGGCAAGTGGGAACGTGTTCCGCAATTTGTTACCCAGCTGCTTGGCAGGGGTGTACACGCAGAAATTGTGAACGATGTGATTACAACTGTAGCCGATACTATCGCAGTAAAGGTTATCGAGAGCGTAACAGACGAGCTCGGGCCAGCGCCTGCGAAATTCGCATTCATTGTACTCGGAAGTGAGGGAAGGAAGGAACAGACCCTGAAAACAGACCAGGACAATGCTATAATATATGAAGACAAAGCCAATGAACACCGCGAAGAAGTAAGAGAATACTTTCTGCGATTTGCTTCTATTGTCTCTGAGCGGCTCAATTACATAGGCTTCAGTTACTGCACCGGTGGCTTCATGGCCTCCAACCCGCAGTGGACTCATTCTTTGTCGCACTGGAAGCGTAATTATACCAGCTGGATGCAGGAGTCTCTGCCCGAAACCGTTATCAAATTCTCCACTTTCTTCGACTGCAGGTATGTTTACGGAGAGGAATCCATTATGGAAGAACTTAAGGCATTTCTTGATATTGAATTACAGAAGCCTATGGAAAAATTATTTTTTCATATGGCCAGGAACGCCCTGCAGTACGAACCGCCTCTTACCTTCTTTAAGAATATAAAAACGATAACAATCGGGTCACAGGAAGTATTTGACGTAAAAAAAGCGATGACACCTATTGTTGACCTGGTCAGGGTTTACTCCCTGAAAAACAGGATATTTAAAGTCAATACGGGCGAGAGACTGAAAGCTTTAAAGGAGAAAGAAATATTCTCCGACTCTGAATTTATGGAGCTGATGCAGTGTTATTATTTCCTGATGAGCCTGCGCCTCAAAAGCCAGGCCCGGCAGATCACCCAGGATAAGGTTGTTCCTGATAATTACATAGATCCGAGCAGTCTTACCAAAATAGAAAGAGTAACGCTAAAAGAAATATTCCGGACGATTGAAAATTTTCAGTCGAAGATAAAACTGGAGTTTACGAGCAACCTGTTTGGTTAAACGAAAAATGGCCGCTGTTGCGGCCATTTTCTTATCTGTCTGTTATTAATTATTCTTAACGGGATAAATGCCTGCTGGTAACATGCCCGAGTTTTATAATATTAAATTCATGTTCTGAGATCATCCCTTTTTCCTTAAGTTCGAAAAGCTGGTTGAGAGAATGTTCCGGCTGTTTCTGAACAAGCAGCTGTACATGCCCTGAAAAACGGTCGGG
>Ga0265780_10001383_pt1 | contig 34180 bp, 36 predicted proteins | sample P1T30metagenome_FD_192432 | JGI IMG/M metagenome (GOLD analysis project Ga0265780, IMG submission 192432) | Plant litter microbial communities from East Loma Ridge, Irvine, California - P1 T30 | ecosystem: Environmental > Terrestrial > Plant litter > Unclassified | place: USA: California...
CGACCTGCCGTTGGTGTGCGGGACGGTATCAATTCACAGACACGCTTCCTTCAACGTCACGGCAAGCAGTGCTCGGCATCTGGATGTTGCTTGCTGTCCGAAAGTCAAGTTTAGGGCTGAGTTGAACATGGAGTTGGACTTGACTCGTTGTCCTCCTCCGAGGGGCACCTACCACCAACTCCTTCACCAGGGAGACAGGCATGTGCGAGCAAGTCTGCGAGACTGACAGTACCAGGCTTATGAGCTACTGGCTCCCCTGTAATATTCTCAGATGGTCAGGCGTGCTCATGATGGTAATACCAAAGGCTATCTAAACGAAACATCGCGACAGGACCGCCGGGAAGGGGTATGTAACCACAATCGAGTCCCTACAGCTCTTTGAGAGTGTTGGAATCACCCTCACAAGCAAGATCTCTGCTGTCAGCGAAGGCTTGCGAATGTCGCCCTTCATGCACCTACCTGTTGTCACAGACACATAGCTGCAGCACCTCCCAAGAGAAGCACACCTCACACACACTAAACAAACTCTCCACATTGTCGAGGTCATACCAGACAACATGAACAAAGACCACGACGAGAAGCTCGCGAGAGAGCCCGCGAAAGCCCCCGACGAGCATGCGCTCGTATCGCTCAACGACGCAAGCGTACTGCGATCAACATCTTCTCCACAAACAAGACCACGACACACAAGAGGAACTGCTTACTGACTCCTTCAAACTGAACAGACGCATCGAAACATGGATCGAGGAATTTACGCAGGCTCTTGGAGATGCATTCATGGAGGACGTCGCAAAAGGCTCTTAGCGACATCGTACATGTAAGTCGCAAAGCTGATGAAGCGGCGCACGAGGGTAGTAGCGCTGTAAAGAGTGAGGGCTCCGATGAAAAGGCTGGAGATGGTGGGTAATAGATCGCAACAAAGCCGATGATACGAGCACTTGGGATACAGTATTGCAAAGACATACTGTCGAAGAGTAGGTACTATGAGAATACATATATCTCACTGGCGCTATCACCTTTTTGACATGCCAAAATCGGTGGTGTCAGCTCAGTTGACGTAGCTTTCCATTGAGAAGACGGCCATTCAAAGTGGTTGGAAGGGTGCCAACTTACTGGCAACATTGCCTTTCTGATATACTAGAGCCGATGGTAGCACCTCTTAAATTCTAGCGTTACATCGGAATGACGGGCATTCAAAATGGTTGGAAGAGTGGTATTTCGATGGCGCTTGATGGATTCAAGTCCGCTGCTTTTGGCAGCAGCACACCTAAAATTCTCAGAATTCGAGTCAATGATCGTTCATTGCAACGGCATCAAAATCCAACAACAATTTCTTGAATCGTCTACACATCCATTGAAGCTCGCATCGTACACAGAAAACAACTACCATACACCGATCACGCTTCGTCGGCGCGGAAAAGAAATTGAAAAGCGCATCGGCGTCCACGACGACCACCGCTGCCAAACAGCACCCCCATCAATCATGGCGCCATCAACAATCCAACACCGTCGCACACACAACATCCTCTTAATCTCGAAACTACTCAACCAAAGAGATGCATCTTCACCTTTCACTCTAATCCTCGACAACCTCGACCAGTCCGGCCAGCCTTTGCTAGCCGAGTACACACAGCGGGCGAATGTATGATTTTCCAAAATCCAACAAGTAAAACACAAAAACTAACACATTAAACAGGCAGCAAAAGTAAAAGTCATATTCCTCTCATTTGAAACCCTTCAGCGCCCTCAGAATGTAGACGTCTTCATCCCAGCCTGGAACCAAAGCCTGCAAACCTGGCAGCGAGAAGTGGCAACCCACACCAAACCAGTTTCGAATCAAAGTACGCAAACCCACAACCTGTCCAAACAATACAAGCATACTAACGAACCACGATCCAGGAAACCTCCTTATCCTCGACACCCTCAATCCCCTAACCTCCACACACTCCACCACCCTCCCCACCCTCCTCTCCACCCTCATAAACCCAACCACGACCCTCCTAGCCCTCTACCACACCGACATCCCCTCCCCAAACTCCTCTTCCCCATACTCCCCCTCCCCCCTAACCCTCCTCCACTACCTAGCCACGACCCTCATAACAACGCACTCCCTCTCGCACATCCTAGCCCGTAAAGCAGCCCGCGAGCGCAGCGTAGCAGAGCCCGTGCACGGACTAGGAGAGGGCGTCGAGGGCGTGCTGCAAGGGCGGGGAGCGAACGGCCACCTAGACTCCGCCGGCGGCGAGGATGGCAAAGCAGGCTTCGCGATGGAAGTCGAGCACCGGCGGAAATCCGGGCGGGGAGTGAGGGAGTGGTATTTCGTCCCGACGTCCTCGACAGCCGGTTCGGGCAAAGCGACGGCGACGATGATGGCGGGCGCTGTGAGGGAAAAGGTCATTTTGCTGGAAGACTTGCCCGCTTACAAGAGCCTTTCCGTGTCGTCTGTAAGCGGCGAGGGAGAGAATGGCGGTGCGGACGGCGAGGAGAAGCCTGAAGGGACGACTTTCGAGCTGGGGCTTACGGAGAAGCAGCGGGCGGCTAGAGAGGGGGTTGTGCTGCCTTACTTTGACGCGCAGAAGGGTGGGGGCGAGGGAGGGAGGATTCTGTATGATATGGGCGAGGAGGACGATTTCGACGAGGAGGAGGATGAGATTTGATGTGCGTTGTAGTTAGCCCGTCTGTTCGGCGAAGATTGTGTCAAGCTTAGATTGACTTTTATTTTATTTTGCAAGAAATTGTAATGATTTTATTATTGACTACATGTATGCTCATATATCTACAGCGAACTTCCGTTCAAGCGGAGACATCAATACCATCCCTCCTACTCCCAGCCGAAAATGTCCGCCACGCTAGTCACGCTCCACCTAACACCCATGACAGCCACAAGAGCCGCAACAATCTCGACAACCATCATAACCGTAACGCCCATCAACATGCGCGGCATGAAGATACGGTACAGCATGAGATGCCTCCTAAGCCAAGCAGCCTCGATAACAGTAGCGACAGCAATAGCGGCATAAAACAGCATATGAGTCGCCATGGCGCCCGCAACCCTGCCCAGCAGACCCGGGAACTTGGGTCTAGTCTTCCACAGCGGGATGGCGGGGACGGCGATGGCGCACAGGATCTGCGGGCCGAAGGTGTTGAGGACGACGACGAGCGGGCTGAAGGGGTACCAGATCGTCTTGAAGGGGATGAAAGCCGTCTCCCATTGGATGGTGGAGAGGACGGCTTGGTGGCCGGTCTTGAAGAAGTAGTAGCTGCCTAGGAGCGCGAGGACGGTCGGGCCGAGGGCGGAGCGGCGCAGGTTGTTGGCGTCGACGATCTCGAGGACGTTGAGGATGGAGACCATGCATAATGCGAGCGTTCCTTGGCCGACGGGTTTCTGGACAAGCAATAAAGCGAGCAGCCAGGCAGCGGGCAGGAGGAAGTAGCGCGTGCCGTGGGTGTTGGCGTAGCCGAGAATGATAAGCTTCGAGCGAGGCTTTGGCGGAGGTGCGAAAGATGTGAAGATGCCGCCTGATGGGTCTGGAGATTCGACAAGGCTCGCAGGCGCAGGCTCCGGAGCTGCAGCCTCTTCGCGGACGGCAATGAGAGGCGAAGCCCAGATGTAAGTGGCGTAGCCGGCAGCGAATGAAAGTGCGAGTGTGATTTGCGCGAGCGTGACACGAGTAGTCTTGAGAAGCGATTTGGAGATCGAAGGGTACCAGTCACCGTCGTCTGCGGCATCCAGGACCCAGTAGATTGCCACAAAGAAGAGGCCGATGCGAAGTGCGATGCCGATCCAGATGACTGCAGAGCCCTGGTAGTTCTTGGTGCGGTGGAAGAAGTACTGAATGGCGCTTGGAATGGTCAAAGCCACAATGAACGGAATGGCCAGTTGCCACGTAGCCGAAGTTGAAGAAGTCGCAGAGGCGTAGTACGTCGATCTGCAGAACGGCATCTGCTCCTCGCGGCAAAGACGGAACACCGAAGCGAGGCGTGTGGCAACGATGAAGGAGATGGAGTTGGCGACTCCCATGTTGCGGTCGGCTGTGTCTTCGAGTCCGACAGAGGAAGCAAGCATAAGCACGCCGTAAGTTGTAAGGAAGAAAAGGAGCTGCTCATCCTCCCAAATCGTGAACGAGTTAGAGGCGAAGCCAATGCAGAGTAAGACGCAAGTAAGAGCGCTGAGGCCACCCCAGAAGGTACGTGGGTAGGGTACGCGCAGTGCATCCCTGGCAGGATAGAAGCCCATTGACATGCCAATGACACCACCAAGGGCAGCGCCGAAAGTGGAACTCTGCAAGAAGGGCAGGGAGGGAACGAGGCCAACAAGTGTGCCGACAACACCTCCAATGATCGTGCCTGCAAGACCCCATCCAAGCAACAAGGGAGTGAGGGCTCCACGATCACTGTTGACGCCTCGGGCAAACATTGCGAGGACTGCGAGAGAACCGACCAGGATGGTGATACCCATGCCCATGCTGACAAGGTCAAATCTCGCCCAGATGCTACGGCAAACGCGCAGGTTCTCTGTCTGGTAAGCCGCAAACGCTTCGTAAGCAAGCTTCCACTGACTGGTCGAAGGCCTTTTAGTCTCTTGAATGTGCTGCCATGCTTCTTGGGCAGTACTCCAGAGCGGGACCATAGGTGAAGTGGCAGCTTCTCCAAGATTCCTGACCTTGCTGTATTCGTCCTGGTAACGGTGAATCTGCGCAGAGGTCAAGCGCTCGACCTGAGCGAGATTTTTGTAGTCCTTTCCGTCCTTGCCGATGAAAGCCTCCTCGATCGGCTGGCCGAGGTTGTTGAAGGGGATGGGGAGGCCAAGGAGAAGACCCAGAGTCGGAACCAGATCAATCTGTCCGACGGGGCGGTCCTTTGCTGTGGCAGGCGGCTCGACGAAAGCTTGCTCGCTACGTCCGAAAATGCCTTTCTTCGAGTACATCCACAGGGCAGCCTCAATCTCGTCATCGGACTCGCCGCCATGATCTCCCTTGATATCCATGCCATGATCGCCCATCACAACGAGTAGTGTGTCGTCGTCGATCCTCTCAATCATAGTCCGGAAGACCTCATCCATCTGCTTCAACTTCTCCGCCATAGCAGGGTGGTCCGGCCCGTACCTGTGTCCTGCGTGGTCGACGCCCAGATAATGTCCAAAGATCACATCCCACTTCCCTTCCATACTCTTGTCTAGGAGCGGGAAGAGGTGCTCATTGACGCCATTGTCTACAGTGTGCAAGTCCCAAACGTTGAAAGAGTCGAAGGGCTTGGAGAGGGTAGGCTCGAACTTTCCAGGGAAAAGCGCTTCCCAAGTGTCATCGCCCAAGTGTACGACTTTCCTTCCGGCCTTGACCAGCTGCTCAACCAGGTTGTCCTCATCAATCGCAGTTCCCGCGAAGTTGCTACCAGCATCGATGAAAGTAGGTAGAGTTCCAGTGGTCAACCCCTCCAACCTCAGCAGCGTCGTCGTCGGCGGGTCCGCAATGAAAGGTCTGAGGAATGCGTTGTGAGGCTCTCTAACGCTTGTCTCGTGTAGGATCGGGAAGGCATTGTGGAAGTGGTGTTCTTGCTGGCCCGTCTCGTTTCCGTTGAAAGGCACCGTGAAATCGTATCTCAGTGCGTCCACGATGATGACCACAGCCTTGTCGAAGCTCTTCGGGTGCCAGCAGCCGTCATTCACATTGCCAGGCACAAAGCCATTTTGGAGATCAACAGGTGGAACGGCGCATTCGGAGCGGTGCTCGAGGACGAGGCGGGACAGGAGGAAGCCGGAGCAGAAGAGGTAGATTCCAAGCGCGTGGAAGATGCTATACCGCCGGTTAGCTTGGACATGAAATGGGAAGCAACAATCCAGCAAGACGTACGCAATCAGAGTGAAGAAGCCGACCACGAGGGCATGCTGGGCCTTGAACTGCACCGCCAACCTCTTGTTCTCGGCCTTGAGGTCTTGCGGTGGGGCATTCGCGCCCGGAGTATCGGCCATTGTGTTATGAAGACGGAATTTCCAAGTTGAATTAGCGTAGTATTAAATCATGTCAAGTGAAAGGGAACGAAGTGTCTAAGGAGTGTCGACGTATTCCATGTGTGTCGTGGTGCAGACTGGATGGAGTTTCCATAAGGAACCGCTTCGAAAGTGGCATTTCTCGATGGCTGCACGGTCAGGGTTCGGGAGTGAGCTCGCCGCCGTGCCAATCTGCCGCCGTAAAACAGGAGATTAGGTATGGGGTCGACACGAATCAGCATACCGACACTGCGATCGATGGGTTGACAGAAGAGATTCACGCAAATCTTCACAATCAGAAAGGCACATTCAAGCAAGATCAATTGGGTGTACATTTCGTTCTTATTGTGTCCATGCCGCGCCTTGCTGAGGCCAGCGTCCTAGGCGTATCTATACATACTCCCACTTGGAACTCTCTACTCCAGAGAAAGGAAAAGGTAAGAGAGAAAGAAAACTAAAAGCAAGGAAAACAACCGGCCAAAAGTGGCCGCGCTGAAGCGCCGAAATTTTTCAGAGGGAACCGGAGAGCTCTGGGAAAGCATACATAAGTCTCTCCGCCCTGCTGGTCCGATTGAAGACTTGTCCATCATGGTTTTGGGAGTCCGAGTCTCTTCGTGTGCGGAGCGTGACATGGAAGTCCTCCGCATGGAGGTATATACTCATGCCGCGCTCCTGAAACACATTATGTCTTATGTTTCTTGTCAAAGTGAAACATGCCCTTGCCGCAAAGCCATGAAGCCTCGGATACGACGCCCTATATCTGGGCAATGTAACCAATTGTAGCTTCAAGACATATAGCGACAGCACAGGCGATGTAGTACAGTGATAATAAAGATGTAAAAAGCCGTCCGTTGGTGTGGCCGGATCGGATGAATGTTAAAATGCATGGTGGTGATTTGAGGCGGCAGCGCTTGTTTAGTCATGAAAGCGCGCGCGGAGGGTCGGCAGGAACGCCGTCCCATGCTGTACGAAACGAAAAGGAATAAAACGGTCCAGTAAGAAGGTCAAGTGGATTCGTGATGGTCGTGTCGAAAAGATGCACGCTGAAACCAGGTAAAGGTGACGCCTGGCACGTCGGTTTAGCTCCACTGCTTCTGGTCGGCCTTCTCGGTGAGGCCGCCGACGCGGTCGAGGTCGAGCGACTGGAAACGCTCGCCTTCGCTTGACTTGTAAGCAGGGCACTTCTCCTGGACAGGCTCGAGGCCGACACCGCTTTCGCTGACGCGGACGACGACGCAACGTCCAGAAGTGCGCTTTCCGTCGGAGTCGTACTCTTCGGGGAATGTGAGGCGGATCTCGGGGATGCCACTGTTGCGGCGGGGTTCTTCGGAGTTGTCGATGAGGTTCTGTTTCTCCTGAATGACATAGATGGATTCTGAGTTTTTGCCAAAGGAGCGGCGGAATGAAGAGGCGAGTGAGCCGGCGGAGATGCGCTTGCCGTTGTCGTTATACATGGGAAGGCCGTGGTGGACTTTTTGCGAGCGACGGCGTTGACGGAAGAAGAGGAGTGCGCCGCACATGCAGATGGAGATGACCAGAAGGACCAGGAGTGCGACAAGGAGGTTGATGATCGTTTGGCTGAGTTGTGCTTCATCAGGATGATCGCGCGCGAAGAGGCTGTTGATACGGGAAGGCATGATGGGCGGTGTTGAGTTTGGTTGAGTGAAGTCGAGCTGAGTTGAGTTGAGTTGAGTTGAGTAGGAGTAGTTGCTGCTGCACTGCGGTTGATCGTCTCAAGTATCCGGTATAGGGCTGTGGTTGGGTTTGGGTAAGGTAACGAGCGGACTGTTGCGATTGCACGTCAGATTCAAGACTCTCCAGACATGTGGTATTTCTTGCTCGGAAGCCCCTTCAAACTACACGAGTCGGACGGGTCTGGTGATATGGGTGACATCCCCGGCGAGGTGCATGAAGGCATGATTCCCCAAACATACCTGTGTCAGATTGAAACTGGCTGGTCGGACTGAGGCGAAAGAGTGAAGCCTAGTTTGCAAAATGGAGACACAAAGGGGGGGAAAGAACGGACGCTCAGGGAGCAAGGAGGTGATTAACAAGGAGAGAGTATGGTGGATGGTGAATGCAATAGCAGTAACGTCGCACACAGTTCGTCGAGACCAAGGGAAGAGTTGGCAGCAGAAGGGCGAGGCCCCGACACGACTTTGTTCTCCTGGGCTGGCTCGCGTGGGCTCAGCCCTCAGACTCGCTGAGGAGAGGATGGAGACGCCGGAGATTAACCAACGGGACGCTGCCGGCGCGCCCCTCAATCACACGAGTAAGAAGGCGTGGAAGGGCGTGTTGGCGTGTAAGAGGCCACCGCTAAACCTCCAACGCTGATTATTAGCGCACCGTTGCCGCTCCTTCACGCCCGCTGCGAACCGCTCATAAATGTACTGTACATTAATAGACGGCAAGGCGGCCTTTGGCCTGTCACGCCGTCTGGGGATTGCGATCGCCCCGATATTACACCACTCCACCAGTCCACCAGTCCACCAGTGATGAGTGGAGTTGTGAGCCGCCGCGATTGTTGATTATTACTGCAGTCTACCACTACTGCCTGTCCAAATGTGAAGGTCCCAAGAAGGCCTCGACTTGTCGCCTTCAGGGGCCCCTGGTCTTCAACATAGTAGTTCCTGTCACCACAGTAATACACAGACTCGATCTGTAGTACAAACAACAACACGTAGGGCCAACCTTGCAATCATAATCGAAAATGACTTCACCGGATTACAGGTCTCATCATCAGCGTTCGTTCTTTTTCGCCCTGCGCTTTGGGCGTTGTGTTTGACAATTTTAGCCTCGACACAGACAGGCTTAGAGCCAACGTCGCATTGAAACATCCATGTTTCCGTCTGTGGTGTGATGTATTGCAGTGTTTGGTTCTAGCCTTGGAAATCGAGGGCTTGTCACATGGATAATGATGCTGCATCTTGAGTGTGTCACGCTACACAGAATATGTATACTTGCTCGTACTACGACTCGACTTCCCTCCTGTCGGGTCGTGCGACAATAACATCGACAACACCGCAATCGTCAAGTTCAGCACTTGAATTACAAGGTTCTCCATCGTCGCCGCAAGCCCCGTCCACTTCCACCACTTCTCGAAGACACCTCGCAACGGCTACTACACTATTTCCGACCCCGGCCCAGCGGCCTCCGCCTTCCTTCGAAGGAAAAGTCGAGTCGTAGACTCGCAGTAGCAGAGTCGCAGCGGTTTTGTTTCAATCCATGTATCACTGTCGTTAGTGGGAGATGACGATCCAATCTCTCCAAGGGTCTCGACCTTCAGAAAACGTGGCAATGAGAGTGTCGTTGTCGATTGCGAATGTGGGATGACGGGCATGTACCATGATTTGCGAGATTCCTTTGAAATCTTGAACATCTGCCATGCACTACTTGTAGATGACGATGTACCTTTGATGAGTTGAACGCTCGTAGTGTGTGTTGACACTGTTGAGTAACGCTTCAAAGACTTTCGACGAGACAACAATTCGGTGCTGATATTCGATATCATATACTGCCAAAATGAATTCGTTATTCAACATTTTGATGAATTGCGATGGGATGGGATGATTTGTCGGGTGCTGTTCATGCATTTGTAGCAAATTGATCCGTGTGGCGTATTTCGCTTGCATCGCGACTGTCGGCGAGATTTCCCGCTTGGGCTGGCTGGCTTGGGATGTTCACCGCCGAGTGCCTCTTGTGATGGTGATGACTTGGAAGCTGACATTCCGATAGACTACGTCGATTCACTTGACGAGGTGGAGTCAGAAAGACTTGTACTTGATGAAGATGTATTCTTTCCACAGTGTGCGCATGGCAAAACTCGTGTATGCGCTCCTGTTTTTCCTTATCGCCTGCCATCACGAAAGGCTGTCTCGTTGAGCGATGATACACGCCGTGTGGACCATCATCGTCTTGGACATGCCCAGGCAGCTTCGGTCCCTCACATCAAACATCGAAGGGACTGGAATATCAAAGTATAGACTTCAGTGTCTTGCGAGTCTCAAACCATCACTGCTAAATGTGAACGGATTGTCTGTATGTTCCAAGGAAGGTCTCGAATCTAGCGCTCAGACATCTCAGCTACAACTCACAACTAGACACAATGCTGTCGGTCTGACTTGGGCATCCGCAGTTGATACTGTCTACACATGTATCGCAGGGTGAGCATGACAGAAACAGGCAGTCGACTTGAGCGCGTTGGAAGGATCGATCATGGAGTATGTACTGGTTTTGACAAGGGAGCATACGATACCGAGACCTCAGTCTTTCGTGTGGATCAATCGAGAGGTAAGACTCAACATCACCGAGCACCTCATTGAGCGACGAAATGAAATAATCATCCACGTCGCTTGTCGTCGCACAGTACCTGATTCCAGTAGTAGTAGTGTACCTTTTTCCACGGCAACTCCGCAATATTTCCGAGCCAGGATGCTGACGTGCAATATGTAATGATCCTGTGCAAACCACAATCAGCATGTGAATGAATGTAGTGAGGTAGCAAGAGTATAGCACACATCTTTCAGATGATAACAATCTCTCCTCGTCAAGTTATATCCTCGGTCTGACATGATTTGTTGACGTACAGTACCTTTTCTCAAGTACTGTATAGCCTTGGCTTTTGGGGCAAGGGCAAAATCTAAGGCGGGATTTGATTGGCTGGGTCCCCGAACTGGGCTGGCGGCCAGCGGCGCGAGAAGAGAACAGCAGCCAGCGACCTTTACATATCGATGCTACGTGCGACAAATCGACGACAGCACATCAATTGCCTCTTGCCCCTGCATCGTTTCGTTGTATCTCTGCTGCTGTCGCTCATCAGCCATCGTCTAATCAACTGACCAGCACGCCTGGTCGTCCTTGATTGTCCTCGTGAGACACGGGGCTAGCCATCAAAGGCTACCTACTCTATTCTTCGACCGCAAACACACTCGCATATTAATCACTGCAAAGCCTCACTACTCCGACGCAACAACAGGTATGTCTCCGTCTGCTGAAGAGCGTCGTGTCTGTTCTCGTCGCTCTCGTTGTCCTCTGATCACGACCGTTGCCGGAGCCGCCGCGCCTCCCAAGCTTCACGATCCGGCTTGCGTGCAACCTCCTTCGCGAGCAATTTCATCCACTACGCGAGCATCACACAACCCACCACATCAACATCGATGCCTCGCACACATGCCTCCGAGCAGACGTCGCTAACGGCCTGTAGCTATAACATCACCTGCGTGTGAGATCGTTTCTAATTGTCGAGTGCGCACACATCTGCGCGTGGCGATCGCTGCAAAATCTCAGGGTTTGTTCCTCTCTTGGTGCGCCAGCAATCAACTTCCATCACTCGTCCAAAATCGGCTTGCTAATTGATGTCGTGTAATCCAGACAGTGTCATACCCTGATTGTAATGCCGGGTGTCAAAGGCAGACGCGTACCTGGCCGGCCAGGCCGATTTGACCCAACTATCCCTTTGCACATGACCACCAGAAGAAAGGCGGCCAAGTCTACCCACGATACGGACATGTATCCAGATGACGAGTACGATCACGACGAAAGCCGTCGAACTTCTTTCGACAACATCTCCGTGGCCACACCCAACTCCAGGTTCGACTCTGAGCCTCCTGCAAAGCGACAGCGTACCGTGGATCCATCCCCACAACGAAGCACAATGTCGCTTCTTGATCAAGAGGAGCTCTCCATGCGTGCTGGTAAGGCTTCTTCCCGCCTGTTCGGTGTGGGTCCAGATCTGGCGAATGGAAGCCAGACCTCTTCTGCTGGCGCTTTTGCCACGCAGACAGATGTCGATGTTAGTCAAGATTCCATCGATTCTCATCTCGACAATGGAAAGGGTAATGGTGAGAAACGCGCTGAATCGCCTGATGTCCCCGCGACTCACAGCGGGAGTGGACGCGACGAAGCTTCAATCCGGTCCGATAAAGATCAAGCCAACGGAATGCAGCATGAGGACGAAGTCGCCAACGGTGCTGATATCGAAGACGAAGGTGCTGGTGACTACGCTCAATTCGGATCCGTCGAGACGAATCGCCAAGCAAATGAAGCCTACCAGTCAGTCGATGAGAGCGACTGGACAGGAGTCGTCAATCCGCTGCCTTCAACAAGGGATTTCGAGAGCAGAGACGCCTCTGTTGAGAGTTCTACATCGGACGTTCAAGCTGTTCGCGATCTACCTATACCTGAAATGTCGACTGATGCGACACCGATGGCCACCAGACAAGTCTCCCCAGCAACCACAGCCTCGCCTGCTGTTGGAGATTTGACGCCAGCCAGGACCAAGCCATCCACGGCCATGGGACTCACTAATTCTGAGGATGACGACGACGTCGAACCAGCCACTGAATTTCAAGACTCTCTGATGGAGAACATGGATGACGACGCAGACGCGACCCGCTACGATTACGAGGAGGACGACGCGCCGGTGCAAAAGACAACCAAGCGCCGCTTCGCTGGTGGACGACGCAGGGCGGCTCACTCTAATGCCAATGTTGAAGCTGCTTTGAGGCGTCAATTGGAGATCAAGCAGTTCTACAGACAGGTCACAAGATCTATGAAGGCCTGCCTCGGCGAGCTTGCTCAGATCACTCTTGATGATTTGGAGGCAGAGCAACAGCACCATGCGCAGGTCACAGAGTACGACTCAGTGATGGCAGAACTTGACGAGCAGCTCGCTAGGCGCAAGCAGCAGGTGCTCAGCGCTCAGCGACTCAACCACGAACAACTAACACAACGCTACGAGGCAGAGAGACTCTCGCGGCAGAATCGATGTCGCAACTTCCTCGTAGACATCAAAGAGCAGCAGCTCGTGAATCTGGAGTATAACATGCTCCAGGTGAACAGAGCCAAGCTGCGCGATCAAGCAAAGGCAGGTCACGAGACGGACGACGAAGACGGAGTGATTCCACGTCCTAAGAGGACGGCTTACCGATTCAAACGTTCGAACGCGCTTGACCTGAGGTACGACTCTAGAAGTCGCTTTACTATGGAGACTGAGCGTAGAGTCGACGATCTACAGCGTCGTAACGACATGTGGGAGGCTCTCCAAGCCTACGCTCCAGAAGCGATTACAACTTTCACTGTCATGGATAGTGGCGCTCGCGAGGCCGCAGATGAAAACAGGAGAAATGTTCAAATCACATCCGCTCTGGCTGATGTCGCTGCTGAATACGAGAGGATGTCCAACATGCCCCGACCGCCAAAGCTCCCACCACAGCCGACTGCTGCTGAGCTGGCGCCGTTGAACGCACTCGCTGAACTCGCCGGGAAGCCAGCCATGCGTTCTCAAAGACCTCAGGCCGTGCCTATGACCTCCCCATCCGTGCCAGGATTTCCAACCCAATCTCCTCGCCAGGGCCGCATTCCCTTGCCATCACAGTCAATTCTTGAGCGTTCGGCTGCTACGCAACCTAATCACAATCCAAGTCCATTCCGTCGTCTTGCGATTGAGCAGAACAGAGGCCCGGTTCAGGGTTTTGGGCAGTTCCCGATTTCTTCGCTCTTGTCGCCTAGCGTGCGCCCATCGGAAGAGCCGCCGGCCTTGCCTACTGCAGGTTTGCCCCGTGGTGTCGATACCAAGCCGATGCTTGCTGCCAAGCCTGCTGAGCAAACGGACAACGAGCGCATCAAGCCCGCTCCATCTCGTCTGCCTGCACAGCCAATAGAGGTACTCCGGGAAATCCTGGATGGTGGAGGCAAGCTCAATCCCGACCGTGCTTGCCAGATCGTGGACGAAGTGTCTCGCAGAATTGGAGGATATGGATTAAGCGATGAGGAGAAGCGAAAGCTCAGAACACAAGTGATCGAGCAAACGGCCCAACACGATGGCGAGCAAGCTCGCAGAGAAGCAGTAAGTCCCGTCCACGCAAGTCAACGACCCATCCAAGTTACTGACCTTTTGTCTCCTAGATGAGGAACACGTCCTCACTCCCACCGCTGTCCGATATTGAAGAGCGCTGGAGAGGGCCCATCACCAGCGTCAGCGAGCGCGATGGCATGACCAGGCGCCAGTCTGGCCTCCGCCCGTCGCGCGGCAAGCGTAACCGTGAGGATGATCCGCATGAGGCGCTCGATGGGTCCCGCGATGTTCGTCCACGCGCCTCCACTGCCAGCTCTACGGCCCAGCGTCCCCGTTCTACCAGCGAACTCAGAGCCGACGAGCAACACCGCAGGGATCTCGATGCACGCAACGGTCTTACCGCCTTGTCTCCGCGTGCTAGGCAGGTGGCGGGACTGCCAAACACAGCAGACTTCATGCTCCCACGCCACTCCGAGCCCCACGGCCTCCCACGACCAGAAAGCCGCGACCGCCGCCTCAGCTCACAAAGCCACCACGACCGTCGACCTTCCGTCGGCAACGTTCCAACCCGCCGCGCTTCGGAATTGCACCACCCACTGCCGCATTTCCAACAGCAAGGTCCCGTTGGCCCTCCGACAACCTTTCCAGCCGGTTCTTTCATGCAGCCGCTCAACTGGGCCGGTGGACCGCCTCCTCCAATGTACGGCCAGCCGCAGCAAATGCCTGTCCCGACGGCTCAGCCCATCGATCACTTCGCCATGTCCCAGGGACGTCCCGGAGGGTCTTGGGGGGCGCCGCCGTTTCCGCCTGGAGGGCCGAATCAGCAGCATGTTCCGCCGCCACCGCCGCCGCCGGGGAATTTCCGTAATTTCTTCGCGGGAGGGCGCTAGGATTGAAGTGGGAGTGGGAGTGGGAGTTGGCGTGCAATTAGGATAGCAGTGTGTTGGGGACTGGAAGAAATACGACGGACGGACGAACGAACCGGAGGATCAGACGACGTGCAGTGAGGGTTTCCTAATAAATTTTGGAGAAAGATTGTACTATACCCCTGCCTTTCGTTCAACGAGAACAACACCACCCAAAAGAGCTCGTCAGCTTTAGATACAGCAGACAGAGGATGACAGACAGGACAGGACAGACAGACAGACAGACAGACGGCTAGCGAGCGAGCGGAGTTGATTCAAATTATTGTATTTTAGTTTACTGCCTTCTAATTCACATTTTTGGTCACCGTGCTTCTTCGCCTTTCTTTATCACATGGTTTGGTCCTAGCGTCCAGCAATTCGTTGGTCAACTTTCGACGTCAACGGAGGAAACGATCCAGTTAAGCCACGACATATTAATCGACAGCGCATACAACCTTGTGCATGTCCTGATGTCCCATCATGCCGCAAATCACGATCGACAGCCCGTAAAAGTACAACCCAAGGACTTGAGGAGAGGCAAAGGTTTCTGGACTGGCCAATGTCAGGGTTAGGGTTGGGGTTATGTACCAATCGACCAACTCAGCAGTAAGATTGACAAACATCGCCAGCAGGTCATCTGACTCGGTCAAATTGATGAACTTCCACCGGTGGACCAGAGTAGTACTTCCTAATAGCCACGGCGTGTTTGCTTCCTCCATACTGAGTAATCGGTGGTGATCAACATGTGGTCTGATGGAAACAGATCCAACCTTCATGATCCAAACGATGAATTATGTACAACGTATCGAAGACCATAAAGTTCAAATGACAAGAGCAAGCCTCCCCGATCTTGTCACCAGATCGATCCAACACACGCAGCCGTCGTAACGGCCGTCATCTGAGATAATGACAGATCTATTACCGTCCAACATGATAAGCCATCCAACCATCAGCCCTCTCACCAACGCCCAGCTTTTCTCCCTTGCAGATTACAGACCCCAAGGGCACACGGAGAATGGCACACGAATGGACGACGACCAGGCCACAAGGTCCCCGCGACCTACTACACTCTCTCATCAACGCCTCCCAATGGGACACCAACCAAGAATCCACCGTCTGGAACACAACCTACGCATCCGTAATCGACGGCCGCCTCTCGCGAAAGAACCTCATGCAAGCGCTAGAACTCGCAGCCCTGAAGTTCTCGGCCGTAGTGGGCGCGGAGTTACACAAGAACATCACTGCGAACCTTGGTCTTGCGGATGGACTGGCTTTCGGGTACGTCACGCCTTGCTGGGATTTCCACCAGGAGTGGAGTTGGCGGTTTGCGTGTTTGCGGCATTTCGTTGCGGTGCTGGGGAGTGGCGGGAATGTTGGGTTGTTTCTGGGGATTGGAGAGTTGGTGGAAGGGAGGAGGGCGATTGGTGTTGGGTTGGTGAAGAGGAGTGGTATTGGTGGGACGGAGGAGTGGAACAGATACTACTGATGGAGGGAGAGATGTGTTGATGTCTTGTTCGTTGGGACTTTCATAGTTTCCTTGCCACCCAGAAGGATGGGTGGTACTGGTGGGTGAGCATGCTGCGGTTGTCCATGATGTAGCCGGCCATCTCGCCAGATCGCTCTTCATGCTTCAAGATCTCAAAGCCGCAACGCTGTACCAGTGCCACCACCTCGTCGTTGGACAGCTCGAAGGAGCCGGGCTCTCCGATTCCCTGGGTCGCATCAGAGCCATCAGTCTCGCGCCCTTCAGCCGCCCTCTCCTTTTCTCTCTCCGCTGGTGTTGGCGTGTTTTCAAAGTGCCACAGTAGCGGGCCGCCATTGACCCAAATGCCACCCGGTGCAAGACAGTACTTGATTGTATCGATGTAGTTGATCACATTAGGTGCCGTATCAATGAAGAAACAGGTAGATACCGCAGCGAAGCTGTCTTGGTACCTTGTTTGACGGTAAAGGACGCAGAAGTCGCCGGAAGACATCGACATGCGCTCACCGAAAGGCAGCTCCGAGCTAGTCTCTTTCTGTCGTTCTTCAAGATACTCGGCTAGGTGAACATCTGGAATATTCACAGCACGCAGTTGATTCGCTCTGTTCAGGTGGTTGGAGAAACTCAGTGCAAACGGGTAGAGTTTGTGTTGTCCTGCTTGCTGACTGCAGTTGAGCATGTAGTTCGACGCAATCAGCTGGTGGTAGCTGATCTCGTTGCCCTCTACCGAATAGCCACTAGCCGTCAAGTCGAAGACAGTCCTACCGAGTCCTGCACCGGGAACTAGCACGCGATGTTCATGCAGTTGAGAGGTCGGCAATGGCGGTAGGAACTCGTGCAAAAGACTTTGCATGACACTCAAGACGGTGCTTATCTCCTTGTGCCCTTCGGCAGACCAGTCTCGGAACAGCTGGCGTATAGTCGATCGAGCCTTGTCCATATCGCGAGGTGTAGCTGTCCCATGCCATGATTCATCTTGAGGGTCGATGCCGTACATAGAAAGGCCAGCTTCGAGCATGGCTTCGGCGATGTTCGCGTTCGAGTCAATTGCATCGTCTACATCGCGAAAGGTCTGCGGGATTGAGAAGGGAGGTTCCGAGAGCATGTCCACGTGGGCTGATGGAAGGCTGTAGAAAGCCTGGCGGCGTAGATGGGTGACATTGTAGTGTGCTGCTTGCCGGTATTGTCTATGAAGGGTTCCGTGTGAGAAGATCGTCGGGCCGTGGAAGTTGATGGTACCGTACTGCTCCAATACTGAAAATCACAGTATATGGGTGCGTTGATTGTATTGAGAGCCAGCGATCACCGAGTGTCATGTTCGCTAGATAAGGTCAAGGAAAAGGACCTACCTGAAGGAGTCGAGAGTGCTGTAAAGGACACGACGCTCTTCTGGGTCTGACATGGGATCAACTTCAGATGGTGAGGTAGCCATGTTGCCCTTTACTGCCGTCTGGTGCTGTGCCGGTGGAGAGGCAGGAAAGAGGTTGGTGTTAGTGTTGGCGTTGAATCCAAAGTTCCCCGCCAAGAGGCCCCCGCCGCCTATACATCGACATGACCTCACATGTTTAGATCGCGGACACCACACACTTGAACACATTCACAGCTTTTCTCATGTAATGGCAGCTCCTGCCGTCGAACAGCCTGTCGTGAACGGCACCAACTCAACAAACGCCAAACCACTCGAACTCGCATTCACCTTACCCTCCAACCCACACACTCAGCTCCACGTACAGCTTACCATTCACGCAACCACCATTCTCCTCTTCGTCACAACGACGACGCCCGAAAACGCTTCTCAAGCAACTCCTCTCGGCTCCTTTGTCTACGCCTTGCCCGATCGCTACAATCCCAGCCAGCCTCTGAGCACACCGATCTATTCGATCACCCATACTCTTGACTTCACCCAGCGCCTGGCGAAGTTGCTTGCGAGGAAGACAGGCCGCGCTTGCTACGTTGGGAACAGCGCGAGCTTCAGGGATAGTGTTCAGGGTGGCACTGTAGAGGAGGAGATGGAGGCTTTCGGCGCGGTTGTCAAGGTCGTTATGGGCGAGATTGGCAAGAGTGAGAGTTGAAGAGGGTCGTGCTGTTGAGGCGTACAGTACAACAGGGAATTCGAGACGATACGGTGTGCAGAAGACCAAGCATCCTGAAGTCAAAAATGCTGAGTCTTGCACACCGTCCACACACGTTCGACTTTGACGAAAGTACTGGCTTACAACCGAACATCAGAAGCTAGGCAGAGTTTCGACAACGAAGAAACGAGTTGCATGTTGGCAAGGTTACAAAGCATGCTACACATTCCTGGAGGCCGAATGCTACGCCATCGTATACTTCCTTCAAGGTACACGCTGTATGCTAGCGGACGGATTACCATACAACAACATCGTCGGCTACAGTTGAAAGCCTCGCCTCCAGGCAGATCCAACTGCTTGCCTCAGATATTCCACACAGCATTCTCGGTCACTAGGATTCCGTTACATCTGGCTCTGAACTGGTCGACGATTTTGGGAGGGAATACGCTGTTTCTGGTCCCACAATTGAAAGTGCTGTTACAATCAACAACCTGAAATTTGCGTCTTCAACCTCCGGTCCTCGAGTCTTCCCAGCAACTCTAAACAGATCTCTTTGCTGGTCTGAGGCTGCTCACCCCACCTTCGCTCGATCGTCAGGCCTCCATGAAAGTACCCAACTATACTAATTTCACCGGACTCATCCACCTCCTCGATCTGTTCTGCACATGCTGCCTACGCGACAACGGTCTGGAGCGTTGTGATGATAGAGCTCACTCAATGCCGGGCTACATGTACCCAGATGCTGGCGGTATCCTCATCAATCCGAATTGGTCTAGTGGCTAGGATTTGTCGCTCTCATTCTTCAAAAGAAGACCAGAACCGACAAGGCCGGGGTTCAATTCACCGATTCGGAAATTATTCTTTTGCTGTTCAGCCGTGTCAGTGTCTCTCGTTTGATTTTTGGAGTTCGTCAGCCATTGTGGTGTTTTTGGGTTATTTTGGTTTCGACGAGCCGAGAGGAGGAGGTGTTTTGCGGGCGTTGAAGGCAACGGGGTCACTGTATGGAGAGCCAACGAATGAACAGCTGTTGACGCTTGCCGAGCTGAATGTAATTCAAACAATACCACAGCCGATACCGACCATTGCCGAGGCGAAATGTCGCGTGAAACTGTGCTCATCCTTTGTCGGTATCTTTCGAGTTCTGAAGATCGCGCCTATCTTCAGACTCCTATCCAATTGAACTACCGCCAGAATGGAGCCTCGAACGACTTGGTCAAAGAAGTGATGCGACCGTTTGAGTACTGAACACATGATGCATCATCGTGGCCCCTATTATCATAAGCAATACAGTGATCAATTACAGTGATCAATAACACTGATCGTACGTCCTACAAAGCGAACTACATCTGCTTGCCCGGACTCGAACCGGTGTGCGGCATGCACTTGGACTCGAACCGTTCCGAGATACTCTGATAAACTGAGATGTACACATGATAGTCTAAACATGGCTGCACACTCTCTCCCACTTACGCCCAACTTCTACAACTGTATCCAGACTTCCTAGTGCAATAAAAATCACCGCCAAGCCCTAGCTGGACAGCGACAAAAGTCCCGCTTTTCGACTCCCCCAAGCCGCAAAATTTCACTTGCGTCTCGCGCGCCTTCCCTACAATACCGACACCACCAATGTCGACAAAAAGATATCTTGACTATGGGCAAAAGAACGGGTCTTGCCCGGACTCGAACCGGGGACCTCTCGCAATTGATTTCTGATGGAACCCTAAGCGAGAATCGTAACCACTAGACCACAAGACCTATTGGATGATGATTTTCCGATCGCAACACTTATAATCATCCAACCTTTGCGTGAGAGATGAGGGACCAGTGGACGACGAGGACACAAGAGGAGAACATATACCTTACTACGGGCATTGACTCACAGGATCGAATGGTGTTTTTGGAAACACCTTCCGTCTGATCTCGATTGAGCTTCTGGTATCGATCCAAATCGATGCGACTCGACTCAGACTCGTCGAACAGCATCACCTCCGACTTGGGGTTAGTAGGGTTAGATTTATCGATCGATCATGATCGAACAAACGACGGAACATGCATTTTCTTTGTCGTTTGAAGATACAAGAAATACGAAACATCATTTTACGATATCCCTGCTATATATTCTAGCTCGGCATACTATATTGTCGTGCGTAGGGCGTCAAGAGATGCGTGACTCGACTTTGCAACATCTCCAGCTAAAGTCCGCTCAATGAGCACCGCCGAACCATAAGGACTGTCAAAGCGAACCACCAAAACCTATACTCATTATGGAAACTCAGACCAACGATGTGAATCGATTGGAAGCCAACGTCTATAGATGTCTCTAACGTCCAAACTCGACAACATTACATGGAAATGAATCAGTCAACGGTCAGAAGTTCTTTCCAACATCCAATCCGAATCCAAGAAAATCGAACACCAACCCAGCAGCGAGGGGAAGAGTAACATGTGGGAACCTCCTACAGTCCACCTCGCTTACCCTTCTCGCTCCATATCGTGTGCAGTCCTCTTGAAATCTCGGAATACCTGTGAAGATACTAAGGTTTGATGCGAAAAAAAAGAACCTCTTTGACGTTCCATCCTCGCGAGTACGTAGTCTACGCACCTACATGCACATGTACTTACCACGTAACTCGTCTCAGCGGCGGTACTCGCACACACACACACACGAGGAAGACTACACAGAGCCATCGCACTCGGATCTCCGACCATCAAACACACGCGTACATACAGCTCGGCCGACAAGTCACATCGATGTATTTCAACCGACGACTCCCCAACCCACGACCGCACCTGTACAAACCATCACTCACCCCTCTCACTGCATACAAGACCATTGGGAAATGACAAAAAGAAAACGGGAAGATGATTGTAGCCAATAGTCACGACCCCCTCTCAAACCTCGAGAGAGAGCGCCGGTAACAGAATCCTCGATTGCATTCTGGCGTCCTCCCCCATCCTCATACGAGGAAGGAAGGACAGACTCGACCTAACGAGCCGACTAAGAGCTAATAATTGCCACAACACATCATCGGTGTGTGTGTCTGCCTGCCTGCCACCATGTGGCACTTTCCCTTTCTCTCTTTCTTTCCTCCTCAATCCTCGACCATGTATGCCTGCCCGTATCCTCCGCTTTCTTCCATGCCGCGAATAACAAATAAAATAAAAGAAACAAGAAAAGAGACTCGCTGGGGGGAAAAACCCAGAGCCACAACAGATATTGACTTTGGTTGTTTGCGGGTTCTGGTAAGTTCATAAGTAGAGTTGGTATCATCACACTTTCTTTTGCCCTTGGCAGTGCTTGGGGCCGTTTGTTTTTTGCGCCGGTTTCCATGAGATATGAGAGGGAAAAAGGAAATAAAAAAAGCAATTCAAGCCACTCAGTTCTGGAGAATGGTAAAGCGCCGGATCCCAGATGTAGTAAAGGAAACAAAAACAGTCGGTTGTTGAATTGCCCTGCGGAGCTGCAAAAGGCGTCTGCGGAAGTTGGGTAAAGGTTGTTTGTAATGAAGTGAATCCAGGTATTGGCGACTGACATGTGCAGGGTCTACACATGTACGTCGCTGTGCCAGCCACCGACCATGAGGTCGATGTCGTCGTCGTCGCTGTCGAATGCGGGCATGAAGAGGTCAAGCTCCTTCTCATCCAAGAAGTCGAAGTGACCACTAGGCTGCTTTCGGAGACCACGAGAACGAATAGGCATCGAGACGTCGGTCGGGAAAGCGTTGACCTTCGAAGTCATCGCACGTGGCTTGTGGTCACGCCAGTTGTTGTCAAGGGACCAAGTCTCCGGGACGGTCGGAACAGGAGGGACCTGAGACGGGCTGTGTTCCCTTTCCTTGCGATCCCAGTTGCGAGACGTCGAAGTCGAAGCTGATCGCAGACGACTTGACACAGGTGTAGCACCCTGGCGCCAGCTACCTGCACGCTCACGAGATTTCTTTTCCGACTTCTTAGCACTGCTGCCGAACGGAGTCAAGTTGTTGAGCGCGTCGGTGTATCTGTTCTTCTGCGGCGGCGTTTGCGCAGCCGGAGCAGGTGCTGAAGCAGGCGCTGAGATGACAGGCGCGGAGACGACAGGTGCGACGGGTACGACAGGTGCAGCAGGAACAGGGTCGGCAGGCGTGGGAACAACATCGTGGTGCTTTGCACGACGGAAGTTGCCAAGGACCGACCATCTGTCAAGGATGGACGACGAGCGCTGCTTGGGAAGTTCAGGTGCCTGTTCCTGCAGCATAGGTGACGAAGTGCCGGACGGGGCAGTCGTAGCCAGTACAGCATGAGCCTGGCGAGGCGTCACACTACCGCGGCCATCTTCCATAATGACAGAAAGCTGGGGAGTGCTTGGCTTGACGGTGCTCACGCGCGAAATGTCCATACCGAGCTCCTCAAGCGAAGATCGTCCCTCCTGAGCAAGCTCCTCTTCTTCATCCCAAAGGTCACTCCAGCTCTTGGAGAATGGGTTGCCACCGCCATAAGGTCCGGTGTTCTTGCGGGTGAAGCTGATGGGCAGGGAGCCGACAAAGTTGTTGATTGACTTCGGGACGACAGACTTGATGGATGGAGAGGACTTGTAGGACATGCCGAGGCCGGAGTCCAGGTTGGAAGACAACGAAGCCGAGTCGACATCGCCATACTTCCACTTGTTGGACTGGACAGAGCCGGGGAACAGTTCGGACTCGTTGTCGTTAATTGTAGACAGCTGGCGGGTAGCGACCTGGGGAGTGGTCTGCAGAGCATGGTGCCACGGGAACGAGTCGCCATTGAAGATTGGCGTGCTGATCGACGGCGTGCGAAGCGGCTCGCGAGCGTGGGTCGCCAACGGAGCGTCGTAAGGAGACTCGGTGCAGAAATCGTCAAGCGACTCGTCATCGGTAGTGAAGCTGACGACCGACTTCAGAGCCTCACGCACAGCGCTGAGGGAACGGTTGGCCGGGTCCAGGGCCAACGAGTGCCTGATGACGTTGAACGTGTCCTGGGACATGTTCGGGAAGACATCAAACAAGTTCTGACGGTCGGCGGCGAAGTCGGAGAACAACGGATCCTTGTCGGTGGGGTAGGCAAATGGGTTGCGCTGGAACAGAATGTTCAACAGCACGATTCCAATAGCCCAGACGTCGGCAGCGGCAGGCGAATAACCATAGCCGTAAACAGACGCATCGTATTGTTCCGGTGCCATGTAGCGGTCCGAACCCACAGCGAACTCAGTAGACCAATGCTCGGTGGTAGCCAAGCCAAAGTCACCGATCTTCATGGAGCCATTGGACGTCAGGAAGATGTTCTCCGGCTTGAGGTCGCGGTGGTAGACACCATTGAGGTGGAGGTGCTCAATGCCATCGATCAGCTGCAGCATAAAGTCGCGGACGTGCTCGGTCTCGAGCGGGCCCTTTTCGGCGCGGATGGCTTCGTAAAGATCGCCATTGCTGCAGAGTTCGATGACAATGTATTGGTGGTTCTCGGTCTCGAATGAGTGAACCAGATTGACGATGTTGTTGTGGTACGGAAGCTTGCGGTGAATCTCCAACTCCTGAGAGTGGTCGTCGATGGCGTAGGTCGCAGGACAGGCAGACTTCTCTTCAGCGCCAGGCTTGGTGATGCACTTGATGGCGACGTCTTGCTTGGTGAGAGTGTCCCTGGCGCGGAAGACCAAGCCGAATGAGCCATGGTTGAGAGGCGAGACGGTTATAAACCTATTATCGAGAAGCTTGTCTGATATGAAGCCATCTCGCAAACAGGCCATTGGGAGGACTTGACGGCGACGTGTGATGCGTGGGAGGAGGATGCGGAAGCAACCTCACGAGGCCAGTAGGCGAAATGTCAGAATTAGGCCGCCAAAGGAGAACAGGTGGCTACCGCGTGGAAACACGTGAGCCCTGGGAGCAGGTTCGCGAACTTTCGGTGAAGCAGTGTAGGCAACAAGAGTCGGCAGGAACCAGCCAGGACAATTGCAAGTCGTGGCGTATCGTATCAGCGTGTGGAAGAGCTTGCCGTGTTTGTCGTATAGGTTGGTGCAGTGTGATCAACTCGTTGAAGATCCGGGATCCAAGATATCAATATGCAGGGTACTCGCTAGCTCGCTCAAAACCAAAGGCAGGAGGCCTCTTCTTAAGAAAAAGGGAAATAGAATGAACGTCGTTATCTCATGGGAACAGCTGGTGGATGTGGTGGGTTGTCCAACGGAGAGCCGAGGTGGTATCAGTCCGATCCTGGAGCTGGAGCGGACAGACCAATGGGGTGTTGTTGTCACCGGGTATCCGTTGGTATTGCGAGCCTGTTCCTTGTAGTCGTTGTTGTTACAAGATTACGAGTATTGACGATCGAGGAGGTGTGAGGTAAGGTGTGAGGTATGAGGTGTGAAGAGCGAGGTGTGAGTCGAGGGGTGGAGAGTGGAGACAGCGGGTGCCTGAGGACGACGATATGGTGCAATGCTGTAGCCTGGCTAGCAACAAAGAGTATGGGGTTCAATTATCGTTCGACAAAGGTGGTGGTGTTGTTGTATACGGAGAGGGGCGGAGGAGTGATGTGATGTGATGAGTCGGCGAGGCGGTGCTGCTATCAGGGTGCCGTCTTCGGAGAGAGAGGGCAATGACGAAAGCGCCGGGTGTCACGCGGACCTAGGCTGGCCGACTGATGGTATGGGGATGGGAGGCGTGAGGTGTGTTGTCTGAGATGGGAGTTGTTGTTGTCGCTATTAGGTAGGTCGATAGGTGGGTAGGCAGGTGTGAGGTGCAACGGTAGATCGCAATGTGCTCTCGTCGGTCAAGTGTTGGTCGTCGCCGGGTCAAAGCAAGGAATGCGGGAGCTGGGTGAAACACAGCGGAGGAAGGAGCGGTGCGATGCGATCAACAAAGACGGCAGGAGCGATGGTGGGTGGTGGCGATTAAAGGTAGAGAGACGGACGGAAGAGGAAAGAGACGGGAGTTATAGTGGCAGAGTGGTGGTGGTAGTAGTAGCAGTGACAGTTGGGCAGTGGTAGTAGTAGCAGGCAGTAGTAGGAGAGGATGGTGGTGGTGTTGATAGCGGTGAAGATGGGCCAGGTGCTTGCGCTTCGGTGCTCGTGGACGACTTGACTTGGACTTGCGAGCGAGCGAGCGCTGGCTTAACACACTAACAGGACTAACGATGGCCCCAAGTGGGTCTTTGCTACGACTGGCTGCGTCTGATGCGAGGTGGAGACTGGAGAGCTAGAGCTGGCCGCCTGCGCTAAACATACATGAGCCTCGCCGCCGGTTGGTAATGGAAATTGAGCCCGCCCGCGCCACTTTCGGAGACAAGGCACCGCCCAAACCACGCCGACCAAGGCACCGCCAACCAGCACCAACCACCAGAGCACATCATCGCCTTCGTCATACTATGGCGTCTGTCATCAACCCATCATGCGTCTTTGACCTGATTCTTCCAGAGACTGCCACCATCTTCCACCATCGGTCATACAGCACTCGACAAAGCCATGCCTTTGTTTCTGTTGCCTATCCACCGCGAGTCCTGACCGACTACGGCGAGCGGGTGCTGGCAGGGCTTGATGAGACACGGAGACATCGGCTACCTCTACCAGCGGCAACACAACGCTGCAGCAGCACGAATACAATGATACCTGCTCTGCCCGTTGCTGTGCTCCCTCTGAAACACACAACACCATCAGCACGTAAGCTCAAAAGGAACCCCTCCTTGCCCTATAGCAGCCGCCCATCAGGTACAGTACAGCTTTATCAATAGATCTCTACAGGTATACGTATCTACTACTGTATCATGCCTACCAACCACAAGCCGCCGCCGGGCTGTGCTGGCTGGCGGCCTTTGTTTCATTTCAACACGGCGTCACGCGCAGGTTCAAAGAAACAACAATTCCCTCCTTGTCATTTGCCTGTACCACGAGACGCGCTGGCTCTTCTGCGGGCTCGCACGATTGAAACATTGCACGGTTGGTGGGGGAAAAGGTCTCCAATATTATTAAGACATGCCAGCTATTGCTCTTCACGTATTGCTGCGTCAGTCCTCGTGCTCTGTGCTTCACCATCAATGTCTCCTGTCCTAGGTATCCTCTCCGTCAAGTTGTCTGCAACCCCTTTCCTTTCCTTAGGCAAGCAATCAGGCAAGACAAGACAGCGCTTTCTCCACATGAGCTTCTCGTCTGTCTTATCCATCAACGTCAACGTTCCAACAAAGCACAGCGGCAAAACCGCGCTTCCACGTCAACAGACTGCATCAGCTGCAAGCAGGACGATAACTGTAGTTCACCTATCCTCTATCTTGCCTTTGATAGTTGATACCGATCCACGGGGCTGGCCCCAATAAGCAGCAACCCTCTCGCCACCTCGAACACGCTATCAGCAAATGGCAACCTTCCCCACGCCACCCTCACAAAGGCGTCTTCATGCACATGCACATGCACACGCACATCCCCGGCCGGCTGCAGGCAGTAGTTTAGCACTTGTGCAGTTGCATAACAAGCGCTCCTCTTCCTCTCTCTCTTCAATCGGCTCTCTTGGCTTCCCCGTAGCGCGCCGCCCGCATGTCTCTTCCTTTGTGTCGCCCTATCTTTACACCCGAGATAAAAACCAAAAGAGGCTTCTGGCAGGAAGGCAGGTACAAAGAGCGCACGCGACCGGATCCAGGGCCTATACTTTTCGTAGGAGAGAGGGAGTGGGAGTGGGATGTGGCAGGCGGAAGCTTTATCGCGCCATTCATTCTAGATGCTTCCGCCCAGCCCTCTCTGATCAAGGTACAGTACCATTTGGGATAGCTTTCCATTGATACGATTCGATCTCTTGAACAGCTGTTCTGTTGCCTTCCCGCCACCCCCGTGAGGTACTCAATCTCAATCAGCAGACATATCTGCTCTGTTCAACAGCGTGTACCTGAACAGTTCTCATCAATAATCCCCTTTCCATCAATCCATCGCTCCAATCCGCCGCTCCATGCGCGGTGCACGCGCACGTGGGTAGGGCCATCGGAAACCTCGGGGCTCCGGCAAGTCTCGAGCCAGAGAGAGCCAGACCAAACAACAAAGCCGTCTGGCGCACGGGGCTTCTGTTCTGCGCTGTGCTGTGCTGTGCTCTTGCTTGCTTGCTCCCTCTCCTGACCTGACATGACATGACATGACCATGTGTCTGTCGCTCAACTCCTGTTCGTTCGCTCGCTCGCTCCCGTCCGCTTTGTTCCTGTTCCTGAATATGGATGCACGAATTGATTGAAAATCCTAATAATCCCGGAGCCGAAGAGCCGACGTGAGTCCAGAAGCCGTTCTGTCCCGCGCCTCCAGTAGTTTAACAATCAAAGCATGCATGAGAGCGTGCATGCACTATTGGACTTTGAGTCTTCTCTCCTGCATACTGCACTGCTAAGGCGAGATGAGATATGAGCGGTGAAGGGGATGGGAAATCAAGAGGGAGATGTTTCGCAATCAACACACCATCAAGTCAATTGGCAGCAAAGTATGGGTTGAGTGGGCGAGATTGGGTGTTGCATTCTCAACATCTCATCTATTGTGCATATGTACTGCCGTTGTCGCGAGCCTGTGGTAGACTTGAGATTCTCGAAATGTCCTTCGTTTGTTTGTCGGTGTAGTTCTGATATCCAGATTTCTCAGCGATTCGCTGTTGATGTTGATTATTACTGTGGATCAAGGTTCTATCCTTTCCCATCTGTGATCGCAAAACAACAAACAACAGTAATGCTATCACTATCACTCCCTGTCACCCGTCTGCCATGGCACCGCGCAGGTTAATGACTTCACGCATGCGCCGACGTTGCGATTATTGCAGCCGGAAGAAAAGGCACTTTCGTTCCTCGATGTTTGGTACACCGCATTCTCATGCACGATGCCTCCCCTTCCGAGTCGTTAGTGCATTTTTCTCACTTTCTTACCGTCTTCTCATAATTATTCTCCGAATACCTTCTCATTCATTCACACCGGTATTGAATTGTCATGGATCATGAAAAAATCCCATACCCGCCGAAAGCGCATCCCCATCGCCATCGACATCTAATCACACATGTTGACCGTCTATTCCCACATATGCAAGACATTGTCCTGTCATGTCCCTTCACCTGCGAGCCTGCAGACAGACAGACTAAGCAACACCGCCACGTATGGTTGGGCTGGCATGTCGGCCAGCATCATGCCTGGCTCTGCATGTGTAGCGGTTCTCTTGATCCTCGATGCCGATGCGATGCGAACAACAAAGACCAAGAAACGGCCCAACCCGTCCACGTACATGCGGCTTTGTTGTTGGCACGCGCAGGAGCCGCATGATACAGACGGGAGTAAACAGCAACATCAGGTATCGGTAAGGATCTGCGATTCGTTGCGCGATCGCGAACTTCACAAACGCCATCCTGGCCTTTGTCGTGTCCTTCTGAGTCGAGTCGTGAAGCTTTTCTTCTCTCTCTCTCTCGGTCTCTTGCCTTGCCTTGCCTTGAGGCTTTCGTTCGTTCCCTTCCCTCCCTTCCCGTCTTCAGCTGCCAGCCCTGCTTAGTTGCCGCTAGGGCTCGTGACTATCGACGACTTGCATGGAGGATTGCCAATGGTTTGTGTCACTTCTTTCGAAGGCTGCTTGGAATTCATTTATCTTTTCTTCGTTTGGTTGCGATTCTGTAGACCGCTGTTTGGGAAGGGTGAGCGCATCGCTAAATGTCTTGTTGCGCGTGGGTGTTTCTCGTTTCGTCTTCACATTCGCAATTGCAATTTATCAGCGCGCCTGCTCGAGACTCCTGTTATGCATCCTGAGAGCGTCTTGCAATCACGCTCACCTCTAACACGAATTTCGCGATAATCAACATCACTTCGAAAGAAGATCTCCACATCCACATGTCAAAGAGGCTCTGGCCAGAAAGAAACTCCACCAGCCGCTGCACCGCACCGCACCCGCCGCGATCTCCCGCACAAAAACCCATACCAAAAAGTCAGTACCTTGGACAGTATCCACCACCACCACCCACACGGAAAATCGGTATCCACTCCCACATTTTTCTCACGATCCCCGAATCTTGGTTCGACTGTTTGCGCACCGGAAACTCTCTTCCACGTCTTTTTCTTGCTTGACTCTGCTTGTCAAGGCCTTTTCCCCCTACATTAGCGCCAACATCGTTCACCGCCACGCGCACTACCGGTTCTTCTTTTTCTCTTCCGGAATCCCACCACCACGATCTCACCAGAGTCACCACACCACATCACAAGCCGCACGGCCTCTTGAAAGAAAAAAAGAAAGCAGCCCAACGAGCGAGCCTCTCTGCGCCGCGTGTGTGCACTGTTGGTCATTTGGGATTTCTCGGACTCTAGTCACTCAAGACAACTTTCTCTCACCGTTGGAGACTCTCGACACCTGCCGGCTAAAGCGCATACCTGTGACAAGGAAGGACTTGCCTCTTCGCCACCTGACAATATTCACATCTTGTTCTCGTACGGCTCTACTTGATCGCTATCTCCCTCGCCAACAAATTCTCGCGCGACCGCTATGGCTTCGAACATGGAAGGCGTCCGCTGCGTTTTGCTCGATATCGGTAAGTGTGCACGTGTGTTGCGTATGAATTCTCGTATCTGGTGCGCCACTGCGCGACCATGGCTTGGGCAGCAGAGTAGGATGAAGAATTCGCTCTTGCAATATTTCGCCCGGCCTTGTCGGCTTTGGTGCTCTAGCTGGTACTGCTCTGGATCTGCTCTCTGTGTGGCGAAAGGGCCTCACTTTTTCTCGCTTCATTGATGGAGAAGATTAATGACGATCGCGACCACGACGACAATCTCCATAAAAGTCCGGAAGCTTACGTATGTTTTCTGCCTTGTAGAGGGTACGATCTGCCCGATCTCGTTTGTGAAAGAAACACTGGTAGGTCCATCTTTCAATATCTCGAATCTTTCCCTTTTCCAACCGCAAGTCTGAAGTCTCTCCAATCATGAGCAAAAAAGAAGAAAGAACCCAAGAATCACACGTTTCCCTTTCCCACATCTTACGATGAGTACGCACGACCATCCTTCGCACAGGTATCGCCAGGACAAGAAATCCGCAAAATCCAAGACTGAATAGAACTCTCCATGCAGTTCCCCTACGCTCTCGCCGCCCTCCCCACCGTCCTCGCCACCCAATGGGACAACCCAACCTTCCTCCCCTACCGCGCCGCCTTCCCCACCGAACACGCCTCCTCTCCGGCAGCCCTCGAAGCGCACGTCCGCGACCTCACAGCCCGCGACGTCAAAGTCGCCTACCTCAAAAATCTGCAAGGCTACCTCTGGGAAGACGGCTACGCCAGCGGCGCGTACGCCACTCCCCTGTTCGGAGACGTCGTCCCTGCGTTGAAAGCTTGGAGGGCGCACGGCAAGGGCGTGGCGATTTATAGCAGCGGGAGCGTTTTTGCGCAGAAGCTATTGATGAGGCATGTTCAGACTGGGGAGAGGGAGGATGGGAAGAAGGAGTCTGAGGATTTGGAGGGGCTTGTTTCGGGGGGTTGGTTTGATACTGTCAATGCTGGGTTGAAGGCTGAGAGGGGGAGTTATGAGAAGATTGCGCAGGCGTTGGAGGTGAGTTTTTTCTGCTTGGTCTCGTTTTCTTGTGTGTTGTGCTGGGGGTATGTGGTGCTGACTGCTGTGTGTTTCTAGCTCGAGCCCGCCACCATCCTCTTCCTTAGCGACAACGTCAAGGAGGTCCAGGCTGCGATTGCTGCTGGCATGAAGTCCCTGGTGGTTGATAGGCCGGGCAACGCAGCACTTTCTGCGGAAGATAAGAGCCGCTTCCAAGTGGTGGACACCTTTGAAAAGATCTCTCTGGCTTGAATGAACCGTTCAATTGCTCGGATGGTAATTAAAGAAACAGTGGCAAAATGGCTAGTTCAAAAGTGGCAAGAGGTTGTGTACCCATATCTACTCCCAAGCATTTCGTACTGCTCGCGAATCGCCACATAGCCATCCAAGCCGCCGTACTGTTCGGTCTCCACCAATGCATCAACTCTACGCCCTTTCCGCAATAGCCCACCAATTATCCTTCTCATACCCAGCCTCAACAACCACCCCACCAGCCGCCCTCACATTCTCCTCCAACTCGCCCTGCCGGTAAAGATGATAATAACGATGGAAGGTCCTATCAGCCTCCTGCGGCTTCTGCTCCTCCCCATCCTCCTTCTTTCCTTCACCCTCCTCACCCGCCCCCTGATCACCACCCTTCCTCCCCCTCCTCCCCTTCGGTTTCTTAACAACCTTCCCCTTCATAACCCAAGGCACCATAACATCCTGCTCCCCACCCTCTCCCCAACCCCTTCGACTCCCCTCCTGCTCCAGCGCCCAGACGTACACGAGCGCTTTGCCGCCGGGTTTGAGGTGTGCGAGGATGGAGGCTATGGCTTCGGAGCGGCGCTCGCTGGTCGAGAGGTGGTGGATGACGGCGATGGAGATGGCGAAGTCGAAGGTCGCGAGCGGGTGCGGCAAGGCGAGGATGTCGGCGACGGCGACGGCGTGCGGTTGGTGGGCGACGGCGATGGCGGCGAGATTGGTGGATCTGTTGGGGGAGTGGCATGAATGGGTTAGTGGATGAAAGTCTTTCGGGTATGTCTTTTCTTTTTTGGGCTTTCCGTTGTCTCCATTGCCAATTCTCGAGGGGAAAAAAAAGAACCAAGATGCTGGTATTATTTGTGCGTGTCGTGACGTTTCCCCATCCTGAAGAGAACTGCTGGAAAGAAGATCGACAGTCGCAGCATGCGTGCATGTATGAGATCCGTCCGATTGAGCACTCCAGAAGGAATCCTCTTCTTCTGTAAATGTCTTCCTCTTTCCTTCCCCCAAAATATACCCAGAGCACGTCCACCAAGAAGAGAGAGTGGCAAGGACTTACCGATCAGACGCCACAATGAACACATCCCGATTCACAGCCAAGTACTTTCCATTGCCGCAGCCTACATCCAACCCAACGGAGCCGGGCTCGAGGTTTTGCAAAAAGCGTTCGATAATGGGCCAGGGCTATTCGGAAGGGGGAGAAGAAGAATGAAATCAGTTTACTAGATTCTGTTTATATGTCCAATTGGTAAATTTTGGTATTGAAATGGGCAACTAGGGAAAATGAGGATAAAGTTTCGTTATGCCTGGCAATGTTTTTTTTTTCCGATCTTGAAAGAGTGAAACCAGGGAGATGATCTTGATGGATGATGGAGAAAAAAGACGTGACATGTACTACACCTACTTTATATCTCGTCGAAGAAAAATGCGACGCGATCTGCTCGTAGACGCTGTGGACGTGCTCTTCCTCGTAGGCTTCTTGGCCGGGAGTGGCGGCGGCGGCGGTATTCGAGGACTCTTCTGCAGACATCGTCGTCGTCGTGCGGTCGTGAGAGTAGACTCTACGAGCTTCCACTTTCACTGGATGGTCATGTGATGTCGGGAATCCTGGTGAGTGAGGATGCAATTCGATTATCCGGCGCCCATTTTTGGAAGGAGATGGTCTGTGCGCGGCTTTTCTCACTGGGCCAGGCAATTCTGGACCAACCTCACTTGTCTTGCCTTGCTGGTCTTTTCCTTTGTTCTACAAGTCGGACATATTGGTCGAAGTAGCAATTACAAGCGATGCAGCGAAGTGCATTGCACGATGAAAGGATCTCGCTCACGTCTGATTACGACGATGCAAAGCAGAGCAACCCTGCACTTGCCCGGCTTTGTTCGCAGATGAGCTACAGGTCTTCTCATGTAGCGAACAAAGGCGCAAGTTCGCAAAAGTCCAAACGACAACGAGGGTGAGATTGCGCGAGACTGTGGTCAAAGAAGCCATGCGAGATTTGGTAGAATAAGTACTATCATTATATGGATAAGCTGTACTGTAGCAGCAGCCGTAATTTCTCATTGTACTGACAATGGTATGGGGAATAATAATAACAAGGAAATAAGAAAAAAGCCATCAAATCGTATGCCTGGGCGTGAGAGACAATAAGGCGGACGTAGAAGAATAGTAACAAAAAAAAGGGAAATTGACAAAAGGAAAAATGCTTCGCAATAAGGAAGCGTCGTGTCCGCCCTTCTCTTACTCTTCCTCATTCTCTCACTCACTCTTCATCTGTTTCACTTCTCTTCTCGTCGGTCGGCATCCTGCAAAGGCAAGCAAGCAAGCCCTTTTGCATTCCCATCTCTTTATCTTCCCTTCCGTCCGGCGTTGATTGTCCGACGTACAGCACACACGCATCTTCTTCCCCAGCAAACAACTCCCACAACTTTCAAAGCTGGTCTTTGCCCACAGAGTCTCAAGCCCTTGAGGACAAGAGAATCTTTCGACAAGAAACGCAAAAAATAAATAGAGAAATCTTCAGCCATGGTGCACAGAAACGCACACAAGAAATTCGGACGAGTAGCCGATGGCCGAATCCGCAAGAATTGGACTCAACACCCCTTCGGACCGCCCAGGTCTGCACTGTCGGAGACCAAAGGGTTCCAGAACCCCAATGTGCTGTGCTGGCGGAACTCGATGCTGCAGTGCTTGCTGCACGTTCCTGAGTTCTTCCACTACCTGTCCCGCCCGGAGAGGTGTACGAATCCGCGGTGCCACGACCCCAGAGCCAAGAAGGACCTTTATCGTTGCGTGTATTGCGCTCTGCGAGAGCTAGCGTTGCATTACTGGGCGTCCACCAGCACGGGCTTCAAGATGGAAAAACTCGGAGCTTTTCACAGAGCCATGGAGTTGCACCCAGGACGCAATCCAGGAGACGGTGGGAACTACTCGTTTCTGACCGCGGGCCAGCAGCACGATCCCCATGAGTTTTTCACTGGTTTGACCAACATGCTCGAGTATCTCAACGACCCGCACGAGATCGATCGCATCGAGTGAGTTGCCCTTCCCCTGTAGTGATGTAAAGACACATAATGTCGACAGAAAGCTGACTTCTTCACAGGACAGTGAACGCCCGAGGAGAATGTGTCAAGGGTGAACTCATCCGAAACGTAGCCACCGATCGTTTGTTCAGAATGTCGTTCAAGAG
>Ga0265780_10001384_pt1 | contig 34178 bp, 27 predicted proteins | sample P1T30metagenome_FD_192432 | JGI IMG/M metagenome (GOLD analysis project Ga0265780, IMG submission 192432) | Plant litter microbial communities from East Loma Ridge, Irvine, California - P1 T30 | ecosystem: Environmental > Terrestrial > Plant litter > Unclassified | place: USA: California...
TACCGCTTACATATCCCCGCTTCCTATAACGTCAACACCCCAGTGCCGCTTATCCTGTCCTTCCATGGTCGCGGCAAAGATGCAGAGTACCAGGAAGCCCTAAGCCAGTTCTCCAATGCGACTTATGGCTTCCAGGGCATTTCAGTGTATCCCGAGGGGGTGCCGGTGAGCAGCTGTTTGTTGTAATGAAGACAATGCCACACTACTAACCATGGCCAGAACACAAAAGGCACGCAACAGTGGCAAGGCGACCCTGACGCGCCTGCTTCCATCAACGACGTCACCTTTAGCCTGGAGCTTCTTGATCACATCCAATCTAGGTACTGCGTCGATACCTCGCGCATCTACGCAGCCGGAAAGTCGAACGGCGGGGGCTTCACCGGCGTGTTAGCTTGCGATGGGGACGCGACGACGCGTATTACAGCTTTTGCCCCAGTGTCCGGTGCCTTCTACCTCGATACCCACCAAAACCCTATGCCGTGCAATCCCAGCCGAAAGCCAATACCGCTGATGGAGTTCCACGGCTGGCACGACAAGACCATTCGCTACGGTGGCGGGACCAATACGCGAGGCAATGCAACTTCCACGGATATCATTAGCTATGTGGATGATTGGGCAAAGCGCAATGGGTTCGATGTTGCAGCGAAAACTACATCATATCTCTGCAGCGGGAAAATGAAGGTAACAAGGTATAGTTGGGATGATGTGGTGATTCACTACAACTACACGAACCTAGAGCACGACTGGCCAAGCTCTTTCCCCAACGGCGACACTATGGATTTGTTGACGTGCAGGGAGGCTGAGGCGACGGCTATTATTCTTGAATGGTTTAACAAGTGGACATTGTGATTCTGACAGGGGACTTATGCGGCAAACGTCCTATCAGCCACTGTGACTGTCACTCTCACTCACTTGTTACTTGCTGCAATAGTAACATGTTTATATACCACTTGGCCTTTGATTACAACCTTTGCATGCATTGCTCACACTAGCGGTAATGAGGCGGAGGAGAGTGGCGATAGTAATCTGTTGCTTTCCCCTAGGCAGCACCGTTTGCACGTGGGGCGAGCTGAACAACTGGACCCTGAGGATGGATTTACACGACTTGACTGCTCAATTCGTCCTAAGAGAGATCTACGCATATACACCCTCTTTGCAACCGACACCAACGCTAGCCTTGATAACGGCATGGCCTCACCGGTGTATCAAGCGTATCAGCAAGCCATGGCATGGATGCCCACATTGCAGTCATATGAAGAGTACCTCGGAACTTCTGCGGCCTACTACACTGCCTACCGGGGCCTTGTCCGCAACCAGGATGGGTCGTTTGGTGGTTTCGTCCGTGAAGCGCACCCAGTCCACTGGATAGGCGGATACTGGAGATTCCGATACAAGCACGATGAGCAACGCGCCCATGCACGCGGCATCTGGGAACCAGAGCAGATTCTGCTGGCGACGGAACAAGGCGACGCGAATTACGAGGACATTGAAATCCGATGGATGAGAGGATACAATGACCCAAATGCCATCATGGCACTCGCCGGAACTGCATCGTCGCACTTGCACGCCATCAATGAGATACGTCGACTTCTCGGCTGGCCCTTGTCATCCAGAGGCCATATCCCAATCTATCCTAGTGGTACCGATATGCGGCTGAAGCAGTACTGGGATGCCCAGTATGCTTTGCTACATCCACAGCCCCCAGTTGCGTCTACGCCAGTTGCGCCGACCGTTCCCACACACAATGGGGTCCCAGAGCCGCCCCCAAGCGCAACACCGAGTGGATTTCCCACCTCAGTACTGGTGCGTGACCAGGTGCCTCTGGATAGGAGCCCAGAACTAGCGCGAGAAACTGCATCACCAGGTTCTGCCGAGCAGGTTGAGTACAGCGATTACTGGGAAACAGATTCTTTAGGCACATACACTGAGCGCAATGCGGATGCTCTTGCCGAAGCTGAAGCCCCCGAAGATGACGTGAGCGCTCCTGTTCGTACTGTTGTGCATCTCCTTACCGACTTGGATGCTCCCACTAATGTGAACGTCCCTGCCGTCGCAGATGCTTCTACCAACTTGGAGGTTTCTACCAGCGACGATGCACCTGCTGCCGACACAAACGTTCCTTCCGCTATACATGTCCTCATCCGTGCAGCTACCAATACTGACGTCGAAGGCCTTATCAATGACGCGCACACGCACGCAGAAGATGTTGGCCAGGCGAATCCATCTATCCAGCCGGACATTCCGACTACTAACCCAATCATTGCCACATCCGCGAACGCTTCTGCAGAGTCAAAGCTCCCTACTGAAGCAAAGGCCTTTGCTTGCACAATGACCCCCACCGACGCAAGCGTCTCTTCTGCGGTACATGTTCCCACCAAAGCTAAACCCTTCACTTGCACAAAGGTCAACACCGCCGTTGTTTCCGAACCATTGCGCATTTATATGGACAACTTGAAGAATCTGCCATGCATGGACTGTGGAGAATCAGACCTCCATACAGTGCACTGCCACCTTGGGAGTAAGTACCTCTGTGACCTGTGCTCTGACATCGTTAACATCATCGAGACCTCCAACCCAAAGACAACCCTACGATGCTCGACTACCGCGTGTTGGCGGATGCTGTTGAGCATTTTGATCCCGGCCCATGGAAGACCCACTTTGACCAATTCCCAGCGAGAGAACCCGAGAGTATTGCGACGCAGATCCGAGGAATGGCGGAGATTATACGCAACGAGGACAGTTATAGAGACAACGCCGAACTTCACCATCTACCAGACGATTTGATGATACTTCTCTGGGCGTTCAAGGTATCAGGCCAGGTCATCGAGGAGTAGGCCGTATACAGATGTGTGTATTGAGTGGCTGGGTATGACTAAAAGAGAACAGCTGCAATATGAGCATAGGCCAACCGGTGTGTCAAAGACGCCTGAAATGCTCGAGCCTCTGAAATGCTCGAGCCTCTAAAATGCTTTCCAATCCAATATTCCATCGGACCTTTAGTCTCATTCGCCACCTTCAAAGCATACCTTGACCATGACTGTAAAATGCCTCAATCGATTGAAATGCGGGGTGGCACTGTTTAGGCATCCCTTGCTGTCCTAAGTCTCCTAGCGTTCCCTATAATCCCTGCTCCGGATCATGAGCCGAGGTAGAGCGTCCACACACGTCACGGCGGATGAGACATGCGGCAGCAATCAGATTGCCCAAGTTCAGCGCACGCACCCTCACCGGCAGTTTTTTTCGGTTCGGATGCAGCTATGGGAAGCTTGTCTATTGGCATTGACCAAGCGAATCAGTCCGTGGCTTCTACACAAGGTGAATATCCCGCATCTTGGCGGCTGGCCGGATGGTTGTGGAGCCCGACTATGTCCAAGTCGCGGCATCCAAAAGGCCGTCTCTAGGTACTTATAGTTTGCTGTTCCGCTATGAATCAACATGCCTTTCTCAATAACATATTACCAACATCACATTATCAACAATGACAGACTTTGAGACCAAAATCAAGGACGCGATTGCCGCAAAGGAGATTCCCGGCTGTGTCCTTGCAGCCAGTGATCGCGATGGTAAAACACTACATATCATTTGCTGCCATATCAGCATGCTAATGGTAGTACTCAGGCTCCTTCAGCTACGCCAAAGCCTTTGGCCCAACCAGCATGAACCCATCCAGGGCCAAACCCCTACAACTCGACACCGTAATGTGGATCGCATCCTGCACCAAGCTCATGACGTCTATCTGTGTCATGCAACTTGTGGAGCGCGGCCAGCTCCGTCTTGATGACCCTGTATACGACATCATCCCTGAGCTGCGCTCTAGGACCGTAATAACAGGCCTTACAGACGCACAGGTCCCCATTGAGCGGCCACACAAGCAGCCCATCACGCTCCGCCGACTACTATCCCATTCATCCGGTCTATCCTACGACCACATTCCCCACCCCTTGATCGCTGCCTGGCTCAAACAACAGACTACCTCACCTAGTTCCAGCAACAAGCTCGTCGAGCGATTCAGCCACCCGCTTGTGTTCGAGCCCGGCGAGGGATGGTCGTATTCACCCAGTATCGACTACGCCGGTCTAATGGTCGAGCGTGTAACCAACATGTCGCTAGAGGCATACATGAAGAAGAACATCTGGGAGCCGCTAGGCATCCGCGACATGACCTTCTTCCTCTCCACGCGCCCGGACATGTCGGCTCGCTTTGCTGACATGTCTGCTCGCGGCGCGGACGGCAAGGTCATGTATATAGAAGGATATACGCCCTATCTGGACGAGAAGGGTAACGAGATGGCCGACTGCATGGGTGGACACGGCGTTTTTGCGACGCCCAGGGAGTACATCAAGGTGCTCAAGGCGGTGCTAAGGTGTGGGGAAGGAAAAGAGGGCGATATCTTGAGCAAGGAGTCGATTGACGAGATGTTCAAGCCGCAACTGACTGAGAAGAGTACGGAGAGCATCAATTCCACGTTGAAGGATGATTTGGTATGTGGTTTTCCTCTTCTCCTTCTCCTTCTCCTCCTCCGCCCACCACTAACACACATATATCAGGTCAACAGATTAATGGGCGGTACACCAATGGAATCCCCCAAATCATGGGGCCTAGGCGGCCTCATTGTCCTCGATGACTGTCCTGACGGGAGAAAAGCTGGCACCATGATCTGGGGCGGGTTGCCGAATCTTCTCTGGTTCGTTGATCGCAAAACGGGTCTCACTGGCTTCTATGCCACACAGGTCGTCCCGCCCGGTGATGAAAAGTGTGTGGATATGAACAGTGCGTTTGTCGAGGGGATTTACGACATGCGTTCATCAAGGGGGCATGGGAAGGTGTGGAGTAGCAACTTGTAACAGTTAGGCAGAGTGCAAAGTTTTGGAGGTTTTATGCGTGTTTTATTCTATTCATCTCAAGTAAGGAGGCAAATTAGATATCCGATCCGCTGCTCGTGCGATGATGTATATGCACTACATGCATCCGTATCCATGTCCATCCCCAGCGCAGTCTGGCACACAGTCTGGTCATCCAGCAACCATGTCGTGCCCTTTTGATATCAATCCGTCGCAACGATAAAGACAAAAAAAGCAAGTACAAAGTAAGCAGCAAAGCAGCGAGAAGAAAGAAGCAAGAAGCAAGAGAAAGAAGTGAGAAACTCATGCCATCCACGCCACACCACAGACCAGCTCTAGCGACGACGTCCCTGAGCACGCAGCATAGCATTGCGCTCAAGAGCTTCTTGTTGACGAGTAGCGCCGTATACGGAAGAAGGAATAGGTATCTGAGTCATGACACCGTTCGCAGTAATGATACCGTTACCACAAGGACCGCCAAGGTTACCGTGGAAACCCTTAGTGGAGGTAGGCTTGTCAAAATCGTAGTCGTCCTCAGTCATGGGAGGGCAGGAGAAAGAATCAAAATTGCCAAAGAGGTTGGAGCGACAACCTTGAGTGCCAGGGGCAAGATTGACAGAGGGGGTGTTGATCTTGGGGCTACCCTTCAACATGTCGTCGAAGGTGGAAGAGATATTGGCAAAGGTACTGTCGCCGAAGGGATTATCGAGGGTACCAGTGACGAAAGTGTCAGAGTTGAAGTTGCTGGTGTCGAGCGGGGGGAAGCCATCAGTACCGAAGGCATTGGAGTTGAAGCTATCGGTAAAGTTGGTGGTGTTGAAGTTATCTGCGTTGAAGCCACTGCTGCTGAAGCCACCAGTACCGAAGGTGTCGGAGCTGAAGCTATTGGTGAGGCTAGTAGTGTTGGAGTTATCCGTGTTGAAGCTACCAACGTTGAAGTTACCAACGTCGAAAGACTCGGAGTTGAAGCCGGAGCTGCCGAAGCTGTTATTATCGGAGCTGTTGGTATTGACAATGTCGAAGCTGTTGGTGTTGTTCAACGTCTCAAGGTTAGGGAATGTGTTGCAGACGTCAGTGTTGGCCGTATCCTTGTTGTAGTTCGCCAGAAGAGAGGAGATGTAAGAGTTGCTCAACTCGTTGGTGTTTTGAGATGTGTCGACATTCTGGAAGTCACCGTTGGTGAAGGAGGTGTTCTCAGAGGTCATATTTGCAGCTGGACTTGAAGTGGTCGTGGCGATGCGCTGTTGCGTCATCTTGTTCTTCTTGGCGGCCATGATGCGGCGAGCGATCTTGTCGATGCGTGCCCGCTCTTCATCTGACTGGCGAGCAGTGTATTCCTCGACTAATACAGGGAACGCGCTGGTGCCCATGGCTGCTCCTGCCCTGGCGAAGAAGTCGTCGTTGCCGGTGTCGTTGGTGGCGACACTGTTGCCCGCGGCGAAGATGTTGGTGGTGCCTGAATTGAACAGGTCTTTGCCGATCGACTCAAAGTCGGGAGGAGGAAGGAATGCCCCAGCCGCACCGATCTTGACGCCGGTGTTGGGGTCGACGCCGGAGAGGAGAGGGAGGAGTAGGCGGTGCTTCTCACCCATGGCAAGGCCGGACCACCTGGAGTTGTACAACTCCAGGATGGTCCGCTCCGAGTTGGTGGGTGTGGGCGGTGCCCGGTGCCCGGAGGTCTTCTTCGTGGCCTTCTTTGTGGCCTTGGCCACCTTGGCCACTGTTGGCTTTGGCGACGCCTTCTTCTTGGGCTCCCTGGCCGCCCGCGGCTTGCAGGGCTTCTTGGCGGCAACGGCGGCGACGGCGGGAGCAGAGAGCTCAGGTGGTGGTGATGCCGGAAGCACCTCAGTGCCCTGGAGGGCCGACAACCCAAGAGAAGTGGCGGCGGCGGAGAGGTAGTCGGGCGCCTGGGAGGTGGGCAGAGGGGCCCAATCTCCACCCTGGATACCTCCAGGCTGACCCGTGCCCATGTCGGTGGACCAGGCCGACATGTCGAAGTAGTTATTGGCGGGATCACCGCCGTCTGTGAACACCGAGCTGCTAGCCGCAGCATCGTAGTCGAAGAACGCGTCCTCGGCGAACGTGTCCCCGAGGTGGGCGCCCATGTCGTCGCCAGGCACCTCAAGCTCGCGCTGAGGGTTCTCTTGGCGGGACATCTTGATGGATGTGATGGTTGTAGTAGTTGTTTATGTGAGGGGGTAAGTGGTTTGAAGTATGTTGGGGTTTTTGATAGTGTTATTGGGTGTTGAGTGGGAAGGAGAAAAGACGAATTCGAATTGGGATTTTGCAACCTCAAGTACCTCCTCTGTGCGGTATCGGCTGGGCATTATCTAAGCATTTGGGAGGCTGGTGAGCTGGCGGTTTGTCTTGCGTGGTTTAAATCCCTCACTTTTGACTTCATCTTGGGCGGTGCAAGTGGTCGTTGTGGGTACCTCTACTTCCTAATCAGGTAGTTCACGATGTGACGGCGGGAGCCTATTGGTCCGACCTCTCAAAAGCCTTAGCACATTGCCTGAAATCAGGTGCCGATCTGCAGACGTCAAGGGGTTCGCAGGCAGATTTTGTGTTTCAGCTCTCCTTCACCTGTGGCGCAGATGGTCCTGACTGGCTGGTGAGAGGGCAGAATGAGGCGACAATAAGAGCGATAATAGCAAAAAGTTAATCAGGAGGCTGGAGATCGGCTGCAAACCTGATTCCAGGGCATAATCGCGCGATGGCAGTGTCGAAGTGGGGCAAAAGTGAAGGAGGCTCAAGGAACACCTCGGCAGAACTGTGAGCGCATCGCGGCAGCGGAGAAGGCCTGGGTACAAGGTTAGATAGGGAGCTTGTGGCATACAATTTGATAGAAGGTACAATACTGATGTCTCATGTTTGGCAGATTTGGTACTGTCGCTTCGCACCGACTTATGGGTGTGGTGTGGAAGAAAGAAACGGCCGTTGCAACTACGATATGGCTCTAGTGGAAGCATGAATGAGCCGACTAGATAGAAAATCACAGTTGCAGAAGCACCATGGCAATATCTGCCTTTGAATATGCTTGTGTGTGTGTGTGTGTGTGTGTGAGCTCATGGATGTGCCCCGCGGCCAGTTACAGCTCCAAGGACTGTTTGGTGAGAAAGTGCGGTGACGTCATTAGCAACGACTGTCACATGTGGAACAGTATTTACGACTACCAACTGATACATGTTAGCCTAGATGAGTGCTCTAACTGTTCGAGACTGGGAAATATATTGTAATAAGGGGGTTGCGCGGAGGTGATTTGAGTTTGGAGGGAGCAAGTTGATAGAAGAAAGACTATAAGGTATGTGAAATGTTCACACAATAGTCGGTAGCCCAGTTATACTGCATGATAAGACAATAAATGCGTATTGGGGTCTTGTGCTGATGGCAAACTACAAGACATTATGAAGTGACGTTGGCCTGTCATACGCTAATCCATGCATGTCATCCGCGGATCGCTAAGCGCTGCCCCGAAGGATCTAGGACTGTACCAGCGCCTCGACTTCATGCTTACGTCGGACTTCACATCAACCTGTCCATATCCTTCGCCGCCTGTCCCCGCTCTGTTCGTTTAAGCGCCTTGGAAGACGAGTCTTACTATCTGCGAATGCCCTGCCCAGGTGTCCATTGTCCAGCATTCTGTATTTCCGCCACCACGTTCGTTCAACGTCTTCCTTTTTTCTCCATCTGATGCGATTCCGTGTCGTGGACTCGGTCGCGTCATCCCTGCACGTATGTCTATGTGCGGCTTTCCTGCGGCTTTTGGCTGACGTCAGCGCATGTCCACCCCAAGCATTTGGGGAACATGCAGTTTCAGGTTGGTATCCATGTCACTATACGCTTTCTATATGAGACCAGGGCAATTACCATGATGATCAATACATGGGTAAACAGTAATTTAGTGCCCGCATCCCGAAACGTAGGACTGGGAGACGCGCCCGTTCGATACACCCATGCGAATAGGGGATCTTCGAATTTGTACCTGAGCAGGCAGCAGGCAGCTCAATTCGATTGCTCATGAATGGTCGCCCAGAACCGGCGCTGCTCGTTATTGCTTAAGCAAGCGGTTTGAAATTAAGCGTATAATATGTTGTTGTGTACCGAGCGCCATCAACACTACCAAAAATCTTGCGTATGGCCTACACTGTTACAGTGTTCAGGTGTTTGCTCATACAAGCAAACTGCAGTCCACGCACATGCATCGAGCCCAGACTTAGTTTAAGCTACTGCAAGTTGGCCACAGATGGATTTCTATATCCACGTTTTTTGGGAATCGATGAATTACTAGCTGACGCATTGTATAGAAGACAAGGACATGGCTTGATATAGATAAAATCAAGGTGTGCAGTTGTACATACGGTCATCATATGTGACGTCAGTAGTCTTTTTAGAACGGCACTAGCTTCTTATCTAACATTCAACTACCTAACTTTTATAGCTTTCTCACAAGACCCAAGAACAATCCGTCGAGTTTCCAACATGAAAGCCCTATGCGCATTTTTTCTAGAAGGACTTCTTTGCTTGTCGAGCCATCATAAATTTATGGGTTTGTTCTAACAAAGAAGATACGGGCAATCATAGAGCAGAGTCGATTAGATTTCGATGTTCTGATTTATGCGTAGCACTGATGAGAGATGAGAAGCTGAAGATGTAGAAGAACATTTGTACGCAGTTGCGCGGCAGTGGCTCATTTATCGCCTGTTTTGTACGAGATTTGAATCAACAGCTTCCGTGGTCTCCTTGGTTTTCTTTGAACATAACATTTTGAGTTTCTCAGCTTAACATACAAGTTTACTACACCGACATGAGGTCTTTATCTCTGAGTTTTTTTTGGAAGATAAAAAAGTATGTGTAGAAGACATCAGTTGGAGGACGAAGTGTTTACACATCTGTAGCTCAGACAGGTCGAGCATCCGACAAGTCTGTTTGGTGACGCGCAGAACATGAAAAATATACTTGTGATGTTTTGAGGAAGAGACGGTATCACGTGGATGATGGTAGAAGTGTTGTTATGTGGTAAGAAGGAGGATAAGGCCAAGGCAAGAAAAAGAGAGAAGACCATTGACTGCGATGAGGCTCGGTTTGTGCTTCTAATATCCTCCAATGAAATGTTTCTAAAATTGCTAGTTTACCTAGTGGAGTTTGATACGAGAATTATGGCGCATGAGGTGGCCGTAAAGGTATCTTTTAGGAATTGTGATCGTGGTCATAGTTTGCTTTGGAGTCGCTTTTGAGCAGACTATCCCAGCTTCATAACGGAACGAAAAATATGTTTGAAATGATGCATACGTACTCCTCCTTGGCATACCTATCAGCCAAGGGAGGTAAAACGGTCTAGGGTGAATTTGATGTCGAGCTTGGGTTCCTTGATTGCGTTGTGAGAAGTCTAAAAAGATCGTAATGTGCGCTAGGTGGCGCAGAGTGTGTATCCCTAGGTACCATTACCAACACACCTCCATTCCAGCTTCATAGCCCTTTCCGCTCCACAGGCAGAGCATTGCGTGTTCGCGGCGTGAAGCGCACTGTTTAAGCTACCTAGAGCGGAGTAGATCAGATCGTGCCTCGGTAACTTTGCGACGCGGAGGAGCTTACCCCAACCATTGCCGTCACCATGCACAGTTAGCCGCCCCATGTATTGTTAAAGCACCCCAGACTTCCTCTGCACATTTACACTCCCTGAACCAATTCCTCCATTGAACCAGCAAATATGTCTGTACCCTACGATCGAGCCTACGATCTCCTTAGCAATAGCCAGGATGGCCATGTTTCGGCCTCGCAGCGCATTCCCGCCATCGCACGGCCATTTGTCAGCGAAAGAGCAGCAAAGACGCTCGACATCGTACGTCTGTCATGGCCTGAACGCGAATAATGTTTATACTAACAGGTCTGATAGGTAGAGAGGTTCGTCGAAGAAGAATGCATTCCCGCCGACGACGTGTACGCCCGCCAGCTCGGCCAGACGGTGCAAGAACGCTTCACCTCGCACCCGTCCATCATGGAGGACCTTAAGAAGCGAGCACAAGAGCTGGGACTATGGAACATGTTCCTGCCCAAGGCTCACTTCAAGGAGGGAGCTGGCTTCAGCAACCTGGAATACGGTCTCATGGCTGAATACCTGGGCAAGAGCCGAACAGCATCCGAGGCTGTCAACTGCTCTGCCCCAGATACCGGCAACATGGAGGTTATTGCAAAGTACGGTTCCGAGGCACAGAAGAGGAAGTGGCTCGACCCGCTGCTGGAGGGCAAGATCCGATCCGCCTTCTTGATGACAGAGCCCCAGGTTGCGTCGAGTGATGCTACCAACATTGAGATGACTATCAAGCGCGACGGCGATCACTATGTGCTCAACGGCCAGGTTCGTTTGCCTCCCTTCCTCAGCAGCATCACGCATGACTAACAGGGTTTTACAGAAATGGTGGTCATCAGGCATTGGCGACCCTCGCTGCAAGATCTTTGTCGTTCTGGGCAAGACGGACCCGAACAACGCCGACAAGTACAAGCAACAATCCGTCATTCTCGTCCCCAACGACACCCCGGGCGTTACCATCCACCGCATGCTCTCCGTCATGGGCTTCGACGATGCGCCCCACGGTCACGGCCACGTAACCTTTGAAAACGTCCGCGTGCCCGCAAGCAACATGGTGCTGGGTGAGGGTCGTGGCTTCGAGATCATTCAAGGTCGTCTCGGACCTGGCCGTATCCACCACGCTATGAGGAGTATCGGTTCGGCCGAGAAGGCACTGGAATGGTTCTTGGCTCGAATCAACGACGAGCGCAAGAAGCCTTTCGGACAGTTGCTCAACAAGCACGGAATCATGCTTGAGCGCGTTGCTCGATCACGTATTGAGATTGATGCCGCACGTCTCGCTGTCCTCAACGCTGCTATTAAGATTGACGAAACCAACGCCAAGGGTGCCCTCAAGGAGATTGCCGAGGTCAAGGTTCTTGTCCCAGAGGTCAACCTCAAGGTCATTGACTGGGCGATGCAAGCCTACGGTGGTGCTGGTGTCAGCCAAGATACCCCATTGGCGCAAATGTGGTCGTCTGGCAGGACGATGCGCATTGTTGACGGGCCAGATGAGGTGCATCTCCTCCAGCTCGGTAAGAATGAGAATAAGAGGGGTTTGGCGCACAAGAAGCGCATCGAGGCGCAACAAAAGAAGGGCGAGGAGCTGTGCAGGAAGTATGGTATTGAGCCCAGGGATCCGCTGTACCTGAACAGGACGAGCGGCGAGGCTAGCAAGCTATAGATGACTGGCTTAGTCGACTGCAAATGACGGCCAAGCTGTAAGAAATGCCGAAAATGAAACGTATATTCTCCAATAATCGATGTGTGAATGATACACGCCGTCCCAGGAGCGGAAAGATTCCGCTAGCGCGAACGCGCAATCCAGAGGCTCAAGCACGCGAGAAGTGCATCAGACTATGTTAACATCATGCCCCCTCACAGCAGAGGAGCCTCGATGCCGTCTGGTCTCCACTCAAAGTCAACTCCCAATCTGCCAATAGTGGGGTCACTTAACCGTCACGATAGCGAGGAAGATGCGGTAACGTCGCCTCCACCATCTGCCGCTCGCCCAGGACCGACTCCTCTGTTGCCAGTCTCACATGGGGCTCTCTCGGAAGCGGCCGATGCAGAAGACAACCAAAATGGAGCGAAGGAATCGGCAGCGGTAGAGGATTCTGACAGCGAGCATTCTGGATACGAGGATGAGCAGGCGCCAGGATCCCGACCGCTATACGCGTCCCGATCGTACAGTCATATACCGCAAAGCACTGCAACCGCGCTCTTCCCACCTTTCTACAACAGACCGCCGAACCCTCTACCGCCCTCTCCCTCATTGACGTCGCTCCTTCGCCCTGCCTTCAGCCGCCCAACCTCGAGACCTACAACGCCAGACTCGTCCGATGTGGAAGGATCTACGAGAGCTGGGTCGCACACGACTGGCACGAGCACGCCTACCACGAACCTTGCAAACTCGGCGCGGCACGCGGCGACGGTTCCTCGGGCATCTCCGAAGGTGCCTACATACGAGTACTATGGCTTCGCGCTGTACCTGGGAAGTTCGGCTGCGTTCCTAATGTACATACTCTGGGCATATGTGCCGGCACCCATGCTGCATCAGATGGGCATACACTACTACCCAAATCGATGGTGGGCTCTCGCAGTACCGTGCTGGTTGGTTGTGCTGGTCATTTACATTTACGTGGCACTAGCGAGCTACAACACCCGCTACCTCACGCTGCCATTGAGCAGCATCGAGAACCTCGTGGACGAATGCGCCCAGGTTGCGGTGGTGGATCGCACAACTGGTCAGATAGTACGGGGCCCGGTCATGCTGACTGACAAGTTGCATGAAAAGGACAAGGAGAAGGGTTCCATGGCAAGTGCGCCTCCCAGCCGCAGGAGCTCATTTTCGGCATATCAATTTAGCGCATCAAACCATGTGGACTGGAAGAGTTTCTGGAGCACGGGCACAGACGCCGTTATGGACGTGCCGATAGGCGGGGTCTGCGAAATCCTGTATGGGAGCGACGATTGAATGTACATCGTCATCCTGACTACTACATACTAAGCAGATAGCTGCCGACTACACTCCATTTGGGCGATTATCATCCCATCTCCCTGCCACCCTCGGCCTAAGACATCTCTGCGCGGAAAAGCTTGTAGCGGCCAGTGGCTCGGCTCAAACCCCCACTTGCATGTGCCCCTCCCGACGTTCGGAAAGCACTATGTATGGCAGAGCAACGCCCCACTACAATGAAAGTATCGATTTTTGGGATTGGATGCAATGGAACGTGCTATCTCGAAGCTCCAGGGCGTGTCTTCTCTCGTTAGCGGGGCTGGTTGTAATGGTGCTGGTATAAGTCTTGACCCAACACCCGCTAGCACTCCTCCTTCTCCATCCCGCCTCTGCTCGTGAGCTTCGCCGCTTTGCTCTGGGCTCAATTGCTGCACCCATTCTCATACACAGGTCTCTTTTGATACACCCTGATTGCCCATGATGAAGTCAGTGCTTGCACTTTCCGCCCTATCTATGCTTGCCGGTGCTGAAGCAGCCGAGACCGTCCTTGGAGCTTACATCTTCCATCGCCATGGCGATCGCACAGCAAAGGCTCTTGCTCCCACCAACCTTACTGCTCTGGGTTACGAGCAGGTCTACACATCCGGCCAGTACTACCGCTCACGCTACTTGAAGGGCGAGTCCAAGATCTACGGTATCAACGAGAACCAGGTGAAGCTGTCTCAGCTCCAAGTTCAAGCCCCAGTCGACAATGTGCTCCAAAACTCGGCCATGGGCTTCCTCCAGGGCCTGTATCCGCCCTTTCAGACAGTCCAGACGCTTGCCAACGGCCAAAGTGTACAGACACCCATGGATGGATATCAGCTGATTCCAGTCAACACAATCCAGGCTGGGTCCGGTTCTGAAGACTCTGGCTGGCTTCAAGATGCTTCAACCTGCCAAAACGCAAAGACGAGCTCAAACTCCTTCTTCGACAGTGCAGAATACAAGAACCTTGCGTCGAGTACCAAGGACCTCTACTCTTCTGTCGTCCCCTCCATCAATGGTGTAATGAGTAACGATCAGGTCAGCTTCAAGAACGCCTACGTCGGTACGTCATATCACAAACCCCCAATAACTTGCATTCTCGATCTAAACAACACAAACAGTCTACGACACCCTCCATGTCGCAGAAATCCACAACTCCAGCATCCCCAACTCGGACGCCCTGACCAACTCCACTCTTGATCAACTTCGCCTTCTCGCAGACGTCCATGAATGGGGCCTCGCCTACAATGCCAGCGACAACACTCGTGCCATCGCTGGTATGCAGCTCGCGGGAGAGATTCTCAACTACATGAACAACATCATCTCAACCAAGGGCGCCAAGAAATTCGGAATCCAATTCGGCGCCTACGCAACCTTCATGTCGTTTTTCGGTCTCGCGGATTTGCAAAAAGCTACTGCTGATTTCACGGGTATTGTCGATTATGCTAGCTCCATGGTTTTCGAACTCTTCACCAATGCGGATGTGGCAGCTTCAGGTTTCCCTAGCGCGCAGGACGTACAAGTTCGCTTCTTATTCCACAATGGCACCGCTAGTAATGCAAGCGAACCTACTGTCTTCCCTCTTTTTGGCGGCAACTCAGACGCGGTGTCGTGGACAACCTTCCAGGATAAGTTGAAGGGGTTTGCGATTACCACTACGGAGCAGTGGTGCAACAAGTGTGGTGATACAACTGGTGCTTGTGCAGCGTTTGCGAACAACGATGCCGGTGCTGCGAATGCTCAGCAGAACAGTAGTGGTAGCAGCACCATTTCGCCAGCTGTTGGCGGTGTTATTGGCGCTTTTGTTACGTTAGCTGTTGTTTTGGGGTCGCTTGCGCTGCTTATGCTGCTTGGTGGATTTAGGCTGGTCAGTAAGAAGGCGCTGGCGAGGGGTGGCGCAGGTGCCAGTGTTGAGCCGAAGGCGTAGATGGAGGGTGACGATAGTTGGAGGAGGGGTCCCAATCAGCTGATGCGTGTGTAGCTACAGGAGATGGTGTTGGCAGTAGGCAGTAGTTGGTTCAACATGGGTAATCTTTTGCGTGAAGCGAACAGATGCAGATATATCACGATGTATATGATGAATGAAGCGAGATTAAATTCCCAATGCCTACTCTGTTGTTACGCCGGCCTGGATATATCGTTAACCAATACTCATGAAATCCTTCAAAAAAAATTGCCAACGCCGTGAGATGCAATGAGTCAACAACGGAAAACAATTGATCAAGCCCTCAGTACACTAAAGTGATCCTTTGGCGCAATCTTCGGTGCACCCAACCCCTTCCTCACCTCCTCCAGCTGCTCAAGCCCACTTTGCTGCTTCCCCTTCTTCACTCTTCTCTTCCCTTGGGTATGGTGACTGCCCAGGAAATCATCCATGATGCTATCAAAATCCGATCTTAGAGGCGGTGCCTCGCTGCTAGACCACTGGCTCATTCCGCTCATTTTGCTGAGACCAGACATCTTACTCATGCCAGATATCATGGACGCGTCGTCGGGGAAATCGAAGCCATCGTCGGCGTACTCTTCCTCAATCTTGTCAAAGCGCTGGTCAAGGAGTGTGAGACCTTCTGTACGGTGGAGAGCAGAGGAAGACATGGAATAGTTTGATGTAGATGTCTTTGCGCCTTTGCGCTTTTTGCGGCGGCCACCTGCGGTTAGGGCTGAGGCGCCTGTGATAAAGGATTGCGTATCTGTTGGTGCGGCTGGAGCGCTAGGTTTGGCGGCTTTGACGTCTTCTTTGAATTTCTTGAATTCTTTCAGGTATGCCATGTCGGATGCGTCTGCTGGGGCGGGCGCCTCGTCGTGTGCGGGAAGAGCTGATGGGTCTGCGGGCTCGTCTAAAGTCTTCTTCGCTTTGATTTTGGGGGATGAGGCTTTGATTGTATCGTCAGTCTCCCAGCCAGGGTCTTCTTCGTCGAGAAAACGGTCCATGGGGTCCCTGTCGTCTTGATCGTAACCGGCGCCATCCCACTCGCGTTGGTCGACTTCATAGCCATCCTGAGCTAACTCGTTGAAGATGTCCTCCTCGTCATCAACATATGCTTCATCCTCGAGCGCCTCTAGAACTTCTCGTAATCTAGGATCCATGTCTGGCTGGAAGCCCGCAAGTGCATCTGGGATGTTTTGTTGGTCTTGGTATGTTGTCTTGCGCACAAACTCTGAAGGCGCCATGTCCTCTCCAAAGAGGTCGCTCACGCTGCTAATGTTGCTGCTGACACTCAAGTCGGCCTGGCTTCTGCTGTCATTTAGCGATGCATCTCGCAACATGTCGGCGAGATCCATCTTCTGTTTTCCCTTCTTCTCGGGCTTGGCTTCCACAAAGTATGCCTCTCCGCCGCCAGAGCCCAAGTCTCGCATGTGCTGCATATAGTCGTACTCTGTATCATCGTAATAGATCCCATAGTTGGCCGCCTCTCCCTCGTTTCTCCGTACTTTGGACGCATACTCGCTTTCTAGATCGCGCCTTGACTTGATCTTGCTCCGTCCAGTTGCTGCCGAGTATTGGCTTGCACGCGAACTTCCTGCAGCCTCGGGTTGTTCGCGCTGATTTGGTGCGATGGTCTCGGCAAAGACCATCTGTGGGGCGTCATCATCGTGAATTCGCGGGTCATTCTGGGCGCGGTGGACCAGGCGGAAGTTTGTTGCTGTCTTCTTGTCGCTGTCGCGGGGTTAGCGGGGTATTAGAAATACACCTCATTGCTCTGCTTACATGAACTTGCCGCGTGCCATTTTGAGGGCTTTGTCAGAGACGACTCGAATGTACGGTTATAGCAGTGGCGAGGGTGTTGGTAACAAAGTCTGGGGGAAAGCGCTTACAAAGGCTCTTCGGCGTCGGGCGGCGGTCAAAAAAATAATTTAGGCGAGGGGACCAGTGAATGACGTGGGGCAACTTCGGGGCCCAACTTTCTCTTCGACTCACCCCTCTATTAGGAGATCCGAGTCAAACCACCACCAACAACCGCGCGATATCCATAATTGACCGCAAACATGGTGCTCGCAAAATCCAAGAAGAGTGTCGGGCTGGGCAACAGCCTGATGAATGACAGGTTCGGCAAGGGAAAGGGCGCAGATATGCGGAGGGGCAACTTCAACGCGGGTATTGAGCGCACCGGCCAAAACGGCGAAAAGGTACGCATCTTCTACGTTCAGATACATTTGGCATGCACGCGCTCCATTGGTGAGATGTTGCGCTTGACAGAAGGCGTCTAGACAACGCACACGACCTTGACCAGGGCCCAATACTAACAACTTCTAGTACATCACGAACGAGAAGAAGGAAGCAGCATGGGTCAAGATGCGCTCCGTCACCGAGCAGGGCGCCCTCGATGACTTCCTCTCGACTGCAGAACTGGCCGGCACCGACTTCACGGCCGAGAAGATGAACAATGTCAAGATCATCCACAGGGACCAGAAGAACCCATACCTACTATCCGACCTTGAGGAGCGCAACATCACGAAGAAGCACAAGGAAAACAAAAACAGGCTCACTGTGCCAAGGCGACCAAAGTGGGATGCAAAGACTACACCACAAGAGTTGGACGAGAAGGAGAGGGCTTCCTTGTTGCAGTGGCGAAGAGGCTTGGCCGAGTTGCAAGAAAATAACGATCTGCTCATGACGCCTTTCGAGCGCAACCTCGAGGTTTGGAGGCAGCTGTGGCGTGTTATCGAGCGGTCGGATCTGGTCGTGCAGATTGTAGATGCCCGTAATCCACTCATGTTTCGGTCCGAGGACTTGGAGGATTACGTCAAGGAGGTTGACTCAAAGAAGAATAACCTGTTGCTGGTCAACAAGGCGGACATGATGACTCTAGAGCAGCGAAAAGCCTGGGCCGATTATTTCGTAGAAGCTGGCATCAACTATAAGTTCTTCTCGGCTGAACTTGCCAAGGAGCTGAACGAGGCTCGCGCCATGGACGAGGATAGTGATGACTCGGACGAGTCGGGTGATTCCGAAGACTATGATGAAGATGACTTTGAGGGCGAAACCGACTCAGAAGATGAGCGTCTTGTGAAGCAAGCCAAGACGATGAGTCTGCAAAACAAGCAGGAGGAGACGATGAAGGAGGCTGTGGATGAGGAGACGGTTGGCGTACCTAGCGGAAGCAGCACTGAGGAAGTTGAGGATGAGCGCACGCGGATACTTACCACAGAGGATCTTGAAGCACTGTTTCTCGAACATGCGCCCGATATCGACACAGGACCAAATGGCGAACCTCGCAAGACATCCATCGGTCTCGTCGGTTACCCCAACGTAGGAAAGTCTTCCACCATCAACGCGCTTATTGGAGCCAAGAAGGTATCTGTTTCAGCAACGCCTGGAAAGACAAAGCACTTCCAGACTATACACCTTAGCGAGAAGGTTGTCTTGTGCGATTGCCCTGGTCTCGTCTTCCCCAACTTTGCAACAACCAAGGCTGAGCTTGTCTGTGCTGGCGTGCTACCCATCGACCAACTTCGAGAGTACACTGGACCTGCGGGTCTAGTCGCTCGTCGGATACCGCAACCCTTTCTCGAGGCGCTTTATGGCATGAAGATTCATCCTCGACCAACCGAAGAAGGCGGGACTGGTATCCTTACCTCTGAGGAGGTTCTGCGTGCTTTTGCCATTGCCAGAGGCTTCTCTACACAGGGTCTAGGTCAACCCGATGAATCGCGAGCAGCTCGGTACATTCTCAAAGACTATGTCAAGGGCAAGATTCTCTTTTGCCACCCCCCACCCACCGACCCGCCTGTGGACCCCAAGTACTTCAACCGTGACCTCTACGACGTCAACCATCTCCCTGCCAAGCGCCGCCACCACCCTCTAGCCAATCTCCCAGGCAATACATCCCTTGCAGGCATGGACGAGGATGTATCGCTCATGGACGAGGACATCGAAGGTGGCGGTGTGCCTGTCCAGGGCGAAAAGACCCAACGCATGGACAAGCGTTTCTTTGGACCCGGCCAAGGCATGGGACGTGTCAACCAGCCTTTCCATTACAAGTACAGTGAGCAGGGTAAGGAGTTGAGCGGCAGGAAAGCGAAGACGATGGCTGCTTTGGAACAGGATGTTGACCCTAGCGAAATGAAAATGAATAGCAAGAAGCACTTCAAGGCGAATAAGCGGAGGGCTAAGAAGGTGAGGTCAGAGTATGTGGATTAGGACATGGGAACTGGAATTTCTTTTACGACTGCATGGCTGGCGTCTTGGTGGGGGGCATTTATGTGCATTAAGGTATAAGGACTTTTGAGGGATTGGAATATAAAAGCTACTTCTCTAGTCATGGTTGCTCGTGGCTTATATTTGTGTCTATGCTCTAATGTGACATTTTACCTAGTCATTTCAGGCGTGAACCTGCTTGTGTAAAAGAAATATTCATTAAGGAAGTACACACAACAGTGTCTTGTTCACACTCTGCCAGTGAGGTAAGATGGGGGGATGGGGTCTGAACACGTGATAAAGCCGGAGACTAGATGCAAAGAAGGGATTTGGTTCTTGTAACTAAACACGTTATGCCTCTGTCCGTTCCTCCATCCCTTCCTTCACATACCTAATCAGGAATCACGGACAGGACACAAGACTCAAATTATGTGAAGCAAGAACGTGTGCATGTCTTTGTTCATCAATATAAAAGATACAAACGACACGACACAGGTAAATCATCGCTCAAACGCTACAACGCCAACCTAAACCACCACACAGACGCCATTTGACCCATTTCCACAAATCACTCATGATGGCAGCTCGTCGCCAGCCACACTCTCATGATTACTCTGCGCCCTTCTCAACGGACTTCTCCTCTGCTTCTTGGTGCGGTCCTTCGCTTTGGGAGGAGACGGAGATTGGCTCTGTTCCTCGGCTTTGAGGAGATCCATGGCGCGATCAACTTCTTCCCACGATGGTCTACTATCGCGGGTCCCGTTTGGCGTTGCGGGGCCGGACTGCGTTTCCAAGACTTGAATGCGCGCAGCTTGGTCTTCGGGGCTGGGCGTCGGAGGCATGTTTTCTTGTGCAGGATGGGGTGCCGCCTGGATACCGTTTCTTTCAGGAGAAAAGTCATGCTTGTGTCTGTTGGTTGGGGTGTCTGGAGTGGATGGGTCGTAGGCGGTCTGGAGGGGGCTTCTCAATCCTTCCGTCTCTGTGTCTGAAGGCGCTTGCTGACCGTCGCTTTGGTGCTCGCTCTCGCTTCGCCACATGCTTCGGAATGTTCTTCGTCGCCGTGACATGCCGGACTCTGGCGGACTGCGGGGTGGGGACGATTCGAAAAAGCTTGTGTACTTGCTTCCTAGTTGCTGTACAATCGGTACATCGGCGCTGGAGCCAAGTGTGCCCGACCTAACGAAAAGTACGAGACCTAGGCACAGCAATAAAAGTGTAGACTGTACTACAGCCATTCTCTTTTGCCATACAAGCTCATCAGCCATGAGACTAAGCCTTGTTCCAATCTCCCCCATCTCAGACTTTTGCCGCTCCTTCATGCTCTCAAGTTCGATGACAGTGCTCTGCCACAATTGGTCATACATGGTGCGGAAGCTTTTGAGTTCCAGCATGACCGTGCTGTTAAGGTGGTCAAGGAACTTTTCAGTCTTGGCCAGCTGCCTTTTTTCTACTTTTATGAAAGCGTCCCGAAGAGCACGAGACTGCTCTTCGATGTATTGAAGTGAAAGAGTGCTGTTAGCTTCCAGGTACTGGAGACGTTTGTGGATCGACTTGAAGAATGACTCCTGTGTCGATGGAGTTGGAGCATTTGGCTGTGTAGCTGAGCCGCGCCCTTGTGATTGGGCCTGCTGGCTAGCGATAGTATTGTTGTTTGAGGCAGCTTTAGCTGGGGAAGAGGATGATGATGATGATGATGCAGCGGTGTTTGCCAAAGGGGCAGAAGGTCCGTCATCTCGAGAGGCAGAGGGTGAAGGCTTGGACAAGGTGTTGGACATGGGACTTTGTACCTGTGGCGTACCTACAGCTTTGCTCATTGGCCCATGTCCAACGGGAGACTGTGTGTCTCTTCCAGTAGTGATATTTGTGTCTCTGCCTACAGAGCTGCCTGTCGCAGGAGATGGTGATGATGCTGACGGTGAATCTGCGATGGGCTCAGTTTGGGGTGTATCGGTCACTTTCCCAGCCGAGGGATCCATTGCTGCTGTACCGGTGCTCGAAAATGACGGGGCATTAGTAGGAGCCGACTTGACACCAGTATCTTGCAAAGTAGATTGATGACCAATAGGTTGGGCTACTGCTGGTCCACCTGGATCAGGACTACTGCTCTTGATTGCCTCGATGGGGATTTCCTCCGGCGGTAACGGTCCGCTATCTTCAGCCGACTTCTTCACATCTACCCCCTCAGCCTCCAGGTCGTCATCATCATCGATCCCTCTCGCTCCCTCTTCTTCTCGTCTGAACTGTTCCATCATGGTCGTGCCATGGACACGCAACAAACTAAGTGGACAATAGTATTCGTTGCCAAACTGTGTCAGAAACTCTATACGCAGGTAGCGTGCCCAGATCTGAGGTTCGGTGATGAGAAAAGGCTGAATGTCACGGGAGTTTCGGGCTTCGAATGTGCCCAGCGTTCTCCACTTCTCCATCTTTACAGGGTAACGGTCCGATACACTGACTCGAAAGTGACGGAACATGGAGGAGAAGAACTCGTAGTTAGCGAGGACGACAGTGTCGACCAGAATGTCGTCGCACAATTCGACAATGAGAAACTTGTTGTCGGATGAACATGTGTTCAGCATGTAGCTGTCCTTGTTCTCTACCAAGATGGAAGACGAGCTCTTCGCCTGCTTGTTGGTCTTGAGAACGGTAGCGGCGCAGTCAAAAGACGCATAGTTGAAGCGCTCCTTGCAAGTCTTGCCTGCGTCTTTGGTCAGAGACCACGTACTTGGCGCGATCTTGCCTTCTCCCTCTGGAGTCTTGGCCGTGCCCGCATTCTGCCTGCCCTGCTGAATGCTGTTGGCCATATTCCCATCTTCTGGGTTTCCGAAGCCGCTGAAATCAATGGAGATCTCTCCCTCGTCGCCCAGCGAGTCCAGAGCGTTGACATTGACTGGCCTCCGTCGAGCAGGTTGGTTTGCTGCCGCTGCACGTCCCTGTCCGACATTTTCAGGCGATTGACCAACCTCAGCCAGGTTCTTCTTCTTCCATTCCTCAAACGAGAGGAAATTTGCATTGTCAAATGGCGAGTCCGTCTCCAGCTCAAGCTCGGACTCCTCGCTTGGTGTGCCACTGCTTGTTGCACCCGGCTCCGAAGCCGTGCCGACAGAGGTAGTGTGTTCTTCGTCCTTTGTCGTGGCCTCGTGTCCTTCATGTATGGGTATAGGAAGGGCTTGTAGCCCAACCATGGCTCCCTCAGCGTTTGTACTGTTGGCATTGGCTGCCGACCAGCTTGCTTTCGCGCATTGCTGCGGTAGGGTGTGGGTGATGTAGTTTATGGTGCGGTACGGCGACGTGTTCTCACTATCGGTATATCTTCGAATAGCGGACGGCGGGGGCAGCATGGGCGTGGGCGTGGGCGTGGTCGTGGACGTATGCTGCGTTGTGGCACCCGAGGCTGCAGTAGCGCTCGCCTCGACGGTCGCGGTCCCATTCGCTGCCCCGGCGAACGCAGCGGTTGGTTTGCTGCATATCAGCAGAAGGATAGTCCAGTTACGGAGCGAAGCGCCAGTTGTGATCATTGCTTGGTTGCATGTCTCATTCAAGCAGGTTTAGGTGCCAGTGGAGTCGAGTGGTTGAAGCCAATCTCGGTTCCAGATAGATGACATGGGGGAAGAAGCTGGGGCGAGATTAGGGTACGGGGCGGAGTGAACAGGTGTTCGTGACGACACGTTTTGGTTGTTTCACCGCTTACGCTCGTGAATCGTTGCGGCGCATTCGTCTAAGCGGCTGTGCAGCGACCGATGACGTCGCCAAGAAGAGCATGCCAGCCGCGCTAGGCTCGTGACCTGTATCACATGCAGCGTTTAGTGTTTTGATATTGATGTTCATTATTATGCTTTTCACTTCTATTCCAAAGATTACATATCCATATTTTGTCATGTGACGCATCTACCATCTATAACCGCGTATGCAGTCACACGATGTAAAGGTCATTGGCGTGGCACGCGGCACGCTCACATACATGGTTGCGTGCTGTTCGTATAATAATCTCATGAGGTTGCTGCAACACGCCGGCTGATAGCCATTACAAACGAGCGAGGTCTACACTCAACCACCCGAAATCCGTCCAAGCAGCCAACCCAGCCAGGGCAACCTATCGCCCTGCCACATGTTACGCCGTCGTCTAGTACTCATGTGTATCGTTATGGTGATCCGTTGATGCCGAAAGAAAAACGCCGTACAAGAGTGCAACAAGTACTGATGCCCAAAAATCTCGCTATGCTGTGGCATCAGGCGTTAAAGGGGTATGTCCAAAAGAAATCCAGGTCGAGTAAGAAATGAAGGCAAAACATGCAGACAAATGACACAAGATCAGATGCTGCAACGAGCCGGGACAAGGGCTAAGAATATGAAGGGCCAGCCTGGGTAAAGTCGTCTAGAAGCCTTCGTTGCCTGCGCGGCAAACCTTTGCTTCCGAAACCCACTCCGAGGCGAGGACTTGGTGCGCTGTCAGACGGCGGGCGGGTATGGGGTCGAGAATTGAGTAGATGACATTACGACATTGTCGCTAGTGTGTGTGTTAGTGGAGACATGGAGTATAGGGGGATTGCAGGTAGTGCTTACTCTTCGCAACACTTCAATGGGTCGATAGCCCTCTTCCTGTTTCCTGTCCTCGAGGTAGCGATCGAAGAACTCATCCTCGCCCTTTTGGGCGACACGCCACAAGTGGCGGCCAGTCCTCATGGCCATGTAGATGATACCACAAGCCCAGACGTCCACGGCGCGGGGGTCGAATTCCTTGTCCACATATTCTTCGGGTGCGATATAGGGGGCAGAACCACACAGACCGGCAGTCATGTGTGCCTCCTTCTCCCAGGCCATGCGGAAGCATTCGCCGTTACCGAAATCGGTAATCTTGATGGATCCGTGTGTGGTAAGGAGTAGGTTCTCAGGCTTCAGGTCCCGATGTGCGACGCCCATCTCGTGCATGTACTCTACACCGCGCATTAGCTGCTTGAAGAAGCAGTCGGCCTCGACCACCTCGAGCTGGCCGGCGGCGAGCACCAGAGTATACAGGTCGCCGCCCGAACAGTACTCCATGACCTCGCAGTAGGTGCCCTTTTCATCCTGGAGAAGGTCGAGTGTGGTGATTACATTAGGATGCTGCATCGAGGACGATATGCAGAACTCGGATGTGAGGCGCTTCTGGTACCGCTTCGCCGACTCGCCGGGTCTTTGCTTGAATTCCTTGACAGCGTACAGCTGCTCTCGTTTTGAGTCTTTGGGATCTTGCTTGTGTGCAACGCGGACGATTCCAAAGGCTCCGCGGCCAACAACCTCTTGGCACTTGCCGTACTTTTGTACTAGTGTCTGGGGCAGGGCGTTGACGGCATTCTTCTGCTCTGCGAGCTTCTCCTTTTCATTGCGCATGACGTCGACCCAGTTGGACATGAGACTGAGGGGCTGGTCCTCTGCGTTTTCGCCCTTCTTCTTGCCCAGCATCAGGTTCTGGAACATGTCGGACAGCTTCTCCTGGCGCTTGGCGACCTTGAGGTGGTGCTCGTGGGTGCCGTCGTCGTTGACCCAGAAGCGCTTGTAGGGCGGCGTGGGCCCTTCCTTCTTAGTGACGGACGTCTGGCGCACTGGCGCAGTGCGGCCGTTGGCGGCGGCGGTGCCATTTACGGCCGCCTTGACGTCGCCGTTGCGGTCGGGGGCTGGCGAGGACTTGATGCCCATCATGCTGCTGAGGCGCGATGTCATTGTCGGCTTCTTGGGCTTGAGCAGCGCTTCGGCGGCCGCCTGCACGCTGCTGGCGCCGGAGTGGTGGACGGGCTGGGGGAGGACGAGGTTTGCATCCGACGCAGAGTGGAGCGAGGGGGCCGAGGAGACGGTCGAGGCCGAGGCGGATGGGGAAGCAGCCGTTTTGGAGGCGGCGCTGGGCGGGTTTGTGGTGGTCGGGGCCGCCATGGTGGGTGGTAGGTTGCACTGCGGGGCGGTGATGTGGGCGGTGGGTGGTGGGTGGGCTTTGGTAGAATGTTTGGAGACGCAAGTGCCTCGCGGGCAAGCAGCCCAGGGTGTGTTATTGTATGGCGGTCAAAACGGCGTATCTTGGTCGGCGGTGGGCGGTGGAGAGGAAGTTGGGCAAGGTGCGCGTGAGGCGACGTGGACTGCAAAAACACTGTGGTGGGCTGGCGGTGATGTAAGAAATCGCCAGGGCGTGCGGGCAATTCGGGCAGGTGCTTGCCGGCGCTGGAGCGCTTACAAACGTCGTCGCCGTGCAAGAGAGACGGGGCGGTGCGTTCTTCAGCGTCTTCGGCGTCTTCGATTTGTCTCCCACTGGGGGAGGGGGGGATCGGTCGTCAGAGAGAGCCACACCAGCGTGGCTGTGCAGAAGGAAGTTAGCGGCCTTGGTGCCGAGGCTTTTCTGCGCGTCACCGGGCGGCAGTCGCTGGTTGTGCACGACAGCAGAGCAGGCGGGCAGAGATCGACTGCAGCAGGAGACGCCGGTGGATCGTTGCGGGTCAAATATTCAAAACTCGAACAACGCAGCGCAGCGCGCGAGGGGCAGGTAAAATGCGTGGGTAATTTGTGCACTGCCTCGACCGTCCCGTGTACGGCTTTCTGCATGAGGTCTGGCTTGCGCGATTTTCACTACCATTACCTACGGGTATGTTACGCCAGTCTTTGGCAGTAGACCGCTATCGACATGTCTTGCGCTGACGGCGGCACATGGCTCGCCAACTCTTTGTTTGCCCAAGCCCCCATGGTGGTGGTGGTAATTGTTCCTCCTCCTGACCAATGTACCACCAGTACAGCGAGGTACTACTCCAAGCCGACACGCCCAACAGCATGTTCCTCTTGCGACGCCTAGCTCGCTGGCAGATGCAGTCGTATTGTGAGCCTGCTAGCTTGACATGACAAGCACTGTGACGCCACTGCGCTTCAAGCTTATCCCAAACACCGTGCCAACTGGCTGCGTATCCAGTTGACCTCATCCATGCGAACGCAGAGTCCGAAAGGCGGCCGAAAAGCTGCTAATCTGGCCTCGAACAGCCAGCAGCCAGCAGCCTCCATGTTCATGGTGCCCATGACGTGCCGGCAGTTGCCCGCTCCTGCTATGGCCCATGCTAGAAAGCTAGAAACAAGGCTAGACGTCCGTACCGCACCTTGATGCCGCCTGGTTTCAGTAGCAAAGTGATTGGTAAGCAGCCTGCAAAACTGGAAACCCGAAACCCCTCATAGTCATCACGACTGTCCTAAGCCGCCACCTCGCTCTCTTAGCGGGGCGACCATCAACCGTTTCACCTCGAAATCTGTTTACCGCACACCGAGCGTGCCAGGTACTGCGTCGGACAATCCGCGGCGTACATGAACAACCTTGTGCCCCGCATTGCAGCGACAAGCCTAGCGCCCCCCTCTACCAGACAATCTCTCCACCACTCTTGTTCCACCTCAGCATGCACACCGCATCGCTCAGGCATTAGAAGCATCATCCGGCCACTAACAAATACCGCATCCACCTAGGACCCGCCACTGTCGTGCAGCACCCTCATGCAAGTCTTGCAGCAGCCTGTCCTTCATCCTCGCTCACAGCTTCTCGTCGCTCGCACTGACCTCTGCCGACCCCATTGCTCTGGTAAGAACCATGCACACGGGCCTCCAATACACGATCCGACCTGAGCTACCGTCTCCTCTCTCGTTTTCTCTCCATCCACCCTTTCCTATCGAAACCGCGCCAGCCTAGGCACCCCCCAAGCACCGGCGTGCCCCAAGGAGCCGCGGACAATTGCTTGGTCCGTAATTTCGTGGGGTAAAGGAAAAAAAAATATAGGCGCCGCAGCATGGCTAGTCTACCATCTCGTGCCTTCCCTCTCACACTTGCAGCTTGCGACTGTCGAACAGAAATAGCTCAGATCGACGTCGCAGCAGCAATCGACCCTATATCAACGCCTGCCGCTCCTGCTGCACTGAACGGTCAGCACTACATAATCCGCTGCACACTTCTTCCGCAGTCCGGTCCATTCGCACACGTAACACGCGCCCACGGCCTATAGCACCGCCGGGGACTGTGCCGACCAAAGCCCTTTGGCCGCCGCAACGTCGGTTCCTGGCTTGCCGTCTACAAAGTGCGCCAGCCTCGGGCAACGCTTGTACACTACTCGTGGCTTCTAGACCCGCCGTCATTGGTCCCAGCAACTTTCATCATCCTAGAATACGGTACAAGCTCACACGCGACGCAAGTACCCGCATGTTCATGTGAAACGTAGGGCTTTTACCCTCAGACTGACCGCTATTACGCGAATGGGAGTATCCGGTTGTGCGGGTATATAGCCATGACGGCTTGTTCCCTGGCCCTGGGTAGCTGACTGGCGATCATGCTGGGGCGAGAATAACAGTCAGATCGAAACCGCCTTTTCGCTGACTGCTTTTTGACGCGTAGACTGTCCTGTTGGGAGGCCAAGAATGCGTTTACCGAGATTTGTATCTTGTTGTGCTACCGTAGGTGATGATGAATGCGCTTGCCCATTGGAAGTGGACCGTGTGTGCTGTCAATGATCACGTGCGCATTCTATTTCTTGACTTTTACTTCAGCCCATTCTAGATCAAACAATCTTCTTCTCATTCGTTCAACACTTTACCTTTCGCGTCACCATCTCGGGAATGCTCCAGACGTTGTATGCAAGGCCGCGTTATCAAGCACGTTCTAGACCTAAGCTCGGTGGAACGTCGTACAAACTCTTTTTTTCTCATTTTCAAAACATCCATGTTACACACACACGACAACTACAGACGTATTGATGCTGTATAATGAAAAGAATCGAAATTTTACAGCTACATGGGACAAACTTGTAATACGCTGGCGTAATCACACAAAGTGACTTGTTTCCTACTTTTGTCCCCAGAGATCTCCATATCCAGTCATGATCATAGACACATGTCTACCTCGTCATCCTCCCCTCCTCTACCCCCCTCCGATACCTCTTGCTCAATTCCTCGTCACTGATGACCTGAATCTCCTCACTACTCCTCCTGATCATGGGTTCCTCAACCGTTGGTGACCACGGCCCAGTACCACCACCCCCGTTACTAACAACCGGCGTCCTCCACTCCATCTTCTGCCCTTCTTCGCCCTCCTCTAGACTCTCATGAAAAACGCCAAACTCGAGTTCCGCCCTGTCCCGCCCCTTCTTACCGTAAAGTTCCCTTTCCAAACCCTTGGTCTCGGCTCTGATAAGTTGCTTGCTACCAAGCCCCGTCTTGCGCCGCGCCACGTGAACAATCAGAAACGCGGCGCGGAGAGGCGTCATCCGATACCCTTGTTTAACCAACGTACTGTTGAACTGGGCATCTTGCCAAAGGATATACATGCCAACCACCCAGCCCACTGTCGCAAAGACGAATAACCCAGACATTAGCGTCGAGAACCCCCATTGGTACGTCTGCGCCGCCGTATCAGGCAGACAGCGCGTTTTGCCCTCGAGTGAAGTCATGTTGTAGCCAATCGAATTGTAGCAGTAGCCAACGGTACCGTCTAAGTCTTGGCCGTCATAGGTTTTACCGTTTATGGTCACGGAAACAGTGGCGTTGCAGGGGTAGACCACGTCCTTGTCGGTTCTGTAGTCGTAGTCTTTCCATGTCTGCGTGTTATTGGGGAAGTTGTAGAAACCTGAGGATACAATGGTTAGTGGAAAGGGAGCTAGATGAAGAGGAAAGATCGGCGAGGTTACGTACATTTTCCGTATGCGTAGCGTTCGTAAAAGTAGGAACTCATATATCGTTCTGATATGTCTGGTGGGGGAAGTATAGTTCCATTGGCAAGTTGGCAGTTACCTGTGAAGAAAAAGGGGTTGTTAACACGTATACACAAACACGAAAAAAAAATTGTTATCCGTCATAACATCCAGTCCACGGTTCATGTACTTACAGAAATTTTTACGCATGGACTCCATGTACGAGTAGTCCGTCATCAGTCCCGGATCGGCGCAAGCAGCTTTCGGCCATGTCTGATTCGTTGTGCCCTGGATAACCCACGTGTACTCAAGCATAGACACGGGAAGGATATTGTTATCGGATTCAAGGCTGATCCATGCAATAGACGTGCTGTCGTATCCCGTCATGGCTCCGAGAACAATGGGTACAATGAGAACGTAGGTAGTAGACCAGAACATGTAGAAGAAGAGAGCTTTTGTCCGCCGGCTCTTTGCAGCCCAGAGTTCCTTGATCAGTGTCCAGAGCGAACCCAGGCTCGGGCCTTCGAGGGCAATGTGCTGGAAGATGCCAAAGGATGCTGGATGACGCTCAATGACCCGCAGCAAAGCATCGCAGAAGACGGTATATGCAGCCCACCAGGCTAATAGCTGCGCGCCCCGCCCAATAATCAAATCCCACGCAATATCCAGCGTCTTCGCCTGCGCAAAGGAGAAATCGCCAAATTTGTTGTCAAGCGCAAACATCTTCTCGATGCCCGTAATGGTCGAATTCTGCGGCGTGCCCGACAGTTTGTTGCCACAACCGATGACCTTGTCTGCAAAGACGCCCCCGAAAAGGTAGTTGCTGTGGGGCACGAGCCGGCCGAGGAAAACCAGAGGCAGAACAGCCGTTGCCATGACCAGCCAGAAGGCGCGAATCTGCCTCTTAGTCCACTGGCTGTGTTTCGCAAACGGCATCGAGATGATGAACCAAGCAGCTACTTTTGTGATATGCCAGACAGTGAGCCATGCTTCGTGCAACCTCCAATTCCAGTGTGGTTTCCATCTCAACCAAGACCGCCAGTCCCGCCTCTTGCTCTCAGTCTTGATGCTGTCATTTCCCCATGTCCTTTTTCTCGAACGAGCATCTGATAGAGAATCATCAGTCGGGACAACAGATACACAAGTTTGGTCGGGCTCCGCCTCCTTTTTATCGTTATAGCCCACCACCATGGTCATCGGTGGCGGTGCGCATGTAGTGTCAGTTCAGGCGCTCACAGAACTCGGTGTCGATGAAGCGAGGAGGTGAGGCTTCTAGCGGGTCACACAGTTGCATCTTGAGGAGGCGGTGGGCCTGGCTATTACTGTAGGTAGATAACATCCCGAACGGCGCGGGACGCCTGAACGGGGCCACCATGGGCTAATCATCCTTCAGAATGCATCCCGTTGAGTCTCCGAGGTACGGAAAGTTTGCACATTCCTCACAGCCACGAGAAGCACAGTTTCCTATAGGCTAGTCAGTGACCGACGATAAAACTCCGCGCAAGGAACGCATCATCTGGAGGTGATTCGGAAAGATCGTCGTGTGAATAAACTAGGTGGTGGGAAGCTTAGTGAGGCTGTGTACTGACGGCTAAGCCAAAATAGGTTAGACTCAGGTACGGTGGCCACTGAGTCCAGGATAGACCCTGCTCTTTCGCAAGGCAGACCTCAATCGTTGGCCCCGAGTACACCTTACGGACGTCACAGCGATTGGGCCATGAGGAAGATGCACATAAAACTTACGGCGATCAAGACGGCAATTCTCATTCTCATTCAATCTGATACCCCCTCATCTGCGGTGGTGGTGATGCTCCAGGCCCAACCACTGTAAATCATTGACCCTTATATGTACAAAACGCCGACCAAAGACTCCAGGTAATCACAGCTCTCCCACAGCAGCTTCTCAGCCACCGACGGGCGTCCCACTTCGACTGAGCACGCTTCCAGAACTATTAGTGCGTGGAACGGGTGTTGCACTTCGGCTTCTTTCCCGCTCGCGGTCCCGCTCCTCAGTCTTGACTCGCTCGCGCGCCTCTTCGACGAGTCTCTTAGCCTCTCGCACATTACGCATAGTCCTACTGAGCTTGCCTTCTTTGCCATCTTGGATCTTTTGCAACTCGCCTCGCGCTTCAATGTCCTCCTTGGTCTTAGTAACGAAGCTTTTGAGGCTGACTTTGATGTTTTGGCGAAGATCTTGACCTTCATCAAAAATGGCATCGCTGTCGCGGATAGACTTGACATTCTCAACACGTCTAGTGAGGTAGAGTGTCGGACGGCGGTTGGCGTGGTTCTTGTATTCGTCTCGGCGTTGGGCGATGATGCGTTGGACTTCTTCTTCGTACGCCGCCTCATACACGTTGATGTCGACATTTGACGGCGACTCAGAAACGACGCATCCGTCTTCGGGATCAGGCTGGAAGTTCTCACCTGTGCCGATATTGAGGAAGAGGGTATCTTCTAGCGGGTTGTGCGCTTGTCCTTTACCGATAGGCGTGGTTGGTCCTGATGACACTAGAGAGGCCGTAGTAGGGCTTGAGACGGATTGTATTGCAGCGGGTCGGAACGACATGTTTTCATGGACCACCTTGCCATCAACAAGGCCTGGCGATCTTGGCGTGGTCGGACTGCTGATTGCGGAAGACCTGGCGCTTGGGCGCTTTTTGGCTGCATCAGGCCGAAGGCTTGATTTGGAGTATGTCATGTCGTCCTCGTGTTGTGGTAGCTTGTTTCCCTTGTCGTCGATCTTGATTTGGTGGTGTACACCCTCAGCGGAAAGTACGCTCTCGACTGGTCGTCGGTCGTGAGTGTCTTGTGACTTGGATTTGCGCAATGCTGAGGGTCGCATGGATAACGGAGGTTGAACAATTCGCGAAGCGCTACCCAGTATACTTTCTATGCGTTCTGGTCGTCGCCTGAAAAGCAACTGCTTGAAGCGCTTGACTGCACGCACCTGTGAAGTATTAACCCACGATCAGATTCAGCACTAGGCAGCCTATACTGCTGAAAAGTTGTCAAGGAAATACTTGCACTTACCACTGTGACTAGGTGACCCATGTTGCCGGTGATGGCAGCATTGACCTCCTCGTCCGTAGGTGGTTCAATAATGACGGCGACGTTCTCAGACTTTGGCAGCAGGGGGTCTGTTCCTTGTCGTGTCACCCATGGGTGTTCCTGTCTGTGTTAATTTGGGTTGTGCGCTAAGCAAAGTCCCAAACTCACTCTGATCTCCTCCATCTGTATCCTTTTCTGTGGATCCTTCTCCATAAGTCTCTGTAGTAGGTCTTTGAGATCCGGACTGCACTCGGATTCAAACTCTACTGGATCTAGCCGTATTGACTGGTAGAGCTCAATCATGCCGTGTTTCTCGAATGGGATCCGCCCAAATAGGAGGCAATATAGCGTGCAGCCCATTGACCATATATCTGCAGCTCTACCCGAGACGTGACCATGCTTGGCGACACATAATTCTGGCGGCATAAAGGCTGGGGAACCGGCAGACTTGGCCGTCTTCATCTCTCCCGCCTTGTCAAACATTTCCGAGACTCCGAAATCTACAATCTTGAGCACGTCCTCTTCAGTGATGAGACAATTATCAGGCTTGATGTCTCGGTGAATGATGCCTTGAGCGTGTACTGGTTGTTGTTAGCGTTGGTGCGATAGAGACTGGTCTGGACATACGATATTCAAGGCCTAGTATCATATCCCTGAACCAACATCGACACTGCTCTTCGCTGTATGGGTCGGCCCGCTCTTCGAGACCTACCTGCATAACGACGCCTTTCTTGCACATCTCCATGACCATGTACAATGAGTCTTCTTCTGGGTCGTCGAGCACCTCGATCAACGAGACGAGGTTTGGGTGGTTCAGCTTCTTCATGATGGCAATCTCTTCCTTGATCAACTCAAAGGCATTGTTCTCTTCTGTTGTCGAATGTCGGTGCAACGGCGAGTTGAAGCCTATGCCGGCGGGAAGCGCGCGCATTCGTTTTGCTGCAGTCGGTCGGCGGAGGAGATTTGACTGGGCCCGTTTTCGTAATCGTGACTTGGAGAACTCTTTAACAGCCTGCGCGTGGTTGCGTCAGCGAAAGCCAATGTCTGAACCGCCCAGGTGACCCGCATCGTAGTAGTGATAGGTGTATACGCCGCCCTGATTCTTGCGCGAGGGTTGGTATTCCTCACATATTCGTTTCCATACTGGTCAATGGCGAGGTGGACTGCCCCGAACGAGCCGCGACCGATCTCCTGCTTCACCAGGTATTGATTAATGCGATGTTGGGCGCTGCCATCATCTTCGCTATTGCTGTACTCAGATCGCGCATTGAACGTTTCCTGTGCATGATCAGACACTGGACTCTATACGGCACAAATGTTCCTGTCGCAGGGGGAGTGACATCGTGGGCGATTGAGAGCCGCCCAGGACCGGACCAGGGGTGGCTTCAAGTAGCTTCAAGGCCTGGACCTTATCGCACGTTGTGTTGAGCATCCCTGTCGGGCTCTGGAACCGGCTTCCGTAGTCGCATGGGCTGTCACGAGGGAATCGTACCTTTACACGCCTTGTCGAGGAAGCTGCACGTTTGTGGTGTCGCAAAGGGCTTTGGTATGCGGGCGTGGACCTTGTACAGTATCAGCAAGTCGGCGGGGTAAACGACGACATATATCACTAGACAGCACGCACATAAACTTGACTGGCGATGGTCGACCGCCCTCGACGAGTGCAGGAACGTCCAAGGAGGGCTGCGAAGTGTATATCCTGAGGTTGGGGTCTGACGGGTGCTTGGAGGGAGGTCTCGGGGTTGGTGACATCAGGGCGGAAAGTCTAAGTAAGGATAGATAGATAAGATTAAGGACTGGCTAGGAACTAGTAGGGAATAATGATATGGGGAAATTCGGGACAGTTAGCTCTGATGTCAACGTTCCGATTGTCCAGGATGTCTTTTCCTAAGAAAGAGGGGGGGGGGGGGAAATGCAGCAGAGA
>Ga0265780_10001385_pt1 | contig 34174 bp, 31 predicted proteins | sample P1T30metagenome_FD_192432 | JGI IMG/M metagenome (GOLD analysis project Ga0265780, IMG submission 192432) | Plant litter microbial communities from East Loma Ridge, Irvine, California - P1 T30 | ecosystem: Environmental > Terrestrial > Plant litter > Unclassified | place: USA: California...
CCGGCGCGGTCGTTTGCGGCGCGACGCCCGGCACCACGGCGCCCGGCACGCCGGCGGTGCCGTTCGGGTTGGCCGCGGCCGGCGCCTGGGCCGGCAGCGGCGTGGCGGGCAGCGGCGGCAGCGGCACCGGGTCCATCTTCGGCAGGTTGCGGCGCGCGCCGCCCTGGGCCGGCACGTGCGGCACATCGGCCGGACGCGGCTCGCGCGTCGCCTGCGACATCACGATCAAGAGCTGGCGGTTGCGGTCGATGCCGGCCAGCGGCTGGCAGACCACGCGGCCAAAGGCGCCGGCGGCCACGCTTTCCACCTGCACTACCTTGGCCACGGCCAGGCCGGCCGGGTACATGCCGTCGAGGCCGGAGGTGATCAGGATGTCGCCCACCTGGATGTCGGCGTTCGGCGCCACGAAGCGCAGGTCGAGCATGCCGGAGTGGCCGCGGCCATAGGCCACGCTGCGCAGGCCCGAGCGCAGCACCTGCACGGGAATGGCCTGGTCCTTGTCGGTCAGGAGCGTGACTTCGGACGTGAACGGGAAGACGCGGGTGATCTGGCCGACCACGCCGGCGTTGTCGATCACCGGCAGGCCGGGCTGCACGCCGTTGCGCGCGCCGCGGTCGAGCACGATGCGGCGCGTGGACGGATCACGCGCGTCGTAGAGGATCTCGCCCATCATCGACTGCACCGGCAGGTGCTCCCTGGCGTCGAGCAGGCGCCGCAGGTGGGCGTTCTCGGCCATCTGGAGCTGGGCCTGCTGCATCGCCTGCGCCTGGGCCACCTGCTGGCTCTTGAGCTGGACGACTTCCTTCTGCAGGCTGCCGATCGAGGAAAAGTAATCGCCCATGCCATAGAAGGCGTCGCGCGGCATCAGCGCGGCCATCTGCAGCGGATAGAGCACGGTGGCGGCTACCTGGCGCGCGGCGCCGAGCAGGTGCATGTGCGCATCGACCACCAGCAGCACAATCGACACCAGCGCGAACACCGTTACCTTCACCCGCGCGGAGGCGCCCTGTTTGAAAAGCGGCGGAGGACTGTATTCCATGACTTTCGTTCAAGACGGGCGAGGCCCGGATAGCCGCGTGGGCAGGAGCGGCCTTTGCCGCTTCCTGCCCACGCTTTCTTTACACGCCGGCAGCCATCGCGGCCGCTGCGATTTACTCGTAGGAGAAGATCGAACCCAGCTTGTCGTTGTGCTCGAGGGCCATGCCCGAACCGCGCACCACGCAGGTCAGCGGGTCTTCGGCCACCAGCACCGGCAGGCCGGTTTCTTCCATCAGCAGGCGGTCCAGGTCGCGCAGCAGCGCGCCGCCGCCGGTCAGCATCATGCCCTTCTCGGCGATGTCGGCGCCCAGTTCCGGCGGGGTCTGTTCGAGCGCGTTCTTGACGGCCGAGACGATGTTGTTGAGCGGGTCGGTCAGGGCTTCGAGGATCTCGTTGCTCGAGATCGTAAACGCACGCGGGATCCCTTCCGACAAATTGCGGCCCTTGACTTCCATTTCCTTGACTTCCGAACCCGGGAAGGCCGAACCGATGGCCTTCTTGATCGACTCGGCGGTCTGTTCGCCGATCAGCATGCCGTAGTTGCGGCGGATGTAGTTGACGATGGCTTCGTCGAACTTGTCGCCGCCGACGCGCACCGAGCCTTTGTAGACCATGCCGCCGAGCGAGATGATGCCGACTTCGGTGGTGCCGCCGCCGATGTCGACCACCATCGAGCCGGTTGCTTCCGAGACCGGCAGGCCGGCGCCGATCGCGGCCGCCATCGGCTCTTCGATCAGGTAGACCTGGGAAGCGCCGGCGCCGAGCGCCGATTCGCGGATCGCGCGGCGCTCGACCTGGGTCGAGCCGCAAGGCACGCAGATGATGATGCGCGGCGACGGGCGGAAGAACTTCGAATCGTGCACCATGCGGATGAACTGCTTGAGCATCTCTTCGGTGACGGTGAAGTCGGCGATGACGCCGTCCTTCATCGGGCGGATCGCCTCGATGTTGCCCGGCACCTTGCCCAGCATCTGCTTGGCCTTCTTGCCGACCGCCTGGATCGTTTTCTTGCCGTTCGGGCCGCCCTGCTGGCGGATGGCCACGACCGACGGTTCGTCCAGCACGATGCCCTGGCCGCGGACGTAGATCAGCGTGTTGGCGGTACCCAGGTCGATGGCCAGGTCGTTCGAGAAGTAACTGCGTAAAGAACCAAACATGTGTGTCCTGATGCGCGCTGACCGCGCCTAACAAAATTAATCGGGAGTGTTCTTGCCGCGTCGGCCCTTCCAGCGCCCGGCGGTCTTCGTATACCTGGCAGGCCGCGCTCATTCGGCGCCGACCACGCATTAGCCCGCCATTCTACCTTATAATTTACCGATTAAACGCTGAAAACAGGTGGTTTTACCCCCTAGTTCCCGAAGCGAGATCGACGGTATTAGCAAGGTTTTATCGACCGTAGCACGCTGTTCAACAGCGGGGCCGCTGTTCCGTTATTCGCCCAACCACACTTTGAACGCGGCCCCGGCCGCGCCCTTTGCCATGTCCCTGACTCTTTCAGACGTAAAACGGATCGCCAATCTGGCCCAGCTCGATATGGACGACGCCCACGCCGACACCGCGCTGTCCGAGCTGAACGGCATTTTCGCCCTGGCCGAACAGATGCAGGCGGTCGATACCACCGGCGTCGCGCCGCTGTCGCATCCGCTGGCCGCGATCCTGGCCCTGCCGCTGCGCCTGCGCGAAGACGTGGTCACGGAAGACAACCGCCGCGACGCCTATCAGGCGCCCGCCCCGAAAGCCCAGGACGGCCTGTACCTGGTGCCGAAGGTGATCGAGTGAGTTTGTAACCCCCTGCCGCTTCCACGAACAGAACACGCATATGCATAACAAGACTATCAAAGCGCTGTCGGCGCTGCTGCACGCGAAGCAGGTCTCCGCCACCGAGCTGACCCGCCACTACCTGTCGCGCATCGACGCGAGCGGGCACAACGCCTTCCTGCACGTCGACCACGAACTGTCGCTGGCCCAGGCCGCGGCCGCCGACGCGCGCCTCGCCGAAGGCAGCGCCGGCCCCCTCACCGGCATCCCGATCGCCCACAAGGATATCTTCGTCACGCGCGGCTGGCGCACGACTGCCGGCTCGAAGATGCTGGCCAACTATGTCAGTCCCTTCGACGCCACCGTGGTCGAGCGCTTCAACAACGCCGGCATGGTCACGCTGGGCAAGGTCAACCTCGACGAATTCGCGATGGGCTCGTCGAACGAGAACTCGGCCTTCGCCCCGGTGAATAATCCCTGGGACCGCAACGCCGTGCCCGGCGGCTCCTCGGGCGGCTCGGCCGCCGCGATCGCCGCGCGCCTGGCGCCGGCGGCCACGGCCACCGACACCGGCGGCTCGATCCGCCAGCCGGCGGCCTTCTGCGGCGTGACCGGCATCAAGCCGACCTACGGCCGCGTGTCGCGCTTCGGCATGATCGCCTTCGCCTCCTCGCTCGACCAGGGCGGCCCGATCGCCCAGACCGCCGAGGACTGCGCCCTGCTGCTCAATGAAATGGTCGGCCATGACGTGCGCGACTCGACCAGCCTGACGCCCGAGCAAGGCAACCTGCACGAAGACTTCACGCGCGAACTGAACCAGCCCTTGACCGGGCTGCGCATCGGCGTGCCGAGCGAGTACTTCGGCGAAGGCCTGGCGTCCGACGTGGAAGCCGCCGTGCGCGCCGCGCTCGATCAGTTCGTCAAGCTGGGCGCGACGCTGGTGGACATCTCGCTGCCGAAGACCGCGCTGTCGATCCCGACCTACTACATCATCGCCCCGGCCGAAGCCTCGTCGAACCTGTCGCGCTTCGACGGCGTGCGCTACGGCCACCGCGCCGGCGAGTACAAGGATCTGCAGGACATGTACAGGAAAACGCGCGCCGAAGGCTTCGGCCGCGAAGTCCAGCGCCGCATCATGGTCGGCACCTACGTGCTGTGCCACGGCTACTACGACGCCTACTACGTGCAGGCGCAAAAGATCCGCCGCCTGATCGCCGACGACTTCCAGGCCGCGTTCGCCGGCAAGTGCGACGTGATCATGGGTCCGGTGGCGCCGACGGTGGCATGGGACCTGGGCGACAAGGCCAACGACCCGGTCGCCAACTACCTGGCCGACATCTACACGCTGTCGACCAGCCTGGCCGGCTTGCCGGGCATGTCGATTCCTTGCGGTTTTGGTGCGGGTGAAAAGAACGCCAAGCGCCCGGTCGGCCTGCAAATCATCGGGAATTATTTTGCCGAATCGAAGCTGCTGAACATCGCGCACCAGTACCAGTTGGCGACCGACTGGCACCAGCGCGCCCCGGAAAACAGCTAACGTCAACGGATTTCGTAGGGTGGGCCTCCCGTGCCCACGCGTGACGCATGATTGGCCCGCGGCAGCATTGTAGGGTGGACGGCTCCGCCGTCCAACGCCCGCTGCCACAACGAATACAAAGAGAGAACACCATGCAATGGGAAGTCGTCATCGGTCTTGAGAACCACGTCCAGCTCACGACCAACTCGAAAATCTTCAGCGGCAGCGCGATCCAGTTCGGCGCCGAGCCGAACACGCAGGCCAGCCCCGTGGACCTGGCCCTGCCGGGCGTGCTGCCCGTGATGAACAAGGGCGCCGTCGAACGCGCCATCCGCTTCGGCCTGGCAGTCGGCGCGAAGATCGCCCCGCACTCGGTCTTCGCGCGCAAGAACTACTTCTACCCCGACCTGCCGAAGGGCTACCAGATCAGCCAGTTCGAGGAACCGGTGGTCCAGGGCGGCACCATCACCTTCGGCTACGAGAAGGATGGCAAGCTCGAGACGAAGACCGTCAACCTGACCCGCGCCCACCTGGAAGAAGACGCGGGTAAATCGCTGCACGAAGACTACGCCGGCATGACCGGCATCGACCTGAACCGCGCCGGCACGCCCCTGCTGGAAATCGTGTCGGAGCCGGAAATGCGCAGCGCGAACGAAGCCGTGGCCTATGCCAAGGCCCTGCACGGCCTGGTGATGTGGCTGGGCGTCTGCGACGGCAACATGCAGGAAGGTTCCTTCCGCTGCGACGTCAACGTCTCGGTGCGCCCGATGGGCCAGCAGGAATTCGGCACCCGCTGCGAGATCAAGAACCTGAACTCCTTCCGCTTCATGGAAGAGGCGATCCACTACGAAGTGCGGCGCCAGATCGAGCTGATCGAAGACGGCGGCAAGGTCCAGCAAGCCACGCGCCTGTGGGATCCGGACAAGAAGGAAACCCGCGCCATGCGCTCGAAAGAGGATGCGCAGGACTACCGCTACTTCCCGGACCCCGACCTGCCGCCGCTGACCATTTCCGAAGATTGGATCGAACGCGTGCGCGCCGACATGCCGGAACTGCCGGCCGCGATGCGCGCGCGCTTCACCGGCGACTACGGCCTGCCGGAATACGACGCCCTGATCCTGACCTCGTCGCAAGGCATGGCCAACTACTACGAAGCCGTGGTGGCGAAAGCCGGCAAGGAAAACGCGAAGACCATCGCCAACTGGATGATGGGCGACGTGTCGTCGACCCTGAACCGCGAAGGCGTCGAGATCACCGCCTCGCCGGTGGAAGCCTCGCAACTGGCCCTGCTGATCAAGCGCATCGCCGACGGCACGATCTCGAACAAGGCCGGCAAGGAAGTGTTCGCGGCGATGTGGGAAGCGAAGTCGACCGATGAACACCTGGCCGACATCGTGATCGAACAGAAGGGCCTGAAGCAGATCTCGGACACGGGTGCGCTGGAAGCGATCGTCGATGAGGTGCTGGCGGCGAACGCCAAGTCGGTCGAGCAGTACCGCGCCGGCAAGGAAGCGGCGATCAACGCGCTGATCGGCCAGGCCATGAAGGCGTCGAAGGGCAAGGCGAATCCGGCACAGGTGACGGAACTGCTGAAGAAGAAGCTCGCAAGCTGATTTCCCCCAGCCCTCACAAAAAACCGGAGCATGCTCCGGTTTTTTTTCGCCTCAACAAGCTGGGGTTGATCCCGGCTGTTGGCCGGTTGGATCAGACGCCGTAGCGGGTGCGGTAGGCGGCTACTGCTTCCTTGTGCGCGCCGAGGCTGGCGCCGGCGGCTTCGTTCGAGAGGTAGCTGAACAGGTCGTCCAGGTTGGCGATCGAGATGACCGGAATGCCGAATTCCTGGGCCACCTGCTGCACCGCCGAGTGTTCCGACAGCGCGCCGTCCTTGCCCGAGCGTTCCATGCGGTCGAGGGCGATCAGCACGGCGGCGGGTTCGGCGCCGGCGGCGCGGATCATCTGCACCGATTCGCGCACCGAGGTGCCGGCCGAGATCACGTCGTCGACGATCACGACCTTGCCGGTCAAGCCGGCGCCGACGATGGTGCCGCCTTCGCCGTGGTCCTTGGCTTCCTTGCGGTTGTAGGCGAACGAGGTGTTGCGGCCCTCGGCGGCCAGCGCCACGGCGGTGGCCGATGCCAGGGTGATGCCCTTGTAGGCCGGGCCGAACAGCATGTCGAATTCGACGCCCGATGCCAGCAGGGTCTGGGCGTAGAAGCGGGCCAGGCGGCCCAGGGTGGCGCCGTCGTGGAACAGGCCGGCATTGAAGAAATAAGGCGAGAGGCGCCCGGCCTTGGTCGTGAATTCACCGAATCGAAGGACTTCGGTCTCGACCGAAAACGCAATAAACTCCTGGCGCAGATTGCTCACGCTGTTCTCCCTGTGTGCGAAAAGCGGTATTGTAATCTGTGCCGGGGGTGCTGGCTCGGGCAGCGGGGCGGCATGCGGTGGTCGGACGCGTGGGCGGCGCATGCGGGGCCGTATGAGCGGCCGCGCCGGGCGTTACGGCGGCGTCGTCAGGCGCGCGATTTCGTCCGGGCCGATCGGTTTCACCAGATGCTGCTCGAAGCCGGCTTCGCCGCTGCGTACGCGGTCGCCTTCCTGGCCGTAGCCGGACAGGGCGACCAGGCGGCAGGGATGGGTCCCGAGCACGGCGCGCAGGCGCGTGGCCAGCTCGTAGCCGTCGATGCCGGGCAGGCCGATGTCGAGCACGGCGAGGTCGGGGCGCAGGCGCGGCGCGGCCGCCAGCGCGGCCAGCGGGTCGTTGAACACCGCCACCCGGTGGCCGTGCGCCGTCAACAGCTGGCCGAGCAGGTCGGCCGCGTCGACGTTGTCGTCGACCACCAGGATGCGCTGGCCGTCCGCCGCGGGCGCCGGCTCCTCGACAGGCGCCGCGCATGCCACCGCGGCGCCAGCGCTGGCCAGGGGCAGGGGCAGGCAGACCACGAACTCGCTGCCCCGCCCCAGTCCGGCGCTGTGGGCTTCGACTTCGCCGCCGTGCAGCTCGACGATGTTGCGCACCAGCGCCAGCCCGATGCCAAGGCCGCCCTCGATACGGTCGACGCTGCGTTTACCCTGGAAGAACAGGCCGAACACCTGCTCGAGCATCTCCGGCGCCAGGCCGATGCCGTTGTCGGACACGCCGATGCGCAGCCAGCCGGGCTTGCCGCGGCGCGCCTGCAGCGTCACGGCGCCGCCCGGCTCGGTGTAGCGCGCGGCGTTGGTCAGCAGGTTCGACACCACTTGCGCCAGGCGCATCGCATCGCCCTGCCACAGGATGCCGGGCTCGATCTCGACGGCGAGGCGGTGCTTGCGCTGGGCCAGCAGCGGACTCGCCATCTCGACCGCCTTCTGCACCGGCAGCGACACGTCGACCTGTTCGAACTTCAGCTCGATCTGGCCGCGGGTGGCGCGCGCCACGTCCAGCAGGTCATCCACCAGGCGCACCAGGTGCTCGACCTGGCGCTCGATGATCTCGCGCTCGCGCAGCGCCGCCGATTCGCCGCGCATGCGCATCAGCTGCAGCGCCGTGACGATCGGCGACAAGGGGTTGCGCAGCTCGTGGCCGAGCATGGCCAGGAATTCGTCCTTGGTGCGGTTGGCGGCCGTGAGTTCTTCCAGCAGCCCCTCGCGCTCGGTATGGGCGCGCTCCAGGCTGTGCCGGCTGCGCACCTGCTCGGTGACGTCGGCCGCGACCAGGATCACGCCCTGCTCTTCGCCCGCGCTGTGGTCGGGATGATCATTCAGAGGCTCGACGCTGAGCTGGAGGTAGCGTTCCTCGAAGCCGCCGGCGGCGCGCGCCAGCTCGACCCGCAGTTCCTCGGCCACGACCGGCTGCCCGCTGGCATACGCCCGGTCGAGCAGCGTGGCGATCGCGCTGCCTTGCCAGTGCGGGAAGGCGGCGCCAAAGGCCTGGCCTTCGAGATCGCTGCGCCCGACCAGTTCGCAGAAGCGGCGGTTGGCCAGGCGCAGGCGCAGCTCCGGCCCCGTCAGCAAGGCCGTGGCGACCGGCGCGTTGAGCAGCATGCGGTTGCGCTGGGCCAGGGCGGCGTCGCGCTGGTGGCGTTCGGTGGCGTCGCGCGTGAAGCAGCGCGTGTAGCGCAGCTGGCCATCCTCGAAATGGCCGTTCGAGTGGATCACCACATGCTTGACCGTGCCGTCCTTGCAGCGCAGGCGCGCCGGCTGGTCGTACAGGGTGCCGCCCGAGGCAAGGGTGGTGAGGATGTGCTCGATCACCGGGGCGTCGACGTGGAAGTCGGCGATATGCCGGCCCACGTATTCTTCCCAGCTGTAGCCGAGCATCTGCAGTTCGGCGCGGTTGGCCCACAGGATGGTGCCGTCGCCGGCCACCCGGTGCAGGCCTTCGGCGGCGTTCTCGACGAAGTCGGCGAATTCCTTTTCGCGCCGGCGCAGGGTCTGCTCGGCGGCCTTGCGGCGCGCGATCTCGGCTTCGAGCTGCTGGTGCTGCAGCTGTATCGAGGCGGCCGCGCCCGCCTGCTGGGGCTTGTGCGTGAATGCGCTGCCCGCCGCCGGCGGCGCCGACGGGCTGCCGCGAAACAGCGAGAAGGACTGCTCCTTGCCGAGCGCGTTCCAGAGCTGCTCGAGGCGCACGGCGGCGCCGTACTCGCCGCGCGCGGACAGCAGCGCCACCATTTCGGCATAGGCGTGCACCGGGCCGCCATTCGCCCCTGCCGCCGCCAGCGCCGGCGCGACGGCGGCGCGGAAGCGTTCCCCGTCCGGCTGGCCGTCGAGCATGAAGGCGGCCAGCGTCTCCTCGGCGTCGAGCACGACCAGGCGCCCCGGATACCAGCGGGCGCCGCCCTCGGCGCTGCCGAAGCCGGCCAGGCGCCGGCGCAGCTGGGCCACGTGTCCCGGCGTGGCGATCAGGATGCCGGTGCCGCCCGCGCGCAAGGCAGCATCGATGAAATCGGCGGCCTCGTCGAGCAGGGCGGCATCGCTATCGTAGAAGCAAACGGCAGGCGCAGGTACGCCGGCACTATGCTTCGGCGCGTCGTCGAGGCTGGTCAACACATTGGACTCCAGGGATACCGGGGAGGGGAAGAAAAGCGGTGAAGCAGGGAAATTACTTCGCATACATGGAAGTTTAACAGATTGCCGCCATGCATTTCCGGCCCTTGAAAAACGGGTTACACTATTGGCCCGCATGCGTTGCGGCCTGGTCACACTCCTCCGCTTTTCCTTATTTCTCTACCAATGCCACGAATTATTTCCGCCAATTTGAACGGGATCCGTTCCGCCCACAAGAAGGGCTTCTTCACCTGGCTGGCCAAGCAGGACGCCGACTACATCTGCGTGCAGGAGCTCAAGTGCCAGGAAGCCGACATGACCGAGGAGCTGTTCAAGCCGCACGGCTACCACGGCCACTTCCACTACGCCGAAAAGAAGGGCTACTCCGGCACCGGCGTGTACAGCCGCGGCGCGCCCGACGCCAAGCGCATCGGCTTCGGCTGCGCCGAATTCGACGCCGAGGGGCGCTACACCCGCTGCGATTTCGGCAACCTGACCGTGATCTCGCTGTACGCGCCATCGGGCTCGTCGTCGCCCGAGCGCCAGCTGGCCAAGTTCCGCTTCATGGAAGCCTTCCTGCCGCATTTGCAGGAACTCACGGCCGAGGGGCGTGAAGTCGTCATCTGCGGCGACTGGAATATCGCGCACAAGGAACTCGACCTCAAGAACTGGAAGAGCAACCAGAAGAACTCGGGCTTCCTGCCGGAAGAACGCGCCTGGATGACGCGCATCTTCGACGAACTGGGCCTGGTGGACGTGCACCGCGTGGTGGCTCCTGAAGCGGCCGACTATACCTGGTGGAGCAACCGCGGCCAGGCCTGGGCCAACAACGTGGGGTGGCGCATCGACTACCACGTGGCGACCCCGGGGATCGCGGCCACGGCGCATGCGGTGTCGGTGTACAAGGATGAGCGCTTCTCGGATCATGCGCCGCTGATCATCGACTACAAGCTTTGACGTACCGCTGCGCGCGGTAACAGTCAGCTTCGACATCGTAGGGTGGGCGCCCGTGCCTACGTATCAAACGTCTCGGCCAAGAAGCTCAAGCCGGCCAGTCCAGCGAACGCTCGCTCTCGAAGGTTCGCATCTCTCCCGTCAGCGGATCCTCGAAACAGATGGCACGCGCCAGCAGCTGCAGCGGCGCGCTGAAATCGTCGCCCTTGCAGGGCAGCGCCACCGGGTAGAAGGCGTCGTTCAGGATCGGCGCGCCGAGCGACGACAGGTGCAGGCGCAACTGGTGCTTGCGGCCGGTGTGCGGGTGCAGGCGGTAGCGCACCACGTCGCCGCGGCGCTCGACCATCTCGATCAGCGTTTCCGAATTCGGTTCGCCCGGCACCTCTTCGCTGACAAAGAATTGCGCGGCATCCTGCATGCGGCTGCGGTAGGTAAAGGGAAAGGTACGCCCTTCGATCACGCCGGCCAAGGCCTCGTACACCTTCTTCACCACGCGTTTCTGGAACATCGACTGGTAGGTGCCGCGCGTGTCGGGGTTGTGCGAAAAGATCACCACGCCGGCCGTCTCGCGGTCGAGGCGGTGGATCGGCACCAGGTGCGGCAGCTCCAGCTGCGCCTTCAGGCGCACCAGCAGGGTCTCGTGCAGGAAGCGCCCGCTCGGGATCATCGGCAGGAAGTGCGGCTTGTCGACGACCAGCAGGTGCTCGTCCTGGAACAGGATGCCTTCCTTGAACGGGATCGGCGTCTCCGGCTCGTCGAGCTCGCGGTAGTACCAGATGCGCATGCCCTGGCGGACATGGCTGTCCGCTTGCAAAGGTATGCCCTGGGCGTCGACGACTTCGCCGCGCGCCAGCCGCGCCGCCCAGGACTCCAGCGACACGTCCGGAAAGCGCTCGGCCAGGAAGCGCAGCATGCCGCCGGCGCGCGTTTCGGTCAGCCACAAGTAGCTGGGTGCGACGCCGCTGCGCACCGGCAGCGGGATGAACGAATTGGCTTGCGCCTGGCGACCCATGGATTACTTCAGCGCGACGTTGGCCCGGTAAGGCGGGAGCTTGTTGACGGTCGTACCCTTGGCGCGCGCATACAGCGGCAGCAGCACGTTCATGTGCTTTTCCATGTCGTGGATGCGGGTGTCGCCGCCCGGGTGGGTCGACAGGAATTCCGGCGGCGCGCCCTTGTTCAGCATGGCCATCTTGCGCCACAAGACGATGCCGGCGCGCGGGTCGTAGCCGGCGCGGGCCGCGATGTCGAGGCCGACCAAATCGGCTTCCCGCTCCTCGTCGCGCGAGAATTTCAGCACCACGCCCTGCCCCACCAGGCCGGTGACGGTGTTGGTGATGCTGGGGTCGATGCCGAAGATGGCCGAGCCCAGTGCGCCGGCGCCGCGCGCCACCAGTGAGGTGATGCCGGATTTCGCCGTGCGTTCGCGGCCGTGCTCGCGCAGCGCATGGGCGATCTCGTGGCCCATGATGGCGGCCATTTCGTCGTCGGTCAGCTTGAGCTGGTCGATGATGCCGGTGAAGAAGCCGATGCGCCCTCCCGGCATGCAGAAGGCGTTCACCTGCGAGGAGTTGAACAGGTTGACTTCCCACTGCCAGTTCTTGGCCGATTGGTTCCAGCGCGGGGTGTGCGGGATGATGCGCTGGGCCACGGCGCGCAGGCGCTTGACCTGCGGATCGCCGGCGGCGACCAGGGCGCCCTTTTGCCGGGCCTGGGACAGCATCTCGCTGTACTGCTGGGAGGCGGCCTGGTTCATCTGCTCTTCCGGCACCAGCACGCGCACGCGCGACAGCGGCTTGACGGCGATGCCGTCCTGGACGACCTTGTCCTGGGCATGGACGGGGGCCTGGACCGAGCCGAGGCTGGCGAGCATGGCGGCGCAGAGGGCGATGTGTTTGAGTTTTTTCATATCGATAAATGGCGTGCTGTTTTTGTCACAGCATCGTCGCAGAAATGCGCGGATGGGGTACGCACGATATCGGCAAACGGGGTTGGCGCAATGGTCGAGGTGTCGCGGCCTTGACGGAGTGCCCACCGTACGGTCACCCCTGCAGGTCCCTCAAGCGTGCCTGGCTTTCTTGCGCAGCCTGAACACCGCCAGACTCCCGCGCAGGTTCGGCATGAAACTCACAGGCTTGCCCTCCGCCAGCGCCACGTATTCCAGCACTTCCAGCCCGCACTCCTCGGCCAGTTCCTTGAAGTCGTCGATGGTGGCGTAGCGGACGTTCGGGGTGTCGAACCACTGGTAGGGCAGCGTGCGCGATACCGGCATGCGGCCCTTGAGCAGCGCCACCCGGTGCGGCCAGTAGGCGAAGTTCGGGAAGGAGACGATCGCCTCGGCGCCGACACGCACGATGTCGCGCAGGCGTGCTTCGACGTGCAGCATCATTTGCAGCGAAGACAGGCAGAGCACGGTGTCGAAGGCGTTGTCGCCGAACAGGTCCAGTCCCTTTTCCATGTCGTGCTGGATGACGCTGATGCCGCGCCGCGTGCTCTCGAGCACCTTGTCGTCGGCGATCTCGATGCCGTAGCCGGTGCAGCGCTTGCCGGTTTCCAGGTAGCGCAACATGGCGCCGTCGCCGCAGCCGACGTCGAGCACGTGCGAACCCTCGCCCACCCAGTCGGCGATGAAAGCGAGGTCGGGACGCAGGGTCGTCAGGTCTTCGAATTTCATGCGCCCTCCTTTGTGGCTTCTTCCCAGATGCGGTCGTAATAGGCCCGCACCACGCCCATGTAGCGCGCGTCTTCCAGCAGGAAGGCGTCGTGGCCGTGGGGCGCGTCGATCTCGGCATAGCTCACCTTGCGCCGGTTCGAGATCAGGGCCTCGACGATCTCGCGGCTGCGCTCGGGCGAGAAGCGCCAGTCGGTGGTAAACGACGCGATCAGGAACTGGGCTTGCGTGGCCGCCAGCGCCTTCGTCAAGTCGCCGCCGTGCTCGCGCGCCGGGTCGAAGTAGTCGAGCGCCTTGGTGATCAGGAGGTAGGTATTCGCGTCGAAGTATTCCGAGAATTTGTCGCCCTGGTAGCGCAGGTAGGATTCGATCTCGAAGTCGATGCCGAAGTCGAACTGGTAGTCATTGGTCTCGGCGGCGTTGCGCAGTTTGCGGCCGAATTTTTCCGCCATGTCGTCGTTCGACAGGTAGGTGATGTGGCCGACCATGCGCGCCACCTTCAGGCCGTTCTTCGGCACCACGCCGTGTTCATAAAAATCGCCGCCGTGGTAGTCCGGGTCGGTGAGGATGGCCTGGCGCGCGACGTCGTTGAAGGCGATATTCTGGGCCGAGAGCTTGGGCGTGGAGGCGATCACGATGCAGTGGCGCAGGCGCGCGGGGTAGAGGATGCTCCACGAGAGCGCCTGCATGCCGCCCAGCGAGCCGCCCATCACGGCCGCGAACTGCTCGATGCCGAGACGGTCGGCCAGGCGCGCCTGGGCCGCGACCCAGTCTTCCACCGTCAGCAGCGGAAAGGCCGCGCCGTAGGGCTTGCCGGTGGCCGGATTGACGTGCATCGGGCCGGTCGAGCCGAAGCAGGAGCCGAGGTTGTTCACGCCGATCACAAAGAAGCGGTCGGTGTCGACCGGTTTGCCCGGCCCCACCATGTTGTCCCACCAGCCGGCGCTTTTGGCCTCGCCCGCGTAGGTGCCGGCCACGTGGTGCGAGGCGTTCAGCGCGTGGCAGATCAGCACCGCGTTGGAGCGCTCGGCGTTCAGCGTGCCGTAGGTTTCATACATCAGCGTGTAGTCGCCGAGCTGGGCCCCGCTTTGCAGGCGCAGCGGCTCGGCGAAATGCATCGCCTGGGGAGTGACGGTTCCTAAGGATCCCATGAGACTTTCTTTGGTGTGGAGTGCGGGCGGCGCTGGCGGCCGCCTTGTTGAGACTAGATGCGCTGGAGCTGCTCGACCGCTTCCGCGATGTCGTTCGGCTCCATCGAGCGCATGATACGCCGCATTCGCGGAGCGATCTGCGCCAGGTCGGCGCCGAGAATTTCCTGCTTCACCGCCAGCAGCTGGGCCGGATGCATGGAAAACTCGCGCAGGCCCATGCCGAGCAGTAGGCGCGTCAGCTTGATGTCGCCCGCCATTTCGCCGCACACGGCGACGTCGATGCCGGCCTTTTGTCCGGCCGCGATGGTCATGCCGATCAGCTGCAGCACGGCCGGGTGCAGCGGGTCGTACAGGTGGGCCACTTCGTAGTCGACGCGGTCGATCGCCAGCGTGTACTGGATCAGGTCATTCGTGCCGATCGAGAGGAAGTCCATGCGCTTGACGAACATCGGCAGCGCCAGCGCGGCGGCAGGGATCTCGATCATGGCGCCGACTTCCACCGCCTCGTCGTACTTGATGCTTTGCTCGCGCAGCTGGGCCTTGGCCTGCTCGATCATGTTCAGGGTCTGGTCGATCTCGAAGGCATGCGCCAGCATCGGGATCAGGATGCGCACCTTCCCGAAAGCCGAGGCACGCAGGATCGCGCGCAGCTGGGTCAGGAACAGCTGGGGTTCGGCCAGGCAGTAGCGGATCGCGCGCAGGCCCAGGGCCGGGTTCAGCGCCGTGTGCTCGGTCGGGTCGAGCGGCTTGTCGGCGCCGACGTCGAGCGTGCGGATCGTTACCGGGCGGCCTTTCATGGCCACCACGGCGCGCCGGTACTGCTCGAACTGCTCGTCCTCGCTTGGAATTTTGAGGCCATCGGCGCCGCGCGCCATGAACAGGAATTCGGAGCGGAACAGGCCGACGCCGTTGGCGCCGGCCTCGAGCGCGTGCGGACAGTCGTCGGGCAGCTCGATATTCGCCAGCAGGCGGATCGCGGTGCCGTCCCTGGTCACCGCCGGGGTCTTCTTGAGTTTCAGCAGGCGCTTGCGCGCCTTGCCCAGCGCGGCCTGGCGCGCGCGGTACTGCTCCAGCACCAGCTGGCTCGGATTGCAGATCACCACCCCGGCATCGCCGTCGACGATGACCCAGTCGTCCTGCTCGACCAGGCGCGAGGCCTGGCTCATGCCGACGGCCGCCGGAATGTCGAGCGAGCGCGCGACGATCGCCGTGTGCGAGTTCTGGCCGCCGACGTCGGTCACGAAGCCGATGAACGACCTGTCGCGGAAGGCCAGCATGTCGGCCGGCGAGATGTCGTGGGCGACGACGATCATCTGCGGGTGGTAGTCGTCGTCGCCGCCCAGGATCGGCGGCACGCTCAAGGCCGTGCCCATCAGGACCTTCAGCACGCGCTCGGCGACCTGCTGGATGTCCTGCTTGCGCTCGCGCAGGTACTCGTCCTCGATCTCGTCGAACTGGGCCGAGAGCTCGTCGATCTGCGTCACCAGCGCCCACTCGGCGTTGTAGTGGCGCATGCGGATGATGTCGAGCGGCGCTTCCGAGATCATCGGGTCCGACAGGATCAGCGCGTGCACGTCGATGAAGGCGCCCAGTTCGGTCGGCGCATCCTTCGGCAAGTCGGTCCACAGTTCCTGCAGATTGCGGTGCACGGCGGCGATCGCATCGCGCAGGCGGCTGACTTCCGCTTCGACCTGCTCTTCCGGAACCAGGTAGTGCTTGACGTCCAGCGCCGCGGGCGTGAGCAGGTGCGCGCGGCCGATCGAGATGCCGCGCGAAACCGGAATGCCGTGGAGCGTGAACGAAGCCATCGAGGGTCCCGAACGGTAGCGGCCGGCGTCCGGCATTTATTCGCCTTCGCCGAAGCGGTCGTTGATCAGGGCGGTCAGGGCCGTGACAGCGTCGGCTTCGTCGGCGCCATCGGCTTCGAGCGTCACTTTCGCGCCCTTGCCGGCGGCCAGCATCATGACGCCCATGATGGACTTGGCGTTGATGCGGCGGCCGTTGCGGGTAAGCCAGACGTCGCTTTTGTATTTCGCGGCCAGCTGGGTGAATTTGGCGGATGCGCGGGCGTGCAGGCCCAGTTTGTTGATGATTTCGAGTTCTTGCTGAATCATGTTTTATCTTTGTTGTTCAAACTGCGTTCAAACCGCGTTGCGCCAGAAGGACGCCTGGCGCCCTCAATACTTCTACATCATTCAGGAACCGACGCGGATCCGGTTATCGACCCGCACCGCGCCGTTCTGGGCGCCCGCCAGCGCCATTTCCACCACCACGTCGAGCGTATCGCGGCGGTAGGTGATGGCACGCAGCAGCATCGGCAGGCTGATGCCGGCGATGACTTCCACGTGGCCGGCGTCGGCCAGCGAATTGCAGCAATTCGATGGCGTGCCGCCCTTGATGTCGGTGATCACCAGGACGCCGTCGCCGTCGTCCAGGCGCGCGATCGCCTCTTTCGCCTTGCAATTGACGGCGCGCGTGTCTTCGTCGGCCGCCACGTCGATGGCCTCGAAGCGCTCGGTCGGTCCGCGAAACACATGCGCGACCGCGGCGATGAATGCCTGACCCAATGGTGCGTGAGTCAGGAGCAAAATCCCTACCATGATTATCTTTCAGTCACCTGCTGTTCGACCGCGTCGATGAACATCGCGGCCACGTCGAATCCCGTCTGGTCGGTGATCTCCTGGAAGCAGGTGGGGCTGGTAACATTTACTTCTGTCAGGAAATCGCCGATCACATCTAATCCTACCAGCAACAGCCCACGCTCGGCCAGCACCGGGCCCAGGGCCTCGGCGATCTGGCGGTCGCGCTCGGTGATCGGCTGGGCCACACCGATGCCGCCGGCGGCCAGGTTGCCGCGCACTTCGGTGCCTTGCGGAATACGCGCGAGCGCGAACGGAACGGGTTTACCGCCGATGACCAGGATGCGCTTGTCGCCCTTGACGATCTCGGGAATGTACTTTTGCACCATGATGGTGCGCTTGCCGTTGTCGCTCAGGGTCTCGATGATGGCGCCCAGGTTCATCGCGTCGGCTTTCACGCGGAAGATGCCGGTGCCGCCCATGCCGTCGAGCGGCTTGAAGATCACGTCGCCGTGCTTGGCGTGGAAGGCGCGCAGGCGCTGCTCCGACGACGACACCAGGGTCGGCGAGGTGAACTCGGCAAACTGGCCGATGGCCAGCTTTTCGTTGTGATCGCGGATGGCCGACGGGCTGTTGAAGACGCGCGCGCCCTGCTTTTCCGCCAGTTCCAGCAGGTAGGTGCCGTAGACATATTCCATGTCGAACGGCGGATCCTTGCGCTCGATGATGGCGTCGAAGGTGGACAGGCGCAGCTCCTGGGCCGGATCCGCCGTGTACCATGCGTCGGGCTCGCCGGTGAGGTGGATGCGCGCGACCGCGGCGGTGACGATGCCTTCTTCGAGCGCCATGTCGCGCTGCTCGAAGAACCAGACTTCGTGGCCACGCCGCGCCGCTTCGCGCATCATGGCGAAGGTCGAGTCCTTGTAGATCTTGAAACCGGAGAGCGGATCGGCGAGGAAAGCGATTTTCATGGGTATGTCCAGCTAAGGTAATGCCATCAATTTTAGCTGGAAACCCGAAACCGCGCGGGCGGCTGCCCAGGTCCGGACCCTGTGTCGATTGATTCCGTTCGGCACATAATGCTGCTGAGCAAATTGATGAGTATCGTGCACCCGCCTGAGCGCGCGCAAACCCGATGCGGGTAGCCTGCGCGACGATGGCTGCATGGATGCCCAACTCGATCAGCCCAGCAAGGACGAACGCGAACAGGAGCGCGCGCAGGAACGCGCGCAAGAGCGCGACGCTGAACGCGAGCAGGAGCGCGTCGCCCGTGTGTACCGCGGCTGGCACGGCGGCGCTGCCCTGGCGCGCTACGCCTGGCACCGGCCCGACATCGTGCTGCAGCAAGCCATGCGCGCACGCGTGCTGTCGCGCATGCTGGCCAGCACCGTCGGCACCGACCTCGCCAACGTGCACGCGGTGGACGTCGGCTGCGGCACCGGCGGCTTCCTGCGCCAGCTGATCGACTGGGGCGCCACCCCGGCCCACCTGGTCGGCACCGAACTCCAGCAAGACCGGCTCGACCTGGCCGCGCCGCGCACCGCGAACGGCGTGCGCTGGCATTGCGGCGCATTGACCGCCCTGCCCGCCGGCAGCGCCGACCTGATTGCCGCGCACACCGTGTTCTCATCCATCCTCGATCAGGAAGTGCGCCAGCAACTGGCCGCCGACATGTGGCGCGTGCTGCGTCCGGGCGGCTGGGCGCTGGTTTTCGATTTCCGCTACAACAACCCGAAGAACCCGCACGTGCGCCGCGTCACGCGCGTCGAGCTCGATGGATTCTGGCCAGGCGAGCACCAGCAATACCGCACCCTGCTGCTGGCCCCGCCCATCAGCCGCGCGCTGGCGGGTCTGCCGGCGCTGGTCACCGAAACCCTCGCCGCCCTCGCACCCGCGCTGCGCTCCCACTTCCTGTACATGGTGCAAAAGGCGTAGAGCTTGTAAAAAATCGTCAGGCAAGGAATACGGCCTACCGGCGCCGAGTCGAAGACAGTAGGAGCGTACGGCGAGACGAGGCAACGCAGCCCTGGCGATTTTTTCACAAGCTCGTAGGGTGGTCGGTTACACCTGCCGGCTTGCGGCAACGCAGCCGGTGCGCCGCCATGTCCTCTGCAAAGCTGTCTCGTTTGCCCTGTAAAACCTGTCGCGTTTTGTCTTTTCTTGTCTCGTTTTTTTTCAAGACAAAACGAGACAAGAAAAGACACGATGCGCAGGGCAAACGGGACAGGATTGCAGCATGCCCCGCCAAAGCCTCCCTCCCCCGCCTACTGCTACAGCAGATATCACGTAACTCAATACAATTGCCCACCCATCGCTGGTCCACTACCTGCTCCGCCCGAAACAATTGCACCAGCCCGCAGCCCGTACCTACCGCACTCCCTGCCAAACCGCCTTTTTGCTTGTCCGACGCAAGTCGCCGCAGGCACCCGTGCGTCAAACAAAAAGGGACCGTCAAGGTCCCTTTCCTGCTCAACACGGGCTAAACAATCAATATACTTCCGGATTCGGATCCGTGCGCTCCATCTCCAGCGACGCCGCCAGCAAACCCAGCCGCGCCACCACGCCGTACACGTAGAATCGATTCGGCGCCGCCGTGCCCGGCTTGGCCTTCAAGTCCGGCACCGCGTGTTGCTGGGCAAATGCCAGCGGCACGAACTGGGAGCCTGGCGCATTCAGGTTCTGGTCGACGCCGCGCTCGGCATGCACACGGTAGAAGCCGCCCACGACGTAGCGGTCGATCATGTACACCACCGGCTCGGCCACCGCGTCATCGATCTTCTCGAAGGTCGGCACGCCTTCCTGCACGATCAGGTCCGTCACCGCCACGCCATCCTTGATGACCGACATCTTCGCGCGCTGCTTCAAGGACAAATCGCGCACCTCGCTGGCATCCTTGATGGTCATCACGCCCATGCCGTAGGTGCCGGCGTCGGGCTTCACGATCACGAAAGGCTTCTGCTCCTTCATGCCGTATTCCTTGTACTTTTTCTTGATCTTCGACAGCAGCGCCGACACCGCATCGGCCAGCGCCTCGGTGCCGTGGTCTTGCTCGAGGTCGACGTCGCTCACCTTCGCGTGCAGGGGATTCACCATCCACGGATCGATGTCGATCAGCTTGCCGAACTTTTTCGCGACTTCGTCCAGGGCCTTGAGGTGGTTGCTCTTGCGGCGCAGGGCCCAGCCGGCGTGCAGCGGCGGCAGCAGCGATTGTTCGTGCACATTTTCCAGCACCGAAGGAATACCCGCCGACAAATCGTTGTTCAGCAAGATGGTGCAAGGGTCGAAGTCGGCCAGGCCCAGGCGGCGGCCGTTGGCCGAGCGCACCATGGGTTCGACCACCAGCATATTCCCGTCCGGCAGCGCCAGCGGGGTCGGCTCGGTGACGTCGGGCGACAGCGAACCCAGGCGCACGTGCAGGCCGGTCTGGCGGAAAATCTGCATCAGGCGCGCCACGTTCTGCAGGTATTGCGGATTGCGGGCATGGGTTTCCGGCACCATCAGCAAATTGCGCGCGTCCGGGCAATACTTGTCGATCGCGGCCATCGCAGCCTGCACGGTGAGCGGCAGCATTTCGGTGGCCAGGTGGTGGAAACCGCCCGGGAACAGATTGGTGTCGACCGGCGCCAGCTTGTAGCCGGCGTTACGCAGGTCGACCGAGCAGTAAAACGGCGGCGTATGCTCCTGCCATTCCAGGCGGAACCAGCGTTCGATGGCCGGCGTGGCATCGAGAATTTTCTTTTCCAGATCGAGCAGCGGGCCGGTCAGGGCGGTGGCGAGGTGCGGAACCATGAGTGGGACGTCCTTATTGGCTTCTTGGCAATGAGCCCCATTATCTTGGGGCGGTCCCGCCATTTTAAAGGTTTCGTCCATCCAGCCAGCACACAAAAAAGGCGCCCCGCAGGGCGCCCCTCTTCTAGCGCACGCGGCAATCAGGAATGGTAGGCCCGTTCGCCGTGGCTGGTCAGGTCCAGGCCCTCGCGTTCCTGCTCTTCCGGCACGCGCAGGCCGATCACCATGTCCACCAGCTTGAAGGCGACAAAGGCAACGAATGCCGACCAGACGATGGTGATGCCGATCGCCTCGGCCTGCACCAGCAGCTGGTGGCTGATCGAGTAGGCATCGGCCGATGGTTTGTTGGTGACGTAGTCCCAGATGCCCTGGCCGCCGAGCTGTGGCGCAGCGAACACGCCGGTCAGCAGTGCGCCGACGATGCCGCCGACACCGTGTACGCCGAACACGTCGAGCGAATCATCCACGCGCAGCACGCGCTTCAGGCCGTTCACGCCCCAGAGGCAGACGATGCCGCCCACCAGGCCGATCACCAGCGCGCCCATCGGGCCGACGAAGCCGCAGGCCGGGGTGATGGCCACCAGGCCCGACACGGCGCCGGAAGCGGCGCCCAGCATCGATGGCTTGCCCTTGGTCGCCCATTCGCCGAAGGTCCAGGCGACGGTGGCGGCGGCGGTGGCCAGCAGGGTGTTCACGAAAGCCAGGGCGGCAATGTCGCCCGCTTCCAGCGCCGAGCCGGCGTTGAAGCCGAACCAGCCGACCCACAGCAGCGAAGCGCCGATCATGGTCATGGTCATCGAGTGCGGGGCCATCGCTTCGCGGCCGTAGCCGACGCGCTTGCCGATCACGTAGGCGCCGACCAGGCCGGCCACCGCCGCGTTGATGTGGACCACGGTGCCGCCCGCGAAGTCGAGCGCGCCCTGCTGCCACAGCCAGCCGGCGCCGGCGGTAACGGATGCCAGCGATGCGGCGTCGGTGATCGCGTCCGGACCGGCCCAGAACCAGACCATGTGCGCGATCGGCAGGTAGCCGAAGGTGAACCAGATCACGATGAAGGCCAGTACAGCCGAGAACTTGGCGCGCTCGGCAAAGGCGCCGACGATCAGCCCGCAGGTGATGGCGGCAAAGGTGCCCTGGAAGGCCACGAAGATGAACTCGGGGATCATCGTTTCCTTGCTGAAGGTGGCGCCCATCGAGAACACGCCGGTGGCGGCGTCATAGATGCCATTCAGGAAGGCGCGGTCGAAGCCGCCGATGAAGGGATTGCCGCCGGTGAAGGCCAGCGAGTAGCCGTACAGGCACCACAGGACAATGATCAGCGAAAAGATCATGAAGATCTGCAGCAGCACCGACAGCATGTTCTTGGCGCGCACCAGGCCGCCGTAGAACAAGGCCAGGCCCGGGATCGACATCATGATCACGAGGATGGTGGCGATGAACATCCAGGCGGTGTCGCCCTTGTTGATGGACGGCGCGGCCAGGGCCGGCAGGGCCAGGCCCAGGCCGAGGCCGGCGACGAGGAATTTGCGCATGATTGATTTCATTGGGTTCCCCTTACAGTGCGTCGTTGCCGGTCTCGCCGGTACGGATACGGATGACCTGGTTCAGGTCGGAGACGAAGATCTTGCCGTCACCGATCTTGCCGGTGCGGGCGGCGCCCTGGATGGCGTCGATCACCTGGTCGACCAGGGCGTCGTCGACAGCGGCCTCGATCTTGATCTTCGGCAAGAAGTCGACGACGTACTCGGCACCGCGATACAGCTCGGTGTGGCCCTTCTGGCGGCCGAAGCCTTTCACTTCGGTCACCGTCATGCCCTGCACATTGATTTCGGAGAGCGCCTCACGCACTTCGTCGAGCTTGAAGGGCTTGATGATGGCGGTAATCAGTTTCATGGTGTTGCCTCTTTCAGAAAGTTTTGGACACCGACAGCACGGCTGCCGACTTGCCAAGGTTCTTGCCGCGCGGACTGAGATAGCTGTCGGTATTCGCCTTGACCCAGGCCAGCGAGGCGCTGGCAAAACCGAAGTCCTTGGTCACGCCGACCTTGAAGTCGTTGTAGCTGAAGTCGTCGTTGTGCTTCACGCGCTGGCGCCCGGCGTGCAGGTTCAGGACCACACCGCTGCCGACGTCGATGTTGGCGCCGATATCCAGGTAGCCGCTGCCCTTGCTGTCGGCGGTGCCGAACAAGTTGCTGGTGGCGTGCGAGTACTTGATGTAGGCCGGTCCGAAGCCCAGCTGGCCATAGAACTCGAAGGTATTCGCGTTGGTCGGCAAGCCGTTCGATGGATACAGGTAGTACAGCCCGCCGACGTCGTAGCTGACGCTGTCGTTGATCTGGCCGCGCTTGCCGGCGTAGATGTCCATCTCGACGTTCACGTCGCCGCCGGCGTCGTCGATCCACTTGATGGTCGACAGCCAGGTGCCGGCGTAGAAGCCGCTTGGCGTGTGGGTGTAGTCGGCGCCGCCCTGCAGGGCCGGCTGGAAGCGGGTTTGCGACAGGCCGCGGTAGCGGTATTCGCTGGTGAGCGCGGCGTTGTAACTGACCTGGTGCTCCGGTGCGGGTGTTTCCTGAACCTGGGCCTGGGCCTGGGCCAGGCCGCCGAATCCCGCCACCAATAAACATGCCGCATGTGCTGCAATCCTGCTTCTCATGACGATTCCCCTGTTATTGAACGAATGGTGCTGATGCGGTTTACAATCTGTTCTTGTCACGGCTTGTCTTTTCCTTAGCAGATTGCGTGCCAGGCATTAACATGGCATGCGTGTGCTGCATTCTTGGCACAGCTGCCACACTTCGGGTTTCAAACAACACAGGATGCGCAATGGCGATGCATGGCACGCCAGGAACGCACCAAAGCAGGCCGTTTTGCAGGATTTGCACCAGCGTGGTGCAGCGGCCGGAACACTAGGATCGACTGAGATGAACAACTTCTTCAACGACTTGCAGGGCAAACTCAACCAGGCCATGGAAAACTCGCCGGCCAAGGACATCGAACGCAACGTCAAGGCGATGATGACCCAGGGCTTCTCGAAGCTCGACCTGGTCACGCGCGAGGAATTCGATATCCAGGCCCAGGTATTGGCCAAGACCCGCGCCAAGCTCGAAGCGCTCGAGCTGCGCGTGGCCGAGCTGGAAGCACGCTTGACGGAGCAGGCCCCGAAAGTCTGAACGCTTCCGCATTCATGGAAGCCGGCCACGGAGGAAGCAACATGAATGCGAACGACAAACTGATCGGCGCCAGTCTGCCGCCCCAGCAGGTGTCGATCGACGTGCTGCGCGAAAAGTACGCGAAAGGCGACGAAACGACGATCGCCGACGTGCGCCGGCGCGTGGCCGATGCCTTGGCGGCGTACGAAGCACATGACAACCCTGCGCAGCGCACGGCCTGGGCCGAGCGCTTCCTGTGGGCCCAGGAACAGGGTTTCGTTCCCGGCGGGCGCATCAACTCCGCCGCCGGCCTGGCCATCAAGGCCACCCTCATCAATTGCTTCGTGCAGCCGGTCGGCGATTCCGTCACCGGTGTCGAGGACGGCTTGCCCGGCATTTATACCGCCCTGTCGGAAGCGGCCGAAACCATGCGCCGCGGTGGCGGCGTCGGCTACGATTTCAGCGCCATCCGCCCGCTCGGCAGCCTGGTGCGCGGCACGCAATCGCGCGCCTCCGGCCCGGTGTCGTACATGGAACTCTTCGACGCCTCCTGCAAGACGGTCGAATCGGCCGGCGCCCGGCGCGGCGCGCAGATGGGCGTGCTGCGCATCGACCATCCCGACATCGAGCGCTTCATCGCCGCCAAGGACCGGGGCGGCCTGTCGAACTTCAATATCTCGGTTGGCGTGAGCGACGACTTCATGCGCGCGCTCGACGCCGACGCCGCGTTCGAACTGGTGCACCGCGCCGAACCCGGTCCCGAGCTGCAGGCGCGCCAGCGCGCGGACGGCCGCTGGGTCTACCGCGAAGTGAACGCGCGCGCCTTGTGGGACAAGATCATGCTGTCGACCTACGGCCACGCCGAGCCGGGCGTGCTGTTCATCGACCGCATGAACGAGGAAAACAACCTCTGGTACGCCGAGCAGCTGCGCGCCACCAATCCCTGCGGCGAACAGCCCCTGCCCGCCTACGGTTGCTGCGACCTCGGCTCGCTGAACCTCACCTGCTTCGTCGCGCGCGCCTTTGAGCCCGATGCGGCCTTCGACTTCGAACGCCTGCGCGCCGTGGCGACGCTTGCCGTGCGCATGCTCGACCTGGTGCTCGACGCCACCGAATGGCCGCTGCCGCAGCAGGCCGCCGAGGCGCGGGCCAAGCGCCGCATCGGCCTCGGCTTCCTGGGCCTGGGCAGCGCTTTGGCGATGCTCGGCCTGCGCTACGACACCGACGAGGGCCGGTCCCTGGCCGCACGGATCGCGGAAGCCCTGCGCGACGCCGCCTACGCCGCCTCGATCGAGCTGGCGCGCGAAAAAGGCGCCTTCCCGCTGTTCGACGCGGCGCGCTACCTGGAAGGGAATTTCGTCCAGCGCCTGCCTGAATCGCTGCGTGAAGCGATCGGCACGCACGGCATCCGCAATTCGCACCTGCTGTCGATCGCCCCCACCGGCACCATCGCGCTGGCCTTTGCCGACAATGCCTCGAACGGCATCGAGCCGCCCTATTCCTGGACCTACGAACGCAGGAAGCGCATGCCCGACGATACGATGCGCGCGTATGCGGTCGAGGACCACGCCTGGCGCCTGTACCGGCGCCGCCATCCAGAGCCGGCGCCCTTGCCGCCGGCCTTCGTCACCGCGCTGGAGATGCGCGCCGGCGACCATTTGCGCATGCTGGAAGCGGTACAGCCTTTCGTCGATACCGCGATTTCGAAAACGGTGAACGTGCCGGCCGATTATCCCTACGACGACTTCCGCAGCCTGTACGGCGAAGCCTGGCGCGCCGGGCTGAAGGGGCTGGCGACCTACCGTCCGAACACGGTGACCGGCCAGGTGCTGGACGCCGCGCCAGAGCCGGAAACAGAAACGGAACGAAGGGCGGCGCCGGACAGCGACCCGCTGCGCAAGCGCTTCGAAAAGCGTCCGCTGGGCGAGCTCGAGTCGGTGACCTCGAAGGTGGAGTATGCGACCCAGGAAGGCCGCAAGACCTTCTACCTGACGGTCAGCTTCATCCGCGTGGCGGGCGTCGTCGAAGGCGAACCGGTACGCATCGAGCGTCCCTTCGAATTCTTCATGCCGGCCGGCCAGCGCACCGACGGCCAGCAGTGGATTACCTCGTCGATGCGCCTGCTGTCGATGCTGGCGCGCGCCGGCGGCCCGATCGCCAGGGCCCTGGCCGACATGCGCGAGGTGGTCTGGGAAAAAGGGCCGGTGCGCTGCGGCACCCTCACACGCGAGGACGGCGTGCAGGTGCCGGTGTTCCACGACTCGGAAGCGGCGGCGGTCGGCTTCATGCTGCAGCGGATCCTGGTCAAGCGCGGTTTCCTCGACAGCCAGGGCAATGGCGTGCCGGTGGCGCAGCTGGCGCGCCAGCTGGCGGCGCGCGGCAAGGCCGAAGGCGCTGGGCAGGCAGCGCCAGCGGAACCGGCGGCGCCTGCGCCGGCGTCTTCGCCGGCCTTGAACACGGCTGCGAAGTGCCCCGAGTGCGGCGCGCGCGCCCTGCGCAAGTTCGACGGCTGCACGCGCTGCGAGAACTGCCGGTATGTCGGCGAATGCGGCTGAAGAATGTCGTCCATGCCGCGTGGTAGCGGCCTGCCGCAGTGTTACCATAGTGCCCATCCAGCGGCTAACGAACGAAGTGAATGGCGATCGAGCGACTCTCCTGCGCACCTGACGGCGGCATCAACGAAGACCTCGTGGCGGTCATCGAGAACGAGGGCTGCACCGACCTCCTCGTGCTCGACGGCGCGACCTCGGTGGCCGATGCCGATTACGTCGACCGGCGCCAGGGCGACGTCGCCTGGTTCGTGCAGGCGTTCGCCGCCGCGCTTGGCGCCGTGATCACCCCCGAGCGTTCCCAGGCCGAGACCGTGCGGCTGGCTGTCCAGCATGTCGGGCGCGAATGGGCCGAACGCAGCGCCGGCCAGCAGGTGCCGCTGTACGCGCATCCGCTTGCCGCCCTCACCTGGATCCGCATCCGCCGCAACGCTTCCGCACTCGCCGTTTCGCTCTACTGCCTGGGCGACTGCAAGGCCTTTGCCGTCGATGCCGAAGGCGTGGTGCGTGACCTCGATCCTTACCTGAACCCGTTCGAGAGCGTGGTGCAGGATGCGGTGGCGGCGCTGGCGCGCGAAGGCGTGCGCGACCCACGGGAACGCCGCGCGCGCCTGCTGCCGTTGCTGCGCACGCGGCGCGAAGCCCAGCTCAGCGCCGCCGCCCCGGCCGTCCTGTGTTTGTCGCCGCAAGGCCCCTTCCAGGCGCGCGAACATGCGCTGCAACTGCCGCCAGCCAGCGCCGTGCTGGCGCTGACCGACGGCTTCAATCGCCTGGCCGATACCTACGGCCTGTACACGCAGGACGACCTGGTGCGCCGCTGCCGCGCCGATGGCCTGGCCGGCTTGATGGCGCAGCTGCGGGCCTGGGAAACAGCAGGGACGAAGGCGGCGCTGGCCGTCAAGAACGCCGACGACGCCTCGGCCATCATGTGGACGTCCGACGACGTAGACGCCGGCCACCTTTCGATTCGCGCCGCGCCGGCCAGCGCCAGCACTGCAGAGGAACAAGCTTGAAAACCCATTCGACATACGCGGTGCCCGGGCTGTGCCTGGCGCTGCTGGCCACGCTGCCGGCGCCATCGCTTGCCCAGGAATCCGGCCGCAACGCGACCCGCGAGGCGCGCATCGCCGTCGTCAACGTCGAGCGCCTGCTGAGCGAATCGCCGCGCGCCCTGGCGCTGGCGGCGACGATCGACGCCGAGTTCGCGCCGCGCCGCCAGCAGATCCAGGCCGAGGTGCGCCGCCTGCGCGAGCTGTCCGACAAGCTGGCGCGCGACGCGGCGCAGCTGCCGAACCGCGAACACCTCGAGCGTTCGCGCGAAGTGGGCGACCTCGAACGCGCGCTGCGGCGCGACCAGGCCGCATTGCAGGAAGACCTGCTGGAGCGCAAGATGGAAGCACGCAGCCGGATGGCGGAGCGCATCAACGCCATCATCATGGGCCTACGCACGCAGCAAGGCGTCGACCTGGTGCTGACGCGCACCATCTGGCACCGGCCTGCCTTGGATGTCACCGAGCAGGTGTCGCGCATGCTCGATAACTGAGCGCGGCACACAAGCACCATCGCGCGCGAAGCGGGAGAAACAGCCCCGACAATTTTACCCGGATGTTATTGCACGCGCTTTTTTATCCGGGTAATATCTGCGGCATGCACAGCGTCGTGCATTTTCTTCCATTGGAGAAGTCATGCTGCCCTCCCATTGCATCGCCTTTCTTGGCACGGAACTGCTGGCCAAGGGTCCTCTTACCGAGGTCGTGAGCGCCGTCAAGCGCGCGCTCGACTGCGGTACCCAGGAATCGATCGCCATCCTCGACCTGGACACCAGCCGCCCGGTCGAGATCAATTTCACCGGTACCGAAGAAGAGGTGCTGCAGCGCATTCCGCGTACGCAGCCGCGCACTGCCGGGCGGCCGAAGCTGGGCGTGGTGGCGCGTGAAGTCACCTTGTTGCCGCGCCATTGGGAATGGCTGTCCTCGCAGCCCGGCGGCGCTTCGGTGGCCCTGCGCAAGCTGGTCGAGCACGCGTCGCGCGATGCCCGCCAGACCGATTTGACGCGCGAAGCGCGCGACGCCGCCTACCGCTTCATGCACGAGCTGGCGGGCGACGAGCCCGGCTTCGAGGAAGCCTCGCGCGCCCTGTTCGCGGGCGACGCGGCGCGCCTGGCCCAGGTGGTAGCGGACTGGCCGGCGGACGTGCGCACGCACTTGCTGGCGCTGGCGCAGCCGGCGTTCATGCCGCCCGCTGCGCCAGCGCCGGCTTCCTGACGGTGCTGCTGCCGGTTTCGGATCCTGGCGGTGGCTAGCGGCGGCGCAGCAGGTGCCGCGCCGCTTTTGCGCAGGCGCCCGCCAATCGTCGTACACTCACGCGCTTTACACCGATAAGTCTCTACCCATGAACGATTTCGACAGCGTCCCGCTCGAATTTTTCCAGGATTACCCGGAACCGGGCGTGAATTTCATCGACGTCGGCTGCATCTTCGACAATCCCGGCTATTGGCGGCTCGCGATCGACACCCTGCACGCGCAGACCGATCAACTGCATTTCGACTTCATCCTGGCGATGGATGCGCGCGGCTTCATGATCGCCGGCGCCCTCGCCCTCGAGCACCAGGTCGGCTTCGCCATGGCGCGCAAGGCCGGCAAATTGCCCGGCGAAGCGGTCAGCATCGACTACCAGCGCGAATACGGCAGTGCGACCATCGAGATCCAGCCCGAACGCATCAAGGGCCAGCGCGTGCTGATCGTCGACGACGTGCTGGCGACCGGCGGCACCATCGAAGCGGCCGCCTCCCTGTTGCGCCAGCTCGGCAAGGAGGTGGTCGGCGCGGCGGCGCTGTTCGATATCGCGTTCTTCCAGGACAAACGCACGCTGACCATGCCGGTGGTGTGCCTGCGCGAGGTTTGATGCGGCTTCCACGCGGCTGAGGACACCGCGCACGATTGGGTGCGCTCAACAAGCCTGCCGTTCGGTGGTGCCACCATCCTGCGAGTCCTCACTTCTTGGGAAGACCATGAGCCTCGCTGTGTTACGAAGCCGCGCCCTGGCCGGCATGGAAGCCCTGCCCGTCAGCGTCGAAGTCCATCTGGCCAATGGACTTCCCAGTTTCACGATCGTCGGCTTGCCAGACGCCGAAGTGCGCGAGGCCAAGGACCGCGTGCGTGCGGCCCTGCAGAACGTCGGCTTCGAGATCCCCGCGCGGCGCATCACCATCAATCTCGCGCCCGCCGACCTGCCGAAGGAATCGGGACGGTTCGACTTGCCGATTGCACTGGGCATCCTGGCGGCGTCCGGGCAGATTCCGGCGAAGGAACTCGACAAATACGAATACGCCGGCGAACTGTCGCTCTCGGGCCAGCTGCGGCCGGTGCGCGGGGCGCTGGCCATGACCTTTGCCATCCAGCGCAGCGGACGCGGTGCGCGCCGTGGTTTCATCCTGCCACAAGCGAATGCCGACGAAGCCGCGCTCGTGCTCGATGCGCGCGTGTATCCGGCCGACACCCTGCTGCAGGTGTGCGCCCACTTCTCGGCCGTGGCCGAGGATGCGCGGCTCGATCGCTACAACAACCCGGCGCCGGCGCAGGCGCCGAGCTATCCCGACTTTTCCGACGTCAAGGGACAGATCCACGTCAAGCGCGCACTCGAGATCGCGGCGGCCGGGAATCATTCGATCCTGCTGGCGGGGCCGCCCGGCGCGGGCAAGAGCATGCTGGCATCGCGCTTTCCCGGCTTGCTGCCGCCGATGAGCGACGAAGAGGCGCTGGAAGCGGCGGCCGTGCATTCGCTGACGGGCCGTTTTTCGGCCCAGCAATGGCGGGCGCGGCCCTTTCGCAGTCCGCATCATACGAGTTCGGGCGTGGCTCTAGTCGGCGGTGGGAATGTGCCGCGCCCGGGCGAAATATCGCTGGCGCATCACGGCGTGCTCTTTCTCGACGAATTGCCCGAGTTCGACCGCAAGGTGCTGGAGGTGTTGCGCGAGCCGCTGGAATCGGGCCGCATCACGATTTCGCGCGCGGCCAACCAAGCCGACTTCCCTGCCCGTTTTCAATTGATCGCGGCCATGAACCCGTGTCCCTGCGGCTGGTACGGCCATCCTTCCGGCAAATGCCATTGCACGAGCGAGGCGGCGCAGCGCTACCAGGACCGGATCTCCGGTCCGCTGCTCGACCGCATCGACATGCAGGTCGAAGTCACGGCCATGGCGCCCGAGGCCATGGGCGCCCATGCCGACGGCGAAAGCACGGCCGTCATCGGCGCCCGCGTGGCGGCGGCCCATGCGTTGCAGCTCGAGCGCCAGGGCAAGGTCAACAGCCGCCTCAGCACGCGCGAGATCGACCGCTATTGCGAACTCGACGAAGCCAGCGAGCGGACCCTGCGCGGCGCCATGGCGCTGATGACCTGGTCGGCGCGGGGCTATCACCGGGTACTGAAGGTGGCGCGCACGATCGCCGACATCACGCAGTCGCCCATCATTACGTCAGAGAACATGGCCGAGGCCATCGCTTATCGGCGCGGGCTGCGCGAGCGCTAGCCGGATTTCATGGGTTGCCGCCGTGGCGCTGCAAGGCGTGTGGCTGGCCAGCCACGCAGCTAGCCCGCTGTGCGGCGCCCTGCTACCATCAAGGCATGCGAAAAAATAAACTTGCCGCAACATTCGTCCTGGCGGCCACGCTGCTGGCCGGCTGCAATCCCACCTACAACTGGCGCGACTACAGCAGCCCGGACGCGCCCTACCGCGTGATGTTCCCGGCCAAGCCCGCCAGCCATACGCGCAGCATCGACCTGAATGGGAGCAAGGTCGAGATGACCATGACTGCCGCCGAGGTCGAAGGCGTGATGTTTGCGGTCGGCACCGGCGTGGCCGGGGATGCGGCCGGTGCGCAGGCGGCAGTCGACGCCATGAAGACGGCCATGCTGCGTAATATCGACGCGACCGTCCAGCGCGAAAGTGCGAGTGCGCGTTCAAGCGGCGGCGACCAGGAAAGCGCGCGCAAGCGTATCGACATCGATGCAACCGGTTCCGGCAAGAATGGGCCGATGAAGCTGAGCGGCCGCTTCGAATCGCGCGGCAAGCGCTTTTACCAGGTGATCGTGCTGGGCAAAACGGTCCCGGCCGAGCAATCCGAGCAATTCATGAAGTCCTTTTCGCTGCTCTGACCATGGCTACTTCTTCCTTGTCCGTCACCGGCCTGCGCAAGGCCTTCGCCCGTCCCGCCGTCGACGGCCTGGACTTGCACGTTGCGCAGGGCGAACTGTATGCACTGCTGGGCCCGAACGGCGCCGGCAAGACCACCACCCTGCGCATGGTTGCCGGACTGCTGGCGCCGGACGCGGGCCGCATCGAGGTCAACGGCATCGACCTGGCGCGCGACCCGGCCGGGGCCAAGCGCAGCATGGCTTACCTGCCCGATGATCCGATGTTGTACGGGAAGCTGAAACCCACCGAATACCTGGAGTTCGTCGCCGGGCTGTGGGGCGTGGAGGCGGCGCTGGCCGAGCCCCGTGCGCGCGAGCTGCTCGATTGGCTGGACCTGACGAAGCACGCGCACGAGCTGACCGAGGGCTTTTCGCGCGGCATGAAGCAAAAGCTGGCCCTGGCCGGCGCCCTGATCCACGAACCGCAACTACTCATTCTCGACGAGCCGCTGACCGGGCTGGACGCCGGCGCCTCGCGCCAGGTCAAGGACTTGCTGTTGTCCCATGTTGCAAAGGGTGGGACCGTGATCTTGACCACCCATATCCTGGAAGTAGCGGAGCGCCTGGCCCAACGCATCGGGATCATCCAGCATGGCCGCCTGATTGCCCAGGGCACGCTCGATCAATTGCGCCATCAAACCGAGGCGGACACGCTCGAGGACATGTTCCTGCAACTGACGGGGCAAGCGTGATGGCCCGGCCGGGCAGCGCGCTCTGGCTGCTATGCCATGAAGTGCGCATGTTCTGGTACACCACGCTGTCTTCGAAAAACGTCAAGGACCCGCGCGGCTTTCATTGGCGGCTGATCGCGGTCTGGCTAGTGCTGTGGGCGCTGCTCCATGCCGGGGCCTGGTTCGTGGTTCGGGCGGTATCCGGCGGCGAAGGCGATGCGCCGCAACAGCTGGTGCTGGCGGCGAGCGTGCTGCTGGTGGCGACATTTCTTTTCATGCTGTCGAGCGCATTGAAATCCAGTGTCGAAGTCTTGTTCGATCGCGGCGACATGGACTTGCTGCTGTCCTCTCCCCTGCCTTCACGCAATATCTTCAGCGTACGCCTGGCGGGCGTGGTGCTCGGCGTGGCTTCGATCTACTTGCTGTTCCTGACGCCGCTCGCGCATGTGGGAGCCCTGCAAGGCCACCCGGGCTGGCTGGCGCTGTATCCGGTGCTGCTGGGCGTGGCGGCGATTGCCTCTGCCATCGCCATGCTGCTGACGCTGGCTCTTGTGCGCTGGCTGGGGGCGCGCCGCACGCGGGTGGTGGCGCAGGTGCTCGGTGCGCTGGCTGGCGCTTTGCTGTTCATCCTGTCGCAACTCCCCAACTTTGCGGTGCAATCGGGCGAAGGCGGACAAGGCATGCTGATGCGTGCAGCACAAAATGCCTCCACGATCGATGCGCGCAGTCCGCTCTGGCTTCCCGGCCGCGCCCTGCTGGGCGATCCCCTGGCGGCGGCCATCGTCGGCCTGGCGGCGCTGGCTGCGTTCGTGCTGACCGTCACGCTCACGCACCGCAGCTTTACCCGCGGCCTGCAATTGGCGGCCAGCGCGACAACGACGCGCAAGGCGGCGGCGGGTGCGTTGCGTTTCCGCTTCGGCCAAGGGCTTGCTGCGTCCATCATCAGCAAGGAATGGCGGCTCATCCTGCGCGATCCGCAGCTGATATCGCATGTGCTGCTGCAGCTGCTGTACCTGATTCCCATCGTGTTTATGGTGTTCAAGAAGGATGGCACCGCGCCGCTCGCAGTGGGACCCGGCCTGACGCTGCTGTGCGGCTCGCTGAGTTCCTCGCTGGCCTGGATTGTCTTGCTGGCCGAAGATGCGCCGGACTTGCTGGGCTCGTCTCCGTCCGACGCCCGCACTATTCGCCTGGCCAAGCTGGCGGCGGCGATTGGACCGGTGCTGGCCCTGGTCTGCCTGCCAGTGCTATGGCTGACCTGGCGCACGCCGGTCAGCGGCCTGCTGGCCGCATTCACGATCTGCGGCATCACGTTTGGTTCCGCCCTGATTGTGATGTGGACTGGCAAGCCTGGAGACCGAGGAAGCTTGATGCGGCGTGCGCAGGGGAATGGCGCGCGATCCCTGTTCGAGATCGCCTATCTGCTTGGCTGGGCCGGGCTGGCCTTTTTGCTGCCGTATGCGGCAAGCGAGCAGGAAACAGGTATCGGCACGGTCGCCGGTATCGGCGCTGCTTCAGCAGTCGTCTTTGGCGTGCTCTTCCTGGCGTGGTTCTTCCGGCACCGATCCGGCTAACAGGCGTGCATTGGAAGACCCGATTTCGGCAGACGTGTTATCGTTTAGTTACGAAGACAAACAAGAAGAGAATGCATATGTTAATTACTTTTAAAAGCAAAGCCTATCCTGACGTCCTGATGTATCAGGACCACGCCAAGCGTATCCTCGAGCTCCTGAACAAGGAACCAGAGATCGGTGTCATCACCTCCGCAGAAGCAAGCCGTGCTGTCCAGCTGCTCGAACACGAGATCGAAGAAAGCCGCAAGCACCCTTCCAGCGACGACATGGAACGCGACATCAAAGCCCACCGTGTAGACGAAGACGATCCCGAGCACGAGCAGGCCGAAGCGGTCAGCTTCTCGACCCGCGCCTATCCAATGCTGGAAATGCTGCGTGCGGCACGCGACCAGCAGTGCGATATCCTCTGGGGAGTCTAAAACCGGGCTGAGCCGGCAGCAACGCCGCTCAGTCCAGTTGGTATGATGCCGATAAAAAGGAAGCGCTCGCGCTTCCTTTTTTGCTTTCCAGCCCTATTGCTGTCCAGCGTAGGGTGGGTTCTCGAACCCACCGGGTTT
>Ga0265780_10001386_pt1 | contig 34152 bp, 21 predicted proteins | sample P1T30metagenome_FD_192432 | JGI IMG/M metagenome (GOLD analysis project Ga0265780, IMG submission 192432) | Plant litter microbial communities from East Loma Ridge, Irvine, California - P1 T30 | ecosystem: Environmental > Terrestrial > Plant litter > Unclassified | place: USA: California...
AGGTGCTGGTGTAAAACGGACGATGATCACTGCCGTAGAGTGTATCTGCGCAGACGGCCAGGCCCTTTCCCCACTGATCATCTGGCCTGGCGTCACGCAAGTCAGCAGCTGGACGTCCCATGAAACGCCAGGCTGGCGCTTCGCATGCAGCGAAAATGGGTATATGGACTCTCGGATCAACCTTGAATGGATCCAGCAAGTGTTCGATCCTCTGACACGAGCAAAGGCGAACGGTAAGCCTCGAGTGCTGATCAGCGACGGCTTCGGTACGCATGAGTCTCTGGATGTGATGACACACTGCTTTGAGCAGAACATTATCCTCTGCAGATTGCCCTCGCATACATCTCACAAACTGCAGCCTTGTGATGTTGGCGTGTTTGGCCCACTGAAAACGGCGTACCGTGAGCAAGTAGAGCAACAATTCCGTCGTGGCGCCGGTGCCGTCGGTAAGGAGCACTTTACGCGCATGTATAGCAACGCGCGAGATAAAGCACTGAGCGCGCGCAACATTCATGCGGGCTGGTCGAAAGCTGGACTTTTTCCATTGTACCCTGAAAGAGTGCTACGTAGCATGACACAGCCGGTGGCTCGAGCATCCCATATTGCCCCGCCTGTTCATGAGGCAGATTCGTCATGCCAGAATGCGCCATTACGCACGCCAACTTCCGCACGTAGCCTGGAAACCTTCCAGAAGCAGATGGAGGCACGCACTGAATCCTCGCGCGGCCCGTATGAGGTGCACCTCGAAAAGGCGATTAAGGCTCTTGGGAAAGCGTTTGCTGACGGAGCGCTCCTCCGTGAGGAAATCGAAGGCCTACTAGAACAAAACGACGAAAAGCGCAGCCGCAAGTCGCTGAAGCGCACTGTGGTTGGCCGGGGGAAAATCATGTCGTACGAGGACATCGTTGCAGTACGGGAGCAGCGAGCGGAAAGAGAGGGTGCTAAAAAAAAGGCAAGCAAAGCGCGAAGGTGCGACGCAGAGCAGCAAACGCGGCGGGACATGAGGCGAAGAGCCCACTTTCCAAGGAGTTTCAGGCCGCTGAAGCAGAGATACGCACAATGGGTTTGGAGAAACGCTGCGCCGTGTTGCGCTTCTAAAGTTATCAAGAGTCGAGAGTGAAGCTCACAATTGCGCATCCTTCATACAGTACATACAGTAGAAGCATTGTATGTTTTCTTTTCGTTCGATTCTTGTCCACTTTGTCCCGAAGTGAACTGCGCCCTGAAGTGGAAGCTTTCTGACTGCAATGCATGGCTATATGCGCACTCCGGCATTCCTGCCAAGCAACAGCTGAAGCTTTTTTTGCGAGCAGACGCTCGGTCCATTGGCTCGTTTGAAGTCTCCTGGTCTGGCTTCTTACTCTTTACACGCAACTATGTAAGTCATCGGACTCGAAAGCGTAAAAAGCCGATCAAGCTGAAAAGCCATCCAACATCCTCACGTGGTCCCACTTCGCTGGCGTGGCATGCCTTATTTCTCCCTTCCTGCATGTCGCGCGTCGCGGCTGAGGTGTCCAATGAACGCGCATTGCCAGCGCCTTGCCTGCGCCCCGCCTGCGCCTCGCAGTAGCACAGCTTGTGAGGAGTGTGATCATGACAGCCTCGATCCTACCAGACTCATTGACCTCTTCAGGAAAGAAGAACTCAACCGCACAGTTGGCATAAGGCGGAAAGATACAGGCAGCTTCAGAGATGAGCTTGTCTCCACAGCCTCCGAAAAAGCGTGAACGGATAAGCGCGTTCTTTCGCCGGCCTCCCTCAACCTTACCGGTTCGTACAGCTGCGGCATCAGCTACAACACCATCACAAGGCCCTGCGTATACGACAAATGGAAGCAGCATACTCGCGGACGCTCTCGAAGCTCTCGAACACGATGATCGCGAGACGATCCGTACTCTGCTGCTGCCTGCGAACGCCATCCGCATCGATACCGCATTTGACGAAGTACTTGGCTGTGCGAGGGAGCTCCAGCAGCGCTGCACGAATAAGAGATGGTCATGGAACTACAAAGGCCGCCAAGTGTACCTCTTCGACCAAGTGAACAAGGTGGTGCAGCTTTTGGACAAGTTCAAGGCTGTGGGAGACGTGATCGCCAACGCCGACCCAGTCCACGTCGGGCTGCCTTGGGCGGGGATCCGGGCTATCCTCGAGGTATGCGTTGATCGAAGGAACACATTGTAACCTGTGCGCTGACATCTTGTAATAAGGCGGCATCGTCCGACGACCATCAGCGAGCTATCCTAGTTACTGGGATAGAGCTGGCCTTGTACATGAGCAATCGGCTGAGAATCTACCTGGCCACCTACGCCGGCCTGTCCCCTTCGCCTGCAGCTGACAATTTTCGCAAAGCTCTGGTATCTTTGAACGCGCATATACTAGGGTTCTTAGCGCACGCTATCCGCATCCAACGAAAGAGAAGCGCTGCCCGGGTTGTCCAAGCTCTGTGGGACTCTGAAGACCTGATGCAGTTCGAAGAAAGATGCGACATCTTGTGTGTGAGGGCTAGCGAAGAAGCAAGGATTTGTGACTGTCGAGAAAACCTGGACGCACACTTGAGGAGCTTGGAAGAGATCCACAAAGTTCGTACCGGTGTGGAGAAGTTACAGGAGAGAGTTGACCTAGGCAAGCTCGAAACGGCCGAGGGAGCAACATACAACTCCTGGACCGAGGGAGAGCTGTCACGATGTCTACCGGACACACGCACCGACTTGCTTGAGCAGATCGCTGGCTGGACCGCTGATCAAGCAGGCAAGCGCATCTTCTGGCTTTGTGGCAAGGCCGGTACCGGAAAGTCCACGATTGCTCGCACTGTTGCGCAGAAACTCGACGACGACAGCCTTCTCGGAGCTAGCTTTTTCTTCAAAAGGGGCCGTGCCGGTCGAAGTCATGCGAAACTGTTGTTTCCCACTATCGCTCGTCAACTTGCGGATCTCTTTCCAGCCATCGCACGCGCTATCGCAACCTCTGTCGAACAAGATTCTCTTCTCTGTGACAAACATCTGACCACTCAGTTCGACCACCTTTTGCTGCAACCTCTTCGACATGTTGACCCGGTAGGTCTTCCGTCCGCGGGTGTAGTACTGGTGATCGACGCCCTGGACGAATGCGACAATAGTGAGAGCGTCAAAACGACCCTACTCTTGCTTTCGAAAGTGGAAGAAATCACGTCGATCCGGCTGCGCATATTTGTTACCAGCAGACCGGAACTGCCAGTAGAGCTTGGGTTCAAGAATATGTCTGGAGATCTGCATCACGATGTCCGATTGGAAGTGGCCCAGGAGATCTCTATCGAACACGACATCCGCGTCTTTTACGAACATCAATTCTCCGAGATCAGGAAGTCGAGCTTGCTGCAGGACGATGAACTTCCGGCTGACTGGCCGGGAGAACAGAGTACTCGCGCACTGGTCGTCCAGGCAATGCCACTTTTCATCTTTGCTTTCACTGTCTCCCGCTACATCTCAGCCAACCCTAGGCGGAACTTAGCAACCATGCTGCTGCAGAGCCGGGACAAATCTTTGACTGGCCTCAAGGGTACCTATCTCCCTATTCTCGACCAAGTCGTCGCATCTGAGGGCGACGGCGAACAGAAGGATCGGATTCTTGACTTCAAGGCCGTTGTAGGGTCCATTGTCCTACTTTACGACCCGCTTTCGGTTTCAGCACTCGCACGTTTGCTAAAGGTCAGGGCTGGCGACATCGGACGTGTGCTTCGACCACTGCACTCTGTACTGAACATTCCACGAGCGTCAGACGGCAAGATCGACCGCATGACGCCGATAACGCTGTTTCACCTGTCCTTCCGAGACTTCCTTCTCGATCCAGAGTTGAAGAGCCAGAACGGGTTCTGGGTCCAGGCCGATGAGACTCACAGCGCACTTGGAATGCGCTGCATTCGCTTGCTTGAATCGGGCGGTCTGAAAGAAGACATCTGCGGAGTCCTAAGACCAGGCACAAGGAGAGCGGATGTCGCAAAGTCGTCAGTGCGTACTTCGTTGCCCGAGGACGTCGCATACGCTTGCTGCTACTGGGTTCAGCACATCTTGATGAGCAAGAGTCAATTGAACGACGATAGCGCAGCTCATCAGTTCCTACAAAAACACTTACTTCATTGGATGGAAGCGTTGAGTTGGCTGGGAAAGGCGTCTGACGTCATTCACAGTTTGGAGACCCTAAAGTCTATTGTCGCTGTAAGTCACACTTTCAACGCGCGTTTGTAGCGCAGTCCGTTAACACGTGGCGTGCAGGTCGATCAAGGCAAGCAGTTACTCGCTTTACTAGACGATGCAAGCCGTTTCGCACTTCGCAATCGCTACATCATTAATGAAGCTCCACTGCAGATATACATGTCAGCCTTAGTTTTCGCACCCTCACTAAGCGAAGTTCGTCAAATTTTTAGTAGTGGCTTGCAGATACACTTTGAGAGCCTGCCGCAGGTTCCGCAGCACTGGGGTGCAGAGAGGCAGAAGCTCGAAGGGCACGACGAGTCGGTCACCGCTATAGCCTTCTCGCCGGACGGCAAGACAGTGGCGTCGGGATCGGTGGACAAGACAATCAGGCTGTGGGACGCGAAGACAGGCGAGAAGGGGCTGAAGCTCGAAGGGCACGACGGCTTTGTCAGCGCCGTGGCGTTCTCGCCGGACGGCAAGACAGTGGCGTCGGGGTCGGGGGACAGTACGATCAGGCTGTGGGACGCGACGACAGGCGACAAGGGGCTGAAGCTCGAAGGTCACGATGGCTGGGTCACCGCTATAGCCTTCTCGCCGGACGGCAAGACGGTGGCGTCGGGATCGGTGGACAAGACAATCAGGCTGTGGGACGCGAAGACAGGCGAGAAGGGGCTGAAGCTCGAAGGGCACGACGGCTGGGTCAGTGCGGTGGCCTTCTCGCCGGACGGCAAGACGGTGGCGTCGGGGTCGTTTGACAAGACGGTCAGGCTGTGGGACGCGGTGATGGCCGAGGAGAGGCAGAAACTCGAGGGGCACGACGTGGGGGTCACCGCGGTGGCCTTCTCGCCGAACGGCAAGACGGTGGCGTCGGGGTCGGGGGACAATACGATCAGGCTGTGGGACGCAACGACAGGCGAGAAGGGGCTGAAGCTCGAAGGGCACGACGAGGATGTCAGCGTCGTGGCCTTCTCGCCGAACGGCAAGACAGTGGCGTCGGGGTCGAGGGACAGTACGATCAGGCTGTGGGACGCGACGACAGGCGAGAAGGGGCTGAAGCTCGAAGGGCACGACGAGGATGTCAGCGCCGTGGCCTTCTCGCCGAACGGCAAGACGGTGGCGTCGGGGTCGTGGGACAAGACGATCAGGCTGTGGGACGCGACGACAGGTGACAAGGGGCTGAAGCTCGAAGGGCACGACGACTGGGTCACCGCTATAGCCTTCTCGCCGGACGGCAAGACGGTGGCGTCGGGGTCGGGGGACAAGACGGTCAGGCTGTGGGACGCGGCGACTGGTGAGAAGAGGCCAACGCTCGAAGGGCACTACGACTGCGTCAGCACCGTGGCATTCTCGCCGGACGGCAAGACGGTGGCGTCGGGGTCGGGGGACAAGACGGTCAGGCTGTGGGACGCGGCGACGGGCGAGGAGAGGCAGAAGCTCGAAGGGCACGACGACTATGTCACCGCGGTGGCCTTCTCGCCGAACGGCAAGACGGTGGCGTCGGGGTCGGAGGACAAGACGATCAGGCTGTGGGACGCGACGACGGGCGAGGAGAGGCAAAAGCGGGTAACCTCTAGAGTTGTCTCCAGAGTTGCTTTTTCTGACGACGGAAGCAACTTAGCAACGAACATCGGTCAGCTGGATCTCGGTCTTGCGTCTGTTACACATCAAGCAACTGTCACCAAGCTTCAGACTACAATACTGCTAGATTCTCTTTGGATAAAAGTCCAGGGTGAGGAGTTCCTCTGGCTGCCATATGAGTATCGTGGCGTTGTTTATGATGCCTTTGAATTACGTCTTGTTGTTGGCCAAATGTCAGGCGCCGTTTCTTTTTTCTCGTTCAAGTAACACTGCTAGAATATACTCGCAGGGTAAGATGAATGTAAGGAGTCGCACTATAGAATTCGAGACTGGCTATTCGGTACTTTGCCCTGTGAGCATGTTTAGTTCTCCGCTAGATACAACATCATCAGCTCAACTTGCCTTTGCCTCACGTCTTGAACGGACAATATCCACAAGGTCTTCTTCCACGTGACCCAGCGTCGTGCTATCTTTAGCTAGGTGGGTCATCTTGTATTTGACGCTTGCGGTAACGAACCGGGCCGGCGCCGACTCGAGTTCCAGCAGCGACAAAACTCGCGTCTTTGCATAGCGTCTTGTCATGCTGAACTGGCTTATCGAGCACACGGCGATCTAAGCGGCTCCCAGCCTTGTCTGGCTTCCAGTACGCACTTCTCGACGCACCCCTGTATACTCGCGCGACAGATTAGAAAACGTTGTTTTCTGACATGCTACTGCCTCTCCATACTTGGTTGTATTCCGTGAGCCATTAACCGGCCCATCAAAATGTATTGACGAGGCGTGAGACACCCACAAAGCGTGGAAGCTGAGCACTCGCTAGAGAAACACATTTCCATTCACGGTGAAACGAGCAACAACGGTCATGAAACTGTGGACTTTCATGCATTCGTATCGATGAACGAGCTGATCCAGGTATCGTGCCGTAGCTAAGTTAATAAATCGACATATTAGAGCACTCCTTCGTCGCTCGAATGGCTGAGACTAGCTTTCGGCTTCGCTCAGCGGGGAATTTCGCAATGCGGGGATGCAGGTTAGAGGAAACAAACGTTTGTGACTAGTGATGAAGTGGACAGGATGTCTGTGTAACTGTGTCGGTGTCAGCCTTCCCAGTATCATACAATGCCTGGATTATAAGGTAAGTCAAACTGACCACTCGAGCCAGGACGCATAGCCGGCTCGCATTTTCAAGCCCTCCGAAACAAACAAGGTTGCGTAGACAACCTGCATGAGGCCATAGAGGAGGATGAGGAAACCATGTAACAGTATGTAAATTTCTGGAGGCTCGAGGCGCAAGTCCTCGGGCGGAGTGGACGAACGACATATCTGGAGGATTGTATCGAAAGTCCATTTAGCGTTGATTGACATCGTAATGTATTGTACAAAGGTAAGTAAAGTGTCGAAATGATCAAGAGAACCGACGCCGACTTGGGATTTTTCTCACTGTAGAATCAGGGGAACCGCACGTGATTCGAATGAGCATCAATGAGCTCATAGTTTGCAGTGTGGAGGGCACGGACTCCAATGACGATTAGAGGATCAGAAGGTAGGCACGTCCTGCCCGACTGGTCCCCGACATCATGTTGCCACGTTAGGCTCTTCCGTCAACCACATGTTTGCAGTCGATATCACGTGTGTATAGCTAAGGTTCGTTTCCGGCCTCATACGATAGACATTACGATGAGAAAGCCATGTGCTAATAATCGTGTTGCGTGAGCACGCAGTGGATCCGTGTACTCGATGGGGCAAACTTCTGAATGCCCGCTTGGAGAGTTCAAGTTGAAAGATGAACATGTCTGGAAAGTGAGAAAAGACGAATGGAAACCCGGAGCGTCATGCAGTCAATCGCCAATACTATGTGTACGTTGAACACTAGCGTCTCGGGTTGGAACGGGGTTTCTATAAAATTTCTTTTTGAACGCTCGACAGTGTTAGTACTCTGCCAGTAGCATGCTAGTTTGTAAATCTGTTAACACGAGCTATGTCACGGTCAGAAAGATCTCTCTATTGAATGCATGATGTCGAGGCAGTCAGCTGTATGCATGTCATCTACGACCCACTGAGAGTTAGCAAGTAGCACATACTCTCCACCGTACATCGCGGACAAGATCTGTCTTATGGTCCTACTCCTTGTGGGTGGGGAAACCATCAACGACTTCTGGGAACTCGACTAGGTCGTCCAACCTCTCGTCTTTATCCATGGCGCCAACGTTTCGAGTCTCTTCCTCGGCTTCCAAACACTTCGATACTTGTCCTGTCTGTAAGAACGCATAAAGTTGACCTTTGAAGGGCCGACGGAGACTGTCGTGCTTCTTGTGTTCTTTGTAGGCTACTGTGATTTGTTTGACCCACGGCTGTGTCTCGGGCTGAGTCCAATATGCTTTTTGGTAGAATGCCTCTAGGAATTTTAGTATAATACGCAGGCTTCTTCTTTGTACCCGAAAACCCTTTCGTGGGCTTCCACCACGTCTGAAAGCCATCTTCGTATCCAAGTGGTAGTGACAATTCGTTCGTGACGGGATGCAGCACAGGTTTCTTGTTTTAATGCTCACACTTCATCATTTCATCCGCAGTCCACTTGAACAGGATACAAAGGGAAAAGCCCAGCTTTCGACCTACCCGCATACATGTTGCGCGCGCTCGGTCCTTCATCTCGCGCGTTGCTTACTATAAATTAGCCGGGCAAGTTTTCTCAAGGAAAACACTCTGCGCTGTCGGCTGGGGCTACTTGTCAAGAACGATATATCTTATCAACGCTTCGTTTCTAGCCTCCGTAGCTCGTCCTCAAGGGCAACACCGGCGCACCGTCATCTGGTGTGATAATTTATCATCTCGCAATGCTTGCAACGAGGTATGAATGTCTCGGTACTGTATGCTGCAATGCGGCGAGTGAATTGCGAGCCGATGACTGCTTGAATTTCTACAATCAAATTTCATGATAGCTGAGTACCACATAACAGTTCTCGTTGTTGGTCTGATACATGTTATGTCATCTATAGTCGACGTAGTATACCCCGATCGAGTTTCGGAGAAGCCTAGGCCACGGAGCCCACTGGTGCCACTTTGGCCCATGAATGGCAGACAAATGCTGACGGTGCGTTCGTGCCACTCCCACGCAACTCGGTTAATGTTGTTGTGCCACCGAACTAGCGATGCTTTCCTCGCATGGCGCATCAAAGACAATTCGTGCTCACAACTGCCAGCGGATCTTCTTGCAGCCTTCCTTTACTTTTCCCTTGATCTCCGTGAAGCATCCTGTTCCTAAATAGTGTCCACCCGTACCCTTCACTGGGTCAGTGCTCATCACATAGTCGCATGGTATTAGAAACGTTACACGCGCCGGCCGGACGCAAGGCAGGTGTTGTCGCGTCGTGCTGACCTGTGGCTCGGAGCTGGAAACTATGGTGAAGAGAAATCTAGCCCTCCGTGATGTTATCCACGGACAGCTCATCCGGCGCTCTCACTACTTGTGTCGTTCGACGTGGTCGACCTCAAGCGTCGAACACGTGTGTTGATCCACCTACAAGAGCTTGCGAGCTCATCGTAATCTGGCGCATTTTGTGCGCGCAACCCAGAATCTTGCTCATCTTCGAAATCGAGTCGGCGTCGCCAGTCTTGTCGACCAACCTAGTCGCGGTTGGGTGGTGATACCTGCTGGTGCGCCATGTTTGCTGCGCCCTGGCTTTTGCCATTGTGTCGAGTGGTCTGCGATGGGTGGACGGCGAGCTTAGCGGTCACATTGGCCAGGTCGGCTACGCCGGCCATGTCGAATATTCTCGATGTGTAGGAGGAGTTGAATAACGTCAACGTGCAAGAGTCGGGTGGTGATGTCGTACGAGGTTGCTACGTAAACTCTCTGAAACCTCGATTGCCACCAGACAAGGTCACGGCGAGCACGTCGAAGCTGTTCGCCGCAATTGACAACCAGGATGAAAGGCAACTGTGCGCGATTTGCCCCTATGGGAGGTCGGAGCTCAAACTACCGCATTGACACTGGACTGGTGACAAGCTCTACTCAACACTTACGGAGTAGCGTGACTGACGCGCAGACATCGTGCACGGCTTGAATACATCGCAGCATGTGGCGTATCCTGCTGGGGTCAGCTCAGCCGGTGCAGGACACAACGTGGGCGAGCCCGCGCCCCTCCCTCAAGTCGAGCCGATTCTATTTTCGCTATAGATCTTTCTGGTGTCCTTCACAGCATTTATCAAAAAAATGCGAGGTCCACGGTGGATAACAGATCTTTCTTAGCAATGTGCATCTCGAAACCGAGTAATGATAGTCAGTCGGGTGTCGTGAGAGTCGGGTGTCGTGAGAGTTGCATATGGAACAGATGCGTTTCCGCATGGCCCGCTCATGCAATGCACACGTGGGGCGGCTTTCCAAGGCTGTTGGTTTCATCTGCAGGGATGTCCTCTTGGCATGCGACTAGAGCAGCTAAAGTATCCAGCGTCACCGATTGCCACACGTACGTCCGCAGGGCACATGGGCGTGCTAGCCGGATGGCGCAGCCGCGATCCTTCAAGACCCACAGACGGAATCTCAGGGATCGATGCAAGGGCAGCGCTCAAACGATGCGCAATTCCCTGCCGTGCCACTATTGCGTGCGGGGAGCGACGCGCACGTGGGATTGTAATCGCGATGAACGAGCACCAATCGCAATGCACGAATAGGCTTCCGAGATTCGGCTCGATCGCTTGGTCGTCCGTCAAAGGGCTGTCGCAGTGTGCAGATTGGCCGCGTCCGATCAGAGAGACCTTCGTAGTCCACACGAGACCTGCGCACGTAAACAAGACTTGGGCTGCATCTGTCCACTCGCCGCCTGGACAGACAACACACGTTCTGACTGATGTCCTGAGAAGCGACCGCAACCTTGATGCCTTGTCTTGCACATGTGTTGATGGACTCGTCTCGCGGCTGTTTCAAGAGAAGCTTATAACCTGGCTCTAGTGTTGAACTCTATTTAGTGTTCAGCCACCTTCGGTGTGTCCGTCTTCACATGCTCATGTACATTCGCTACAGTATTGCCCATTTGTCTGCTCGACTATTATTTTGGTAGGCGCATCAGACGCTATGGATAGTTTTCTCGAGACAGATATTATCTCCCTGTCGCTGTATGGATAGCACCCAGAGATCAATAGCGATGGAGTCGAACAATGTGGCGCCAAGTCTTACAGCGTCTGGACTGCATATTGCGAGTCAGCTCCACGTGTGTGTGGGGCGTTGAATCCCTGTCCGCATAAAGTGCGGGTGCAATGGCCTAACAGTCAAATGCACTTTGTCTGCATCGGTGTTCGCTTGATAGGCTATTGTAAGATTTGCTTCGCCATAGGATAGAATGCCAGTTTATCTTGCAGGGTCATCTAGCCGCTACGATCGGGTGACATACAATGGATGCGCCCTTACAGCCAAGGGAACACTCTAATAGATCCCAAGGCCAAATCTCTGCGGGATCATGAAGGACAGGGGCTGAGGAATTGCAGCAAGCCCTACATGCTCTGTGACTAGTGCCCGGCCTAACCAGAAGCGGGGCTGGCCTGGTCGAGGACTCTCAATGGTGTACTGACGGGATTCATCGATGCTTCGTTTGCTCAAGCCAACCTGGAATGGGTGTGGATAAAAAGTGAGGCGTTATATTGAGGTTTGACGCGATGTTGCATCCCCAGCCGCGCGCTCGTGCAGGAAATGAGGGCAAACTTTCATTAGACTTTAGAAACACATTGACCCTTTCGCACCGCCGCTGTCGGGCAGGATGGCTTTGCCCGTCGCGATGGTGACAATTGCGCAACCGGTGCGATCTCGATACTATCATACTGGTCTACGCCGGAACTTGACTGGTAGAATTTCAGCGATTCCACGAATTACGGTCTCATATACCGAGTTTTAGTTGACCCCCGGTTTGCTCGTCTGTTCAATGCCCATGTGCTTTGCTTCCAGTGAAGCACCCATGAGCGTGCGTTGCGAGGACCTTCAGAATAACATCTTAGGCTACAATAACACCGCGGACGGAGACATGCGCACAACATGACATATTTGGCACAATCTCTGACATTGAAGCTGCTGAGCGGCTTAGTGCAGCGTTACCAGTAGCTGGTAGTGGTGAGCTGGAGCGCAACATCACAAAGACACCTGCTTCACGATCCGACTGCTAACAGACCATAGCCTGGCATAAGAGTCTTGCAGCACAACGTAACCGGGGTTTCAAAGTCGACTCACAGAGATTCGGCCGAGATGGATCGGGAAAACATCGCAGATCGTACTGTGTTCCGAGGTATGTCTCCGGGAAATAAACTAAACATGAAGGCGGCCGCACATCTAGATTCAGATTACGCGCATGTCACATGCTTTTCTCCAAAAAGGCTGTGTCACTACGGCTACCCTGGGAAGCGCAAAGACAAGGCGATACAGCAATTGAACTTGCTGTCTTGTATGCATGAGTCCTTGATAGCATAGTCCTGGCATTACAAGAACACGGACGATACGCACGACAGATCGCCTGCATGCGGAAAAAGCATAGAGGAGAGGCTGTACTCCGATGCGGTCTGTCTTGGCCTCTTTTTCCCGAAGCCTTGCGAGAAGGCCAGCATAGGACGCGACCGTTGCGACATTCTACGTGAGCTGCCGGGAGTGGAAACGAGGTCGGTGTGGAAGGACGTGAAGAGGAAGCTCCGAGCACGAGATCCAAGGTGTTGGCATGTGTACATGCCAAATGTAGACAAACAAAGGGACTGGGATAGCAGCCACTGCCATTGAAAAGGTATCTCGCGTCTATGATCTGTGTTACCGGTGTATGACCGAACAGACGATGATTGCGACCCATGCTCGACTTACGATGTTTCCCGACAGTCTGGTAGAGATGAACGCGCTAGGACCGCGTGGCTCATCTCGCCTCGCAGTGGAAGCAGGATAATCTGCCCTTAGACGGCCGAAGGGACTGAGGAATGGAGGGGGTGTTTTCATGCCAGGATGCGGCACAGCAAAGACGGCGACGGCCATGATTGCCTACAAATGTGATCTCGATCCCCGTTGTGTTGGGCCTGCCTGTCTCCAACACAAAGCACTCCCTCGTGACACGCTACAGTCATGGCCGAACCGAACCAACAACATGCTCAGCTAGAACCAAATGGAGTGCACTTTGGTCCCGACGACGCCAATGCAGGGCAAAAAGGGGCCTATCAATATTGGCAGACAGATCCTGCGGGAATTGCGAGTTCTTCTGGCCACGAGAGAGGTAATACTTCCACAAAGCCGTACTTTTCTGCATGGCAATACTGACGGCCCACAGTCCAAACCCACCGGCATCTACTGTCAAATGGTGCGACCTCGGAACCTTCAGCCTTTCCATCTGATGAGATGAATTACGCAATCAACAATCGGCAGACCAGCGATCGACAGACCAGTGACCGACAGACCAGCCGTATTCCCGTCAGCACAGATGCATGTGGTTTACCTTGCAGATACTCACTCGAGTACAACCTCGCATTCACTGCGAGGGCCAACCTCTGTACACAGATAACCATGTCCCACAAGTGCAACAGGTGCGGAAACGAAACCTCCATCCTAATAGGCGCTACAAACAACAAGGGCTGGATTACGCAACAGTGAATGGGGATAAAAAAGATCTTCTTGGGTCCAAGATTTACATGGCCTTGAGTAGTTGTGCATGTACGTTCGATCAACGGCTTCGAGATTGGACAATGTGGATGGTACAATCTACGAGAGACCGATTGCCGCCGGCCTCAATTGTAAAGGAGACGGTCGACTTGAGTGTAAACGGCGTTCTTTGATTCGATAGAATATACTGTGATACGAGCAGGATAAACACTCTTTGCAAAAGCCTGAAGACGCATATGGGTCGTTACCTCCAGCCATTCGAGTGTGATGCGTAGTACAGTACCTGGTGTGCTCATTACACGAGGATCGCGACGAGGTGCTTTGCATACTATGTTGAAGATCGGATGAAGGAGTAAATGGTCATCTCGTTCGACAATGCTGGCGAGCTCGCGTCTGTATCAAAATTTCGTGCCTTCTAATGCTTTACGATCAACGCGCCTCAAGTACGAGCATTCTCATTTCCAGTCTGCTCGAAGAGTACATGACACTCTGCCCCGTGAGAGACTAGGTGCAAGCCATCCATATAGTACTAACGTTGCTCCAGATTTCAATCAAAATCGTCACGATAAGCCGAACAAGATGCAGCTCGATCACCCTCACAGCTCTCATCATGGCGCCCTCGTAACCATCATTCTCAGAGACCACTGTGCTCACAGCTATGTCTACGATGAGTGACGCGAACAAGAAGCAGAAAAGTAGCATAAGCCCTTTCCAGAGCAGCCACATGAGGACAATATTAACAGTAGCTCGTGCCAGAAAAGCTCCCTGGCTATCGACGTTTCGCTTTGTTAGCGGTGTCACAGTGTCCGTGTCTTGTTGTGCATATCTCGTGCATCCTATGCGAGATGGCGTGCAGGTCTCGTAGACCGCATATGACCATAAAGTGTCCATTGTAGCAGCCGGATGTTGGCAATCGGGATCAAGTGTTTCAAGGCACATTTGGAACGTGTTGGAAGCCCTCCGCCTCTTGTCGACATGTTTCTTGCACCGTGCGTTGTTTATGTTCTGGAAGAGACGCAAACTTCAGTAGCTTTGGCTTACTCACAACTGGTGTACACGCATACTGTACGTCGAGCTTCCGATGTCCGCTCAGATGGCGCCAAAGGAGAACTTTTGTAATCGTTGCGCCGCTTTCGATCCATTGGTTGATAGCTTCGAATCCGATGACTACAAAGTGTCGAGATCCGTCACACATCATGTAAAGATAAATGGTAAAAAGACACTCGCGTATTGGAAATACTTCGCGTCGCCGGCCGATGAAACCGCTTTGTTAGGAATGTCATCAGACTAGTTCAATCCTCACGAACTGATTGTGTGTGACTCATGTCCCTTCCGATACCATAGATCGAATGGAAAAGGCAGCGTAACGGATCTGCAAGATATGCAGCAATCAGACGACTATGACGCTATTCTCATATTGTAGAACTCCCGCGCATCGCAAATTCATCCAGAAGGCATGAACTCTTGGGGATGTTGTGATGTAACCCATCCTCCGCCACTGCTATCCGTTTCAGCGACGCCCTCCATTGCCTTTGATTGAACAAGATTGTGATGTTCACTTATCACAGTACGCTGGGTGCTCGCTTCTTCACGAAGCTTGATATGCTCGTTCTTTCCCGACGAAACATTCCTAGTCTTGCGTCTCTTAGGAAAGTTGGGAGCAGGCGGTCCGGTACTCTCGACAGTCGATGAATGGAGAAGATCCTCGAATATGATCATGTTCAACGGTGTGCAGCATTCGGAACAGACTCCACTACCCATCAACACTTCGGTCGTCTTGTGCCGCCGAGTGTGGACCTTCGGCCGGCATGCGGTGCACATACATGGGGTTCTGTTCCTCTCATGCCACTTGTGGAGGCCGATTTCGAAAGCTGATCGTCCTACGTCGACTTGCTTGTCTGGGCTCGGGTCCACCGTCTAGGTCGGACTTAGCTGTCATATGCTGAATTTGTGTCATGCTGTATCACTGACCTCCTTTGAGACTTTCCCGCTCATGCTGGCTCTTCAAGAGTCCGAATTCTGGCTTCACCAATATGCTTCTGACAGGAAAGGGCCTGGACGGCATAGAGGCTACTTAATTGGAGGTTGATACTTGTGTGAATAATTCGAAAACCACTCGACTACGTTATTCTGAAATGCTATAACATGATGATACACAATTTGCAAGTGTTTGGGCATCGAGTATATGACCCTAGGCTCATTTGTCGGGCCACTACCTTCTCGCTAAGTCAATCGTAACTTCGCAGCCACCGAATACCGGAAATACGTGAATTAAGACGCAGAGTATCGTCACTTGAAATCACAAACTAAGCCATTTTGGTCCTTATGGGCCATAATGCGCGGTATGGCTTGACCAACAGATGAGTCAAGCGACTCAAGGCTCTGGGCTGGCTCTGTGGTTTGTAAGTAATCCCCCTCAAAGTGTTACAGTGCTTTAGCAGTATCACTTGCTGACACCAACACCGGGGTTCCAAGTCACGATGGAGGTACGAGCCGAAGTGATGACTTCGCCCACCATTGTCGTAACCGAAGTGCAGTAAACGCGGTTCTCTGCGTTCTATACAGTACTGTACAGACAACATGGTTGTTTTGAGTTCAAAAGGAATTCGACTTTGATCTGACAAATCATTGTTCGTCATGCCCGTCTTTGTCATTCCACTTGGGCGGCATACGAGATTACTGATGAGGGTCTATTTCCGGACATCCATCGGACCTGTGGTGGCCGAATGACACTGCAGGGTTATTCTCGCCGCGCTGCATGTGGGATCTTGCGCAACTAACGTTTTTTCAGGATCGGCCGACCGTCGTGAGAACGCCAGCCGGCCGTGTACAGCCGACAGGATGCTGCGGCGGGGGAACTGCTGTGTCCCAGACTAGAAGCGAGGGATCGTGGTCGATTGGATGCCCGTCACACTACGTCAAAGCTGCACCACACCTGCAGAGCCCGTAGTCATCAGACAGGATCTCACTTGGCAATAGCTTCAGCTTCAGTTGGCGACTATCGTAAGAGGGCGTTGCCGAATCTGCATCTTTTTTAGTTACATCGCTCACTCGCTCTTCGTGGACGACACCCAGACATCAAAGCGGATTTTTTGCGATGAGAGGTTCAGGACTACGCGTCGATACTCGCCCCAGCGCGCCAAACACCAACAGGACACCAGCATCACTTGGTACACAATCGCAGGGATACGAGCCTGCAGTCGAGATCGTGACAAATCACAACAGCCATCACCATCCGTCACCCTTTCCGCAATACCGACGACAAATATCGCAACCTCAAGCTACCATGAACTGTTACGGCCAGCACCCATCACTGCCTGTACCGCAACCTCCGCGTCACACGGTCCCGGTGGACGTTACGTGGAATCGTAACGCCCAAAGACCCCCAGTATCTGTACCGCAATACCACCGATACCTAGCGCAATTCGAGTCTGCCGCGAAGCACCATGGCCATGGACCCTCGCCATCCAGTCTTGCAACACAGACAGACATGGGTCACTGGGTTCCAAACATGCCAAATGCAAATCAAGCTGTTCGACATGGTAACCAAAACACTGGTCTCAACGAACAGTTCCGTCAACCGGCCTCGAATCATTCTTCTCAGAGAGCAAACCCACCCGAAAACCACGCGCGTACATTGCTCAGCAAGTCAAACGGCTCGGGGAACCAGCTTGGTCGACAATCCATGGGATCAAGTCAACCGGCCAAATGTGTAAACGGTCATCGAGGTGCAGGCCCAGCACAGAACATTTCCTCTGGCTCGAGAGGTTTGCAGATTCATTATACCACACCTGTGGGAGAACCCGTGCCGCAAATAGAAATGAGAGAAAGGCAAGCGATGACCGCAGGCTTGGAGCGGCTGAAGATGCTTGAGCAGAGCTTCGCTCATCTGGAGGGAGATCACACTCGGAGGCTGGTGGCACTCGAGAGAAGTCACGAAGGACTGGTGGCCTACCAAGCCAATGGACTCGTCCGTTACCGAAATGCACATGGATTGCCTAGCACAACGTCACGGGAGGAGATTGGAGTGTCGGTGGCGGAGGTTGAGCAAGCACATACCTCGACCCAACCATCTACCTTGCCCTGCGAGAAAAACACGCAAGTACTGGATGATACGGTAAAGACACCGCCTACCCATACCAACAAGCCAAACGCCCCGAGGGATGACATCAACAGCTGTCGAGATACCATTGAGCTTCCATCTGACATCGACGACACGAACGTCACACCGCACCATGAGGTGCAAGCACGTAAAGCACCAAAGGTGCGAATTGGGAACGTGCGTCAACATTTGAATGGTCAAAGCCCGAAACCTCGCGCAAGTCGCTACAATATGCGAGAGCGAGTTCAAGGGCGAGTCCAGAAAACAACGACACGGGGGCTTTGAGAGCCACGTTCGGCAATCTTCCGGTAGCATGCATCTCCATCCGTTCCTGGCTTGCAATATCATGTACTACATAGTCCCAACATCGTCTTTACAGTCTTCGCGCTTCCAGTCTGACCACAGAACTATCCTACGTCGTTGTTTCGATGGCCCACCAGCAGTAGTGGCCTGCCGTATCAGAGCTCAGCACCTCCGCACTGCTCGTACTTACCTTGCAGGACTCATAAGACAGTGCCATACGAGAGTCAACCAGCCGATCTCGCGTGCGATATGGAGTCCGTGTTGTCGACCTTAGTGGTCGTATCGACAACAGTCATGCAGAATTACCTCCGTTATAGGAAGTGACGTGGTCTGGTCGCTTTTCTGGAATATCTCGACAGATGCGTATCGACACAAGTTGATCATTTTGTGGAACTGTCTCGTGGGCTCATCGTTGTCCACCTGTTTTGTGGTGTACTGAGCCTTACAGGGGAAGAAGCTACACAACGCTGGTCTCATGGGAACAACACGACCGACGCAGCAACCAATTCAATCTCGGTACGCAGCTACATCAAGCCCACACGGTCTTCTTTCAACGATACAGTACGTGGTTCGCTGTCCCATTCATCAGGTATGACACCTTTCTTTTCTCCACGACATGAATAACTCAAGAATTATGTGGTCTGCCCGCCGTTTTTTTCTTCATGGTCACCTCCATGTGTACCTTCGCATTGCGACCATTTGTTGCTACACTCCATCGAAAATGAATGTGCTTCTTTCCGCCGGTCGTGTTGGCGCCGAAAATTATAGACACTTTGTCGCGTGCTTTTCCACGCCGACAGATCGTTGCGGCCGTGTTAGGCAGACTATGGCGCATGTTCATCAGGACTTCTGCAGCAGCAACAGCCTCCGCTCGGTCATGACGTAAAAATGAATTACGAGTAGCGCTGATTTTGTGCCTGTCAGCTACTATGGTGTTAGCAGGATTCTTTGCATCCAACTGGATAGACTACAGTACTACCTCCATGCTTGTGTTAACTTACGTTCAAAACCTATACCTCCTGATCGCCGATGGAGGAGAGGGTGGGGTCTCTCATGCCTCTCCGCTGGTATCTCTGGTGAGTCTGTCATGATCGTTCAAATGTCCTGTCGGGAAGTGATACACCCATCGAAGAAAGAGAACCACGAACTGTGGATTCCTCAGATGTTATATCCGATATTTGAACATCGGAGATAGTTGTACTGATGTCTGCAGGCGGCACCAGCGTACTCCCAGAGAGCCCACCAGGGATGGCAAGTTCAAATTGCTGACTGACAGCGACCCAGGCAGTCGATAAGCACGTGATGGCAATGGAGGATTGCATGAGTCCAACTAAATTCATTGAGTTCCAGACTGGGGCACGAGACCAGAACTGCAGTTGACGAGTGGATCGACGATCTAGTGGGATGGGTCGGCCGACCAGGCGCGTATGATCGAGTGATGAGTCAAGGTAGTTGCCAGACATAGAGCGTCACTGCCCGGCCGGATGGATCTGACACGGACACCGTGGTGTATTTGGAATGATGACTAGAAACATCACTTCCATAGCAGACCATGTCGAGCGCACCTCGAATCTGAATCACGTACAACTACATATGCAATGATCAAACACTGCATACTGTACGTCCGATCTCAACACTTGACACTCGTCCCTTGACTATGGAAGATTTTTACTTGCGAACCTTTATGTTCTTGTTTAATTTTGATACTGTACTGTATACGAACACATTCAGCTGAAAGGAAGCTGACAAGAAGCTGTTCTAGATGGTGTCTCAGATGTCTGCGCGTTGGCCGCCTGTCTTCGGCTTCGTCCTGCCGGGTTTGCAGGGCAACAACAATCTTGTGAACAAGATATATGTTATACCAACATCTTAATATACTGGTGCTGTCTTAATTAGCGTGTGACATGTTCGCTCTAGGATCCTGCTCATCTGTTATGATAACCCATGGGCTTCTTGATACGCTAAGTTACATAGTCGTTCTGTCCTATATCATACAAAGTGCGTGGAAGCATCGTATCGATTAAACGACATGGAGAGTGACGTTAGAGTAAGATCCGAAGGCGCAGATACTTTCCACAATCGTACATCTAAGTAATGGCACACTATCTACTCACGTACATTAACTACATACACTAATCCAACGCCCACGGCAATCCGGCAAACTGAGCTGATGGGTCCTGTGTGTTTCCGCAACGCGTCGTGTATGTCATAGCCTCCCCGAGGCATGTTTTCCAGTATGAAACGCATGAAGCCACGCAGCAGGCGATGCTATTAGCTGTATCGTAATTTCGGTGAAACACGAATTTGATATCACGCTTGCATGTGACCCAGCACACTTCATCGTTCGACCACAACCAGAGCTCAATCGTGCAAACTCCTATGTCGTTTGGGTCTTCTAGTCTCACTTTGACCGGTGTATGCTGGACTGTCTAGTCCCAGCCCTTCAGCTTGTGGGTCGTGTTGAGCTACCAATTTAGTCTGCGTCCGATCTCGAATCCACGGGACAGGGGGCGGAGACCTGACTTCTAGAACCTGATCACCCTGTTCGGCACAGGAGTACAATCCTTGGGGGCTTTCCTCCACAACATTGGGTTCAAAAGGGTCGGCTTCGAAAAGGCCGTCGCTGCCTTCTTGATGCCTCATCGCTTCCTTTGTCGCGGTGTTGGGGCTTTCGGGGCCTGCGTAAAATGTATCGTTTCCAGGCGTTGGACAATTGAGGATCGTTGCTATGAGCTCTCCTCCACTTTTTATCTCCTCCGGCTGTCCGTATGCTATTGCGCACAACTGCTCCACTCCTGAACAGTATTTAGTGGGGACAACATGGTCCTGGTGCTGTGAATTATCGACGGTGGGACTTGGGGGAGTAGAATTGAGTTGGGGTGCCTCGTCCATTTTACTTAGTGCTCCATCTACTATCGTCTGGTGTTGCGGACATAAAGGAGCGTTTGGCGGAGTCTCTACGATCGATATTGGCCGCATTGTGCAGCGTACTCGCTTTTCTCTCGATGTCGGTACAACTAAACCCAGCGCCTGGGCAACTTCTGCATGTCTATGGTTTGTAAGCACTAATCCTTCCACATAAAGTTGGGACTTCCACATACGAAGACTGCGCAGTGACCATCATTTGGGCCGGGTCCCACCACCAATGTGGTTGCATGCGAGTCCAATGTTCGAGATGATCTTGCTGGGACAGAGTGTCACTCAGGTCCTTGGCAATTGCGTCGATGTCCTTGTGTTTCGTCCGTTGTACAGCGCGCAAGCAGAGTTCAAACGTTCTGTCTGTGGAAGCTTTTGTGTGTCAGTCTCGCTTTTCGATCTTTTTGCACGTGGGCGCCTCACCAGCAATCGCTGCGCAAACGTTATAGGCAGCCTCTCCATAGGCGCGTGACAAATTGTTGATCACGCGGATCAGTATCTTGGCGATTTTGTTGTAATATTGACTCCCCTCCTGCCCGTCCAGGGTGCAGCTACTGTCGGCAAGGTACAAGAAGCTCTTTAGAATTGCATTCTGACGTAGGCGATGCGAAGTGAGATGACCGTAAACTTCGCAATGCGACCGTAGCTCTGACAAATCTGGGTATCTGCCGATGGGTTTGTGTTGTTCCAAATCATCAGACCAGCTGACCTTGGGGGCCTCGTCATCTAGCAACATCTTACTACCTTCGAGGACCGCACAAGCGAGATGAGCCACCACATTCGGCTGCCGACTGCAAGAAGGGGTCTCACCGACATGAGGCTGGCAATTAGTTTTCCCGATCGTGTTTCTCTTGATGTTGTCGCATGTCTTGGTTGAAACTTGCCAACAGTCCATCACGGTAGCTGGCGCAAGTAGTCGTTCAATGTGCGCCTTCAGCGCCTCGGTCTGGCAAATTCGCATCTCGACCGAAGAGGGATACATACTCCTGACACTTACGACAAGCGGGATCTGGATGCACTGGTCCTTGCTGTTGTGATCGATGCAATGTTCCTTGAAAGATACATGGAGATTGCGCCAGTCAGTCATAGCGCATTTGGCTGCCACCCCGCGGTGGTCTTTCGGTGAGGATCCAATATCCCACGATCTGTCGCGTGTTATAAGTCAGCCTTACCACAGAGGTCAGGCTGGCGAGCCCGCTGTGCGTATCGTCAGCATACGCCTGGCGTAGTCAATCTATATAGTAATTGCTGCATGTTGGAGCGCACCGATCATATTGCTTTGTCAGGAAATATACAGGGGTCAGCTTTCCAGATAACGGGCTAGGGCGTGTATTTCGATACACACGATGATTACGATCACGGACGTCGTATCACAGTACGTGCTAGGCAAAGCGTCCAGTGGCTCTGGAACTTTCAGTCCGGCACGAGTCATTGGTATCCTGAGTTGATCGCGGACCTTTGAATATTGGTGGAAGTTTTACAATGCATAGGTGCACTACAGTACGCAGTCGGATGAAGCGTCGGATGCTGTATGTGCTAGTTCTTTGTAGTTGATCCGCTGTCCACGTTGATGTGGATGGCTAAAAACGGCTTATGTGAGTGGGTCACACTTCAAACCAACCATACCTGCAGCCGATGAAAGCAGATCGGTCGGCGCGATTTTCTAACATTGCAAGAAACGAGGCCGATAACTGGCTTGTTCATTTCACTCGCAAAATTGACCTAAAGATGATGAGCGTACGGTGGCGATCTTGGGATGGCGCTCTCACGAGCTCGGCTTCGTGACTGGGCTGCATTCTTGGTTGCGCAGTAGTTCGTGCTAGTAGCGCAGAGGTGGCTGACACTGTTAGAAGTAGTCGATGTAAAATTCTATGATTAGTGCAAACTAACGCTTGTAATATCGTAGGGGTGAATTCCATGCTTTCTTTACGGTGGCCGCGCGCATAAACGATCAAGACTGTGACTGGCGCATGAAAATGCCGTGAGTATAGATTACCGAGCTACTGTCCATCAAGGCTCCAGGTGGGTCTCAGATACGATATGAGGGTCTCGAAATCAGATGTATGTCGCGACGACTTGTGACAGTACTTGCTAATGTGGATTAAGGTAGCTTGTCGCTGGCTTCGACTTAGCATCAACCATGCATCAAACGTACGCACTAAGAAAGAGTCCAGCGATGTGACTTAGGCTTCACTCACAATAGCAACTTAGCTTTGGAGTGTCGACTGGCATGCCATACGTAGCTGGTGTGTTTCGCGACAGCCCATCATAACCGATCTGTGAGCAAGCTAAGGTGTGCGTTGTGCATCTGGACATGTTGTGGTAGGTTATATTTACATGGCAGTACAGTACTGTACGGACCTCGCAAGACAAATTTTATGCTCAACCAAGCCGAGCAGCTCTAGCGAGGAACTCGTACCCTCGTTCCACTGCCATCCAGTCTGCCGAATCAGGATCTCTCGACGTATCGCAGATGTGTGGCCGACCCGGGATCAGCTCCAAGTGAGCGATGACTCCTCGACTGGTCAGCTCCTGCCAAACCCTTTGTGATTGTTGCCAAGGAATGAGTTCATCAGCCATGCCATGCACTAAGAAGGTTGGCGTAGTGTAGAAACCACGCTTCATCTGTGCAAGAGGGCTACAGTGGACAATCTCTTGTGTGGATGGCTGGGGCAGCGCTGTCTGGTCGCTAGGAACTGGAATACGTCCGCCTTCTGCGACTTTGGACTGTAGTCCTGAGAGTAGCACAGGCAGAGTTTGCGCCTTCCAGTTCATGTGTAGCACTATTCGGCACCGCGGGTCGTTTCGAACTCTTGGGTCTGACATGGGCTCCCAAGCGCTGACACCACTGTAATGGGCGAGCTTCGGTCGGTTAGCTGTTGCCACGACCCTGAAATCACTTTCTTGATGAGCATACCGCTTTCGATTGCACTCCTTCGAGAAGATTGTATTTCTCACCATGATCTTCGGCACCACACGGCTGTATTGGATTCTGCCACCCTGCGAAGAACATTTAGCACCGCCGTGAGTGGATATGAATATAGGGTGGAGTTCACTTGCACTCGTCCTCGTAGTCAGTCGGAGAATAGAATGCGAGGATAGCCGTCGGCGGGCGCAGGTTTCTCAATGGTGCAGTCCACCCGAGTGACATGGCCAGCTGCCCACCGGACGACCAACCAACGACCACAACTCTTTCGCCGTCGGGTCTGACGGAAGCATCACCGAGATCGATAGAAGGAAGCGTGTGTCTTGCCCAATACAGTGCATCACACACGTCGACCATCGGTCCTTTCGCGAGGGTCACTTCTGGACACAACCGATGGTCGAGACTCACCGGAAGGAAGCCCTTACTGAGTAGGAGCCTCGTCTGATGTGGTCTGATGTCCTTGCGCGAAAAAAGTACGTGGCTACCTCCATGTATCATCAGAGCTGCCTTCGTCAACATGCGGCCCTCTCTATAAGACGAATTTCCCGATGCACTTACCCACGGGCAACAGCTTGTCCGGATTCGTATCGATGGGGCAGTACACGTCAGCGAGTAGATCTAGACCTTCGCACGTCTTGTATTTGACCTCTTTTATCCTGCTCGGCACCCATGCTTTCTCTTCCCTAGAAATTTTTGCGAGTGACGGGAAGGCAGCAATCGTCCGAACAATCTTGGACTCTGGGCATTGGCCATCCGACCACAGAACCTCATCGAAGCCTGCACGCAGCAACTGACGCTCCCAGTCCTTCTCATTGACGAGAACGTGCTCGCGACCGTCGTTGAAGAGCCACCAGCCGTCCAGTGGTCCGAAGATCAAATCAAACATTGGCAGAGGCTGAGTAATCTCGACCAGCGTGAGCACGCCATCTTTTCGCAGCATGCGCCGTAGATTGATGAGAGATCGATTGAGGTTCCGTGTAGCGTGGACGCAATTAGCCGCTACGATAACGTGGAATGCGCATTCAAATTCGCTGGGAGGTTCCTGTTCGATGTCGAGAACCGCGCATGATATATCATCGCTGCAATTGGATGAGGTTTTGGCGGCATGTACTAGCGAAGGTGAGACGTCGGTGAAGCAGTAAGAAAACTGTGCATTGCTTGCTCTGAGAGTGGCCAGGACGGCACCAGTGGCTCCACCAGTTCCCGCGCCGACTTCCAGTACTCTGATCTTGTCAGTCCCACTGTATGACGCTATAGCACGATCCAAGGAGGCCGTGAGAATGCGGATGGGTGTCTGGAAAAGCGGCCAAAATTCGTAAAAGTTCTCCAGGGTCTTCTTCGTAACCGGGTCACCGAACAAAACTTCAAGACCACTCTCTCGGCCCGTGAGGCATTCGGCAAGTCGCGACCCTACCGCGTGTATCAACTTATGCGTACCTCTATGCTCCGGCCACGCTTCGTCAGCTAAGTTGAGGAGGTCTTGAGCTCGAACATCCTCGACGGACCGATCGGCGGACTCATTGCGCTCCAGAGATCTCCCTCCACCCAGGACTTTGCTTGCCAAGTACTGCACCAGCTTATGGTGACAGGGGAGAACATCTTCCATATGGCTCACGACACCTTCGGGACTGATCTTGACGCCGAGCATTTCAAAAGCCTTGGTCGTGTAAGCCTGGACTAAACGGTTGTGGGCCGGAAGCACCTCTTCCCAGTAACCCTGGGTGTCGGTCGTGATCGAGTCGTAATCTGATCTGACACCCATGAACGCGTTGTATGCAACTTCTGCGAATGAACCCTTTGTACGTGTACCGACCCTCGCTCCGTCATCAACATGTCCTCCCGTGTCTGATGGAATGTCATGCGTACAATCTCTTGGCTCTTCTGTCTCGGCTGGAGAGCCCAGGGAACCGTTACGTGGGCAGTGGTCGCCCGTTTCTGTCAGCGGAGCGTCACTGTTTTGTTGGCGGGAGCAAGCTTCGACGTATTCTATGAGCGATCCCACGCTCTCCAGAGCGACAAGGATAGATAGCGGCACTGTGACGGATGTGGAAGCTTTAACGTCTTTGATAACCTCCAGCACCGCCAGAGAGTCGCAGCCAATATCTTCCAGACTTGCGTCCCAAGATATTTTGCCTTGGGGAACACCAGTGACGCTCGAGAGTGACTCGAGGACGATACTACTGATGGTAGTTCTCCCACAAGTGCTATGCTTTTGCTGAGGTCCGTCCCGCTCTTCATCTGGCATGCAGGGGACCCTGACAACGGGTCCGGAAGACAATTTTCCCACAGCACGAAGAGAGCTATTGACCGAAGCCAGTGTCCGCGCGAGCGAGGCCCTTCGCACGCGAGCGAACCCTATTCCAGAAACCACGCAGAACACCTTATTTTGATTGTCGAAGACATATACGTTCGCTGACACCTGACCTTCTTCTTCGCTTTGCATCGTAGCGTAGAAATAGTATTTGCGGTCTGGTACGACGCGGCCGTAGACATCGATACAGCCGACGGACTCACAGATGTACAGCCACTCTTCCGACTCGTCGGTTGTGAAGTAGTTCGCAAGAAAACCAGCGGGCTGCATAAGACCGTCAATGGCTATTGTGTCTGCAACGAAGCTGATTGTAGAATCTGCGGGCATGCTGGCAATCTGCACCATTCCAGCTGCTTCTGTTCCTACAGCTGCGATGCTCTTAACGCTGTGGAAGTCGACACTGTAGTCAACGACTGACTTGAAGGCTCGATAGACATGTTTGCCCTGCATCGTTTCAGCCGCGGGATCGTTGACGATCTGCTCATATCGGTGGATTGCATCCACCTTTACCCAGCGTTCAATGTCAAGAAGCGCCAGCTTCTTTCCGCTACGCTGCAGGCTGAGGGACCCGGAAGCGCATGTCTGAACAACGCTCCTTGAATGTTCAACGTTCGAGGGTTTGCGCGATGTGACGCAGAATGTCCATGTGTTTTCCCTGCCTGTTATCTGCTCCAGGCTGATGCCAATGGACGCATCCACGTCCAGACCAAGAGCAGCTTGCATAACCACTTTTTCTGCACAAAAAGCCCACTCGTCTGGTGCTACGTCTCCCAAGAGAGTTGTTGCTGCACGAAAAGCAAGTTCGACATATAGTGATGCAGGGGCCAGTGTATTGCCTGACATCACGTGGCCCTTGCATAACTTGCGAAAACGCTCGCTTGAAGGAGACACGGCAAATCTTAGGCCTTCACGTCCAGCGTCGTCAACTGGATACAAGAATCTGCTCTCTTGCAAATATTCTCGAGCATGACTCGTGGTCGTCTTCTCCAAGGCATTGGTATGTGTGAAAGGTAACCAATGATAATGACGATCGAATGAGTATGAGGGTGTGGCCATATGGCGGTATTGTGATCGTTGACAACGATGAAACGGCCAGTACTGTACACCTTGGCCTTGTTTCCAGAGCTCGAGAGTCACTTTAGCCAAGTCATCAAGGGCTTTGGCTTTCGTCAGCTCGGCATAATGGAAAGAATGGACTCCCGCTCGGCCCAGCAATCTCTGCGCAAGGCGTATAGCCCCGATGTCTTCCCCTGCCGATAGCCAGCAACTGCCTGAGTATTTCTTCGCGAGTCGCTCAATTGCTTGCCAGAAGTAGACCGGGCGTCTCGCGTGGGATGCTACGAAGTGATGATCAATACTAGTCAAAGATGATACTTCGCCACAAGTCTCAAGATGGATCGTAGGGCTTTTCCAATGCAGCTCCCGAGCAAGCTCCGTAAGCTGAGGCAGGATTCCTTCGATGTACATCGAATGAAAGCCATAGTTGACGGCCAATCTCTGTTTGCTAACCTGCTGATGCGGCCTGGAAGCGCAGTCGATGTACTCTTCGATCACCTCGATCGCTCGTGTTGAGCCAACTATCACGTGGCTGTCGGGTGAGTTGTGACATGCTATCTCAGCGTAGTCATACTGATGTCTTAGGGCGCTCAGCATCCAAGATACCTGCTCATGAGAAGCACGCACAGACAGCATACAACCACGTTCTGGACCCCAATGCTTCTGCATCAACGATGCCCTGCCGATCACCAGCTTCAGTGCATCTGCAAGCGACAGTACGCCGGAGATGCAAAGTGCTGCAAGTTGACCGAAGCTGTGGCCGACAATCGCATCAACTTTGAGACCAGAATCTATCCATGCCTTCGCACATGAGTACTGCGCAGCGAACAAAGCGGCATGCAGATCAACCAAGTCTGTCACGGGGTTGAGTTGGAATATAGCCGGGTATATACCCCTATGACCCAAGACGATGAGTGTCTTTTGACACACGTCAAGGTTGCGGTCAAAAATGGTCGCGGACCGCGGTACTCTTGGTAGCAGCCCCACGAAGTTTCGGGTTTGACCTCCGAAAACGAGTATGACTGGCTTGCGCTGCGAAACGGTAAAACGTTCCACAAAAGGCGAGGCAAGACTCCTCTCTAGACCGTCCAAGTTACAGACCGCCGCGGTCATCGTGTACGGCAATTTGTGGTTGGTCCTGTCGGCAATGTTGAATAGAACGTCAGGTGTCCTCGGCGGTTGAGCCCGCTCCGATCTCAAGCGCCGCACCCATTTCAGCAATTTACTGCAATATGAGATAAGACTGCTTTCGCTTCCAGCAGCGATACAAAAGGGAAACACCCTGGCAGATTCATCTTTCTGCAAACCATTGCCTCTCTTTTCAACTTTGCACCGTTGTACAGCTCGGACCAGTAATGTAGCGTTGCTTCCGGTGGCACCGTAGCTTGTCACGCACGCGACGCGATTCGCTCTAGACCAAGGAACGAGTCGACGGGGAATAGCTATCATATCGGGCTCCAGGGCTGGTATCCTGGGGTTCAGTGAGCTATGGCTAGCCTGCTCGGGGATGCTGTTGTGACTCATCATGAGGAGAACCTTGATCAGCCCTGCCACTCCCGCACTGGCTTCAGTATGGCCGATGTTGCCTTTTATCGATGCAACATATAGAGTGGAACTGCGTAGGCTCTCGCAGAAAGCTTCACGTATACTGCTCATCTCGATGGGGTCCCCTACGCTAGTACCTGTGCCGTGAGCTTCGACGTACGAAATGTCGTTGGGGCAGAGTCCAGCGATGTGCATCGCTCTTCTGTGGAGGGCGACCTGGGATTCACCGTTGGGTACTGTTATCTGGCTTCGGTTCAAGCTTTGGCTGACGGCAGAACTGGCGATCGTTCCAAGAATGTGGTCGTTCTCCTCGACAGCTGTCGCAAGAGACTTGAGCACAATCAACCCGACTCCTTCTGCACGGCAATATCCGTCACCGTCAGCGTCAAACGGCTTGCACTGGCCGGTTGGGCTCAGAAAGCCTGCGGCAGCAAGATTTCGATAGTCGTATGGGCTGGTGATCACATTCGTACCCCCTGCAATCGCTCTGCTGCACTCTCCTGCCATGATAGCTTTACAGGCGGCGTTGATCGCGACAAGAGAAGACGAACACGCAGTGTCCATGGTGATGGCCGGACCAGTCCATCCGAAGAAGTGGCTCAAAGTACCACTAGTAAAACTCCTTGAAGTTCCCACGGTAGCATAAGCTGTTGGCTCGTGGCAAGCCAAGTTGTCGTAGTAGTTGTTCATGGCAGCACCGATATAGCAACCATAGTCATCCGATTGTGTCTTGACGGCGGCCCCGAAGTACCCTGAGGACTCGAGAGCTTCGTACGCAACCTCAAGCAGAATGCGTTGCTGCGGATCCCACGCTTTCGCTTCACGTGGAGATATTCGGAAGAATTCATGATCGAAAACCTCTGGGTGCTGCAAGAAGTTTCCCCACTGCCTCGTTCGACCCTGCGATCGGTCTGTTCCGAGCCCACGCAGACCATGCTTTTCTTCGGAGATGATTTCCACCGTGCTCCTTCCTTCCGCCATCAATTCCCAGAGCTCGTCGAGGGTATCAGCTCCAGGAAACCTCCCAGCCATACCCACGATAGCGATGTCGTGGGCGAGGAGCGTCGTTGGTGTGTCGACCGCCATGGTGTATAGAATTATGTGCAGGCCGAAGAGATACGTCCGTCTCGGGTGAGTGCTGACAGAGGCCGTGTGGAAGGAGGAGATGGGGATGAAGTGTCAGTTGAACTTGAAGCAACAACCTCGCTTTTGTAGTCTCGAAGAGCCGCAGAGAGAACCTGCGCACACGGAGTGAGAACCTTACGATTTCTTCAACCGATCCAGTGCACGACCAGATCCGCCATGAAACCTATCGACCGGCCGAATGAGCCGGACACTGGCTTGAGAACAATGTCACCACTATCGAACCCTACACAGACGCCGATCGGCTGCAAGAAGTGCAGGCCGAGCGCATCTCACTCCGAGAGAAGGTGATTCCAGCTGAAGGGCAACGTAGGGTGAATCCGTGAACCTTTTCCCGTACGAGGTGTTTCACCTCGACGTATAAATATATCAGCATACCGTTATCTAGGAAATCGAGACGCAACTCTCCACTACCTGTGTCTACGTTTCCTAGAACGTCTACCGGATATTTGCGTTGAGCTCTCTATTGAGTTTTTGACATTCGACACATACAGTACAAGCCCGACGGGTTGATGCCTCTTGAGCAGCGGTAAACTGCCCTGCACCACTGTGTTCGCTGTTTAAACATACATACAACGCGAGGCTGGGTGGATGGATAGCGTTGACGAGTCAGAGCTCGCTGTCCGCCTTTGCTACATTGGCGGCCGACAAGATTCTGGCCATGCAGCATGGATTCGTTTGGTGACGCCTCAAACCGTGCGCGCCGAACCCCCGCAGGGTTCAAAGATCTCGACCAAGGCCTACGCTGTTTGAGCACATCAAATACATGGTACAGACAAACGCAATGGAGGACTCGTAGACCGTGCGTACGCAGCTTTGCGCTACGAATTGCAGGCGCACTCACGCTTGATGGGTTGCATCACATGCCCAACGTTACAAGTGTGCATGCACGGCACGAGCAGTCATGGCGCAAGGGTATGGACGAAGGTATATAGATCGCAGGGACGATGCTCGGCGATATTCCCCTAGCAGAGACAGATAGAGCAGCATCAACTTACCGACTGTATCTATTATGGTTCTGGGATGTCCTGTCGTAGGTGTCGCTTGATACCCCTGCAAGATCCGTCACCCTTACATGTCATCAACAAACAAGAGGGTCCGGACTCACTGCATGCATGACATGCACATGAAGGAGGGGTCGGTATGCGGGTTCCTATCGCCACGTGTTCCATGAATCATGACGTGCAGCCGACAAATGTGAGCCGCGTCGGTCGGCACGATTTTCTAACTAGTACAGTAGTCGTGCAGCCGGAAAGCTGCAACTGCCAGAAAGATCGGCAGTACTGTATCGCCTCGAGTGGTATGGTGGAATACATCTCATTCGTGTTGAATTCACTTCGCTGTTTGGTAATTACCTCGAATCTAGGTGAGCATGACAACCCACCTGCTACTGTAACATAGCGAAGACTTGCAGCAGACTTCTGCCACCTAAGATCTTACTACAATGGTCAGATCGCCCTTTGTGCTACTATGTACAGTTGCTCTTCAGCTATAACGATGTATTCTGGGTCTCATCGTCACAGAATTGTGTCTATCGACGACTCAAGTGACAAGCTCAAAGACGCCCAGATCACCGCATTGGTCATCCCCCCTTCGCCGTTGCCTTCGCCAATATTCATTTCTAAGAGACTGGTCTGATGCAAATCTTAGGCGCGCCATTGTAGTGCATCACATAGATTTGAGTGGAATGTCAAACCAATCGAACCCCCATGTGCGGAGCAGCGATCAACAACGGATAGGGGTCGGTGGCGCCGGGGCAGAGTGAGATGATGAACACCGGCTGCGAAGTGGACGCCCAACGCTGATAAGAAGGGGGGCTCCGGAAGTAACTCATTGGACGACTATTGATCACATAGCAGCGCTTGGTCAGTGCTTGTGTAGTCTCAAGAGCTTTACCCTATGAGTGGTACATTGAAGGCCGGCTAATCCAGTGATGTCTAGTAAGGTTGCTGGGCTATGATCAGTCTGCTGCCAGGCCATCACCACGATGGGGCGCAGCACAACGTTCGTTCGTGTGCCTCCAAATTTTCGCATAAGACCCCACTCGCGCCCCTCCCCCAGCGCCGACTGTTCATCTTTTATAAGGTCACCCTCTTGATCGGACAATTCCGTAACCATGATGTATGGCACAGATGGCCTCGGGGAGAAATGCCAGACAAAAGGTCAAGGCAATCCGAGAGCGGAGTGCGGAGGCCAATGCACCTGCTTCGAGCACACTGCGCATTGGAGATAGACAAATGAAAGCTGAGAGGCTGATGAAACTGGAGGTCCTATTGTCATCGAGTCAGCAGAGTAAGGTGCACTATCTAAAATAAGCTACTTACCACCTGACAATGAGTATATCTTCATCCCCGTTGCCACGTCGCCAAAGCAGAGCGAGCGTGTAGCACCCGGCTATCGGTTGCATAAGCATCCATACTGTGTGCGCAGAAGCCTTCGGCGTCTCTTCCCAGGCACACAGAGATAGCAGGGGGAGACCATTCGAGATAATGAACGTCAAGTATGCGGTTCGTGCCCTGCGAGTATACTGTCAGCTCTTAGGATAAACGAAAACTGCACAGTTGTACGTTCACTTGGCAAAGAGAGCTTACAATCTGTCTTCCGCCAGACCTCGAAACTTCAATGAGAAGTGCGCAACTAAAGAGTAGCAAAGATAGAGCAAGATCGCAGCGCCGTGTAGGAATAAGAAAATGCTTTTGGCTATCATGTGCAGTGTCGAAGGGTGAAGAAACGTCAACGTCTCCTTCTCACTGACTCCAGTCAATTTAGTGCTCTGGTAGGTGATTGGGGCCATTCTCGCGAGGGATCTCCAGGTCGTTGGCACTACTCCGCATCGTTCTGTAGAAAGATCGGGTGACTGCTACTAGCGGAGACGCGAGGGACAGTGCGTTGTAAGAGGTCTCATGTATCTATGTATCCGGAGTGTCATTATCGTTGGGGGCTTTGCACTGATATTCTTCTATAGTGCCCCTGCATGCCTCGAACTATATAAGCTCGCATGGCCGCCGTCGGATCCGATATCGTATCTCCGGAGGCATGATCGATCGCGATTAATCCTGACACGGTCGTCGGAAGCGAGCCGACTTTAGCGTTTCCTGCCAAGAAAGGGGTGTGGGGGTCGACTCGCCGAGACCAGGATTAGATGTTGGCGAGGAAGGATCAGTCCGGCAGACTCTGTAATACTGTACAGTACAGTAGCACAATCCTGCAATCAATATCCCAAAAAGTGGTTCGTTCCATCCTTCTTATCTCGGTTCGCTGTCCGTCCTCTTGGTCGGGATAGACTCGAAAATATGTCCGAGGACCCACTGAAGAACCGTACGCCCTAGAGACAGACATTACACCCGCGCCCCGCAACAGTTCGTCCGAATCTTAGAGATCTGACTAATGAACCGATCAAAATCCTCCTGAGTCAAATATTCGATGCCCTTGATCCTCATCGGTCAGATCGTCAGATATGTGGTTAGTCTGATCAACCCCGTTTTTCTTCAAGGGAATACTCGGAATTTAGTGCGGTTTGGGTTGATATTGGGGAAGAAAGACAGCCCCAACCCTAACCCTAGTGGGCTTGACTAATGTGAGCAATGGACTTATTGCACCAAGCCTTCCATCAGATCATCAGTCAGATCGCTATATTCAGTGGAGATTAGGTCATCAATCATATGATCTGATCGGTGAGGATAATCCTTATCAGATCAGACCACAATTTCCCTCATCAGTCAGATTATCAGACTGTTGTGGAGCCGGGTTGCACTACGCATTCCAATATTTGAACATGGGACGGAAAGAACCGGGCTTATGGGACACCAAAAATGCTCGGCATCGCAGAACTAGAGGTAAACAACTTACACCAATCGCGAAGCCGTACTGTAGTACCACATGATTTAAGACACCTTGGCCATGTGAGACTCGAAGTAAAGCAAAGCGTGACTAAAGTAATCTGCACCCAGGCGTCGCGGAAAAAATTCGCGTGAGATTACAGTAGCGGTAACTTCCCACACCTCGCTCTACACTACACATGCCTCTCCCAACACCTTTTCTAGCGCTACACGTTTACCACGTATGTTTTACAGCCCCATTGCTTGCGGTGAAGAGAAATTTTGGCGGTCCGAGAAGGTCCTGCCGCCACGACGATTTCTCTGCGCTCTTTCGCCAAAGTAGACATAACATGTCACGAGTACAGTAATCGATATAGGGCTTTTTGGAATGACAAACAATATTACGGGAAGGGACTACAAGCGTCGCTAACTATACCCTGCTTGCGAACCAGCCATCTCGACAAGTCGTCTCTCTTTACTAGCTACGAGCGAGGGACCGTAGTCTCGACAAGAGATTGTACATCCCAGTCCAGACATTTCCCTTACTACACTCAATCCCTACCTGAAGGTGCTCCCTGTCCAGATTATGCGCTAGGAGGTACTTCGTCTTTCGCCGTGCACAACTCTACAGCCACGCATTCTCTTTATCCGCGACCCATCACATCATCTTCTC
>Ga0265780_10001387_pt1 | contig 34144 bp, 17 predicted proteins | sample P1T30metagenome_FD_192432 | JGI IMG/M metagenome (GOLD analysis project Ga0265780, IMG submission 192432) | Plant litter microbial communities from East Loma Ridge, Irvine, California - P1 T30 | ecosystem: Environmental > Terrestrial > Plant litter > Unclassified | place: USA: California...
TCCATTACATTGTCCCATACGAGCGGAGCTTCAGCCACCCAGACCTTCCCTTTAGCTTTTGCAGGGAGGCCTGCAATATTTCCAGCCTTTTTCCAGCCTCCAATGCGTCTTCCGCCGCTTATTACCGGAAATTCGCCTTCAGCTGCTTTAAAAACTGTCGGACTTGCAGCCGTACCCGAATCTTCAGGGCGGATAAACAATGATTCTACAAGAGTGTAAACCCCGCCGCGAAGTATAATAAATATACCGTTCTGTATAGAGGGATCAGCCAGTCTTCTTAATTCACGAGCCTTGCGTAAGGCCACATCAATTCCCTGCACCGGCTTTTCCCGTGTACCAGGATTATTATCCGATCCGGTTGGAGATACCCATATCTCTGCCGCATTCAATCTGCCGGAGCTTAACACCGCCATGAAAAAGAAACAGGCAAAAAGGAGTTTACTGATATGTGTCATTAATAAAGCTTTTTTAATCGGCCCCGCCCTGCATTATATCCCCCGCACTCCGGTTCTATGTATAGTAATTTAGATTATTTTTTTGTTCTGATAACTATTTTTGACGACTTCAGTCCTTCAGAACTGGCCTCTAAAGAGATCTTTCCGGCCTTCTCCTCTGATTGTATAATGGCCAGGGCCATCCCTTTGAAAGCTTTTCTCTGAGGAGCTTTGAAAGATTCCATACTTGCCTGGTATCCATTGTCTGTACCGGCAAGAAAACCCTTACCATTTACGGTAAATTTCACCAGGTTATCAGCATCGGGCACAAGGTTTCCATCCTTGTCGAGGATCCTGACTGTAATGAATGAAAGATCTTTCGCATCTGCACTGATCTTCTTACGATCGGCGGTAAGCTCGATCTTTGCCGGTTTGCCGGCCGTACTGATCTCCCTCGTTAATATTGTTTTACCATCTTTCCGCGATACTGCTTTAAGCACACCAGGTGCATACTTTACCTTCCATTCCACATGGAGATCTTCGCCGGTTTTTCTCTTTATGCCCTGCGACTTACCGTTAAGAAAGAGTTCAACCTCATCCGCATTATTATAATAAGCCCATACATCAACAGACTTTTCGGCTTCCCAGTTCCAGTGCGGAAAAATATGCAGAACCGGTGTATTTGTCCACTCGCTCTGATACATATAGTACGCATTTTTGGGAAATCCTGCCAGGTCAACGATCCCGAAGTAAGAGCTCCTGGCCGGCCATGGATAAGGAAGCGGCTCACCGAGATAATCAAATCCGGTCCATACGAATAATCCCGATACATGAGGATATTTCTTAACCTCTTTCCAGGTTTCCTCATGTGTGGAGCCCCAATAGGCCGAAACATTATCGTATGATGAAACTGCAATTTCAGCGTTGCCCTCTGTAAGTTTGGTCTTTCCGTCTCTTGGCCAGCGGCGTATAGTATCCGGAGGAGTATCGTAGAAACCTCTGGTCTGAAGGGCAGAAGTAGTCTCAGTGGCCAGAAATTTCTGCCCCGGATAATTCTTAGGGAAGTCTTTAAACAATTTATGATTATAGTTCAATCCGTAAATATCGAGGGCACCTGCCTGGTATATAAAGTTTTTCTCTGCAACAGTTTCCGTAAGTGCAGAAATAACAGGGCGTGTGGTGTCCAGATCTTTGACGATCTTAACCAGCTCTTTCGTTATTGCGATACCGGTGCTGTCAAACTGCTCCCTGATCTCATTTCCAATGCTCCATAATATCACGGAAGGATGATTCCTGTCGCGTTTGATCATATCTTCCAGGTCGGTTTTGTGCCACTTCTCAAAGTCCTTATGATAGTCCTGCGCAGTTTTCTTCTTTTTCCACATATCAAAAGACTCATCCATCACCAGGAAGCCCATTTTGTCGCAAAGGTCGAGCAGCTCGGGGGCTGGCGGATTATGAGCAGTACGAATGGCATTACATCCCATCGCCTTCAGAATGTCCAGCTGCCGCTCCATGGCCCTGACATTTACAGCGGCACCAAGCGCTCCAAGGTCGTGATGATTACACACTCCCAGGATCTTTAATGGTTTACCGTTCAGGGAGAAGCCGTTTGCCACATCGAAATTGAAATAACGAAAGCCCAGTGGTGTTTCGTAAGTGTCGGCCACTGCATTATTACTTATAACGGTTGTGAGTACTTTGTAAAGTTTAGGGTTCTCAATAGACCAAAGTTCAGGCTGTATCACAGAAATCTGCTGAACTACCTCTGTAGAACCGTCTTTTAAGGTGATATCCGAAGTCTTTACAGAACCTACGGATTTGCCTTTTGAATCATAGATCACAGACTGCAGTTCTGCCTTTTCGCCCTGGCTGCCACTTATAATAGTTGTTTTTATGCTTACAGTAGCCGATTCACTGTTCACTGAGGGGGTACTCACAAATGTGCCCCAATGTGCTACGGCTGTTTTACCGGTAGTTTCCAGCCATACATTCCGGTAGATACCGGAGCCGGAGTACCACCTGGAATTAGGCTGCAGTGAATTGTCAACCCTTACAGCAATACTGTTCTGTGCACCGAAATTAAGATAAGGGCTCAGATCATAACGAAAAGACATATAACCATTCGGCCGCTTTCCGAGAGACCTGCCATTAATCCAGACCTCGCTGTCCCTGTAAATACCATCAAATTCGATGAAGATGTTTTTGCCTGCCGATTCTGCCGGAACCGTAAACGTTTTCCTGTACCAGCCGATACCGGTTGGCAAACCTCCTCCTTCAGGTTTTGCCGGATTCTTTTCGTCAAATGCACCTTCAATGCTCCAGTCGTGAGGAAGTACGAGCGACCGCCACTTTGAATCGTCAAAACTTTGATCTTTAGCTTTTTCAAGATCTCCTAAAAAGAATTTCCATCCTTTATTAAAACTTTCCTTCGTACGGGCATTACCCTGCCCCTGGCTTAAGTTCAACTGAAATACCAGTAGTGTTAGAAATATATATTTTAGTTTCTGCATGTTTTTTTATTTAGCAAACTTCTTTATATGTTAAATCCTTAATTGCCGGATTATTTCCCTGTAACGAAGTTAATTTTACTCTTACCCAGATCTTTAGAAACCGCCACCGCTATACCCCGCTGATCTTTCTTATTTACAGCACAATAATAGTGGTAAACTACTCCCTTGTGTTTTACAACAAAAGATTTATGGGCGTACAGCTCGTCAAAAGGTTCTGTTGAACTAACCAGGTTTTCCCCGGTCCAGTCTGTCCAGTTTACCAGGTCGTAAGAAGCACCGAAACGGTTAAAGGCACCTTTGCGGTCCTGCCAGAAAGCACCGAAGTAGAACATTACCCATACATCGCCGATCTTCTGAATTACGGCATCGCCGGTGATCCCTACGGGATGATGCATTACCGGCTCTGCATTAAACCGCTGCCAGTTTACCATATCGTCTGATACCGCCATTCCGATGCGTTCAAACCAGCGTGTTTTAATGTTATTTTTAGCAGAGTCGCCATTTGCATTGTAATACATTACGAAGGGATGCCCTGTAGTTTTTTCCTTATCCCATATCACAGAGCTTTTAAATAACTTACGGTTTTCCCACCATCTTACATCTGCATCTTTTGATGTAAAGAGAGGTTTTTCAAAACGCTCCCACTCATGTGGTTTTGCCGGATCGCCCTTGGTAGACGCCATACTGATACTCAGATCGCCGGCCTCGTACCCTTTAGCCTGGCCTCCGAAATAAGACATCCAGTATTTTCCCTTATACTTTTTCAGTTTGTAACTGCCGCCCCATTTCGTATCCTGTAATCCCGGGTAACCGGCACGCTGACTGCCATCCCAGACAGTAGTATCGCCAAAAGACATGATACGGCCCAAACTTTCCCAGTGAAGGAGGTCTTTACTTCTTGACAACCAGGTCTCGTAACCCCGGCCGTCAAATATCACATAAGTCATATACCACTTACTGCCTTTACGGAATACTGTCGGGCAATCCATCTTCTTGGAATCGTCTGACGGCACTGCTACCAAACCATATTTATAAGGAGTTTTAACTTCATTATAGATCTCCTGCATTTTTGCTTCAGGAACCGGTTTGATCGCAGTCTGCGAAAACGCTGCGCTTGTAACCGTTAGTAGAAATGTCAGTAAGGGTGTTTTAATTATCATGTGAGTGTGTATGTGTACTTCGTGTTGTCCACAGGAGACTAAGCGCTTAATCCCGCGTTGTCCCGTTCTGTTTTTAATTTACGATAAATGTATATTTTCCTGAGCCGGCTTCGATTATAGTCCTGCCCTCTTTATAACCCAGCACTTTATAATCTGTGCCTGAAGAAATGGGCCTTGACCCCTCTGTGATCCTGCCCGATTGTTTCCCAGGAAGATATATTGTGGCTTTTGTATTTGCAGGAATTTTTACGAATAGTTCAAAACTGCTGCCCGCCTTTTTCCATTCGGAGGCAATCACACCGTAAGGCGAGTTATGTACCGCCTTTGCGTGTGTAATATCCCCTACAGGCTCCGGTTTAATAAGAATATTGCTGAAAGCGACGGCTCCCGGGGCAAGCCTTATTCCGGCAAGGCCGCTGTAGAACCATTCCATAAGGTGACCTAACATAAAGTGGTTGTTCGATACCGTAGGCAAAGCTGCCCATGACTCGGTAAGCGCTGTAGCCCCTTTGGCCAGCTGATAGCCATATCCCGGAACGTCGGTACGGCTGTTCATATCAAAGATAACATCAGAGCGGCCGGCCTCTTCCAGCACCCGCAGAACATAACGGTATCCTATGTCTCCGGCTGTGAGGCTATTCCCCCTGTCGCGGATATCTTTAACGAGATTCGCCAATACTGCGTCTTTATGCTCCGGCTCTACAAGTTTCATGAAAATTGCCATCGCATTAGCCGCCTGGCTGCCTGTTGCATACTGATGAGTGTCTTTATTGAAAAACGTATTGTTAAACGAAGTTTTCACGTCGGCAGCCAGTTTACGATACTTCAGGGCATCTTCAGTTTTACCCATAAGCTGCGCGATACTGTCCATGATAGTCAGGTCGTAATAATACATCGCCGTTCCGGTAACTCCCATCGGGGTAAGCTGCGACACACCCGGAGGGTTAGGACCAAGGTCATACCAATCGCCCAGCCCCTGTGAAAGGATATTATTTTTAGCCTGCGTCTGCAGGTAAGCGATATATTTCTGCATCATAGGGTAACAGGAAAGCAATACCTCCCTATCTCCGTACCACTGATACATGTACCAGGGCATTATAATACTGTTACTGCCCCATTCAGGCGAATCACGGAACATCGTACCTCCCCATTCGAACTTTACGAACTCAGGCGCGATCTCAGGAATAAGGCCGTCTTCTAACTGTGAGCTTTTCATATCCTGAATCACTTTTCTTCCCAGGTTCACTATATCGTAATTGTATCTCACCGATGGCCCCATAAGATGGGACTCTTCCAGCCAGCCGAGTTTTTCGCGATGCGGGCAGTCTGTAAATACACTCACCATATTACTTTTGATCGCCCAGTCTATCAATTTATCGGTTTTGTTGAACAGGTCGCTGGAAGAACTGAACTCTCCTGCACGGGGAGCGGCATTACGGGCATGCAAACCTTTTATGCCCGCGAGCTGTGGAAGTCCGGCGGGGTTTGCCTCTCCTTCAGGCACAGCACCTTTTACCTCAAGATACCTGAATCCATAGTAAGAGAACCGGGGTATCCAGGTTTCCAGTCCTTCGCCCTTGAGTATGTATTGAAAATAATAGGGGCTGCCGCTTGCTTTTTGATTTACAGAACCGTCGGCATTCAGTAATTCTGCAGGGATTACCCTTACCGTGTCTCCCCTTTTTCCTTTCACCTTGAGTTCAATTATCCCCGATGCATTCTGACCAAGATCGTAAACACGGTTGCCACCGGGAAGAGCGGTGGTTTTTATAGGACTGAAATTTTCGAAGACCCTCAGGGGCTCTGCCATCTGAGAACTGAGCTTCGGAGGGCCGCTTACATAAATAACCTTTTTCCAGTTTTTATCATTAAAAGAAGCTGTATTCCAGCCTTTCTGTTCTATTCTCGCGTCATAATCCTCTCCACCATAGATGCTGGAAAAGACAACAGGGCTTTTACTCGTTTTCCAGCTTGCGTCGCTGATGATATTTTCCGACGTGCCGTCCTGGTATTCAATAAGCATGCGGCTGATCATCTTAGGATAGCCGAAAGCCACCTTAAGCTTCCTGAACCTGCCTTTTACCGGGGGGATATAATAAAAGCCGTTTCCGAGCATAACCCCAATGGCATTATTACCCTGTTTCAACTGGCTGGTAACATCAAAACTCACATAAAGAGCCTCTTTATCGTATTTAGTCCAGCCGGCATCAAGAAAATGATCACCTGTTTTAACACCGTTCAGGCTAAGCTCAAAATGCCCAAGTCCCGAAATAAAAATTGTAGCTTTTTTTACCTTTTTCTTTACGACGAACGTCTTCCTCAATACCGGTAATATATTGTTCTCGTTAGATTTATCCTTTTTTCCGTCTACTGGCAGAACGTTCAGCAGCGAATCGGGGATCTTATCATAGGCGATCCACTTTGCTCCCTTCCAGTCAGACGCTTCAAGCAGGCCCATCTGGAAACTGGCAGTGCTGCTCCAGTCGGAAGCCTGCCCTTTGTTATCCCATACTTTGACTTTCCAGTAATATGTGCCGGCCGGCCTGAGTGCCTTGCCTCCATAAGTTACCTGGATAGAAGCCTGTGAACTAACCTTTTCAGAATCCCAGATATTCCCTGTGTTCTTGTCGAGTAATGCAGGGTTATCTGCAACCAATACCTGATAAGCAGTTTGGTTTACATTCCTTGCATCAGAACTTATTTCCCAGCTTAAACGCGGCGAAAGGATATCCACACCCAGCGGATTTACTTTATACTCGCATCTTATATTAGAAACTCCGGGCTTTTGCGAAAAAGCCTGCAGCGAAAAAGTAAATAATACAAACAGTAGGGTAAGTTTATGCATGTTAATAGTAAATAATTTTGCCTGTCCGGAAATCCGGAAAGGTAAAAAAGTTCGAACTATAAGAATTCCAGGTATGGCTAGTCGTACAAATTTATACGCGGCAGATGCGGTTTTTTTGTATCAAGTTCTCCATATATTGTAGTATGTTAGCATTGAAAGCTAATGAAAAATCGATTTCATGAAGGATGTATTTGCAGAAAAGTTCTTTCTAACGTTGGTTGGATCAGCCTGATCGCGTGAACGTTCTATGACCAGCCAGCCTTTCCAGCCCATATCATCCAGCGTCTGTTTTACTTTTTTCATGTCAAGGCGGGTATTATTCTGGAGCCATACGCCGTCTTCATCAGTGCAGTGGATCTGGCAGATACGCTTTTTTCCAAGTATTCTCAGCTCCTCGTGCAGATCTCTCCCGCCTCTCAGCGGGTTGGCAAAGTTAAAATAGATCTGTATTGCCGGAGAGCCAATCTCCTTTAACAGCTCCACTTCGGCATTTGCATCCAGGTGCGTTTCTATACCGATCACAACACCTGCCTTTTTTGCCATGTCGCCGGCAATCCTTAAGCGTTCCACTATTGCGGGGCGCAGCTCAGGATTAGCAGCCAGGTTACCCTGAACTCCCAGCGGAAGAAAGGCAACTTTGATATTCATAGCTTTCATGGTATCGAGGCAATCGCTGATCATCTTCTGCCATGTAGGGCGCCTGGCAAACGACTGGGCATAAAAACCGGTCATCGCCAGGGAGCAGATCTCCATACCTGTTTCGCGGGATTTATCAAGAAAGGCTTTCCTGGTTTCAGGATCTGCAAGTTTATTATCGAACGTATCCCTGTTGCCCAGCCCTCCCATATCCAATTCAAGACCGTCTGCACCCAGTTCCTTAGTCAGCTCAAACGCACTCAGCTTCTGGCGCTTCAGGATCATGAGGTCGACCACCGCTATTTTATAACGTCTTTTTCTCCCTGCAAAAGCCTGAGCAACCGCACCAGGCATCAACAGCCCCCCGCTTAAAATAGCTGTATGTTTTAAAAAATCTCTTCTGTTATACATACCCGGTTTTTATTTCTGCCTGCCGGCAGCGAATACCTTCTCAAGCTGTTCAAAATTCCTTATGGCATTTGCAGGAAGTCTTTCGCCTTTTTCACCAAATACATATAAGGCGGGGAATTTTTCGATCGTTACTTTGGTCTCGTCGATCTTACCGGATTTATCCTGCACCGCCCGGATGTTCATATTGAACTGTTTTGCAAGAAAGCTGTACAGTGCAAGCCTTTTGCTGATGCCATAGTCATGCCCTTCGGCCGGCAGGTGAACATTCTCCACAAGAGCCTCTTTACCGTAAAAGCCATATATCTTTTTCACATAAGGAAATTCCACCTGCGGTACCTGCTGCGTCCAGTCCTTGCCGTCTGATATAACAAGCTGCGGTCTCGGTGCAGCCATCGACGCAATTTCAACGTTATTTGTACCGCCGCCGCAAAGATGAACGCCCATACCGCTTTCGCACGGACAGCCGCCGCTATGATAGGAAGACAGCATCACGACAGGTACGCTTAATTTTATCCTGTTATCCAGTGCCGTGATCAGCATGGTCTGACTGCCGCCTCCCGAGCCCCCGGTAATAGCAACCCGGTTGGGATCTGCATTTTTAAAAGACAGCATCCAGTCGAGGATCCTGATACTGTTCAATGCCTGGATGGTCATAGCAAGGCTGCGGCGATGGTCTTCAGATTTAAACTGCAGCAAAGATTCGCCCCAGGCGAAGAGGTCGTAACTGAATGCCATTGCTCCCATACGGGCTTCCATAGCGCAACGGTACTGCGCGTCTGCGCGGTATCTGCCGTTTCCGAAATGCCCGTCGGGATTTAAAATTACAGGTATCCTGCCTTTAGGATTTAAGGGTTTGTATAAAGATCCGCAAACATATAAACCCGGTAAAACCTCTAATGCCACGTTTTCTACGCTGTAACCATCAAACTCCCTTTTATTGCTGATAATGGGTTTGCTCTCAGGCTGAGCAGGAAGAGGGGATAACTGCAGCGCTTCCCACATACAGCTCTTCAGTTCAGCCTTCCTTTTTTCCCAGCCAGCAAGGTCATTATACAAGGTTGCAAAATAGTCTACCTGCTCCCGTCCCTCTTCAGGTGTTTTAAGATGATACTGGAAGGACTGCAATTTGTACTTGCCCTCTCCTTCTTTTGTAAAAGTTATATCCTGTGAAGAAAGTATGTTTGACAGGGTCTTTTCCAGGTCAGGGCGAAAACGCCAGCCTGCATAAGTAACCATCCTGTCTCTTACAAGATCTTCAGGGTACCTGATCTTCACCTTAAACTGTGACTCTATCTGGCTGATCACATCCTTTAAAGGTCTTTTAAAAGAATTGTCGGCAGTCTGTGCAAACATAACGGCTGGCAGAACCAGCAATAAAACGATCAATAATAACTTTCGGCTCATGTCAGTATATCAATCAGTCCTCTGTAATCTCACCGTTCTTTGGAGCGACGTAACCTTTCATCTTTGGCCATACACCCTTTTTAATCTTTTTGAGTTTAAGCTGAGCCGGATCTATAACAGCATGTTTGATATTCTCTCTTCTCCAGGTATAAACCACATGGATAAGTCCGTCGCTGGTCTGTATGATGGAAGGATAGGAATACTGGCTTATCGGTGAATCTTCCAGTATCGCAGCAGCATACCAGGTCTTCCCATCTTTTGAGATCGACAAATTAAGAGGAGTACGCGGGCCTTTCGCTTCAGTTCCCGGCGGAAGGACGTGATTATAGATCAGGGCAAACCTTCCGTCTTTCAGGGTTACGGCGTCTGTTCCCGAGTTATTGTTCGGCATGCCGGTTTTAGTGAGCGGCCACCAGGTCTCGCCATTGTCGTACGACCATGATTCGAGAATAGCCCTGTTACGGCTGCGTGCAAGGATCTGTAATTTGCCGTTGCCATGGTCAAGAACGCTGGGTTGTATGCCATTAATATCTTTAGCCGAACTTAAAGGCCCAACCTTTCTCCAGGTTTTCCCGAAATCGGGTGTTACCTCGAAATGCACCTGCCAGCTGCTTCCGGTTTTATTACCCTCTGTACTGGTAGGGCAGATCAGGTTGCCATTGCTAAGTAGTACGGGTTTGTTTTTAACCGGACCGATGAAGCCAGGAGGAAGCGACTTGGCTTCAGACCAGGTGATACCATTGTCTTTGGATGTACGGAGCCATCCCTGCCAGGTACCCGGACTGGCACCGATCTTATAAAACAACATCAGCTCGCCACCCGGTATCTGGAATAACACAGGATTCCATGTCGGATATCTCTTGTCCGGCATAATGCCGTTTGCAACATTCTGCGGTTTGGTCCATTTACCGTTTTCCATGCGGCATACATAGATACATACATCCGGGTTACGTTCCTTGGTACCACCGAAAAATGCAGTTACAATGCCTGCCGGAGTTTCCACTATGGTAGCGGAATGGCTTTGAGGAAATGGAGCGTTCTCATAGAGAAATTCGTCTACAAGAATCCCTTTTTTCCAGGGTTTGGTCTGCGCATTTACAAAAGTGGAGCCGCTAAACAGTAAAAGAGTAGCTAATAGTAGTTTTTTGTTTATATACATTTTATAACAGGTTGCCCCGTGGGGATTTTTTCAAAAAGAGTTAATAAAGCCTGGTATCCAGCCTTAGTTCTTAGATTTTGCCTTTTCTGCATCCGCAGCCTTTTTCGCTTTAGCGGCAGTTACATAATCCTTAAACAGCTGTTTCCAGCTGCGGCCATTGTTGTTAAGGTATTGCTCGCATTTCGTTTTATAGATCTCAAAAATTGCCGAGATCTGGTTCATGTTCTTAAAATCTACTGCCTGCTCCCGCGCCAGCTTAAGATTCTTTAATATCGTTGCCTCCTCTTCGGGTTTCAGGTCGGGCACAATGGCTTTATATCCCGCCATCGTAAATGCAACCTTACCTACTGTATATTTATCCAGGATAAGTTCTACCTGCTCTTCAGACAAATCTTTGCGCAAGCCATTCATGAGGCTCTCATGAACAGTGCCCGGCATTGCAGAATTTGCAATAACCTGGCGATCCAGTTCTGAAAGCTTATTACCTGTCGCCGGATTTATTCCGGCAGGAACTGTTGAAAAGGGATGATCGTTATGCCAGTCTCGAACAGTTTTCAGATGTGTGGTTATAACGTTCTTTAAACGTTCGGCTTTATCAGCGTCGTTAAGGTTGAGGCTGCCTACCCATTCGGCCGCCTTATTGTCCTGGTCGGCATCAGACTTAACCCTCGCCTGGGCAGACATCACTGTTGATTTTGTTTTCGTTTTTTTCTGACCAAAGGCAGAACCTGAGAAAAAAGCAGCCCCCAAAAGAACTGCGAATAAAATTGTTGACCTTAAGTTCATCTTGTTAATTATATCGGTTTATGTTTAATTAATTTATAACTGAAGTAAACACGTAATTGCCCGATGCCGCTTCAAAAACAGCCCGGTTACCTTCCATTTTTAAAAATTTAATTCCGTCTGCAGACGAAGCTTTCCCCTTCCCTTCTTTAACCTTCGCCGCAGCAGAAGCAGGAATATAGATCGTCGCACTTGAATTGGCAGGTATAGAAACTGCCCAGCTAAAAGTATTACCGCTCTTTTTCCAGTCGCTTTTAATTTCGCCATACATCGATCTGTAAGATGCATTTGTGTAATCGAGGCCACTGATCATTTCGGGTTTCATTATGATCTTTTTAAAGCCGGGAGCATCTTCGGCCGATTTGATACCTCCGAGGTTCTCATAGTACCAGATGATAAGATCGCCGAGTAACATTACATGATTGGCAGAATTCATTGCCGGATCTGCCGTATTTCCATTCCAAAGCTCCCAGATGGTGGTTGCACCATTCGCAGCCATGTATCCCCAGCTCGGATAATCGGTGTTTGTTGCAATTTTCCATGCAATATCCGACCGTCCGCTGGAGCTAAGCCCACGCATGAGCCACTGCGTTCCGATTACGCCGGTGCTTATATGTCCTTTATTTTCTACCAGTATCTTCTCGCTTATGTTTTTTACAACTTTATCCTTTTCTCCTTCCGGCACCATATTAAACATCAGCGGCAGCAAATTCGCTGTCACTGTATTATTGCTGTACCTGCCGGCCGAAGCATCGAAAAACTTGCGGTTAAATGCATCCTTTATTGACGACGCCCTGGAAATAAAATCAGCGGCATCATCTTTTTTGCCCTGCAGTGATGCAAAATTGGCCATCACAGCACATAGTTTAACATAGGTAGCCGAAGCCAGCAGTTCGCCTGCCGTCTGGCGCGCCGGATCGCGGGAGTGGATCATCTCTTTTGATTCGGGAGGTACACACCAGTCGCCATACTTATCCTTGGTGATTATCCCATCCTCTGTGTATTTGCCGGCCATATAATCCATCCACTTTTTCATTGATCCGTAATGCGTACGGATAGATTCCAGGTCGCCGTATTGCCGGTATAACATATCTGCCACCATCATATAAGTAGCCGGCCAGGTAACATTATCGCCGTAATATCTCCAGAATGCAGGAGCCACATCAGGTATGCTGCCGTCTTCTTTCTGCGACTGGCGAATGTCGTTAAGCCATTTGGCGTACAGGCGGCCGTTGTCGAAGATAAAACTTTCACCATAGGCCCCTGTGGTGCGGTCGCCCAGCCAGGGCTGGCGCTCATTGCGCTGCGGGCAGTCGACCGGCATTCCCTTATAATTGCTCAGGATACCCCAGTAAGCATTTTTATATATCTGGTTAATGGTATTATTTGAAGTCGCAAAGCTGCCGGCAGTTTTCATATCGTCGTATACCACCCGTCCTTCAAAATTATCGACAGTTGGTGTACCCGGAAAACCGCTAACCTCCACATACCTGAAACCATGGTACACGAATGTTGGTTCCCAGCTTTCCCGGGCACCACCTTTTAGCGTATATACATCGGTTACTTTAGCATCCCTGAGGTTCTTTACAAAAAGTTCGCCGGAGCTTTGCAGTGTTTCAGAAAAACGTAAGGTAATTTTATCCCCCCTTTTTCCATTCAGATTTATCTTCAGCCAGCCGGCAAAATTCTGCCCCATATCAACAATCCATGTACCTGGTTTCAGCAGTTTAATGGAACGGGGTTTAAAAGTATTCATCACTTTCATGTTCTCGTTCATCTGCGCTTCATACATCCCTCCCGGCTCCTGAACAAGTGTTGCCTGCAGCCACTTGCTGTCGTCAAAGCCAGCTTTGTTCCAACCCGGCATTTCTTTGGTGGCGTCATACTCTTCTCCGTCATATTCGTTATTGGTGCGGATAGGGCCGTCGGCGGTAAGCTTCCAGGTAGGGTCGCTTACCACAGTTTCTTTTGAACCATCGGTATACTCAATTTCCAGATTCATCATCAGCTTCGGATAACCGAATGTTTTATGTTTGTTGGGTTTGTATGCCTGGCGCATGGTATAGAAACGACCGTTGCCGAGAATTGTACCGATGGCATTTTTCCCCTGTTTAAGGTATTTCGTCACATCGTAGGTATTGTATTTCACGCCCCGGGTGTAGTCTGTCGGACCGGGAGCAAGCACATAGTCTCCAACCTTATCACCATTGAGATAGAGTTCGTACATTCCCATCCCCATAATATAGGCAGTAGCAGTTTTTATACTTTTTTTTGCCTCAAACTCTTTACGGAGGTACCTGGCAGATAACCGGGACCACTGCGTCTCACTATCCCAGGGGAAAAGTTTATCCATACCGATCCATCTGCCCTTCCAGTCGACATAATTGATCAGGCCCATGCTCCAGCTCGCAGGGCTGCTCCAGGCAGTCTCGCCACGGCTGGTCCATGTTTTCACCTTCCAGAAAGCGCGGTTGCGGCTTTTTAAGACTGCCCCGTTATACTGAACATGAACAGAGGCGTCTGAGTTTATTTTGCCGGAATCCCAGAGGTCTGCCTGGCTGGCGGCCAGTTTTTCCGGACTTGAAGCAACCAGGATCTGGTAACCTGTCTGTATTATACCCCGCTGACTTCCGCTGAGCTCCCAGCTCAACCTTGGTTTTACAACATCTATACCTTCAGGATTCTGAAGCATTTCTGTCCTGAGGTTACCGATGGTAACCAAAGGGTCTGCTGCATAAGTGCTGAAACTGCATAACACCGTTATAAGCAGGATGACTAACAGGGTTGTTTTATGGTTATACTTCATTTTAATAGTTAATAAAAACAGCTGTGCCTGAAGCTGCTTCTGAATTCTTATTCTTTATATTCTTTGCATCGTCTGCGTTTGCATCGTCCGCGTTTGCAACTTGCATCGTCTGCGTTTGCATCGTCCGCGTTTGCAACGCGGATGTATGAGAACGGCGATTGCATCGCCATGCATTGGAAATGCATATCTCGCTTCATCCGCGTTGCAAACGCGGACGATGGATGTTGATTAGCACCTCAATGATCTCCCCAATATTACTTCCCAGAGAAATCAAAATACAGCGTCAGGTTCAATGCTCTTGCCGGTTCCTTCTCGTAATCATAAAAAACATTTTTCATCGCCATCGGACCGCTTCTGTCTGCACGCTGCGTTTTCGTACCTATGCCTGAAATTCCCTGCATAAATGAAATATCGCCTGTAGGAAAAAGAGGCTCGTAATTATGCCACTCATCCGTTTTAAACGCCGGACTGAACAGGCGAAGAAAAACATCTTCATTTTCTGTTACTACGGTGAAAGGCTGTTCGGTGGTGATGAATTTACACCAGTACATATTGGAATGATATCCCTTAAACTCAGGGTAAACCCATGCCTCTCCTGTTTCCGTATTATTATAGTCTTTCTTCCATACGCCGAACTGGTTTCCCTTGAGGCGATTTTTCCAAACCCGGTACGGTCCGTTACCCATATATTCAACGCCCTTCATTTTATTCTCAGGGAATGAAAAGTTTATGCCTATGAAATTTGTCAGGTATTCGGCAGGGAAATATTTCACGTTAAGTTTTACCCAGCCGGATGGATAGATGGTCCACTGCAGGGTATTGTATGCAGTCTTCCTGTCGAAAGACGACTCGATCACTACATTCTTTCCTTCCATCCTGTGTTTGATATTTCCGAAATTATTTGCCCCCTCCTGAATCACCGGTCCATTTTTAAACGGGATAACTCCCTGTTCATTCTGCACCTTATGTAATATTCCTGTTGCTTTACTGAAACTCAAACGTACGCCATTGGCTGCCACAGTATAAAGAGTATCACTTTCATTAAATGAAACTCCGGTGTTTCCTTCTTTCTTTACCAATAAGGAAGCCTCTTTTGCAGGCAGCGTAACCGGGAAGCTCCAGGTAAACAATTCCTTTGCTCTTGCGTCTTTAGCTGTTATATACAATACATCATAATCGCGCCAGTCTGCAGGCAGGGACACTTTTAGTTTTCCTTTCTCAAACGGCTTAACGTCCGGAGCCGCAGCAGTACCGGTCAGCTCCTTCTTAGTTTTCAGGTTAAGCAGCCTCCAGTTAAAGCCGCACTGGTTGATATTGGTAAAATAATAGCGGTTTTCGATATTAAATACACCGTCGAATCCAGGCGTCATTTCGCGGCGCTCAAAAAACACCGGGCTCCATACTTCCTTTATCGTATAAAAGCTTCCTTCTTTTTCATGATAAGGCCCAACGATACCATCTGCACCCCGGTTGCCGTCGGTGTCGATAATGTTATTCTTATCAGTACGCACTACCCCCTGATCAGCAAAGTCCCAGAGAAAGCCTCCCGCCGAAAGCGGATTAGTGAGCATGTCATTCCAGTAATCGTCAAGGCTGGCACCATGTCCGCCGTCATACATGCCATGCAGAAATTCGGTAGGCATCACAATGCTGTGCCCGTGACGGTAATTTGCTATACCGTAATTGTATTCCCTGTAATGCTGTGTGTCAAAACCGTTAAAGTCTTCCCATGGATGGATAAGCGGACGTTTCTGAATATCTTCCTGAGCAAAGATGTAATCCAGTTCCCGGTTATGTCCGCCTTCATTTCCGTTTGCCCAGAACACGATTGAAGGATGGTTCTCGTCATGGGCGATCATGGCTTTTGTTAAGCGGGTTCCGGTAGGCGTATCATAGTTTCCATGCCATCCTGCCAGCTCGTCCATTACGAACAGTCCGAGCGAATCGCATACGTCCAGAAAATGATCATCCGGCGGGTAATGCGACATACGGACAGCGTTCATGTTCATTTCTTTGATGAGATTGACGTCCTCAATACTATTCGTCTTGCTGGTTGTTCTCCCTGAAGCAGGCCTGAATGAATGCCTGTTTACTCCCTTAAATTTGATCTTAACCCCGTTTACATATACGCCGTCGCGCTGTTTTACTTCTACGGTGCGGAATCCTGTATTTTTGCTTACAGAATGCACCGCTTTTCCTTTTTCATATAAGGTAAATACAACCTTATACAAGTTAGGAAATTCCGGCGACCACAGCGCCGCTGAATTATATTTTCCAGATATCAGAACCGAAGCCGACTCTCCCTTAAGTGTCTGACTAATAACATCTCCAAACTTCTGCCCCGCTGAAGTATACAACTGTGCGCTTACTTTGTCAGCCTTCCCTGTATAGTTAATCTTTGCGGAGAAGTCGCCGTTTGCCCTGGCATCGACAGCTACCCTGTTTATATGCGTTCCCGGCAGTGACTCCAGGTAAACCGGGCGGAAAATTCCGCCGAAGATCCAGAAGTCAGCCTTACGCTCTGCTTCGTTTACTGATTTGTTGGCCGAATGCTTGGATACGCTGACCTCCAGAAGATTCTTGGCATCGTATTTCAGCACCTTAGATATATCGTATCTGAAAGCATAAAAGGCGCCCTGGTGCACCGGTCCGGCCAGTTTACCATTAATTTTGACTTCTGTATCGGTCATGGAGCCTTCGAAAACTATATTTATGGTACGCCCCTTCCAGGTCTTCGGCACTATAAAGTTATATTTATAAAGACCTTTTTCTTTTCCCCTTACACTGTCTTTGGCAAAGCCATAGTCGTATTTTCCAAAGCCCTGAAGTTCCCAGTTAGAGGGAACCGGGATTGTTGACCACTTTCCTGAATTACGCCCTTCTGTACAGAAAAAATCCCATTTCACGGTATTATCGTTACCGGTACCGGAAAGATAGATTTTCTGTGTTTCCTGCGCTTTAAGGCCATTGACCATAAAAAGAAAAAACAAACAAGCGACCAGGTGTTTCATATTACTGTTCATCAATTATCAGCTCCCCGAATATTTATATGAATAATTTAAAGGATTATTGGTCCTGAACGGCTGTGCCGGCAGACCTGCGTTGTTGTAAAAATTAGGCCGGGCAGATTCGTCCCATGCGAAACGCACTGCTTCAGGACTGTTCACTTCAGCGGAAGAGACGATTACCTTCCCGTTCTTAATAACAGCGGTGGCATTAACAAACCGACCGTCTTTTCCGGCGATCTCAAACCCGCTCAGCGCTTTTCCGTCCTTGCTTACCAGTGCAGCTTCCGAATTGAACTGAAGAATGATCCTATTTCCGCTTTTTTTCATCTTCCTGTAAACAGGACCGGTAGCAACTACATCATTACGTTTATACGATCTGTTTAAAGCCAGCAGAGCCAGACGCCTGCCGATCTCCCATTTGTAAGCAGGATGAAGGTCGCCGGGATCATCTACGAGGTCGGTGGTGACGATCATAGCGGTATTAGGGATCTTTAATGCAGCCGCCTGTGCTTCCCTGAATTCGGGCAGAGACTGCCTGTCTAGTTGCACCTTCCCTTTCGACTCCGAATATTTAAAAGGCGCGATCTGAACGTAGTAGAAAGGCAGCTTATTATCAGCCCAGGCCGAACGCCAGCTATTGATCAGTGTCTCCATTTTATAGGTGTACTGAAGCGTTTCCTTCAAAAAGCAATTTGTTTCTCCCTGGTACCATAAAAAGCCTTTTATGGCAAACGGTACAAGCGGACGTATCATAGGCTCGTAGAATTTTCCCGGATCGTTACCGACCTTTTTATTCTTAAAACGAGAAGAAGCCGCAAAAGCGGGAACGGAGATCCAGGGTTCGATCGCACTTCCTGGTACTGCCGAAGAGATCATCCCTACGGGTACTTTAAGTTTACTGCGCAGCTCCTTAGCGAAAAAGTAGCCGGGAGCAGAAAAAGAACGAAGGGCCGAATCGGCGGCAACGCTCCATCCTTTGTGTCTCGGATCCGGTTTTGCCAGTTCCTTCCTGTTCACCAGGAATATCCTGATGCCCTGATCGCTGGCACGATCGAGTTCCGTGACCGGATTGGTTCCGTTAAATTCACCCTTTGTTTTAACCTTGCTGTTCTTCCGCATGGTATATTCCATATTAGACTGGCCGGAACATATCCATACTTCACCTACAAGAATATCGCTCAATGTGATAGTATTAGACCCTGAGATAATAAGACTCGCAGGATTCTCCGAAGCCTGCAGCGGATCAAGAAATAATTTCCAGTTTCCAGATGCATCGGTTAAGGTTGTTTTCTTCTGGTCTTTAAACCTGACGGTTATCTTTTCCCCGGGCGATGCATTTCCCCATACAGGAAGCGGTTTTTGCCTCTGCAAAACCATTCCGTTTGCGAGAATGCGCGGCAATATTATTTCCCCCCGGCCTGTAAGGGCGAGGAAAACCAGGCTGAAACAAAGAGCAAATTTGTTCAACATATTAATTTCCGGATGTTTTAAATGACTTGATGTAATAAACTGCTTCCGACACCGGCGTTCCGGGATCTTTCAGATCAAAATCCTGGTCTGTCGGAGTATCGGCATCCGGAAAACGGCGAACATCACCTGTTCTGAAGGTAACTCTTTCGAATGAAGATACAGGAGCAAACATCAGCCTTGTTCCCTTGCTCTCTCCGTTTACAAAAACATCATACATCCTTTTATTCATATCAAGCTCAATACGAACAGCATACTCCTTGCCTGCCTCGTATTTCATAATACCGGAATTCCTGTATCCCACTTTCGCCTTGAATTCGCTGTCGGCATCGAACAACAACCTGGCAGCCGGAATTCCTTTTGCATCCTGGAATTCTATCTGTAGTGAACCTGTATTATTTTGTGCCGGAGAAACAGTAAACTCGACAGTAACTTTTCTTGCGGCCGGAATCACCCGTTCAGCTTTTGCATAATCATAACGGTCTTTATCCCGCAGAGTAAGGGCCTTTTTGCCGTCGGGCGTTTTTTCTATTTTAACGGAAGCCCAGAGCGGACTGAAAGTATTCCATAGTTTAAGCTCCTGGCCATCAGGCAGGTCGTTAAACACCTCGTTAGCAGGACCTGCGACTTTAGAAGTTACCGGAACGGGAACCTTAGCTACCCAGATATCTTCCTTGTTCATGCTGTAGGTAAGCCACATATTGCCATCGGGAGGGATACCATCACCTTCGCGTATGCCGCGGATATACTGGGGGCCGTATGATTTAAAGTTACCGCCGTACCGCATCTGTGATATTTCTCCGTTTACCAGCAGCAGGTCTTTATACTCGAGCCCGTCGGCGCTGGTCGATACAGCTAATGGCCAGCGAAACTCTGATGGGTTATAAACAGTGGCGAAACGGCCGTCAGAAGTTGCCTGCCCCCAGATCTTTGCATTACTGTTAACAAAACCAGGTGCACGCAATGGATTGTAGTTCCAGGTCTTACCACCATCCGCACTTACAGAAGTAAGTGCATGTTTCCATAGTCCGACAACCCTTCCATCTTTCATATGATAGTAACTGAAAGCCTTTACAGGCCTGTTCAGCGGGATCAAGGGATCATTCCTGTCTGCCTCTTCAACCATCTGCTGCATCATCAGGGGATCTGCCAGTATTTCCTTGCAGGCTTCTACCAGCCCTTTGTCCTTACTTTTGGTATAAAAAGGATAAACTGTGTGTTTCATATCCCAGCTGGAATTGGGGCGCAAAAGGTAAATAGGGCCATATGATCCATCTTTTTTTACTTCACGGATTACACGTCCGATGCCTTTACCATCATTGGGATCATCCTTGGCATCCATAGCAATTCCATAATAGGCCAAAGCAAAGAGGCGGTTCTTTCCGGAAACATAAAACCCTACACGCTGGTGCATGGTTGCATAAAGGTCCTTTGCTACGCCCGGGTAACCTTCCTTTTTCCAGCCATCAGGAATTTTGTAAGGAGGGAATATGATCTCTGGTTTCGCCCAGTTATAACCATCTTTAGACGTCTGAAGCAAGGTGCGGCTCGGAGGAATATGCTCCCCTACCGGATCACTCAGGTATTCCAGGTAAAATGTATTATTCCAGTATGCCAGCATCGGCGCATGGTTATAGGTCCAGTTCAAGCCGTCCGCCAGTTCCGGATGTTCACGATTTGCCCGGAAAACCTGGATATTATGCACACCTACCGCAGGACTCAGCTGTCCGTGATGATAATCGACGTTCGACAGGGTGGTACCTGTATACCGCACTGTATCCTGTGCCTGTGTGCCTGCGGAGATCGCCAGCGAAAATATGGCTATTATATAACGTTTCATTTTTATGCTTTTAAGGGACTACAGCCAGCGTAATGCCGTTCCGGCAGGAATGGCCGCTTACTGGTCGTTAGTCTTTATTAAATTATTTAATACCTTTTTATTCACCTTAAAGATGGTCCCATGTTTGTGCCCTTCGGGCACATTGGTTTCCTTTGAGGCATCTTCAAATGTTTTGAAATCAGTGGTCTTTACGCTGCCGTATTTTTTGTCTTTATAAGAATCGAAATAGATGAGCCAGTCTTTGCCAGCTTTGGTCACGGAAGGACCTTCCGTAAAATTATCGGTAAAAGCTTCTGAAGCCTTTCCGTAAGGACCCAGAGCTGCAGGTGCGAAAGCGACCTTTATATTGCGGTTCGGGCGGGTATTATCTTTAAGTACTAATACAAAGTCGTTGGCTTTCCTTTTAACTATTACGGCATCGATGACACTGAAACCCGGATCTATAAATAATTTCGCCGGACTGAACGTTTTAAAATCAGTGGTAGTGGTATAATACATCCTGTGATTGTTATCCTCATCCTCCTGCCCTTTCGGGAAACGATAGGGAACAGTCGACGCCCAGATAATTATGAACTGCTTATTATCTTCGTCATAGAACAACTCAGGGGCCCATACGTTCACCGTTGTCGGCTCCTGTTCCATCACATTGATAAACTGCTGTTCAGACCAGTGTATCAGGTCTTTTGAAGAAGCATAACCGAATCCCTTATCACCCTTCCAGCTGCTGGTCCATACCAGGTGAAAAGTTCCGTCTGGTCCCTTCACGATCGAAGGATCGCGCATCACTTTCTGCTGCCCGATCTGCGGCTTCAAAAAAGTGCGGTTAAGATCGGTCCATTTATAACCGTCTTTGCTGTAAAGGAAACGTAATCCCTCTGTAGCCGGCTCGTGAAAGGAGCTGAACATATAAACCTCCTTCGAGCAGGAGCTGAATATCAGGGTAGTTATCGTTAAGAAAATAAGTCTTCTCATAGCTTGAGTTTTTGTTTACTGTGCCTGTCTTTTGGTCGCAGCGTCCTGCCACTAACCAAAAAACTACGCCACATACATTTTATTATTCCCCGTCTAATATCAGCACCCAATCGTTTCCTTCTTTCTCTTCTCCCGGAGGATTAAACTCTTTCACTCCTTTATTATCAAACTCGCCGATCTCTGTGATCTTGCCGTCACGCGGATTAAACCAGGAAGCTTTCACCTTATCTCCTTTTATTTTACCCATGTTGATCTCCATGTTCCTGCCGGTATACGCGTAAACAAAAGCATAATTTTCACCTCTTGTAGCAATCAGGCGGTTATATTTTTCACCCTGTTTTCCTGCAATTAATGATTGGTCGGGAACACGTTCGAAAAACGGACGTGAAAGCATCAGCGTTTTAAGATGTACCATTTGAGAAGCGCCCGGAGTATTGATAGCAGAGCTCCATAGTTCATGTGAACCATAAGCACTTGTTTTATCAGAAGTACCATGCATCTGCATAACCGAATTCTGCCCGTAAGTATACCCGAAAGCACCTGCAAATACCGACCAGTAACCGTATCTTCTTACATCGCGGTCTGTCCACCTGATCTCTGTAGTATCATGTAATCCCTGTGGGATGCCTTCGTAAGATGGCTCGCCGTCTATCGTCGGTTTCACCGGGCTAAGTTTATAATCGTATTCCATGAACTTCCAGTTGTCTTCACCGAAATGGCGGGTTTCGTTAGCAGAAGTATCCTGGTCGTAACGGCGGTGGCCAGACTGAACCATATTAAAGTCAAGCCATTTTTCGTTATGGAACCACTCTGAAGAAGCTGTTCTTCCTCTTGGATGGAAGGTCATCAGGTGGTTGCTGTCAAGCTCATGGATGGTACTTCCAATGGTCTGCCATACGGCAAGGGAGTCGCTACCCTTTATATCTCCACCGTTAAGCCAGATAATATTTCTCCTGTTCTTATAACGATTTGCCAGGAACTCAGCATATTTTGCTGCCTGCGCGGGTGTTACCCTGCCGTCTTTAACAGGAGAACCCCATACAGGAACAAGGGCCATATAAATACCTTTTTCAGCGGCTTTGTCAACTACATAATCTACATGATCCCAGAAATCATACTGTACAGAATCTGTAACAGAATTACCTGCAGTAGTATCCGGGCGGGAAATATCTCCCGCGATCATGGCAGAGTCGCCGTAAACATTGGCAGAAGGGACCGTATGTAACACCATTACCTGTATCACATTAAAACCTTTCTTCTTCCTGTCTTCGAGGTATTGATCAGCTTCTTCGCGTTTAAGTTTGTTAAACAGCAGCCATCCTGTATCTCCAAGCCAGAAAAAAGGTTTACCGTCTTCCGTCATAAAAAAACGCCCGTTTTCCGAGACTTTCAGCAAAGGCATTTCACTGCTCTCTTTTTGGGTGTTACAAGCAAGAAAACAAACAGCAATAAATGAGATAATAATTAATGATCTTTTCATGAACGATTATAATTTGGTGATCCAGACCACGTCTGCACCGGTAGATTGATTTTTTATATTTACTAAGCCTCCCGCCTTTACAGTTTCAGCTGCCTTTTCAAGCTCTCCGGTTTTCGGGTTAATATGCTGAACTTTAAAAGAACCCTTTTCAGTGCTAAGATCAAGTTTAGCGGCATCAGAGGAAGAATTATAAATGATATAAGCTTTTCCTTTCTCAGCAAGCGCCCACTGACCGGCCGGATCGCCCTGTAACTTAAAGATGCTCATATCTGCAGCGTCTTTAAGGAACCTCGCAGGTGTTGAAGGTAATGCCGGCAATGAACCGCCGGCCATAAATACTGCCCACCCGTTCCTGTCGAAACCGTCGCCAGAATAAAGCACGGCTTTGCCGGGGTTATTAAGACGGTATTCGGATACCGCTCTGTATATCTGTTCAAATGAGCTTGCCTTTGGCTTTAGTAAACGGGCATGCTGACGCGGTGCCAGGTTTAAACCGCCTTTAGGTTCGTATGTTTTTCCGTCTGCCTGGTAGTGCCAGTATTTAATATCTATAGCATCAATTAAAGAAGCCCTGTCTTTGTCGGCAAGGATGGCATCCTGTACATCCTTCGTGGTACTTAAACCGATCATAGCTTTCTTTCCGGTCTCCTTTTCCCACTCCTTTATAGTATCCAGCCAGAACTGTACAAAGTGTAAAGGTCCTGTAAATTCTGCACCGATAAGCTGGATAACACCATTATTTGCTGCGAAGTTATCAAGGCATTTTTTGATATAAGCCTTATGCAGTTCACGGCGAACCGGGTGGTTTATATCATAGAACTGTTCTGCCATAAAAATACGCTTGTCGCCGGCATAAGGAACAGGTTCCGGAAAGCCTGTATTGTTAATATTATTAGCTGGCCTCCATGGGAAGTCAGCATAATGTGCACCTGCTTCTATAATATTATGCTGGAAATAATTCTCGTGGATAAGGACCAGGCCTTTCTGATCGGCCAGGTCGGCAAATTTCTTTAAGCGGTTCCAGTACCAGTTATTGTATTTGGTAAGATCGTATTTACTAAGTCCATCCCAGGCAGAACCTTCGCCGCTCCTCGCAAAAGGCAGCTCATAAAAAGGCGGCCATACCTCGCCGTCCATTCTGCGGATGCGTTCATGATCGTCGCGACGGCGCTCGTACCATAAGCCGTAGTTATGGTCAAGAGCAATTATATTATCTGCCTTCAGGCTGTCGGTCATTTCGGCAAGATCGTCTGTAAGACCTAAACCTGTCCGGCCCGGAACAAAACGTGTTATATGTGGTTTGGCGGAGGCCAGTCCGTTTGGACGAACACTTCCGTTCCACCAGGGCACTTCCCGGCGCATACCGGTAACAACGGCGTCGCCCCTGAGCAGCCATCCGTTCTGAAGATGAAATTCCCCTGCTTTCGCAGGCGCGGCCGGAGTCTTTACTCCAATATTGTCGATTGTTTTTATACCTGCAGAACTACTGTTCAATGGCTGACGATAAGCGGCGGAATCGATAAAATCTGTAAGGCGGGGTGCCGGGTTTACTGCCAGTTTAGTAAGCGCCATGGCTACATCTACCGGCGGACTGCTGGAAGCTTCCGTGCCTATTTTCAACAACTGAGTCCTCGCTTCTGCAGCTGCCCCCAGGCGGTCTTTCAACTGTGCATAATAAAGACTCCGTGGCTGGATCTGTTCGTTAGACATATCCCAAAAGCCGTCTCCGGCAAATTGCGCCCAGGTACCAAATGCCCAGTTCTGCGCTGTAGGCGGCTGATAGTTATCAACGCGGCCTGCAGAACACTGCCAGAAAACACTATTGGCTGCTGCCCATCCTGCTCCCTGGCCATCCTGGCCCCGGTTCATATAACTAAGAGCCTGCCCGTCGACATTCACAATATCAAATAAGATACCCGAAGCCCAGCTATCAACCGCACCGCTGAAGCTGTAAGGCAAATGTGATTCGCACTGAACAAAAGCATTTGGACCGGGAGCACAAAATCCCACCGCAAAATCATGGTAACCAGACTCTGCGTAAATCCTCTGAAATAATGTCTGCTGACCGGCAGTAAAAAATGTGTAACGACGCTGGCCGCCTATTTCCGAAACCGGATTCAGCGATTTACAATCTTCCACCGTTATCCGCCTGGAAGACTCCTGCACATATACTGCCGACCCTGCAAAGTTTTTGAATATAACCTGGCGAACCCAGGCATCTGTTATGTTCTCAAAGCTGATACCCATCCAGCGATGATCTTCATCTTTAGGATTAGCTTTGTTATACGCTGACTCTAACTGTAAATTTTCGATGCCCGAATTGGAGATTCTTCCGGGCCATGTATAAGCCGCTACAGTGCCGCCGCCGTATACAGCGTCGAGCGCCGTGGTTAGTGGCGCATCTATCGTAACAGTATTGCCATTTACGGCAACTACCTTCCGGTCCCAGAAAATATCGCGCGTGCCGGGCTTCCATCCTAGTGAGGTGATCCCCCCGCCAAAATGGTCTGTTCCGATCTTGTCGATCCATTCTTTTGTCGATGGACGGCGCACCCGTATGTTATCGCCGGCTTTTAGTTTCGCACCGGCGCTTATAGTAAATGTAAGTGAATTAACAGGCACGTATTCATCGCTGATCTTTATTTCAGCAGCCGTCTTTTTATCATTTTTACCATACACGCTGATCAGAGTTTCCCTGTCAACATCTGCGCCGAAAAGAACCGTTCCCTCATCAGACATCCCGCTGCCCCTCAGCACAACACCCGAAGCCGTTATATGCAAAGCGCCGTCAACCTGGAATCTCCCCTTTTCAAGCAGTACAGCTCCGCGAAAACCATTCTTATCTATGGGCAGGGAGGATACGTGATCTATGGCCGACTGGATACGGAACGTAGCATCACCTTTTTTAGAGGGAACAAAAACTTTAACGGGAACTTCGGGGATCGCCTGCGCACCAGCCTTATAACCGGCATAGGAAAAGTCAGGGATACGGTTGCCTCTTTCATCGGGTGTGTAACTTAACGAACCGCCTTTCTCCGCATATACGGGAGGTTTGGGTTCAGCTTTTTTACCCTGACTAAAAGAGGAAAAGCTGCTCAGGCCTGCTGCCAAGTATAAAAAAAACTTAGCCGCAGAGCTATGGTAATGGTTAATAATACGTGCCAAATCTGTGTGTGTCTAATGGTTATAATTTAAAGGTAGCTCCTGATATTGGCTAATCGGACGCCAGTGAATTGGTATTATAACGGTTTCAAATCTATATTTTAACGTTTTCATGTTCTTATATAATTTTCTCATGCTACTGTACTATATTACCAAAAACCGCCTGAGCGCCGTTAGACATCCTTAAAACGATAAAGGGGAGACCATACCAAGCCTCCCCTCAGGCATCATTATCCTGATGCAAATCTCTGATATTTAAGAATACATTTATGGGTTTACTGTTTTAATATCAACAACACTGTTCAGGTAGTTCTCAATATTTGTATATCCGCCCTTGCCGGAGTCAAGCAGTGCATCTTTCGGATCCTTCGGATTCAGGCCTTGTTTCTTTTCCCACTCGTCTGGAATGCCATCTTTATCGCTGTCCTTATATGGCGTTCCTTTGTATTCAGGATACCCTCCTACCTGGCTGATATCAGATATAATACCTTGTTTATAAGAATCCTCCGGCAGGCGGCGTTTAATAAACTCTTTTCCTACCCCGGTTTTCCCGCCTTCCTTATAAACAATTTTGCCGGTTCTAACCTCCTCAATAATGCGGTTATCTACAGCATCCCTGCGCGGCAGTGCCGCACCGGCATTAGCCAGTACATAGTTATAAGCATCAGACGCAGGAATAGTAACTACTTTTGCCATAGGAAAAGGCTTATCAGCACGGATGCTGTCGGAATACCTGCCTGCATCAGCCATATCGCCTATCTGAATACCTCCGTCCCAGTTATTTTTCGTTACACGCTCGTTCCCTTCAACGATATTACCATTTACATAAGCTCTTCCGAACAACATCTTCTTATCCGGAGAACGACCTGATTCAGGCTTCAGTATACGATGTGCAATAGGTTTGTCTAATGGAGTAATAGGCCCCGGTTTGTAATAGTTATTTATAAAATTAAACAGGGAGTTATTATCGCCACCATCAGCAGAACGGTTCCACCAGTTGAAGATGACATTATTCACAAATCCAAAATCGCCATACATGCCGATAGAAGGATTGCGGCTTATATTATTAGCCCACAGGTTCCTCATAAATGTGCTGTTCAGTCCGCCGATAGTACTTCCGAAAGAATGGTTGTAGGTATCTAATGCTTCTGAAAAGATCGAGTTCTGTATAGTGATATTAACTGTAGGAAGTTTCTGTTGTTTTTCGCCGTTACGGTCGTAAACGTGTCTGTAAAGAGACATATTTTCATCCAGGCCCCAGCTCGCAGAAACGTGATCTATAATAATATTTCCGACCGGATTTCCTCCCAGTCCATCGTCCCTGCGGGTAACGTCTGTCCCGCCCCTGCGGAAACGCATATAGCGGATAACCACATCGTGCGTGTCGATCCATACAGACTCGCCGGCAATACACACGCCGTCGCCGGGGGCGGTCTGACCGGCAATAGTAATATACGGAGCCCTGATGATCACCGGACTCTTGAGCCGGATGATGCCCGCAACGTTAAACACAATTGTTCGTGCCCCGCCCTGTTCGCAGGCTTCACGAAATGAACCGGGTCCGCTGTCGGCCAGGGTGCTTACAACATACACCTTACCGCCGCGCCCGCCGAAGGAGAACGCACCACCACCTTCTGCGCCCGGAAATGCGGGAATTTTAGCCTGCGGCAGATCTGAAGGTTTCTGTGCCCATGGAATATAGGGCTTGCCGTTTTTAGCTTCTGCCTCTACGACTGGCAAGGCTTTTTGCCAAGCCTGTTCAGATAAGGCTTTTATCGCATTTAACTGCTTGTCTGCCTCAGCTTCCATTTTTTCAGGAATCACCGGATATTGAGCGAAAGCAGAACCGGTACCCAGTAAAAAGGTGCTGAAAAGAAAAATTCTTAGTTTAGTATTCATAATTGATTACAAGGACTTTACAGAATAAAACAAACGAATCTAACAAAAAAGGGAGGAACCACTGCTCCTCCCTTTTTCAGAATATGATAAATTATGGTTTAACATTTTTCAAAGCTACCAGGCTGTTCAGGTAGTCTTCGATATTGGTATAACCGTTTTTGCTTTCTTTTGATGAATCTGAAGCATCTTTCGGATTCAAACCGTTTTTAGTTTCCCACTCATCAGGAATACCATCTTTATCGCTGTCTTTATAAGGCTTTCCTTTATACTCAGGATAACCGCCAACCTGGCTTATATCGGTGATGATTCCGCCCTTATAAGAGTCGATCGGCAGACGGCGATGTTCAAATTGTGTTTCCGGAAGTTTCACCCCCTCTTTATATACGATCTTGCCAGTTCTTACCTGCTCAACAACGCGGGTATCGACAGGATCTCTCTTAGGAAGAATTGCACCTGCATTTTCAAGCACATAGTTATATGCATCTTTAGTTGGGATGATAGATATCGGCGCCATTGGAAAAGGTTTGTCAACTTTCATCGCGTCGAAATATCTTTTTGACTCGGCGAATGACATCAGCTCACCTTTTTTGTTTTCCAGCTGGATACCGCCGTTCCAGTTGTCTTTTGTTACGGCATCATTGCCTTCAATGATATTGCCGGTTACGTGCGCTCTGCCGAACACCACATAACTCAGCTTGCTTCTGCCGGATTCGGGTTTCAGGATACGGTAGCTGATCGGCTCTCCTGCCGGTGTAAGCGGTCCTGGTTTGTAGTAATTGTTGATGATATTGAAATTAGCTGTATAGTCTCCGCCATCAGTAGAACGGTGGACCCAGTTGAACACCACGTTATTGGCAAAATTGAATATTCCATTCCAGCCAATTGAGGGGTTACGTGCTGCGTTATCAGCCCAAAGGTTCCTCATAAAGGTACAGTTCTCTCCGCCCAGCGTACTTCCGAAGGCATGATTCCATGTATCAAGAGCCTCAGAGAAGATCGAGTTCTGGATAGTGATATTTACAGTTCCCAGTTTTATTTCTGCCTTACCTGTGCTGTCGTTGTACATGTGACGATACATAGACATGTTTTCATCAAGCCCCCAGCTTGCCGAAACGTGGTCTATCATAATGTTTCCAACTGGATTCCCTCCGATGGCATCATCCCTGCGGCCTACATAAGTTTCGCCCCTTCTGAACCTCATAAAGCGGATAATTACGTCGTGCGTATTGATCCAGATCGATTCGCCGGCCACACATACACCATCACCAGGAGCAGATTGTCCGGCAATAGTGATATAAGGAGCACGAATGATCAGCGGAGTTTTTAAACGGATAATACCAGCTACGTTAAATACGATAGTACGGGCACCACCCTGCTCACAGGCTTCGCGTAATGAACCCGGGCCATTATCGGCCAGGCTTGTTACAACAATTACTTTTCCGCCGCGGCCGCCGAAAGAAAAGGCACCGCCACCTTCAGCTCCGGGGAATGCAGCGACAGCAGCCTGCGGTAAATCAGTAGGCCGGCCAGCCCATGGAATATAGGGTTTTCCCTGAGCTGCCTCTTTTTCTATAATGGGTAAAGCCTTTTGCCAGGCCATATCAGACTGTTTGCGTGCTGCTTCCATCATTTCGTTCGATGCCTTCTGTACATCAAGCGGAATTTTAGGATACTGAGCGAATGCAGTGCCTATATTAAGCGCTGCTACCATAATAAATGGTATAAACTTTTTCTTCATTTGAGATTTAATTAATATCCAAGTGCGATTTCAGGTAATACTCTGGTTAGAAGTATATGAGCCAAATATGAAAAGATTATATAATGTTTCAGTGTACAATTTTTTCCTGCTATTGTAGGAATTTAGCATAGAGGGCTATATAACGAATATATTACACTACCCAGCTTTTAAATAAAAAAGGGGCACCTGCAGGTACCCCTCATAAGTTCTAAAAATATATTATTTCAGTGGGTCAAAAGTACCCTGTCCGTTCAGGCTGTTCCATCCCATGGTTTGTTCCAAGTAAGGAGAACTGTTTAATACAGTCTGGTGTAAGCCAAAGAAATAATATTCTTTGTACCAGGTAAACTTCCATCCTGGAGGGTTTATAGGATCAAGATCATCCTTTACAACTACTTTGAAGTATTTATCGTAAAGCTCATCGATTGCAATCGTTTCGCGATCGGCTAAGGCACTGCTACCTGCGACCAGAGGGTTAGCATTTCCTACGTACGGTGTACCGTCAGTCTTTTTCACTGTAATCCAATATCCGGTTCTGCGTGTTCCGTTTAAAGGACTCATCTTGAGACGAGCCAATATCGCATCGCTCTCAGCGTCACCACCAAAAAGCATCCAGCGTCTGAGGTCCCAGAAACGTTTTCCTTCGTAAGCGAATTCGATCTTGCGTTCATTAAGTGCAGCCGAAAAGAGGTCGTCACGTGTAACCGCATCTGCAAGTCCGAAATTTCCGTCTAAATTCTCCACGCCAGCCCGTTCTCTGATTGATTTAATCAGGTCACGTCCCTCTGTTAACTTATCAGCACCGATAGCGCATTCAGCCAGATTTAAAACAACTTCAGCAAAACGCATTTCCATAAAATCAGTACCGCTGAAATTAAAGTTTCCAAGAGCACTTGACGCATTTGAAACGCTTGCTTTGCATAAGTAAACGCCGCTAGCATTAGGATTGGTTTCGGCTGAAGCATCGTACGTAGTGGCTGATGCCGTCTTCTTCCACACATAGTTCCACAATCTGTAGTTCACTGCTCCTGCAGCACTTGCATATGGCCAGGAGGCTCCTGTATAGATAAATGTTTTATAAAAGCGTGGATCACGATTTTTATAGAACTTAGTCTGATCGTAAACATAAGCAGACCTGTCTCCACTTCTTCCATCCTTCATCGGAAACGACTCGATAATTTCCCTGGTTGGAGAGATTGAACCATTTCCACCGGCAGATCTTGGGCGAATTGCTTGTTCCCATCCATTGTTTTTCTGGACATTACCACTCTGGACATTGTTAAATCCGAAAACAATTACCGCTTCAGGATTATCAGTCTCTTTGAACCACATATTTCCCCAGGCAGTACCATTAGCCAGGCTTCCCTCCTTATACAAACCAAAACCATTGCTTTCCAATAAGGTCTTAGCTGCTAGATTTGCATCATAAGCACGCTGCCACCTGGCTCTGTCATCAGTTCTGTTGAATAAGGGACTTGCCCAGGTAAGTAATGCTCTACCTTTTACTGCAGCAGCAGCTCCACTTGTTATTCTACCCCAATCAGCGCCAGACCACCTGCCAGGCAGGAGACTCTGGGCCATATCCAGGTCAGCTATGATTTGGTTCAATGTTGCCTCTGAAGAACTACGAGGCACGTCATTACCTTGTACTCCCTCAAGCGGTTGTTGAGGCGTAAGCACAATAGGAACTCCACCATAAAGTCGCCATAATTGAAAATATTGCCATCCCCGCCAAAAATACAACTGGCCTTTCAGTTTATTTTTAACGCTTTCTTCCATACCATATTTGTCAACTTCTGTCAAGAAAATATTGATCTGTCTCAACCTGGTCCAGGTGTTATTTGCAATACTTCCGCTCATTCTCTGCCCAAAATATTTATTCGCATGATCGAACTCGTAAGAAATTTTAGGCCAGATCTTATTCCAGGTGGTCTCGCCCGACAGTTCATCTGTTGTCTGGGTGAAAAAGTTGTTATAAGTACCATTATCAGTGGCTGACTGATTTGCTACAAAAGACTGTGCATTGCCTGCAGGAAGATATAATCCGTATATATAATCTACATAGGCCTGGGCCAGAACAGGATCCTGAAAAACTTCCTCCTGTACTGCTCCATAATCTTTCTTTTCTTCAAGAAAATCATCCTTACATCCTGTAGCCACCGCCATGAAAGCTACGAACAGATATATTAATTTATTACTTTTCATAATCTTTTATTGTTATTAATAACCGTTACAGCGTCAAATTAAGTCCGAATGAATAAGTCTTAAGTGCAGGATAAGCATCCCAAGCAACAGAAGGATCTTTGTAACCGTAAGGATTATAGAGATTAAATGGATTATTGCCGCTAAAATAGACCCGAGCATTACTAACCCGCATCTTATCAGTGATCTTTTTAGGAAAGCTGTATCCAACATTAATACTCGCAATTCTCATTCTGAAACTGCTTACTTCCCAGAAAGACGATGATTTGTCATATATCTTGTCCCACTCTGGATTCGGCATAGTGCCAGATGGATTTAATATCGGATCGTAAACATCTCCCCATATCTCTGGCAAACTTGAAAAGCCTCTGCTGATATCGTTATTCAGCTTCTTTCTTTCGCTCTTCTCTGCCCAGCCACCGAAACTGCCTGCAATCACTGATTCAAAACTAATTCCTTTATACCCTGCCTTCAGCGTCATGCCATAACCGTAATGACTATCCGCTCTTTTCTTCAGACGAATTTTATCGTTGTCATCGATGATTCCGTCTGCTGCCGCAAATGTGCCATCTGATTGCAGAGGTCCTCTTACGTCTCTGTAATATAACATTCCAGGTTTAAGGTCGGCAGCAGATCTTATAGCCACATCGAAAATCTGCGTTGGCTTATATTTGTCGTAGTATGCCTGAATTTCCTCCTGACTTCTGAACATTCCCAGATAATCCCAACCCCACTGTCCTAAATCGGTTGATTCGCCTGGTTGAGCATTCCATGGATACAAAACATCAGTATTATTAAAGTCACCTCTTACAACTTTATTGTCTCCCCAATTAAGGCGTGCGCTTATGCCGTAATTGAAATCTTTACCGGCCTGAGCGTTCCATCCTAATTCTATTTCATAACCGAAAGCATTCGCCTTACCATAATTTTCCTTTGCTATAGATCCCCCAACAGTTACAGGGATGTTTCCCAGTCGTTGTATAAGCAGATCAGAACCATAATTATAATATCCTTCAATTGTTGCAGACAACCTGCTATCAAGGAAACGAGCGTCAATCCCTACGTTATTTTTAAATTCTTTAGTCCAGTGTGCATCACGGTTAGCAGTGGTGCCCATTTTGATACTATTAGTGCTATTTCCATTTCCTCCGAACACCGCACCTTTTCCCTCTTCTAGAGTGTAACGTTGTCTCCATGCCCATGCATCGAAAACATCGCTCCCGATAAGACCGGCTGAATATCTAAGTTTCAAGAAATTGATAGCAGGTACTTTGAAAAAGTCCTCTTCCGAAATTATCCACCCTAATGATCCGGAGTAGAATTTACCCCAGTAATTTTCAGGCGCAAATTTGGTAGATGCATCTGTTCTGAACAGGAATTCAACAAGATATTTCTCAGCATAACGGTAATTTAGCCTTCCTATATACCCAAGTGTTCCAGCTTCATTTTTGAAAGAACGGCCTTCATAAGTACCGAATGCTGTATTAAACTGACCATTGGTTGCCTGAATTGGATCATTTCTCCAGACGTCTTCCTGGCTATTATCAGATTCACCCTTTTCAACGGTGAATAATCCGCTGACATTATGCTTTCCGAATTGTTTTTCATAATTCAGGATAAAGTTCATCTGAACGTTACTGGCCGTAGTATTTGAAAAATAAAGACGGTTCCCATTACTAAAAGTTAATGGAGATGATTGTGTTGCACCATCATAAAGGTGCCCGTTTTGGCCCAGTCCGGTGAATTGGTATGTTGTAAACTTCGTACCAACCTGAGAACCGTGAGAATTTGAATTATTACGGGAATAAGACGCACGAGCCTTAAGACCATCAACAAAAGGAACTTTATATTCCGCAGAAAGATTAACTGTAAAAAATTTGCCGTCGGTTTCTGCAAGATTGCCCAGGCGCTGAAGTTCATAAAAATGATATCTTGACAAATCGTTGTTCGTTCCCGGAATTTTTACCGGTAGCCCATTTATATACATAGGTACGTAACGGGGAGTAAGCAATAGATTTTTGTAATCATCTTCTACGCCTTCTCCGGAAACTTTATTAAAGGTTTTAACCTGACTATCGTTGTTACCTGATACCTGCATAGAAACCTTCAGGTTAGCAGCAACTTCAACATCTGTTCCGGCACGAAAATTCCAGCGGTTATAATCCAGCGTACCAAGATTCCCGTCCTGTTTATTATATGCAACGCTTCCAAAATAAGTCGCTTTT
>Ga0265780_10001388_pt1 | contig 34140 bp, 22 predicted proteins | sample P1T30metagenome_FD_192432 | JGI IMG/M metagenome (GOLD analysis project Ga0265780, IMG submission 192432) | Plant litter microbial communities from East Loma Ridge, Irvine, California - P1 T30 | ecosystem: Environmental > Terrestrial > Plant litter > Unclassified | place: USA: California...
CGGTGAGCAATTTCAGCGCCACGGCTTATTACTTCGGCCGGCTGCTGCAAGAGCAATTGCGCGTGCCGGTGGGCCTGCTGCATTGCAGCTACAGCGGCTCGTTCATCGAAGCCTGGATGGATGCCGAAAACCTCCGGCAGTTCGCGGGCGTGAAGATTCCGGCCAAGGGCGACACCATTAAGTTAGTGAGCCGCACGGCTACTACTTTGTATAACGGTATGCTGCACCCCATTGAGGGGTACGGCATTAAAGGAGCCATCTGGTACCAAGGCGAATCGAACTACGACCGGCCCGACGAGTACGAGAAGCTATTCGCCGCCATGGTGAAGCAGTGGCGCACGAAGTGGGGCATGGGCGACTTTCCCTTCTACTACGCCCAGATTGCGCCCTTCGACTACACCCGCACCTCCAAAAACAAGGGCGGCAAATACAACTCCGCCTTCGTCCGCGACACCCAGCGCAAGCTCCAGGACCAAGTACCCAACACCGGTATGGCCGTGCTGCTCGACATCGGCGAGGAAACCAGCATTCACCCTATGCGCAAGGAGCCGGGCGGCACCCGCCTAGCCCTGCTGGCGCTAGCCCAAACTTACGGCCACAAAGGCTTCGGTGCCCTCAGCCCGACCTACGAGGCCATGACCGTGAAAGACAAAACCATCCAGGTCCGCTTCAAGAATTCGCCCAATGGCATGACCACCTTTGGGCAGGAGCTGACCGGCTTCGAAATAGCCGGCGCCGACCAGAAATGGTACCCCGCCAAAGCCACCATCAATGGCAGCAGCATCACCGTATCGGCCGATGCAGTGCCCGCGCCAGTGGCGGTGCGCTACGCCTTCCAAGACTTCACGCGGGCCACGCTATTCAGCAACGAAGGGCTGCCGGTATCCTCGTTTCGGACGGATGAGTGGGCCCAATGAGTTATTTATCAACGGCCAATCGTAGCGCCTCACCCCCCGCCCCCCTCTCCGAAAAGGAGAGGGGAAGCCTGACGCCTACTTGCGTTTGCCAACGTCTGCTTGCGTTCGGCTCCCCCTCTCCTTTTCGGAGAGGGGGCCGGGGGGTGAGGCGCTACGTCTGGACTATCCTGTTCCTCCTACCCTTCCTCACCCGCGCTCAAACCGAACTCGCCACCAATAACATCATCTGGACTACCCCTAGCCAAAACAGCGGCGAATCCATGCCCTGTGGTGGCGGCGACATCGGCCTGAATGTGTGGGCTGAAAACGGCGACGTGCTGTTCTACATCGCCCGCAGCGGTACGTTCGATGAGAATAACTCTTTGCTGAAGCTTGGCCGGGTGCGCCTGCACCTCACGCCCAACCCATTCGAAAAAGGCGCGTTCAAGCAGGAGTTGGCCCTACAAACCGGCGACGTTACGCTGACCGGCACTGTAGGGAAAACAGCGGCGCAGGTACATATCTGGGTTGATGTTTTCAAGCCCATAGTGCACATAGAAATCAGCAGCAATGCCAAGCTGAGTGCCGAGGCCAGCTACGAAAGCTGGCGCTTTGCCGACCGCCGCCCCAAGGGCAAGGAAAACAACCAGAACTCCTATAAATGGGCGCCGCAAGGCGAGGTAAAAACCCGGCGCGACAGCATCGGCTTCCGCGGCCAGGGCGTCGAGTTCTTCCACCACAATCAGGCCCAGACAGTATTTGATGTAACGGTGCAGCAGCAAGGGCTGGCGGGCATCAAAAATCAGCTTTACAACCCGCTTAACCAGCTGATTTTTGGCGGCTCGATGCAGGGCCCGAGCATGTTGCCGGCCGGCACTACCACCGGCCACTACCTAAACACCCCCTACCACGGCTGGAATCTAAAAAGCCGCGTCCCGGCCCGCTCGCATTCCATCGTAGTGACGCTGCACACGGCCACGGTGCCCACCGCGCAGCAGTGGCAGCAAGGATTGCAGCAGACGCTATCCACCGCGCAGCCAAACTCCAAAGCCGCCCGCCAACGCACTGTGGCCTGGTGGCGCGACTACTGGCAGCGCAGCTTTATCCATATTCAGCCCGAAAAAGCAGCTGCCAATGCCCCAGAGTGGCAGGCCGGCCGCAACTACCAGCTCATGCGCTACATGCTGGGCTGCAACGCCTTCGGCCAATACCCCACTAAGTTCAACGGTGGCCTCTTCACCTACGACCCCGTCCTGACCGATTCCACGCTGAAGTTTACGCCTGATTTTCGCAACTGGGGCGGCGGCACCCACACCGCCCAAAACCAGCGCCTCGTGTACTGGCCAATGCTGAAAAGCGGCGACGCGGCCCTGATGAAACCGCAGTTTGACTTCTACCTGCGGCTACTTAAAAACGCTGAATTACGCAGCCAAACTTACTGGCAGCACCCCGGCGCCTGCTTCACCGAGCAGCTCGAAAACTTCGGCCTGTCCAACCCTGCCGAATACAACTGGAAGCGCCCCGCCAGCTTCGACAAGGGCCTGGAATACAACGCGTGGCTGGAGTACGAGTGGGACACCGTGCTGGAATTCTGCCTGATGATGCTGGAAACCGAGCGCTATGCCGGCCACGACGTAGCCACCTACCTGCCCTTCGTGGAGAGCTGCCTCACCTTCTTCGATGAGCATTACCAATATCTAGCCCGCCAGCGCGGCGCCAAATCCCTCGATGGCGGAGGCCACCTGGTGCTCTACCCCAGCTCGGGGGCCGAGACGTATAAGATGGCCTACAACTCCACCGCCACCATCGCCGGGCTGCGCACTGTACTCACGCGCCTGCTGGCCCTGCCGCCTGCCTACGGCACCACCGAGCAGCGCCAAAAATGGACGGCCATGCTCGGCCGGATTCCGGCGCTCAACTTCCGCGAAATCGACGGCCACAACATGCTGGCCCCGGCCAAAACCTGGGAGCGCATCAACAACACGGAAAGCCCGCAGCTCTACCCGGTATTTCCTTGGGGCATCTACGGCGTGGGCAAAGCCGGCCTCGACACGGCCCGCAATACTTACCGCTACGACCCCGACGTGCAGAAATTTCGCAGCCACGTGGGTTGGAAGCAGCACAATATTTTCGCCGCTCGCCTCGGCCTCACCGACGAAGCCGCCGAGCTAACCGTAAAGAAGCTCCAGGATTCTGGCCGCCGCTTCCCCGCCTTTTGGGGCCCCGGCTACGACTGGGCCCCCGACCACAACTGGGGCGGCTCCGGCATGCTGGGCCTCCAGGAAATGCTGCTGCAAACCGACGGCCGCAAAATCTACCTACTCCCCGCCTGGCCCAAGAGTTGGGACGTGCATTTCAAGCTCCACGCCCCCTACCAAACTACTGTTGAGGCGGTGGTGAAAGGCGGTAAAATTCAGGAGTTGAAAGTATCGCCTGAGTCGCGGCGGGCCGATGTGATACTGCCAAAATAGCCTATTTTTAGGCATCAAAAACGCTTGCTTTTGCGAGCGTAGCCAGAGGACCCAGGCAGTCTTTAGTAGCTAAAACAGCTTCTCTTTGCAACATCATTCCGGCTGCCCGGTCTAATGCGTAGATGCGCAACTCGCCCACCTCCTCCGTTACCGACCAGCAGCTTGTGGCGCAGGTGCTGGGCGGCAATACGGCGGCTTTTGGGCAGGTAGTGCAGCGCACCGAAGGGCTGGTCACGCAGCTGGTATTCAAGCTCATTCGGCACCCCGCCGACCGCCCGGATATTGCGCAGGAGGTCTACCTAAAGGTTTTTAAGAACTTGGCGGGGTTTAAGTTTCAGGCCAAGCTCTCGACCTGGGTCGGCCAAATTACCTACAACACCTGCCTGCACTACCTCGAAAAGAAGCAACTGGTACTGCTCGACCCCGCCGAATCCGCGCCCGACGACGAGGCCGAAGCGGGCCGCCGGGCCCCACACCCGCTAGTCGCCGGACCCGATGCTGACCCCGAAGCCGCCCTGTTTGGCCACGATTTGGCCGGTATTTTGGGCACGGCCATCGAGCAGCTGCCGCCGCTCTACCGCACGCTTATTTCCCTGTATCACCAGCAGGAACTGAGCTACGAGGAAATCGCCCAGATAACCTCCCTGCCCGACGGCACCGTGAAAAACTACCTGTTTCGGGCGCGCAAACTCCTCAAGCAACAATTATTGGCCCGCTACCACCGCGACGACCTATGACCAGCTCCCATCTTTCTGAACCCGACCTGCAAGCCGCCGCCGAAGCTAGCGCGCTGCTCCCGGTAGCCCAGGTGGCGCACCTGCGCGGCTGCACACGGTGCCAAATCCAGGTGGCTACTTATCAGCAGCTATTTGCGGCGGCGGCCCAGCTGCCCGCGCCGACGTTTGATTTTGACCTCACGGCCAGCGTTTTGGCGCAGCTACCTATGGCGCGGCCGACTTCGCGGTGGGTGCTCGGCGGGGTGGCTGCCCTGGTGATGGGGGTGGTCGTTCTGTTTCTGGTTTTGTTTGGGCGCGCGCTGGCGCAGGCTTTCCAAGGCTTTTCCACCTGGCTGGGGGCGGGGCTGGCCGTGGTGGCTGGCGTATTGGTGGCCGGGCAATGCCTGGAACTGCTAGCCCAACACCGCCGCCACATGCGCCTGCTGACTTTTTCCTGATTTTTTGCAACCCAACCAGCGCCAGCCGGTCTAATCCGGTATCGCCCCCATTGCCTGCCGTATGAAACGTCTTTTGCTACTCCTGCTTTTCTGCCTGACCGCCGGGGCCGCTTGGGCGCAGGACGCCCTGGCGCCGGCCTTAGGTGGCAACACGGTGGAGCTTGGGCGACACGTTCTTATGCCCCTATTGGGCCTTTACCTGCTCTGTAGCTTCGTGCTGGCTGCCATAAAAATGGTCCTCAACTACTTGCTAAAAAACAAGATAGTTGATACGGCGGTCATTTCGGAAAGTATCGTGGAGCGCCTGCTGCCCGGCCCGCAAGACGAGCAAAACAAGGTGGTGAAGTGGGTTGCGCTACTCCTGAGCACCGGCGCGGGGCTCGCGGTGTGCAACTGGTACTTGCCCTTGGGCGTGCACTCCATCATCATTCTGATTTTCAGCACCGCGCTCGGCTTTTTGGCCTACTACCTCTTTCTGCGTCGCCAAGCCAAGTAGCCCCGCCCAACGTGCTCTTGGCTCGCCTTTTTGGTTTACTCACTCGCTAGCGTAGCGGCTGAGCCAAGGAATCATCACGCCTTTCTAATTCTGTCACCTCGTCCCCAACATCTGATGAATCAGCTTCTACATTTGGCACTTTTTACTAGGTATTGCCTGGTAGCTTGCATTGCAATAATATTTACTAGTCAACTACTTGCACGATTTAACGCAAGAACTGACGTTCGGCTAGGCTATTGGGTTTTTGGTGGTTTGATGACTTCACCTTCAGGTAAGCGGCTCGGGTGGCTCGCACTAGTGGCAGTTGGCTTGGTGCCGGGCACGCTGGCCGCGCAGACCTTAGGGCAGGTTTCGGGCACGCTGCTCGACCAAGGCACGCGCCAACCGCTCCCCTATGCCAACGTCTTGCTGCGGCAGCTGCCCGACTCGACAGTGGTAGCCACCGCCCAAACGGCCGAAAACGGCACTTTCACGCTGGCCAAGGTTCCGCTGGGCCGGTACGTGCTGCGGGGCGAGGCCCTGGGCTACCGGCCCGCCCGCCAGCTTGTTACGCTGAGCGCGGCCGCGCCGATAGTTGGCCTGGGCGAATGGCTGGCGGCCCCGGCGGCCGTGCAGCTCGGTAGCGTAGTGGTGCAAGGCCAAAAGGCAGCCATCATCGACGACCTCGACAAGAAAATAATCAACGTGAGCCAGGACCTGAACAGCGCGGGCGGCACGGCGGCCGATGTACTACAAAAAGTACCTTCGGTGGCCGTGGATGAGAACGGGCAGGTCAGCCTGCGCGGCAATGCGGGCGTCACGCTGTACCTCGATGGCAAGCCTGCGCCCAGCAGCCTGCGCCTCGACCAGCTGCCCGCCAGCCGCCTCGAAACCATTGAGGTAATTACCAACCCGGGGGCGAAGTACTCGGCCCAGGGCGCGGGCGGTATCATCAACTTGGTGCAGAAAAAGCAAGCCCAGGACAGCTGGAACGGCGATGCGCTGGTGACCGTGGGCACCCGCGACAAGTACAGCGCCTCGCTCAGCCTCAGCCGCAAGATGGGCAAATTCAACTTTTACAGCAACATAAACGGGCTAAACAACGAGTTTCGCGGCAGCTCGGCTTTGCAGCAAGTGGCCACGGCCGACGGCCGCACCACCGGCACCGACCAGACCGGCCGCACCGCCCGCCACCAAGCCAACGAAGCCCTGCGCCTCGGTCTCGATTACGCCCTCCGCCCCGAGCAAAGCCTGACCCTGACCGCCGAACTGTACAAGAACGACCTCCGCCATACCAATGACTTCACAACCAAGCTAACCCGCGACACTACGCCCACCCTCCTGCTGCAAAACCAAAACCTGGAAACCGACGACCTCTACACCCTGCGCGTTTCCAGCAACTACCGGCACACTTGGGCCGCCCATCCCGGCCGCGAACTCACAGCCAGCGCCACCTACACCCTGGATGGCGGCACCGTAACCACCGAGCAGCGCGTGCTCGACGGGCCGCCCAGCTACGCCCAGCAGGCGCGCCGGCAGTTCCTCGACGTGACCATCCACCTGCCCTCGGCGCAGGTAGACTACGTGCACCCGCTAGGCGACAAGCGCCGCTGGGGCGCGGGCCTAAAAACCGACGCCATGGTGACGCCCGGCACAGCCGACTACGCGGTGCAGCCCGCCGTCGGCGCGGAGTTTGTGCCGCAGGAAGCCGGCTCATACCGCTACCACTATCAGCAGGTTATCCCGCAGGCCTACGGCACTTACCAGCACAAGGCCGGCAAGTGGGACTACCAGGCGGGTCTGCGGGCCGAGTTTACCGGGCTGCGAGCGCAGGTGCAGCCCAGCGGCTCAGCCAGCCAGCGCATTTTCAACCTGTTTCCATCGGCCACGGTGGCGCGCACCCTGCCCCACGACCAACGCCTCCAGCTCAGCTACTCGCGCCGCCTAAATCGGCCTAATTTTCTGCAAATCATTGCCCTGCCCATCTACACCGATGCGCGCAACTACGTGGTGGGTCACCCCGACCTGCGCCCCGAGTACGTGCACGTGGCCGAGCTGGGCCACCAGCTAAACTGGAAGTCCACAACGTTGAGCACGACGCTCTTCGGGCGCTCCACCAACCAAGCCATCCAGAGCCTACGTACAATTGACACGCTGGCGACCCGCCGCAGCGGCCAGCCCGATTTCATTACCCGCACCAGCTACGCCAACTTCGGCCGCACGGCCAGCTACGGCCTGGAACTCTCCCTGACGCAGCCCGTGACCACGTGGTGGAAAATCATCGCCAACGGCTCTTTCTACCGCAACCAAGTGGCGAGCTACACCGGCGACGGCACCCGCGCCAACTTCACCGGCACGGCCTACTTGCTGAATACGTTTAGCCCAACCAAGACGCTGGCTGCGCAGCTGAGCGGCAATTATCGCGCCCCGCTGGTAGTGCCACAAGGCCGCCTGCTAGCCGTGTACGGAGTCGATGTGGCCCTGCGCCAGCGTCTGTTTCACGACCGGGCGGCCCTCACGCTACGCGTGAGCGACCTCTTCAACACGCGCCGCCAGTACACCCAATTAGGGGCCGAAGGCCTCACCGCCGACCTGCAAACCAAGTATGAAACGCGGGTAGGCTACCTGGGCTTCACCTGGTTTCTGGGTACCAATAAGCCCAATAACAACCTCGACAACCAGCCAAAAGGCGACGGCGGCGGCTTCGGCGGGTAGCACCGGAACAGCAGCCAGGCGATGGCTCCTGCCCTATTTTAGTGCCCGTTAAAAATGAGGTACAGCCCGACCATTACGATTGCCAAAGCGGCCCATAAAAACCGAACTTTAGGAGTTGGTTTAGGTAGCACACCATAGTCCACGGCTTGCCGCCGCGCCTGGCCCGCCGGGTCCGTCAGCGAGAGCAGTACGGCCGCTACAAATAGCGCGGCAAAAATGAGAAACGATAGTATTAGATAGTGCGGCCAGAAATCGTACTCCGCTGGCGGCAGCACCCACAAATACACCACGCCCACGCCCAGGCTGAACGCCGAGCCCACCGACAAAATCCCGTTCACCGCCCGCTGGGTGGTGCGCCGCCAGAACACCGACAGCAGGAACACCACCGCCAGCGGCGGCGCGATAAAGCCCAGCACCGACTGAAACACGTCGAACAGATTCAGCCCCTTGATGCTGTCGATGGCCAGCGCCATCAGGATGGCGAAGCCGCAGCCGACCAGGATGGTGAGCCGGCCCACGGCCTTGATTTGCTGATTGCTGGCGTTGGGGTTGATATTGCGGGCGTACACATCCATCGTGAAAACGGTACTCAGCGAATTGAGTGAGGAGCTGATGGTGCCCACCAGCACGGCAATGAGCACCACGATGACCAAACCCTTCATGCCGGCCGGAAACAGGCTGGTGACCATCGTCATGTAAGCCTCGCTGGGGTCTTTGAGGTGCGGGAACAGGATGTAGCACAGGATGCCGGTGCCGATGAAAAGCGGCAGCGACAGAATTTTGAGCCAGCCGATGAAGTTCACGCCCAGCTGACCTTGTTCCAAGTTTTTGGCCCCGAGTACCGACTGCACCATGGCCTGGTCGGTGCAAAAAAACGCCACTGCCGACACCGGGTAGCCCAGCAGGATAGCGTACCACGGGTATTTGGGGTCGGAAGCCGGGTGCAGCAGGTTCCAGTAATGGCCCGGCACGCTGTGAAAAACCTTGCTCAGCCCGCCCACTTTCAGTACGCCGATAACGGTGAGCGTGAGCGAGACGGCAATGAGCAGAATCATCTGGAAAACGTTAACTTTAGCAATGGCCTTGAGCCCGCCCACGAAGGCAAAAAATCCCGCAAACAGTACCAGCACAATCACCGACTGCCACATGGGAATCCCCAGAATCTGGCGCACCAGAAATCCACCCGCAAACAAGCCCAGCGACAGCCACGAAATCAGGATTTTAATCAGCGCATACCAAGCCAGAATGTTCTGCGTGGAGTCGCCATACTGCCGCCCCATGAAGCCGGGCATCGTGCTCACATTAGCCGCCAAATAGCGCGGCGCAAACACCACCGCCAGCAGAAACAGAAACACGAAAGCGTACCACTCAAAATTCACCGCCACGATGCCCGTGCTATAGCCAATTGAGGCAAAAGCCAGCAGCATCGACGGCCCCACATTGGTACCCCACATATTGAACCCAATACTGGGCCAGCCCAACGATTTATTGGCCAGAAAAATGGATTCATCGGGCTTCTCGCGTTGCGAGGCGCTGGCCCGGAAGCCAATGACGACTAGGATGACGACGTAGGCTACCACGATGGCGTAGTCCCAGGCGGTGAGGTGGCCGAGTAAGTTATTGCCCATGCAGGGAGGGTGGTTGTGGATGGGAGTTTGAGAGTGGCCGGGTTGGACTGGCGCGAGTTTAGCGCAGAGTAACTCGTGACTTTCCATGCGGGGAGGCTGTGCCTCCCCGCGTCAGGGTCCATCAGATTTTGCAGTTAGTCGTCACTTGCCGCTGGCGCGGCAGTGGAGGCACAGCCTCCACATCATAGTCGGCACGAGTTACGCTACGCTAAACTCGCGCCAGCGCCGGCTATAGTTCGACGCCGTGCTCGGCCAGCAAGTCACGCACTTTCACCGGCTGGCCGGTGCTCAGCGAGCGGTCCATGGCTTGCAGCAGCGCCACGGTGCCGATGCCCTCGCGGATATCGGGGTAAGCGGTAAAATCCTGCTCGATAGAGTCGGCGAAGTACTCCAGGTAGTTCTGGTATTCGCCGGCGTGGTGGCTTTTGCCCTCGAAGCGGAAGTAGTGTTTCAGCTTATGCTCCCAGGTGATGAGGCGCTCCTCGCCGGTGCGGTCGGTAATGGCATAGCGCAGGTCCATGTAGTCGCCCTGGCTGGCGCCCTCGGTGCCGCGCAGGATGCAGCTCATCTCCGAATCGCGGGTCACGGGCTGCACGGGGCCGGTGTAGGCGCCACTCACGCGGGCCACGCGGCCGTCGGTGCTTTTGAAAATGAAGTGCATAGTATCCTGGTGCTTAAGGCCGCCCTTGGCGCCATTACTGCTGAGCATGCCGTAGCCCATCACTTCCTCGATATTGGGCAAATACCAGCGAATAAAATCCACCGGGTGGCTGAGCCCCCCGTAGAGCCACTTGAAGGCGTTTTCCAATGACCAGCCTTTTTCCAGAAACCAGCGGTGGTCGGCATGGTAGTAAGCTTCGATGGTGATGAGCTCGCCGATGAGGCCGGCTTCGTAGTCGGCGCGCTGCCGCTTCATGGGCTCGAAAAACCGCGAGCTTTGGCCCACGAACAACTTTTTACCCGATTCGGCACTGAGCGCCAGCAGCTCGTTAGCCTTGCTCAAATCGTCGATAAACGGCTTGGTGCAAACCACGTGCTTGCCGGCGCGCAACGCCTGGGCGACGTGCTCGGCGTGCAGGTGGTCGGGGGTATAGATGGCCACAGCGTCGATTTCCGGGTCGTCAAGCAAGTCCTGGTACTGCGTGGTGTAGTGGTGGAAGTTGAATTCCTCGGCGCGGTGGCGGCACAGGTCTTCGTTGCGGTCGCAGATGGTTTTGAGCGTCCATTTCGGACTATTCAGGGCGGCCGACATGGTACTGCGGCCTTCACCGAGGCCCAGGATTCCGAGGGTTAGCATTGGGAGAAATTATGAGTTTTGAATTATTGATTTGGAGTTAATGACCGTCATGCAGAGCGTAGCGAAGCATCTCGCGTGCAGCAGTCACTCAATCGTTCAACGGTGCGAGCGAGATGCTTCGCTGCGCTCTGCATGACAGCCTTTTTCATTTATTAGGCAACACGGGCTGCTTCTGCGTCACCGGTTTCAGAAATACCCAGACCTCGCCCGGTTTGGTCCCGGGCAACCCTTCTTGATACTGCTTCATCAGCGCATTCCAGTCGTCCACGCGGGGGTTGTTCAGCGAGGTTTTTGTGTTCAACTCATCCAGACTAGCGCCCTTCGGGATGCTGATTACCAGTAGCAGCTGCCGCCCCTGCCGAAACACCAGCAGCTGCTGAAAGCTGGCGTTGCAGAAGCCCTGGGCTACTTCTGGCCACTTCTGAAACTGCGTGGCGTGGTTGCTTAGGTACTCTTGCTGCTTCTTCGGGTCTTTAACCAGGTTGGCGGTCAGGATGATGTTATCCCACTGCGGGGCCGTGGCTTTATTGGCGCAGTACTGACGGTCGAATTGGTAGAAGGGCGCGGCGTAGAGCTTCACTTCGTTGCCGGCGTAAATGGCGGCCAGGTTCTTGTGCAGCGCCCGGATGCTGGCGGTTTTACCGTAGGCGACGAGGTGGTTTTGCCAGCTGTACACGGCGGTGACTGGCACCTGGTATTTGCGGCACAGCGCCACCAGGGGGCCGGTTGGAACGGGTGCTTTGCCGGGGCCGATAATTTCTACTGCCGACATCTTTTCGCCGGCTTGCGCGGAGGCCGAAATGGCCGGCAACAGGAGCAGCAAAAGCATCGCGAAGAAGCGGCTGCTTCGGCAGGTTTCAGAACGAGGTAGAGACGCATACTTGCGGCTCGTCGTCTGTACCGTTGAACAACCACGACCCAGCGGCGCGGGCGACGAGCCGCAAGTATGCGTCTCTACATCGACCAGAATTGCAGGCGAAATACTCATTTGCTTACGGCCTGATAAGTAACCACGTACTCCCGGCCTTTTTCCAGCGTCAATTCGTACTGCCCACCGCCTTTGGCCACGATTTTGCCGCCTTTGCAGCTGGGTTTCGACTTGCTTTTGAAGCGGAGCGTGCCGGTGCCCACGGCCCCTTTCACCTTCAATTGTTTCGGGCTGGCGGCTACCGTAATGTCGCCCTGCGGCGTGGGCACGGTGCCTTCCATCCATTGCAGGCCGCCTAGGTTGGGCACGATTTCGTAGGTGGCGTAGCCCGGCGTGAGGGGTTTTACGCCGAGGTAGTACTTGCCGAGCAGATAAATAGGGCTGGCACCCCAGGCATGGCAGAGGCTCTTGCCGAAGGGCCGGCCGTACATGGCCAGGTGCTCGGCGCCCTTTTTGGTGGGGTCGTATTCTTCCCAGAAGGAGGTGGCGCCAAGGTCCAGCATACCGCCCCAGTACGCCTTCATTTCCTTGAGCACGTAGGGTTGCTCACCCATCGCGCAGAGGGCTTCGAGCTCGTAGAAGCGCATGTAGGGCGTCGTAATTTTGGGGACTTCCTTGTTGAGCAGCACGTAGTTTTTCACGTCCTGCGCCTGGCTGGGCGTGAGGTAGTTGAAGAAAATGCTGAACATGTTGGCGTAGCGCGTCACGTTGCTGGTGGGCTGGCCGTTGATTTGGCTGTGCACCAGCGCGTGCTTCTCGGGGCTCCAATAGGTGGCGAAGATTTTGGCTTTGAGGTCGGTGGCGAGCTGCTGGTAGTTGGCCGCGCCGGCGGTGTCGCCCACCAGGTTGGCGCAGAGGACCATGCTTTCGAGGCTGCGGCAAAATAGCAGCTGTTCGAAGCTGACTTCACCCTTCTTGCTCAGGCCGTCGGCCCAGTCGATGAACACCCAGTCGCCGGCCTGGCCTTCGAGCAGGCTGTTGGGGTTACGGCGGCCCAGCACGTACTGCATCAGGCTTTGCATGCGGGGGTAGAGCTGCTGCACCTGGGCTTTGTCGCCGGTGTATTGGTAGGCATCGTACACGCTGATGAACCAGTAGAAGCTGTAGTCCATGATGGTGTTGATGTGGCTGGTGACGGGGTCTTTGCCGCGCAAGGCAAACTGCGTGCGGTTCACAGTCGGCGTGTCGAAATACAGGTAGTAGTTCATCAAATAGCTCTGGTAGGCGTCGCCCGACCAAATCCACCGGTCGCGCTTGATGCCGTCGATGAAAAACTCCCGCGTGTTGAGGTGCATGGTGTAGGCCGCCACGTCCCAGATTTTATTCAGCTGCGCATCCGAGCTGCGGAATTTGCCCCGCTCCGCCACCGGCGCATACTCGTAGAGCAGCGACACCGAATCGAGGCTCACACCCGCGTCCGGCCGGATGTTCACGTAGCGAAACGCCTTCGACAAGCTCGTCACCCGGTCGCCCTTCTGGGGCTGGTCCACGGCCAGGTATTCCAGCGTTTCGCAGGTTTCAGTAGCCAAGGCTTCTTCCTTCGACTCCCCAAAATACACCGCCACCTGGCCCTTGCCTTTCAAGCCATGCAGCTTGATATAGCCGAAGGTTTCGCGCCCAAAATCAGCCACTATTCCCTGCGCCGTGCGCTCCACACGGGCCGCCCGGCGCACCTCCGTCGGCAGCTTGAAAGCCGAGGGCCGCGCCTCTGGCGAATCAAAATTCCAAGCGCCCGCTTGCAGCCAGGTCGTACCCGACTGGTCGGAGGTTTTGCCCGAGGCATCAATCCATTCTTTGTCCTCGTAGGTCACCAGCCACGATGCATCGGAAGCAATGGTTTTGCCGTGCACGAACACAGTCGGCGGCGTGGCCTGGTTATACACCTTGATGTTAATCCGGTGCTTGCCCGCTGGCACCGTCAGGCGCTGGGGGGCGCCGGTCAGCGGCTTGCCATCGAGCTTCACGTTGTACTGGCCCTCGGCGCGCAGCTCCACTTCTTCGGGCTGCGCTAGATCGAAATCCTTATGGAAGTCGATGAGCACATAGTGGCTGTCCATCCGCCAGAACACCGGAAAGAACGTGCCGCGCTCCGTGCGGCGGTTCTGCATCTGGTTGCCCAGCCAGATTTCGTAGTCGCCGGGGTACCAAATCCAGGTGGCTTTTTGGGCGGCGGTTTGGGCTTGGGCACAGGTGGCAGATAGTAGCAAAAGCAATGCAGCTGCAACTCGTTTCAGGTATGGTTTTATCATCAGGTGGGTTGATGTGTTCGGTGTCTGGTCGTCATGCAGAGCGCAGCGAAGCATCTCGCTCGCTTCGTTACACTCGTTTATTGGTTACTGCGGCACGCGAGATAATTCGCTGCGCTCTGTATGACGTTTCTTTCGTATTTATTTCTGGGCTGATGCCTTTCGCAAATCCTGATATTCAGCCTCCAGTCCCGCCGCTTGCTTGATAGCGTCGCTCACCATTGGGCCGTTATTCTTCCAGACGTTCCCCGGCCCATTGGCATTGGCCAGGAATTTCTCGGCCGGGCACCAGTTGTCCTGCACGGTGATGTTGGACGAGCCCTCGTCCAGGTAGAGGTAAAACCAGTGGTCGGGGTCGTGCACGTAGGGCACGCGGCCGATTTCATCGACGCGGTTTTCGGTAATGACCGTGCCCGGCTGGGCCGAAAGCGTGTACACGCCGGCCACGTCGTAGGTGTGCTGGGCGTAGTGGTGGATATAGTTGGCCTGCACACGGTTGTCGCGCATGGCGTTGGCGGTTTTGGTCCAACCCCAGCCTAGGCTGATGCCGGTGTAGGGCACCCGCGCCACCTCGTTGTGCCGGATGGTCACGCCTCGCACGAAGCCCGCTGCGATGCCCACCGCACCCCAGTCCTCGTTGCCGCAGTCGGTGACGATATTGTTTTCTATCAACTCATTGGCGCAGATTTCCCGCTCGTCTTTCGGATTATAGGGCAGGTGCGTTTCCACACTTTCGTCAGAGAATTTGCCCAGCTGAATGCCATTCACGGCTACGTCGCGCACGGTGCAGCCGCTGATTACGTCGTCGTGGGTGCCGCTTTGGTAGTCCAGCGCCGTCGCGCCCATGTGCAGGAATTGGCAGCGCTCAAAGCGCGTGTGGTGCGCGCCCCACACCTCCACCCCGGCCGGCGGGCGGCCAATCCAAGCCTGGTTTTCGAGGCCGGCTTTGTCGGGGGTGCCGGGCTTGGCCAGCGAGTAGCCGTCCAGCAAATACATGCCGGCTTGCAAAGGCACGTGGCCCTGCTCCGAAGGCCGCAGCCAGGTGGTGTAGGCGAAGGTCAGGCCCTTGAATTGTACGTAGCTCACCGGCTGGTCGAGGGTGCCGGCTACCCGCACCACTGTTTCCAAGGCGGGCGCTACTACTTGGGCGGTAGCTAAGTTTTCTCCGGAGCGGGGCCAGTAATACACCTGCCCGTGCGGCGCGTCATAAAACCACTCGCCGGGCTGGTCGAGCAGCTCGATGGCATTGGTGAGGTAGAAGGCCGAGCTGCCGTTTTTGCCGTTGATGATGGGGCGCGGCCAGGGGTGCTCAAACTGGATGCGGCTTTCGGGCTCCTGAAATGTGAGGTGGGTTTTGTCACCAGCTACGGTCAGGGTTTTCACGCGCAACACGTTCACGGCCCACATTTGGTGCAGCACCATTTCCAGCTGGCCGGGTTGTTTCACCGCACCTAGGGCGGCGGTTGGCACTATCGTTTCCCGCTTGTCGGTGTCCCAGGTGAGCAGGCGAGGCAGGTTATCGTTGTTAGGGGTGCGGGCTCGGGTGGCTTTGCGGCCATTCACCCAGAGCTGGCGAAAATTCAGCACCTGACCGCCCAGCAACGGTGCAGCAGCTACCCACACCTGCCCTTGCGTAGCGGCCGGCAGCCCCGGCACCTTAACCGCCAACTTGTGCCAACCCGTCACCGCCACGCCGCCGCTGAGCACCGGCTGCTCGCCCGGCGCGGCCTCAATCACGGTGGGGCTGGTGGCGGCGCCGGCATCCTCCGGCCGCAGAAAAAGCGGCTCCGATAAGCGATATTCGCCGCCGCGCACCCAGATGTGCACGCCGGTTTCCACGGTGGGGTCGTGCAGGCGGCGCAGGTCGCGCACCTGGCGCAGGGCGGCGGCAACGGTGGCCAGCGGCTTTTCGGCAGTGCCCGCGTTGCGGTCGGAGCCGGTGAGCGCAACCCAGATGTCTGCGGCGCGGACGGGCGCGGCAGCCAGCAGGCCGAGGGCAAGAAAGAGGGTATGTGGAAAATGTCGGCTCATAAATTCTACCGTCATGCAGAGCGCAGCGAAGCATCTCGCTCGCTTCGTTGGATTAATTACCAGTTCTAGCGTCAGCACGCGAGATGCTTCGCTGCGCTCTGCATGACGGACATTTCTGTTATTAAAGCAGGACCTAGCGGGCAGCCGTTGACTTCTCAAAAACCGCCTGCAAGTCCTCGAAGCTGTGCAGCGCATTGGCTGGTAGCTTCTCCCCTTTCGGCCCGAAAACGAGTTGCGCCTCCTGCTTCTCTACCGTCACTTTCGACTCATCCAGCTTGCCGGTCTTATCCTCGGCAGTGGCTAGGTTCAGACCTAGGTTTTTGGCGAGAAACTCGTACATCGCCTGCCGTTTTGAGGGGCCGTAGTCGTGGCCTTCCTTGGGCAGATGGGTGTTTTGCACGAGGTCGGTTTTACCGTAGTAGCCGTAGATTTTTTGTAGGTAGGGATAGGCGACTTCGGGCGTCTGGGCGGTCCAGTCGCCTCCGTCAGTGATGGCGAGCTGGGGGCGCGGGGCGGCCATGGCGGCGATTTCGGCGTTGTTGGTGCCGTTGCCGCAGAGGTGCACGGGCTGGCCGCTTTCGCAGGGGCACCCACCGCTATGATAGGTCGAAAGCATCACCACCGGCACGCTCACTTTGATGCGGTCGTCGAGGGCGGTGAGCAGCATGGTTTGGCTGCCGCCGCCCGAGCCGCCGGTGATGGCGACGCGGGTTTTGTCGGCGTCTTTCAGCGACAGCAGGTAGTCGAGCGCCCGCTCGCCGTTCAGCGCCTGCACCGTCATGGCGAGGCTGCGGCGGTGGTCTTCGCCCTTGAATTGCAGCAGCGACTCGCCCCAGGCAAAGAGGTCGTAGCTGTACACCATCGCGCCCATGCGGGCCAGCGTGGCGCAGCGCTTCTGCGCATCGGCCCGGTAGCGCCCGTCGCCAAAGTGACCATCGGGACTGATGATACCCGGGATTTTCCCCTTGGCCTTGAGCGGCTTGTAAAGCGAACCCGTCATGTAGTAGCCGGGGAGCGTTTCGATGGCCACGTTCTCCACGGTGTAGCCGTCGAACTGCCGCTTGTTCGTGATGATGGGTTTGCTGGCCGGCTTGGCGGGCATGGGCGACAGCCGCAGCGCCGACCACATGCAACTGCGCAACTCGGCTTTTCGCTTCTCCCAAGTGGCCGCGTCGTGGTACTGGCTGGCTAGCTGCGCCAGTTGGGCCGCGCCTTCGTCGGGCGTTTTGAGGTGGTATTGAAAGGTTTTGAGCTTGTAGGTTTTATCGCCGGTTTTCGCCGCCTGATAATCGAATGGAGCCAGCACGCTGCGTAGGGTTTCGTCCACGTCGGGGCGGAAGCGCCACTCGGCGTAGGTCACGTATTTGTCCTTCACCATGGCCGCATCGGGTCGGATTTTCACCCCGTAGCGCTGCTGAATCTCCTCTAGCACCTGCTGCAACGGCTCGCGGTACTGGTCGTCGGAGTTCGGCGTTTGGGCCTGGGCGGCGGTAGTGAGGAACAGGGAACCTAAGAGCAGGCGTAAGAATCTAGACATGGGTGGGAATGTGGTTTGGGGCGACAGAAACCGGTCAAAAAGGCCGTCATGCTGAGCGTAGCGCAGCGGAGTCGAAGCGGAGTCGAAGCGGAGTCGAAGCATCTCTACCGCTTCGTTGCTAGCGTCAGGAGTTAGTTCACCGGTAGAGATGCTTCGACTCCGCTGCGCTACGCTCAGCATGACGGCTTTTTTGGTTGACGTTCTGACTTATCGCGTAATTAATCCTTCGTAATCTCGGCCGTGCCTTCCGGCGCTTTGTAGCCTTTCATGGCTGGCCACACGCCGTTTTCAATCTTCACCAGCTTCATCTTTTTGGGGTCGAGCACGGCGTGCTTGATGCGCTGGCGCCGCCAGGTGTACACGAAATGCACCAGCCCGTCCTTGGTCTGAATCACCGACGGGTACGAGTACTGGCTGATGGGCGAGTCTTCTAGAATGGCCACGGCATACCACTCTTTGCCGTCTTTTGACACGGCTACGTTGAGGGGGGTGCGGGGGCCTTTGGCGAGGGTGCCGGGGGGTAGCACGTGGTTGTAGACCAGCAGTTGGCGGCCGTCTTTCAGGGTCACGGCGTCGGTGCCGGAGTTGTTATTAGGGAGAGTGGTTTTGGCGAGGGGCGACCAGGTTTTGCCCTGGTCCGTGGACCACGTTTCGAGGATGGCGCGGTCGCGGCTGCGGCAGAGGGCTTGCAGGCGGCCGTCCTTGTAGGTGAGGATGCTGGGCTGAATCGCGCCCTGGGTTGCGCCGTTGGGCACGGGCGCGGTTTGGGTCCAGGTCTTGCCAAAATCCGGGGTGGCCTCGAAATGCACCTGCCAGCCGCCGCTGCCTTCGGTGCTGGTGGGCGAGAGCAAGGTGCCGTTTTTGAGCAGCACGGGCTTGTTTTTCACCGGCCCGATGTAGCTTTCCGGCAGCGCCTGGGCCGCCGACCACGTCAGACCGTTGTCTTTGGAGGTGCGCAGCCAGCCCTTCCAGTCCGAGGGTTTCGGGCCGATTTTGTAGAACAGTAGCAGCTCGCCGCCGGGGGCCTGGTAGAGCACCGGGTTCCAGGTGGGGTAGCGCAGGGTTTCGTTTTGGATGCCGTTGGCCACCTCCACGGGGGCGGTCCAGCGGCCGTTTTCCTGGCGGCTCACCCAGATGCCCACGTCGGGGTTACGCTCCTTGGTGCCGCCAAACCACGCGGCCACGAGGCCCTTCGGCGTCTCGGCGATGGTGGCGGCGTGGCTCTCGGGGAAGGGCGCTTTTTCGAAGATGAATTCGTCGGTGACAATGCCCTGTTTCCACGGCTGCGTTTGGGCCGACGCGCCGTGCGCGAGCAGCCCGAGGGCCAGTAGCAAAATGGGGTTTCTCATATCAGTTCTTCAGTATTATTTCAGAAGTAAAGCAGCCTAGCGGTCATGCAGAGCGTAGCGAAGCATCTCGCTCGCTTCGTTGCAATCGGTATTGATTACTGCGGCACGCGAGATGCTTCGCTGCGCTCTGCATGACGTTCTTTTAGCATGAGGGCCGGAGCCGCTATTTGTTGAGTTCGAGGCTGGCCAGGATGAATGGGCCTACCCCTTTCAGGTCGTTGATTTTGATGCGCTCGCCCACGTAGTATTCGTAGGAGCCATTGCGCTCGGTACCGGGACCCAGGCCGGCTACCTCGCACACTTGCAGCAGGTTGAGCTCGCCGTCGGGCTTTACTTCGATGAGCTTGGTCGTGATGCCGTCGAAGCCTTTTTGGGCCACCGGGCGGTACTTCTTGTTGAGGTAGCCCTGATTCACGCCCTTGGCCAACGTGTACACGAACATGCACGAGGCCGACGCCTCCAGGTAGTTGCCGGGCTGGCCGCCTTTGTCCACCACTTGGTACCAGAGGCCGCTGGCGGGGTCCTGGTACTTCTGCATGGCTGCCGCCAGCCGGTCGAGCACTTGCACGAGTTTGGGGCGGTCGGGGTGCTTGGCGGGGAGGTAGTCGAGCACATCGACCAGCGCCATGCCGTACCAGCCGATGGCCCGGCCCCAGAAGTTGGGCGACTGGCCGGTTTGCAGGTTGGCCCAGGCTTGCACATGCTTCTCGTCCCAGCCGTGGTAGAGCAGGCCGGTTTTGGGGTCGCGCAAGTGCTTTTCGAGCAAGAGCAGCTGCTTGGCGGCCTCATCAAACCCGGCTGGCTCCTTGAAAAACGCCGCGTACTGGGCCACGAACGGGCTGGCCATGTAGGCCCCATCGAGCCACATTTGGCTGGGGTATTTCTTCTTGTGCCAGTAGCCGCCGTCGCTGGTTTTGGGCTGCTGCTGAAGCTCGGCGTGCAGCTTTTGGAGGGCAATTTTATACTTCTCCTGCTTGGTATCGGTGTAGAGCTGGAACAGGAGCTTGCCCGAGTTGATGTTGTCGAGGCTGTTGTCCAGCGGCTTGTAGTCCTTGTTGTGAATCTCGCCCTGGGCGTCCACCATTTTGTCGCCGTACTGCTGCAAGGCGGTGCGCAGGCGCGGGTCGTGGTTTTGGTGTTCCAATGCCTCCAGCGAATGCATCAGCAGGCCCTGGGTGTAGCCCCAGGAGTCACCTAGGGCAGGGTCTTGCAGCCACGGGCTCCGCTTCAGCACCGACTGCGCCATGCGCTCCGACCACTTGGCAGTGGCGGGGATTTGTGTGCTGGTGGGCGCTGGGGTTTGGGCGTGGGCGGCTGGGGCGCTGGCTAGCAGCAGCGCGGAGGCTACTGCTAGGGCCTTTGTTTTCAGCTTGTTTATAGCAAGGCATTTATTCATTGGGTAGCTAATTGTGTCATGCTGAGCTTGTCGAAGTATCTCTACCGCTTCGTTGGAGAAAATCGAAACGGCTAGCTTTCGTCATCCTCAGTTAACCAAGAGGATGCATCATTTACAGGCTGTGGTAATCGTCCTTCAAGCCATTCTTTCAGCGTATCTGGCGTAAAATCTTTGTCAGTATTCTGGATTATCCAAGACAGAAATTCCTCGGGTCCACCATTCATATAAGGAGGTGGTGAAACTGGGTAAAAAGTGGTGGGCAGTTTTTCATTTATTGATAGGTAATTGACAACGTGGCCTATTTCCTGCACTGCCTGCCAAGCCAATGGGTGCTGAATGTCGATTCTGAATTTGACCCACCACAAGCCGTCTTCTATGCCTTGCCCAATTGTTCCTTCTATAGCTGGCATACTTAGCAGGAAGGCTTGAAGCGACTCGAATTTGTTTTCACTCATCATTGTAAATCGTTATTAGTCAACGAAGCGGTAGAGATGCTTCGACTTCGCTTTGCTGCGCTCAGCATGACAAACGTTTTCAATTCATTCTCTACTGATTCGCCACAAACGCATACTCCCCAGCCCCAACCTCCACCACGGCCCTACCCCCTTCCATGCGCAAAAACCGCACGCCCGGCGCGCCCGCCAGCTTCTTGCCGCCCTCCTTCACGTCGTTCGCGTCTTTGGCGGGAATGTAGACGACGGCCTTCGTATTGCCCGGCACGGTGATGTTCCAAGTGAAGCGCTTGCCCTCCGTTTTCCAGCTGCTCCGCACCAGGCCGCGCACCGACCTATAAGACGCCTGCACCGAGGTTAGCCCGGCTATCATGGCGGGCTTCATCTCCAACTGCGAGAAGCCCGGCACGGCCGACTTGATGCCGGCCAAATCCTCGTAGTACCAGATGAGCAGGTCGCCGAGCAGCATCACGTGATTTTGGGAGTTCATGGCGGGGTCGGCGGTGTTGCCGTTCCAGAGCTCCCAGATGGTGGTGGCGCCGTTGGCGGCCATGTAGCCCCAGCTGGGGTAGTCGCGGTTGGTGGCCAGTTTGTAGGCAATGTCGGGGCGGCCCTCGGCGGTGAGGCCGCGCATGAGCCACTGCGTGCCGATGACGCCGGTGCTGATGTGGCCCTTGTTTTCGACCAATATTTTATCGGCGATGTTCTGGAATACCTTGCCGCGCTCGGCGTCCGGTGTCATGCCGTAGGCCAGGGGTAGTAAGTTGGCCGTCACGGTGTTGTTGGCGTACTGCTGGTTTTGGGCGTTCAGGAACTTCTGGTTGAACGCGTCCTTGATTTTGGCACCTAGGGCGGCGTATTCCTGCGCATCGGCGGGCTTGCCGAGCACGGTGGCGAAGCGCTGCATCAGCACCAGCAGGTGGTAGTAGGTGCTGGTGGCAATGACCTCGCCGCTGGTGTTTCGGGCGGGGTCTTGCGAGTGAATCATCTTCTCCGACTCGGGCGGCACGCACCAGTCGCCGTACTTATCCTTGGTCACGATGTTATTGTCCGTCATGTAGTTGGCGCGCATGTAGGCGAGCCAGCGGCGCATCGAGTCGTAGTGCTTCGCGATGGGCAGGGCATCGCCGTACTGCTGGTACAGCATATCGGCGATGGTGAGGTAGGTGCCGGGCCAGGTCACGTTGTCACCGTAGTAGCGCCAGAACGCGGGGGCCACGTCGGGGATGCTGCCGTCGGCTTTTTGGGCCTGCGCAATGTCATCCAGCCACTTCGCGTACAGCCGCGAGTTGTCAAACACGAAGCTCTCGCCGTACGCGCCTGTGGTGCGGTCGCCGAGCCAGGGCTGCCGCTCGTTGCGCTGCGGGCAGTCGACGGGCATGCCCTTGTAGTTGCTCCGAATGCCCCAGTAGGCGTTCTTATATACCTGGTTGATGGTGGCGTTGGAGGTCACAAACTCGCCGGTCGTGGCCAGCTCATCGTACACCACGCGGCCGTCGAAATCGGCCAGCGTGGGCGTGCCGGGGTAGCCGCTGATTTCGACGTAGCGGAAGCCGTGGTACACAAACGTGGGCTCCCAGGTTTCGCGGGCGCCGCCGCGCAGCGTGTACACATCGGTCACGCGGGCATCGCGCAGGTTGGCCACGTACAGCTCGCCGGTTTTTTGCAGCGTTTCGGCAAAGCGAAGCGTGATTTTATCGCCCCGCCGGCCGGTGGCGCGCAGCCGCAGCCAGCCGGCCATGTTCTGGCCCATGTCGAGGATGAATTTGCCGCCCGGCAGCGGCTTGAGGGCCACCGGCTTCAGGGTTTCCATCACCTTCATGTTCTCGTTCATCTGGGCCTCGAAGGCACCGCCGGGCTCCTGCACCAGCTCGGCTTTCAGCCACTTTTTAGCGTCGAAGCCGGCGGTGGCCCAGCCCGGCATTTCCTTGGTGGCGTCATATTCTTCGCCGTCGTACTCGTTGTTGGCCCGGATGGGGCCGTCAGCGGTGGCCTGCCAGGTTTCGTCGGTTTTGATGACGTCGTGGCTGCCGTCGGCGTAGGTCACGTCCAGCTGCATCAGCAGCTTGGGGTAGCCGAAGGTCTTGATTTTGTACGGCTTATAATTTTGCCGCATGGCGTAGAAGCGGCCGTTGCCCAGCACCGTGCCTAGGGCGTTGGCGCCGGGCCGCAGCAGCGCGGTCACGTCGAAGGTGTTGTACTTCACGCCCTGGGTGTAGTCGGTGGGGCCGGGCGCCAGCACTTGGTCGCCCACGCGCTGGCCGTTGAGGTACAGCTCGTACAGCCCCAGCCCGATGATGGACGCGGTGGCCTGCTGCACCGCCTTATCGGCCTTGAACTCCTTGCGGAAATAGCGGGCCGACAGCCGGGCGTGGGTCGATTCATCGTCCCAGGGAAAGGCGCGGTCCAGGCCAATCCAGCGGCCTTTCCAGTCGAGGTAGTTGAGCAGGCCCATGCTCCAGCGGGCGGGCGGGCTCCAGGCGGTTTCGCCCTGGTCGGTCCAGGTGCGCACCTTCCAGTAGCAGCGGGCGCGGCTGCGGAGCGGCGCCCCGGCGTAGGCCACGTGCACCGATTGGGCCGAGGCCACCTTACCCGAGTTCCAGAGGTCGCCTTCGTCGGCGGCCAGCTTTTCGGGGGTCGAGGCCACCAGCACCTGGTAGGCGGTTTGGGTGAGGCCGCGCGCGGGGCTGCTCAGCTCCCAGCTCAGGCGCGGGGCGGTGGCGTCGATGCCTTCGGGGTTGGTCAGCATCTCGCAGCGCAGGCGGGCCAGCTGCACGCCCCCCGGTGCGGTGGGCCGAAACGCCGCGAGCACCAGGAGCAGCAACAGAAAAGGAAGCAGGTGTTTTCGGTTCATAGTCAGGGCCTTCCCCCTGCGGCTCCCGCTCGCTCGGCGAGGGGAAACCTGCCGCTTGGCAGGCCTGGGCCGCAGGGGTTGCGCGGGGCACTTTTGGCACCCCAAAGTCCGACTTTTTTGCTTCCCTTTATTCTAGGATGTTAGCACGAATCTGGTCGATTTGCGCATGGTGACGGTGGGATGGTGGAATTGGGGGGCAGCTTACTGAAAAACAAGCTATTTTATTTTGTGATTACAAGATTTTGAGTAAATGAATTATATGGAAAAACTTCCGGCATTATAGAATGAGTAAATTTATCTTTAAAGAAGACATGAGCCACTCTATCATCGAACAAACCTGGGTCCAGCTTGATAAGTGCATTGGGGTTATGAAATATAATAACGCCTTCTGACCATGTTTCATCGCTAAATTCATTTACTTCATAGGTAACGAGCCTAGGACTAGCCGCATTAGGGTCATGGTCATAATAACTTCCCATTCTAATAAGTTTGTTGTTATCGCTCCCGAGTCCGGCCTGCTTTCCCATTCGATTAAATTTTGACAATGTTGCACATGATGAAAATATGACTCCACTCACATTTTCGCAATTAGGCTGGAAGAAAAACCCCGAAGGAATTTCTGTACCATTAGGCTTTTTATAATTCCCTACCTCGACTGGATGTACTTGTAAAATCCCATCAACAAAAGAGTGGTCATATTTATATCCATACAAGTATTCAGAAAGTGCGTTATAACTCCAGGTCATTGACATCGTATCATGAAAATCAGCAATAGCAATTAGAAATGGCAAACCTTGCACATGCTGTTTTTCCCAATACTTTTTCTTCAATTTATCAAATAAAGCACTTGCAAACATCAAAGGCATTGCATTTGATAATGACTCATCTATTTCTTCTTTAGTTTTAGGCTCATAGCTTTCAATAGCTGTTTTACGACTAACTATCACTGCTTCAATAGCTATTTTTGAACCCAATTTTTCGACCAAAAAATCTGGGGCTTCATGATTCCTTTCAAAAGAAAAAAATTGCTCTCTAAAAAAACAGAACAAAAACAGTTCCCAAATTCTTGCATCAAAGCCATTCACCGTCTGAAACTGTTCGATAAAATTTCCATCAATGTCTTTATAGTGATATGAAATCTCACTTAACACGCTTTTTGCAGATGAAAATCCGTCACTATCTCTCAACAAAACATAGTTGGGATGTTGCTTATTGTCGTTACCAAGCGACTCGAAAATATTAAAAAAACTAGTCTTGTTATCGTGAAACACTATAGAATCTGCCCCTATTTCAGAATCCAGCCATTCCCTAGCCTCCTTGATTGTTGGAATACTAGCCTTAATTGATTCTGCCCTGTATTGCTTAGAAATATCCCTGGATAACACACATGCATAATAATCTTTATCTACTAAATCCAAGCTTACTAGCCCTAAGACTCTGCCATTATTACTTGAATAAAATTCTAATTCCTTCGTAAAGTATTGCACAAAAGGCTCCCTAGTAAAAAGGATATAAATTTCAAACATTTTTCTATTTATTGCGACTGCGTTTTTCATTTCTACTTAATTTTTAATTAATTGATAAGGCCATACTGCCTTGAAATCTATTTCACTGAAGCAGCAAAATTCTCTGCTTTTGAAAAAAAACATTATTCAAAACCTTCTTCTCTAACCATTCCCGCACCGGCTCATCGTAGAACTTCAAGCACCCTTACGCCAGCGCTACCGTCACCAGATAGACCAGCGCCGCCACGGGCAAGCCCTCGCGCAAGGACACTTTATGGGTAGCGACCCAGTCCATGTAGGTGTAGATGAGTAGCCACGGGTGCGCTAGGCTAAGCAGCCTCCCGGCTACCCGGCACCTTGGTGGCCGAAGCTGGCTTTGCGGGTTTGCGAGTGGCTTTTTTCTGCTTGTCCTGCTTAATCCACTCGCTGATGCGGGCAAAATCGTCTTCGGATAATTCCCGGCCAGTAGTGACGAAGTCAACATTTTTGGGTTCTCTAACCATGACTAGGAGGATTGACTTTGTGGAAAATATTGATTAATGAGCTTCACAGCAGCTTTGGTATCTATTGCCATTACGTTGCCGAAGAGAATATGTGCACCTAACGATTTCTGGTAGTGTGCTATAAGCTTCGTTTTGCTTTCAAATGCTACGTAACCGGCATAGCCTTTATCAAATGAAAGCCGACAGGCAAATGCGACCAAATTGCCGGGCACTCCTAGCATACACCTTTTTGGCACCCCAATTAAACTTAGTGCTTTCAATCAGGGCCATGAGTATGTGGTCGCCCTTGCAAGCTAACAAGCCCTTGTATAACAGTTGGATTACCAACAATGATTAGCTTACAGACAGTTCGATTGGGGTTTTTAATCTCGGCTTTCCAGTCAAATCGCCAATCCGCTTTTCTGATGCTCCGCAGGTCGGCCGTGGTCAATGCCACGATTTCCGTTTTGAAACTGTCACCGGTAATCGCATTCTCAATGGACCGGGTTAGCTTATCGATTTCGATGTCAACCTGCTGGTTTATTGCCATGATTTAAAGATAGTAAGGGGCAACACACCCACCGGTTTGCTGCCCCCTACCAGTGACACCTAGGCTTCCCTCCTACCGCTTCCCGACGGCCTTGGTGGCGGCAGGCTTGGCGGTGAAATCGAAGTAGAGGGTGCAACGGCCTCTTTCTTGAACCGCTCAAAGCCGGTTTCCAAGGCCTCCCGCTTAGCGGTGCCGCGTAGGCCGTAGTACTCGTTCTTGAACTCATTTAGCGTAGTCAGGATGCTTTTCTTGCTGCTCATAACGGTTCGGCGCTTGAGGATACTGTTTATGTGACGAAGCTACAAAGCAAACAGTTGCTGTTGCCTATAAACGGCGAACCCTGGCTGCGGGAACAACCAGGGTTCAGAAGTGGGTGGCATAACACCCTCATCCAATCCGGATGAACAGCGCTATTTTGAGCGCACCGGAAACTTGGGAATGCCAACCGTTTTCAAAATCTGGTTGGCCCGGTCTATTTTGTCCTGAAACAACGGCTGGTCGTCGTATTTGCCTTGCAGTTCGGGATTGATTCTGTAATCGGCCGATTCTTTGAGCTGAATGGCAGCGGTTTGGGGGGCTTTTTTCATCGCTACTTGCTTTTAGGCCTTCCGGCGAACGGAAAAACCGTGATACATGACGTTTTTACGAAATGGCTCCCATTCTTCGTCCGTTGTCAGGCCGAAGATATCGAAGTCCTGCTCAATGGCCGCCAGGTTGTTCGTAATACCCATGCGGTACAGTCTTGTGCGGGCCACCGTGCTTCCCGTAGCAAACACAATAGCGTCGGGGTACTGTTCCGTGAATACGTAAAGGGTGCGCGCCACGGTTGCTAACACCTTCTGGCTATCGTTATTATTGGTTATGCTTAAATCATCGATGTACCCTGACTGCGGGTCTTTATCACCGAAGCCAAGGTTGTAGATGTTTCTGACGTTGATTTCAGTGTAACGCACCACCTTAGCCACCGTTCCTTTGGGGCCTACACTCTCAAATTCAAACGTTAAAACGTCGGGCGAAATATCAAAGATGTAGCGGCTTTCGAGCATAGCGTGCGAAAGTAAGCGCTTCTATACCAAATACTCCCCTCCTACCGCTTCCCGACGGCTTTGGGGGCGGCGGGCTTGGCGGTGAAATCGAAGTAGAGGGTGATTTCCTTGGCGTAGGACGGGTCTTTGCTGTAGTCGTAGTACATGTTGGTTTTGCCCATGGGGCCCATGTTTTCGGCTTTTTGCGACTTGGTGCCGATGGGCGTGATGCCGTGCATGAACGAGAGGTTGCCGCTGGGGAAGGCCGGGGCCGTGTTGTAGGGCTTGGCGGCGAAGCGGGGCGTGAAGAGGCGCAGGTACACGTCTTCCTGGTCGCAGACGATGGTGAGGGGCTGGCCGGTGGTTTGGAGCGTGAGCCAGTAGAAGTTGGAGTAGTAGCCTTTGAACTCGGGGTACTGGGGGCTCTGGGTGCCGTCGGGCTCGCCGGTGCTGGTGTTGTTGTAGGCCTTGGTCCAGACGCCTAGGTTGGTGCCTTTCAGCCGGTCTTTCCAGACGCGGTAGGGGCCGTCGCCGCGCCACTGGATGCCTTTTACCTCCTTTTCGGGGTAGTTGAAGCTGAGGCCGGCCAGGGCAAAATCGTAGTCGCGGGGGAAGTACTTGGCCGTCATGCGCACCCAGCCCGAGGGGTACACCGTCCACTGCAAGGACTGGTAGCGGCTGGCCTTGCCGAAGGTGGCTTCGATGACCACGTTGGGGCCTTCCTGGCGCTGTTTGAGGCCTTCGAAGGCGGTTTCGCCCTCGGCCAGCACGGGGCCGTTGGTGAGCGGAATGAGGCCCTGGGCGTTGCGCACCTGGCGCAGCAGGCCGGTGCGGCGGCTAAAAGTACATGTGACGCCGTTGGCGGTGGCGGTGTAGAGCGAGTCGGTTTCGGTGAGGCGGGCGGTGCCGGGGCCGGTGGTGGGCACCAGCTGCTGGGCCACCTGCGCGGGGTGGGCAATGGGCCAGCTCCAGGTGTAGATTTCGCGGCCGGTAGGGTCGGTGGCCGTCACGTAGAGCACGTCGGCCTGGGCCCAGTCGGCGGGCAGGGGCAGCTTGAGGGGGCCGTACTCGGTGGGCGCGATGCTGGGCGCTGGGCTGGTGCCGGTGCGGGCGGCGGGCGCGGCGGGGCCGCCGGGCGTGGGCAGCTGGGCGAGCTTCCAGGTGAAGCGGCAGGCGCTGAGGTTGGTGTAGGTGAAGCGGTTTTGGATGCGGAAGGTGCCGTCGAAGGCGGGCGTGATTTCGCGGCGCTCGAAGAACACGGGGCTCCATACTTCTTTGATGGTGAAGTAGCTGCCCTCCTTTTCGCGGTAGGGCCCTAGGATGCCGTCGGGGCCATGGTCGCCGTCGGCGTCGAGGATGCCGCCCTTGTCGGTGCGCACCACGGCGGCGTCGGAGAAGTCCCAGAGGAAGCCGCCGGCCGAGAGTGGCTCGCGCCACATTTGCTCCCAGTAGTCTTCGAGGCCCGCGCCGTGGCCGCCGTCGTAGAGGCCGTGCAGAAACTCGGTGGGAAACACCACGTTGTGGCCGTGCAGGTGGGTGCCGTTGCCGTAGTCGTAGTTGATGTAGTGCTGGGTATCGGTGCCCCGAAACACCTGCCAGGCGTGCACCACGGGGCGTTTTTGGAAGTCCATGCGGTCGAGCACGGGGTCGAGGTCGAAGTTGTGGCCGCCCTCGTTGCCGTTTATCCAGCCGATGATACTGGGGTGGGTTTCGTCCTTGGTCACCATTTCTTCGGTGAGCTTGGTGCCGGTGGGCGTGTTGTAGGCGGCGTGCCAGCCGGCCACTTCATCGAACACGAAGAGGCCGAGCGAGTCGCAGGCTTCCAGAAAATGGTCGTCGGGCGGGTAATGCGACATGCGGACGGCGTTCATGTTCATGTCCTTCATCAGGTTCACGTCGATGATGCTGAGCGCCTTGCTGGTGGCGCGCCCCGACGAGGGCCAGAACGAGTGCCGGTTCACGCCCTTAAACTTGATTTTCACGCCGTTGACGAAGTAGCCTTCGCGCTCGCGTAGCTCCACGGTGCGGAAGCCGAAGCGCTGATTGAGGGTGTGCACGTCCTTGCCGCCCTGCCGCAGCGTGAGGGCGAGGCGGTAGCGGTTGGGCGTTTCGGGGGTCCAGAGTTGGGGGCTGGGCACGGTGGTTTGGAGCTGCGCGAGGCTACCCGACGCCACGGCCGCCCGGAACTCGCCGCCCACTTTTTGCCCGCTTAGGGTGTAGAGTTGGCCCACCACTTCATCGGCCTCGCCACCCGTATACACGTTGGCTTTAAAGGAGCCATCGGCCCGCGCATCCAGCGCCACCCGGCTGATGTGCGCCACCGGCAGCGCCTCCAGAAACACCGGCCGAAAAATGCCGCCAAACAGCCAGAAGTCGCCGCGCCGCTCGGCGTCGTTCACCGATTCGTTGGCCGAGTGCTTGGCCACGGTGGCTTCGAGCAGGTTGGTTTTGCCATACTTCAGCAGCTTCGAGATGTCGTACTTGAAACGGTAGTATGAGCCCTGGTGCATGGCCCCAGCCGACTGGCCGTTGATTTTGACCTCGGTATCGGTCATCGCGCCGTCGAATACGATGTTCACGACCTTGCCCTGCCAGCCGGCCGGCACCTTAAACTGGTACTTGTAAAGCCCTTTTTCCTTGCCGCGCGCGGTGTCCTTCGCGTGCCCGTAGTTGTACTTGCCAAAGCCTTGCAGCTCCCAGTTAGACGGCACGGGAATGGTGCTCCACTTGCCCGAATTGCGCCCTGCGGTGCAGTAGAACTGCCACTTCACGGTGTGGTCTTTGTCGGCGCCGGAGAGGAGCTGGGTTTCCGTGCGTTGCGCGTGGAGCTGGCTCAGCGGGAGGAGCAGGAAGAGGTAAAGAAGAAGTTTATGCATGTCGTTCTGGCGGGTAACCTCACCCCCCGGCCCCCTCTCCTTGGGGAGAGGGGGAGCCACGGCGGCGCAGGTGTAGCGCGGCCTTTTAGTCCGCGTGGGTCATTTATGTTATCAACTCGCGGACTAAAAGTCCGCGCTACATTTCGTCAGGCTCCCCCTCTCCCCAAGGAGAGGGGGCCGGGGGATGAGGTTACCCGCTAGGGTGTTTTAGCAGTCGCCTCCCCCGCCGACGTCTTCAGCGACTTCAGATAAAACACTGCCAGCGGCTCCGACTCGCCGGCTTTGTGCAGGTCGTAGGTCTGGTCGGCGTGCGTATCGGACGTGGGGAAGTGGCGGGCGGAGCCGGTGCGCAGCATCACGCGCTCGAAGGAAGCCACTGGGGCGAAGAAAATGAAGGTGCTGGTCTTGCCGTTGGCCGTGATGGTGCAGGTGCGGTTGGGGGCGTCGAGGGTCACGCGCAGGTCGAGTTGCTGGCCGGCCTGGTACTTGGTCACGCCTTTGAAGCGTGCACCAGCTTTGTAGCTGAGCGTGCCGGTGGAGTCGAAGGAAAGCTGCACGGCGGGCTGGCCCTTGGCGTCCTGAAACTCGATTTGCAGCAGGCCGTGGTCATTTTGGCCGGGCACCACCGACAGCTCGGCTACCAGCTGCTTGCTTTCGGGGATGATGCGCTCGGCCTTAGCGTAATCGAATTTATCGGCGTCTTTGAGCACGAGGCCTTTCGAACCATCAGGCAGCTTGCCGATTTCTACTGGGGCCTGCACGAGGCTATAGGTGTTCCACTGGTCCAGTTCCTGCCCGGCCGGCAGCTGCGCGAAAACCTCATTGGCGTGGCTGCTGGCGGTGGCGCGCACGGGCACTGGCACCGAGGCCACCCACAGGTCCTCCTTGTTCACGCTGTAGCTCACCCACAGCTTTTTATCGGGCGGCACACCGTCGCCTTCCTGAATGCCGCGCACGTACTGCGGGCCGTACGACTTGTAATTGCCGCCGTAGCGCATGGGCGTGATTTCGCCGTGTACCAGCCAGAGGTCAGTGTAGTCGAGCCCGTTTTCGCTGGTCGAAATGGCCAGCGGCCAGCGGAATTCCGAGGGGTTGTAAACCGTGGCGTAGCGGCCATCGGAGGTACGCTGGCCCCAGATTTTGGCGTTGCTATTTACGAAGTGCGGAGCACGAATAACCGGGTTAGGCCAGGTTTTGCCACCGTCGGGGCTGATGGTAGTGAGGGCGTGCTTCCAGAGGCCTACCACGCGGTTGCCATCCGACAAGTGGTAGTAGCTGAAGGCCTTATAGTCCTTCTTGATGGGAATCAACGGGTCGTTGCGGTCCTGCTCCTCTACCATCTGCTGCATCATCAGCGGATTGGCCAGGATTTCCTCGCAGGCGGCCACGAAGCCTTTGTCCTTGCTGGTGGTGTAGAATGGATAGGACGACTTCGACTTATCCCAGGTCTTGTTGTTCCGCAGGAAGTAAATCGGACCAAACTTGCCACCAGGCAGCACCTCGCGCACCACCCGGCCAATACCCTGGCCGTCGTTGGGGTCGTCCTTGGCGTCGAGGGTCACGCCGTAGTAGCCTAGGGTAAGCAGGCGGTTTTTCTTTGAGGTATAGAAGCCGATGCGCTGGTGCATCACGGCCACTAGGTTCTTGGCCACTTTGCCGGGCTGGTCGGGCTTGGTGAAGCCGTCGGGCACCTGGTAGGGCGGGAAAATGACGGTGGGGCTGGTCCAAGTGTAGCCGTCCTTGCTCGTCAGCAACAGGGTGCGGCCGGGCGGCACGTGCTCGCCCACGGGGTTGCTGAGGTATTGGTAGTAGAACTGCCCGTTCCAGTAGGCCAGCATCGGCGCGTGGTTGTAGGTCCAGCCCTCGCCGTTGGCGGCGTCGGGGTGCTCGCGGTTGGCGCGTAGCACTTGCCGGGCGTGTGTGCCGATGGCCGGCCGCAACTGGCCGTGGTGATAGTCCACGTTGCTGAGCGTGGTGCCGGTGTAGCGGATGGTTTCGGGCGCGGTTTGGGCGTAGGTTAGGGCCGGCAGCCCGAGCAGCGCGGTACCCGTAAGAAGATGTCCGAGCTTAGTCATGGGTGGCGCGGCTTGAGGTGGTAGCAGCCGCGGTATCGGCCGATGCTGCTTGGAGTTGCTTCAGCACCTTGCGCGGCACCGAAATAATGGTCCCGTGCTTGTGCCCCACTGGCACGCTGGTTTGCGCCGACACGTCGGTGAAGGTCTTGAAATCGGTAGTTTTCATGGCACCGTACTTATGCTCCTTGTAAGCGTCGTAGTAAATCAGCCACTGGTTATGCGGCAGTTTCGCCACGCTCGGGCCTTCGGTGAAATTGGCCGTAAAGGCCTCCGACACCTTTGGGAACGGACCTAGGGCCGTCGGCCCGAATGCGACTTTGATGTTGCGCATGGGCCGAGTGTTATCCTTCACTATCAGCACGTAATCAGCCGCGCCGCGCCGCAGCACCTCCGAGTCGATGGCGCTAAAGCCAGGGTCGAGGTAGAGCTTGGCGGGCGTGAAGGACTGGAAATCGGTGGTTGTGGTGTAGTAAAGGCGGTGGTTGTTGTCCTCGTCCTCCTGCCCTTTCGGAAAGCGAAACGGGATAGTGCTGGCCCACACAATGAGGTATTGCTGGGTGCCCTTGTCGTAGAAAATCTCGGGCGCCCACACGTTTACGGTCGTGGGCTCCTGACTCATTACATCGATGAAGCGCTGCTCCGACCAATGCACCAAGTCCTTGGAGCTGGCGTAGCCAAAGCCCTTATCGCCCTTCCAGCCGCACGTCCAAACTAGGTGGTAGGTGCCGTCCGGTCCCTGCGTGATGCTGGGGTCGCGCATCAGCTTGGCCGGGCCAACTTGCGGCTTTAAAAACGTGCGTCCTAGGTCCTGCCATTTGTACCCGTCGTAGCTGTAGAGCAGGTGCAGCCCATCGGTGGCCGGCTCGCGAAACGACGTGAACAGGTAGGCGTCTTTCGACGCCGCACACGAGGCCAGCGCCGCCGCGCAGCTCAATGTCAACAGGCTTTTTACCAATAGTCTAGCCACAGTGCTTTAGCTAACGGAATCGAGAATCAACACCCAGTCGTTGCCATCCTTTTGCTCGCCGGGCGGGTTAAACTCCCGCGTGCCCTTGTTCGCAAACGTGCCGACGATGGTGGTTTTACCATCGCGGGGGCTGTACCAGGAGGCTTTGACTTTCGTGCCCGCGATTTTGCCTAGGTTCACCGGCATATTCCGCCCGTTGTAGGTGTAGATGAAGGCGTAATTCTTACCCCGCGTGGCAGTCAGACGATTGTACTTCTCCCCTGCTGCACCCGCAATTAGCGACTGGTCGGGCACCCGCTCGAAGTACGGCCGCGACAGCATCAATTGCTTCAAATACTGCATCTGCGCCGCGCCGGGCGCGTTGATGGCCGATGACCACAACTCTGACGAACCGTAGGCGCTGCCTTTGTCGAAGCTGCTGTGCATCTGCATCACAGAGTTTTGGCCGTAGGTGTAGCCGAAGGCACCCGCAAATACCGACCAATAGCCGTAGCGGCGCACGTCAGCATCGGTCCAACGAGGCTGGTTGATGTCGTGCAAGCCCTGCGGAATGCCTTCGTAGGAAGGCTCGCCGTCGATGCTCGGTTTGGCGGGTTTCAGGGCGTAGTCGGCCTGCTGGTATTTCCAGTTATCGGGGCCGTAGTGGTTCTTTTCCTTGCGCGAAGTGTCTTGCTCGTAGCGCTGATGGCCCGATTGATACATGTTGAAATCAAGCCACTTTTCTTGGTGAAACCAATCCGAAGACTGGGTGCGCCCCCTAGGGTGGTAGGTTTCCAAGTGGTTTGGGTCCACAGCTTTCAACGTGGCGCCGATGGTTTTCCAGACTTTGAGTGAGTCGCTGCCGGCAATGTCGCCGCCATTCAGCCAAATGATATTCGACCGGTTCTTATACCGCTCGGCTAGGAACGTCGCGTAGATTTTGGCTTGCGCCTGGTTCACTTTGCCACCCTTCACATTGGTGCCCCAAACGGGTACTAGGCCCATGTATAAGCCCTTCTTCGCAGCTAGGTCTACTACATAATCAACGTGGTCCCAAAAGTCGTACTGCGCGGCATCGGTGGCCGTATTGCCGGGGGTAGTGAGCGGCCGGGCCACGTTGGCGTGCACCAGGGCCGAGTCGCCGTACACGTTCACGCTGGGCACCTGGTGCAGCACCATCACCTGAATGACGTTGAAGCCTTTTTTGCGACGGTCTTCCAGGTACGTTTCCG
>Ga0265780_10001389_pt1 | contig 34133 bp, 33 predicted proteins | sample P1T30metagenome_FD_192432 | JGI IMG/M metagenome (GOLD analysis project Ga0265780, IMG submission 192432) | Plant litter microbial communities from East Loma Ridge, Irvine, California - P1 T30 | ecosystem: Environmental > Terrestrial > Plant litter > Unclassified | place: USA: California...
TCAGCGCCGACCTCGATCCCCTCACCTTCCTGCAATCAATTACCGCCGCGCTGCACTCATACCTAGGCGTCACGGGCGCCGCTATTCCGCTGGACGTTATGAAGATTGAGGGGCGGGATGTGTGGGTTAGATGTCAGATGGGGGATGAGAGGGGTTTGAGGGCGGGGGTAGGGGAGTGGGTTGGGGCAATGGGGGGTGGGAAGGTGGGGTTGAGGGTTATTGGTGGTGGGGATGGAGGGGAGGGGGTGTTTGGGGGGTGAATTGAAGATGGGAGCGGGACAAAAGGATGGGGCACAGCACATGAGGAGTATTCGAGAAGACTGGGAAAGGGAAAGAAGGAATGCGGTCATGAGAATAACGTTGGGATAAGGACGACGGCGAGTAGAGTGTTGAGATACCGCAGACAGAGGGCTAGTCAGCATCGGCCAGGGCATGGAATACGATTGAAGAAGCTCAGGCCTGGAGTTTTTGTGAAGAAGAAAGGCATTGGTCGATGGGTGCACACACCGCGGTCAAAGTCCAATGCGTGTTGAAAGCGCCGGTTTAGAGATGCTATTATCTGAGGATGAGCAAGGCTGCATTCTGAGTTCCGGCGAGAAGATTGACACGAATGGAATGTTCATCGAGATAGACCATTACTCAAGAGTCCACATCTCATCTAAGCCATTTCACATACCCACGACCGCAGAATCGATCTCTCATATGCCAGTGATATATCAAAAGGCCTCCATGACTAGATCAAGTTCCCCATCCCAATCTAAGCAACCTTTCCATGCACCGCTTCCTCAACCCAAACTCAATGCCATCCAGGCGGCGGCGCACCACCCTGACCCCCATACCCACCCGGCGGTCCATAGCTCCCCTGCTGCTGCGGCGGAGGTGGGTACTGTTGACCCGGGTAACCGCCCTGTCCCTGGTTTCCGCCTGGGTGTCCGCCACCATACTACATTCATTAGCATACATCCATCTCACAAGTTTCCCATTACGACATCTTACCTGATTATGCTGGTGGTTATCGTAGTTCCCCGGACCACCGTGATATCCCTGCGCCGGCCCACCATAGCCAGCCTGCTGTCCGTATCCGCCTGGAGGCGGACTGCCGTAGCCTTGCTGGCCGCTCTGTCCGCCGAAGCCGGCTTGCGAGCCGTAGCCCGAGTGCTGTTGTTGGCCGTGGGGTGCGCCGTAACCTCCCTGTTGAGGAGCGCTGTACTGTCCTTGGCCGGGTGCGGGCGAGGAGTAGCTGCTGTGGCCTGGCTGCTGGCCGCTGGGGTTGTAGGACGTTGGGGGCGCGGTGCCGGTATAGGAGCCGCCGGTTGCGGCGGAGGAGTTGTGGCTGTAGCCGTAGTCGCCGCTGCTGGAGGGCTTGTTGTGCTTCATGTTGTTAGTGTCTTTATATCGACCGCGAAGGATGAAGGACGCACCGATCCGCCTCCCATGACGCCTCCGAGCAGTCCACCAAGACCACTGCCAGACGAGCCGTGGCCTGAACTGCTGCCGTGTTGTCCAGACGAGCCGTGGCTCTGCTTTCCACCACCAAGTAGCGAGCCTGCCAACTGACCCACGAGGTTTCCGCCGCCGCCATGTCCACTGCTGCCGTGTCCGCTACTGCCGCCGTGGCTCTGGTTGCCTCCACCGAGTAGTGAGCCGGCGAGCTGGCCGACGAGGTTGCTTGATCCGCTACCATGTCCGCTACTCTGCTTGTTGCCGCCCATGAGCGCATTCATAGCGAAGCCCTGCTTATGTCAGTCTATATCCTCAACACCGATGCTTCTGTGATGCATACTCCAAGTCCTCCAGCCCGGTCGGTCGACTCGCCATGTTGGCCGCCCATGCCCCGGGTGCCATCACTGCTGTCGGGCGCACTGTACGGATTCGCGTTCTGTGCGGGTGTGCTGTGGCTCGAGCCGCCGCCGATGGGGGCTTCGCTTGTGGGCAGGTCCCATTGTGAGACGCCCGTGCTGATCTGGACGTAGTAGTACTTTCGCGAGCTGGGGCTGTTAGATGGAGATAGATATGGCGGGGCAGGCGCGCTGATGGCGCGGGGGAGGCACGCACGAGTCGTCCCACTGGGCTATCCAGCCGGCGGGCAGCTTTGGCAGTGTTGGGTCGGTTGGACCAGAGTCGGGCGAAACGGGCGGTTGTGGGGGAGTGGGCGCAGCCATGTTGGAGGAGGGGGATGTGGTGTCTGCGGGTGACTGATGCTGATGCGGCGGCGGCGGGGTAGAGGAACACAAACTAGTAATGGGAAAGGCTGGAGATGGGATGAGATTGGGCGCGAGAGGGTGGATGGGGCGCGGAGACTTGCAGAGGGCTTAAATGGAAGAGGTCGCCAGGTCAGAGCATGGAGCCATGAATGCGCAGCAGTCCTGGGTTAGCCCTGTTATGAGTCGAGTGCTGCGATTGCGACGTCAGACCCTTTGTGGCGGTGCACTTGACTTTCAGCTGCCTCTGTTTCTGCCGACTCGCGCTGCCCGAAGATGAAGTAAGCCGTTTTTGTATTCATTCAAGTTCGTGGGCTCAGTGTTACAGTAAGGATACTGCCCATCTGGCTATGTAGCCTCATGCTTTCATGTGTTGCAGCCCAACTGCCGAGCCCAAGTAAGTCCACCAAGTGTTGATACACAAGCACTGATACAGAATCATAATAGTCCAGCCCAATCCAACCTAGTACTGCAAGAGTGAGACATAATCCACTTTCCCAAGGACGCCAAAAATAACACATCATCACCAAGCATAACCGCCCTCTTCTTCGTAGTCGTTGTTACCGTTCCACTCTTCATCGCCGCTGGGTTCGGCGTCGAGGAAGTCTGCTTCTCCATAAATCTCCTCGCGTGGCCGAAAGTTGTCGATGCGGAAGAGCACCGTGTGGCACCGGCCTTGCACAAAGCGAACCTGCGCCTCGCCTGAGATCTCCTCGTCAGAACCCGTCTCAGTCTCCCTCTCTTCGCCGGACGACTCGTCGTAGACATGCGCTCGGATGCGCGAGCGCAGGCGTGTTGAGCCCCATTTGTCGTCTTGCTTTTGCTTGCGCCTATTCAGCAATGGCGCGTCGCTGTCGCTGTCGCTCCCGTGGTTGTTGCTCTCGGCCTGCGGTTGTTCTTTGTTCTTGGAGACATCCAGACTGTTGTCAATGAGAGAATCGTTCTTCTCCGTCTCTGGCTCAACCTCGGTATCCGTTGCTTTCCACTCTCTATAGGCTCTCAGCGAGACGAGGTGTGGGTTTGGAGCGTTGCACTTCTGTGCAAATACCTCTCGAAACTGATCGGTCCATTTCCTCCTAAATTCGGCCCGTTGTCGCCAATCAGTATCGACCATCGCGATGATGATGATCTCTCGCAGTGATGGAAGCTCCTCCGCCGCGTCAATCAACGAACCGAAGAAGTTGGTAGCCGCAGTTGAGTTCCATTTACGAAGGTACTCCAGATCGATGCTGCGCAGGGTAGACGGCCACGTGGGTGTCTCCGTCTCGCCCAGAAGACTTTCGTATAGTGGCTCATTGTCAGAAGACATCTCGAGGGAGCTATAGTACGTGGTGTCCATCCGCAATACCTCCAACCTCGGGCAGGACTGCTTGAGATCGACTAAAAAGGACAGGTCCAGAGACTGATTGTGGTTCAACACCAGGTCTTCCAAGAGGGAACCGTGGGTAGCCAGGAAGGCTTGTAACGAGTCGGAGAGTAGCTCGCCACAATTCGTAATGTGGAGGCTCACCAGGTTTGTGGGGAGTAGAGGAAGCAGGCGATCGCTGACGATGCCGCAAGTCTCAAAAGATAAGGCTTTGAGGTTTGGCAATGCAGCCAGAGCCGAAGCTACGAGTTCTTCAGTTGTGGGCTGGCCTTCGACGTCCTCTCGCTCATCGCGATCCTCACGTATCTCGACTGGGTGAAATTTGGTCAAGAAAAGCTCGCGCAATGACTGGAAAGCTGCATCGCCGTGTATGTCCTTCATCCAGAGTGGTCCTTGGCTGCAAAACTTACTGTTCCATCGCCAACTCCGTATTCGCAAGTCACTCTGACGCAAAGCGTCAAATAGCTCTGGCGGATAGACCCAACGACGAATACGACGCGTCCTTCCACGGAAGGGCGGTCGGTCAACTGGGTCGAATATGTCAATTCCGCGTAGGGTCGTCAAGGAACGTATCAAGGCTGCAAGATCAGCAATACTGTTGTGATGATCCGTCAGCGCCAACATCTGCGTGGCATCCAGCTCTAGACGCTTCACCATGACTCGTGGGTCCTCCTTCGCATCAGCTGGGGGTGATATCAGATGATGTACCAGATCTTTGCGCGTCTGTTTCATGGCGAAGATTGGTGGGGTACGGTACAGCGCCGTGAGGGCAGGCTTTGTGAAGGCAGAGCATACGCGTGCCACCTGGGCAAGCCAATGAATGGATGTCGTAGGCTTCATGTTCTCATCGCGCAGCGGATGTGAGGCGTAGACGAACACCTGTAATAGCACATGGTATGGCAGGGACGCCCATGCTGGTTGATGTCCGTCAGTGGGTATGGTGGGTGCAGTCGAAGTAGTTTTGAGCGGCTCGTTGGGCTTCAGAACTGAACCCAGGATCAGTTTCCGCGGTGACCTGTTCTTCTGCTTGACCGGCCGTGGTGAGGGTGCGCTCTTCTTTACAGGCTTCTCCCGTGGCGCCTCATCCTCTGACACCTCGAAGTCCCCATCAGGGTCCTCGCTGTCTTCGTCTGTGCTGACATCCTTGTATGACACTTTCTGGCGCTCGCGGTGGCGCGTACTCCGTGCATCAGTCGACGGGCGTCGTATGGCGGCTGGAGACGTTCGTGCGCTTCGAGGCTCTCGGCGCCTGGCCGAGTGTCGAGAGGGTGCAGGCCGCTTCCGACGTATGCGTTCTTCGTGCTCCGAGTTCTCCGAGAGACTGTCTTCGCTGCTGGCCTCCTTATATGACACCGCACCCCTCTTGCGCTTCAAGATTCCAGCCATGACGCACCAACGGCTGCTCGCATGAACAGTCTAGTGTAGTGAGCAGTGATGTAGTGGCGGTCGTGGATGCCACAAATGTGCATGGTCGGGTCGCGGATGTCCAAGATATCTATAGCGCAGGCGACCGTACATGCGCCGGGCGGGTGGGAGTGAGAGTTCGTGATGGGAACAAAGATGAATGCCTTAGTGATTGCGACGAACGCCACGAATGACGCCACTGCACGGACTACACGCTAGCGGGCAGACGCCAAGTCATGTGACGTCCTTCCACGTGCACTGTCATTATGCGGGTGCCCTTGCTCAAGAAGGCAAGACGTAACTGTTACCCGACTTCACCTGCAGCAGAGTACTAAGTGATAGAGTGGATATCACTGCAGCTCGACGCCTCGCTCGCCTTCGTGATTGCTCCTTCCTCAGCAAAGCGAAAACATCAACAACAAACAATCACCAGCCAGACTCAGACCCATTCCTGCCACCCGCGACACCCAATCTCTTAACAACTGACCCAGCCTCCATCGACGCGTCGAATTTCCCGCACGACAGCTTTTTGGGCGACGCTTCACACTGTGCAACGAAATCCGTGATCTTGGCCCTACCGGAAGTCTGAACGTCTCGCATGATACAACTCCTCGGCCTGCGAATAGCCAATGCGCGCATAAGGCGCTCCCATATCTCTTTTGAGAATTGATGCAAGTTCGATAGTGCATCTTTGCTTTCAGGCAGCTCAGTCGCTCTAGCATGCAACTGGAACAGTAAAAGGTATGTCAAGCATCTCCGACAAACCTGAAAACACAGCTAATCGGTTCTGTAGAGCATGATCGCGCGGCGAGAAAGATTTTCTGGAAACATATTACTATATGACTACCTGTCGGCGAAACGCGCGCCGACTTTTCTGAACAGGAATCTCACCCGTGCTCTAAGGATCCACCAGCATCTTTCAAAATACGGGAGCTTACGTGATTTCACCGGAGAAGACCATCGTTCACGCCTTTCATGGGAACCTCCTTCATGGGACCAGCTGGACGATATGATGAATCAGAGCAATGTGCACGGCTCATTCGTATTGGAAATTCACAGCATTCAGCCTGTGCGCAAAGTCGCAGCGCAACGCGAGCGGAATCCCGCTCGAAAAAACAGAGTCTTGTGGCGAAGCAAAGGCGTTCTACAAGTGTCAGTTTTTGAGTCGGGATCAGATCTTCCGTGCTTCAGTTCCCCAGCTCAGGAGATTACGCTCAAACAAGTGGCCAACGACAACGATCAGAACTTAGTGGTGGAAGCCGACAGTGTCATGATCAAGCCGCAGGCCTTTGGTACCGCAGGGATCCAATCTACAGGGACATACCGACTCAGTATAGGCATGACCGTGGACTCACAAGATGACGCTGCCAATGTGTACCAGAGTTTCACTACACAGGTCATCGATGCCAACAATTGTTCGACTCGGTTTACAACATCATTCGAGAACATGCTCGAATGCCCAAATGGCAGGGAAATTTTGTCATTTCGGGACTACAAGACTGGGCTTGCTTTTGGCCTTGAAGTCTCCATGCACTGGAGAGTGGCTAAAGAAGTGTCGATTCTCGCAGCTCACAATGCAAGTTTACGAGCAATGGCACTGCCAAACTCCTACCCGTCTCCACCTCCCGATTCCAGGTCAAGTCCGCCAGCTTTAAAGCTAGTCTTCGTCTATGCGAACGAAAAGCTTGAACGGACAGAACTCGTCTGCCCCCATGAAGGTTGTCAGAAGCGGAAAGTAAAGGACGTTGATGGTCTCCGTCTACATCTGGACTTCTGGCATGACTACTTCAGGTACAGGGCGAGGCTGGAGACGCGCGATGTCAACCGGCGGCATGAAACCTGGATCTTCGAAAGCGAAGTAGCTGACCACAGATCCGAGCAGCGGGCGAGTGCGAGGGCGGATGAGCCCATGGATATTCAACACATAGCGCCATGCCAACCTTTCAATCAGAGCAGATATCTAAATGAGGGCAACACGGAGTTCCAGAGAGAAACGAGACAAGGGGGGCGACCTCCTGCGCAACGACCCATATTGCCATCGATACCAATGTCGAGTGTGCCGTTGCCACCACGGCGGAAGCCCCCTGACGTCGTGGCAGACATGACTCCACGAGAGAAACTGAGACATCCCGTACCTCAAGCACCCGCGGGCACTACATTTATCAGAGCTCAAAGCAGACGACCACTGCGAACCGGCGAATTTATTTATGAAAGTGACGACGAAGTGGAGGACACGTGGATTCAGCTACGAAAAATCGCCGAGTTCAACAAAGACGAAAGCCTGCCGAACAATGTCAAGCAGTTCCTCACGGTGTTTGACCAGCACATGTGGGAGGAGCATGTTGAGACCGACTTCCACGTCACCGACTCAATCACCCGGTTCTCTCGAGACAAGGGAGCATGGATTTGGCAAGAAGACGTGTTCGACCTTTTCAAGCAGAAGCTGGACGAGCTTCTCGAAGACCAACTTATCCTCAAGAAGGTGTATGACTCGTACCTGGAGATTGTACACTGCCAGAAGCACAAAGCCGACAATAGGCAAGCAAACGAGCTCTCACAACAACTAGCCAAGCTTGGTGTCGATGCAATACCACGCAGTAAGGGGAAAGGCAAAGCGAAGGTCACAGAGACGGGAAACTTGACTCCCGTCACCGCTGATTCTGACGGAGACCTGGAAATGCGAGAGATCGTCTTGAACACAGAGCGGAAGGAGTTGCCTGTCGATGTCGACTCAGAGGAGGATCCGCCGTACGATCTGTGTATATGCGGACTCGATGCGCAAGTCGCACGTGCACAGATCGATTGCTCTAGCATGGTAAGCAAAAAGCAAGATCGTATTGAACATTGAGCTAACAGCACCAGGACTGCATTCGACGACACTTCCACTACGACTGCGTGAAGGAGCGGTGGAAAATCAAACAAGATCTTCGTGCCCTCAGAAAGACACGCTGGACTTGTGGAACGTGCAAGCTCCCACAAGCCTGAGAATACGTGCATGGCTACTTTGTTTGATTTCACATTCATCAAAAGCTAGGGGTTGAAGGCGCGCGTTATGAACCGGCATATCAGAGGGTTCTCTTATTCACTATTACTTCTTTGACATTGATACCACTCCAGCGGGCATTGGTTGCGCAAAACCATTGGCGGTTATTTATCTTTCTTACGGAGCACTGCGGTTAGCAAAATACATGGTGCATTATTTGGTACTACGCAATATCGCAAGCGCTTGCCTACTTTCGAAGTATATTGCTGCTATTAACCTGTGCGGTAACCGGGCTACGTCGGGCGTTAACACTGCCCATCTAAGCGATCACGACTGTTTAATGCGCATGGTATATGTCACAAGCCGACGTCGTCGTCCGTGGACGTTAATCATTGGCCGTCGAGGTTGTTCAGAGAAATGCGAGGTAAGGACCGGGGGCTGCGTATAGCCATGCAAAATCATTAGGTCTTAACCCGGCGCATATGGAACATAGCACATATGATTTTCAGGCACGGAAGTATAGAGCTATGTGTGTTACGAGGCGATCATAGCAGAGGGGTTTTATCATTTTAGTCAACGTCACTTTATCTCGTTTCGGGCGTAACGTAATGGATGAAGAGATGCTTCAAGTTTTCACATGTGAGCGAAAACAACTAACTTATAGGTCAAGATTCAACATGTTGCGGCAGACAAGGACTCAAGTCCATTCAGCATATCACTTTGCAAGAGAAGCCTCTTGTGGTGATTCGGTGCTATGTTCGCTCGTAGCTGACATCTAGCAGCAAAGCAGTAAACGCATGAAAGAATGATCGCATGGCATGTCGCTATATCATACAGTTAATCTTCTGCGCAGCCATTCAGCGTAGTCAGATCCAGCGGAAACACATGGTCCCTGCGTCGTGAGGACAAGTGAACAGGGAATATGGAAGCACCTCCCAACCAGTCCTCATCGCGAAACAAATGCCCAGACAAAAAGAGCATTCATTGGCAATTACATAGCTCCAACCATAAATACACACCTGCACCCCAGAAACTCGCATGTCACTCGCAAGCAAGCGGCACGCAATGCCGAAACATCAACGTCTGTTCCTGGCGCGAGCGTGCGTTGCCACAGCGACGTTTAGCTTATCCGTCGTATTTGTGAAGGTGGAGGCATTATTTTGCGGGTAAGTTGGTTGGGTAGCAAGGAGAATTTGTGTTGTTGAGAAGAGGGATATGCACGGGGGCCGATGCGTGCATGCGTTGGCGTCATGTAGGTAGAGCAGAGCCGCCCCCTTTTGTGCGCGTGGGTGTGTGCTGACGAGCGAGCGAGCGGAGCACGGACATGCAGCTCGAGTCATTTTGTCGAAGTCGGAATTCGGATCGTGGGAGGTGAGCCAATTGCTTTCTGCACATTGAGTCTGGAATGTTGATGGAGAAATCTGATGTTGCGCGCTTAGGTATTTTGCACGGCTGGGGAATGTCATGCCCCCCCTGCGTCAGCCGATGATAAATACATGTACAAAGCCAGAGAGGGGCGTGAAACAAGAACCGTTACTTGTGTCGCCGCTCCAAGGCTCTTGACAGTCCCGATGCGGGCGCTGAACCAAACTTTGCCTGCCCTTCCTGGCCGACTTGCAGGAACGGGTACTGCTGTGGATCCTGGAATCAGTGGACAGCAGGCGATCAAACGTATCGGAGGATTTCGTGTAACATGGTGCCGAACATGACGAAAATGATGTATGTACTTCGCTTCAAGGTTTGCGGTGCGGGGTTGATTGGCTGTTGTCTGTTTCGATTCGAACTATTTTCGATACTAAGAGGTATTTTTGTACAGAGGCCGTTATGCAGATGAAATCGAAAGAATATGCGCAAGCTATAGTACATGATTGTGGGGCGGACGTGACAGTCCATAGGTAGCCCAAATATCGAAGAAAAAGATGGTTTTGAAACAAGCGATTCTGCGACTTTTCTTTCCATCGGAACATCGTTGGAATATTGATAGTAAGACATTAGGTGATTTTGGCTCGTCACATCTCAAACTTTCGTAAATCGGCGTGGAAAGAGAGTATACAGTGTTGGATCAACGAAGAAGGATATTCGCGACATAATGTAGCAAAAACAGAGAGCGTCTCTAGTAAAATCAAAACGTTTGAACGTGAAGTGACTCTCGTATCAACATAGGAAAAGCGCGCATAAGTAGTTCGGTAGCGGGCCGCGAAAATGTGACTGCAAAGCGCAGAGCATTACCTCCATAATATCCGTAATGAAGAGTCGTGAAAGTGCGTCAGTGGTGTTCGTTGACAGAACGCGTTCAAATCAGGATTACCGCCGTGAGTGCTTTTGTGGGGGACGTAGGAAAACGTGTGGTCATATGCCAACCGTGTCTTTGAACGAATGGGGTGTCGTGGTCCGTGGTTGCGTCGTCTCTTCGACGCCTTCCATGCGGGTGTCTCTATCTCGTAAATCGCTGGACGAAGGCAGGGGCGCGGAAATGGGGGTGTATGAAGCGAATGTAGGGTTGCGATGAGGGTCTCCGGTGCCGTAGGCGAGTGGTGACTCCATCTCGCTATGGGGTCGTGGGGGCATGTCCAATTCCAAGGGCTGGGGTCGCGTGCGCCGCCTCTTGCCTGATGATGATTCTGGCGCTTCTTCTGGCTGCATTTGTCGCTGGGGAGTCATGGTGGACATCATGGGCCCGGGAGCGGATTGCGGAGGTGTACGTTCGTGAGGTCGTGACTCTGAGCCCTGGGGCGATGGCTCTGGTGGCGCCGTGATTGAGACTCTTCCTCTGCGAGGTGGCGGATAGACCTCACCACGCGCTGCCGCCTCTTGTGCCCTTTGCTGCGCCTCTGCCTTTGTAGGCCTTCCTCGCTTCTTCTTGTTCGCAGGTTCGCCTGTTGGTGTCATGGCGGATGCATAAGCAGGGCCGCTTTGGATGTAATCTCCCGGGTACGTCTGAGGCGGTCGGGGTTGTAGTAGGCGACCTATGGGCGTGGCGCTTTCTTGGAACGAGCGCTTCTTAGAGGCTTCGGGACCCGTGTACATGATAGGATGAGCACCCGTGGCGGTCATTGGTGGGCGTTGGTATTGAGAGTAGTTCCCTGCCAAATTCTCGTAGGCGACTTGACTTGAGCGAATCGAACGTCCTAGTAGACAAGACAGTCAATACCAAATGCAGTCAAAGTGTCTACTTGCCGTGGTGGGGGAGTGTGGTAGCAAGACTTACCGGGAGGGAGTGCCATGTCGTTCCATCTTGGCTGGATCTGCGACTCTCGAATAAAATTGAAGAGCACGTGAGAAGGTACTTGTGCAGCCTTGATCATTTCGGCGAGCAGGTATACCTTTTCATGTTCGGCCCATGGAATCTCGCGATTCTCCATGTCGTGGTATCGTTATGGAACAGCCCAGGGCGGGCGATAAGAAGTTATGGTGAAGCAAAATCCTGGATAACATGCAAGAATGCACAGATTGGGACACTATGGTTGCAGGCGCGTCGCGCGCGCTTGCCTCGAGGTCGGTACAAAAGAGAGGTATAGAAGCGAACGGGGTGTTGTGCGAAACGAATGTGAGCATCAAGACGGCATTCCTCGGCGAGCTCTGAAAATGACCATGTTCACCGGTCGAACGTGACAAGAAGGGAAGTGAGCAGAGCAGAGCAGCAGCAGAACACTGAAGCTGCTGGGTGTCTAAGGAGAAAGGCCAGCTGCAGACGGGAGGGCCAAATCTAAGTCCGCATTAGCCTGCCTTGAGGGCGCGGGATGCCAGACGCACGCCCCCATTGCAGTACATTCCATACAAGGGTGTTGGAACTACTGGCTTCCGTTGCGCGGACTACACTTCGTACCGGACGACGTACGTTATGACGCCGAGAAACAGAATCCGCCAGAGGAGCTGCGCAACGGTGTTTTGCGCGACATGGACGCTTCTCCAATCGCTGAGCTGGGGTCCCATAGCCAGCCGTCTCACCAGCATGCGGTCGATGCAGCTGTTTTTCTCATAGCGCGAAACAATCGTTCTTGCGTCCGGCTGCCGTGCCCGGCCAGATTTGTTTCGACTGAGACCCGTTCCACGAAAGCGCGGGCGCAACGGGCCTAGCGCCTGATCTGATGGGGCCTTTGGATGGCGCGTTTGGGAATCCCTGTCTGTCGTTCAACGGTTCACATCCTGCGATGGTATTCTTTGAGTGGATTCGAGTTTACATGTCAGAGGACCGCGAAGAGCTGTTACTGGCTTGTTATACTTGTCGCGCTGCTGCATCGCCACGTTGCACCAGTAACGTCTACGACTAGGAGGCTACTTCACCGTATGCCGATCATAACAAGAGCCTCGAGCGAGCGGGCCGTTTCATCCCGTCATCCTCCACAAACTAGCGTCTGACCAATCGCCATCCTCAAGGCGATCGCGTCATCATCTCGAGACTTCTTTTGGTGTTACACACAGCTTCGCGAGGTCTTCTAGCCTGCGACATGGAAGACAGATGCCAAAGCGAGCCTTCTACCGCCAATAATTCAACCTTGGAAGGCTGAAGGATCGCCGCTAGCTGCCGAGCCGCTCGTGTTTTGGACATCTCACATTGTCGCGGTGCAAGACAAGCAAGCGGTTTACAATCCATTCCACTCCTCCGTCGTGTTGGAGCCCTGTCGTCCTGTCGCAGTTCACTCCGCCGTGGAGATAGAACGGAAGCGCTCCCTTCATAGCCGCCCATTCTACGGGGTGCAGCGCGCTAGATCAACATGGCTAACTCGTGACATGCACATATTCGTCTCGTATCTGATCTACCGGACGAGCGCAGCTTCAAGTGTCGCTGCTGCGGGATGATTCGCAAGCAGTTTCCAGAGTTTGGTCATTCATGTCTTGCGTTTGGAATTTGCCAGGCTCAGCGCCTGTCGAGGTACATCCTGCGTCGGTTCCTTACCATGGGGCAACGCCTGATACGACGGTGCTCGACCTCCCTGTGTAGTCCTTCAGGACACATGGCCGCCCAAGTCGACTACCAAAAATACGACCTTCGTACCATGAGGTTGCGCAGAAACGCCAAGACGTTTGCTACTGATGGAGAACAGCATGTGGCAGAGTCACGTAGCAACAGCACAGTCATGGCACGAAGGCGAAATGTCACTTGCACATCTTCATCATCTCATCCCCGGTAGCTGGCTTCGCAGAAATGGCTCCATCAACAGCAGTTGTTGTTGTTGGCGACATGATTCGGGTGCGACTAGTGAACCGCGGCTGGCCCGATCTATCTGTAGTCTGCGACATGGATGCTCTCTGCGATTGTCGCTGTCGGCAGTATTGTCGCATCCACGACAACTGGACCCGGTCAAAGTAGAAAGGCTCATCTACTCACACCCGTGTCATACACCATCACAGCTAACGCCACGGCCAACCACCCGACCGAAGTCCTTCGACGAGCGCCCGAGAGCGCTGTCCGCACATGCGCGCCGACTCCTGGGCCATTAGCGGAACAAATACACGAGCCTTCCATACGACATCGAAACTCTTCAGCACGTCGCACTCGTTGTTCCCCGCAATCGATGCGGCTGGAGTGGCTGGTGGCTCTTGGTTGTGCACGCGTGGCGCGGTTGAGAAGACGGTGAACTCGCTGCTGGGGACCTGTGGCGACGGCAGACGAAGCGTTCTCTGCGCTTGATCTCGCAGGAGAAGACTTTTCTTGTGTCTTTGTGCAGCGCAGGGGCGCTCTGGAGTATGAGGCAGCAGCGCGTTATTGTGCATGTCTAGGAAACCCCCCATTCGAAAACGCTTAGCGTCTTCATACTCATTTCTTCACCTCCAGCGGCCCGTCCTCGCACCCTTCTCCCATGCCGGCCAGTGAAGTAGAAGCCGTGATGGAGCCCGAAATGCAGAAGATGAGCGAGATGAAGCTGGAGGAGGTCGAGGCAGAGGTCAAGGCAGAGGCAGACGGCTCCGCTCCGGACGCGCCTGCCACCTCCACCCAGGTAAAGCTCGAACGCGCCTTGACGAACCCCTCAACACCGCTCTCCGCAGCCGACTCCCAGCCGCATTCGCATTTACACTCACGCTCGCGGTCACCCATGGTCAAGAAGCAGCCCTCCGCCTCGGCGTCGCCCACCGAAGACGCCGTGGGCGGCGACATCACCCTCATCGCCGAGCCTGGACAGCGGCCCAAGCTGTCGCGCGCGGCCTCGCAGAAAGTGGTCCACCGCCCGCCGCCGCTCTACAACGACCTCCCCGACTCCACCGAAGATGCCAAGCAGACCTTCGTGGTGCTGCCCGAATGCACCTATGCGAATAAGCACATTGGCACGACCGACCCTGCGCTGGAGTGCGACTGCGGCGAAGAATGGGACACGGTCAACCGCGTCAACAATGCCTGCGGCGACGACTCGGACTGCATCAACCGCGCCACCAAGATGGAGTGCGTGGCCGACGGGTGCAGCTGCGGTCGCAAGTGCCAGAATCAGCGCTTTCTGAGGAAGCAGTACGGCGATGTGTCAGTCATCAAGACGGACAAGAAGGGCTTTGGCCTCCGTGCGAACAAGACCATGTGGCCCGGCGAGTTCGTCTTCGAGTACATTGGGGAGGTCATCGACGAGCGGACCTTTCGCCGTCGCATGATCCAGTACGATGACGAGGGGATCAAGCATTTCTACTTCATGTCTCTGACCAAGGGTGAATTTGTCGACGCGACTAAGAAGGGCAACCTCGGCAGATTCTGCAACCACTCGTGCAACCCCAATTGCGTCGTCGACAAGTGGGTCGTGGGCGACAAGCTGCGCATGGGCATTTTTGTGTCGCGCGAAATCAAGGCAGGCGAAGAGCTCGTCTTCAACTATAACGTCGACCGGTACGGTGCTGATCCGCAACCCTGCTACTGCGGCGAGCCGAACTGCACCGGCTACATCGGAGGCAAGACTCAATCGGATAATGCCACGAAGCTCTCGCACGCGACAATTGAGGCGCTCGGCATCGACGACGGCGATGGTTGGGACACAGCCGTCGCCAAGAAGCCGCGCAAGAAGAAGGTTAGCGAAGACGACGAAGAGTACATCAACGACCTACAGCCAAAGTCACTCGAAGACGATGGCGTTCCCAAGGTCATGGCTGCTCTGCGGCAATGCACCGAGAAATGGATTGCTGTCAAGCTTCTTAGCCGTGTCCAGCAAACTGACAATGAGCGCGTTGGCCATCGGATAATACGTATGCACGGTTACGAGACGCTCAAAAAAACCCTGTCAACTTTCATGGACGACTTCAATGTGGTGAACCAGGTCCTCGACATTCTTCACAAACTTCCGCGCATCACACGGAACAAGATTCAAGACTCCAAGATTGAGGAAGTGGTCGAACAGCTAAAGACATGTGGCGACGAGAAGGTGCAGGAATCGGCAAACAGCTTGCTGGAAGCTTGGAGCAAACTGGAGGTTGCCTACCGAATACCCCGTATGAAGCGAGATCCCAACGCCAGCGCGCCAGCTCGCACAGACAACCACTTTGAGCGCCGCGAGAAGGGTCGAGAGCGATCAAGATCCAGGTCAAAATCTCCTTCCTTGATTGCGCCCAAAGGTCCAGCGTCAACAGCCATTCCCTCGGGCCCACGCGGTGTCATGAATGCTCCAAGAGGACCTAGTGGGTTCTTCAACAGCCCTCGTCCCGTAATCCGACCTCGACCCTTCAACCCTCTTCCCCCCGGCTGGTTCCAAGCGACTGCAGAGAACGGATCCGTCTACTTCTACAATTCCACCGGTGTGACGCAGTGGCAACGACCATCCCAGCCCGCGAGCCAGCCACCTCCACCACCGCCAAAAGCCAAGACTGATACGCAACTCTTGCAAGACATTATTTCCAGTATCACGTCTAGCGCAACACCCACTCGAAACTCGGCCTCTACAACTCCCCAGCCAGCCGCTGAGGACACAAAAGAGAAGAAGTCGCGGAGTGAAAAGTGGCGAAACTTGCCTCCTGAGAAGCAGGAAAAGATTTACGAAGCGACTGTAAGTTCTATCGCATCCTTCAATGCCCGAGTAATACTGACCAGCAAAGCTCTCACCCCACGTCATGATCGTAGCAGCTCACTACCGCAAGAAGATGGAGAAGGACGACCTCAAGCGACTCTCCAAAGAAGTCGCGAAAAAGCTCGTCCGAGGTGACTACAAGTCTGGACGCGTCAAGGACCCGACCGCCAAGCTCAGTTCCAAGCACGAAAAGACCGTGAAGAAATACGTCAAGGAGTTTATGGATAAGGCTGTAAAGAAGAAGGAGGAGCGCGACAGACAAAAGGCTGCGCGCAGTGCGGACGGCAAGGCTGATCCGGTGCCCGAGTCTCCCACGATTCCTGACATTGAGGAAGTCGAGTGGGATGATGATATGATGGATCTTCAGAATGACAACGAGGAATCGCCTGCGGAATCATCTGAGCTCAAGCGCAAGCGCGAAGGAGACGAAGATCCAAGTTCGCCTAAGAAGACACGAACAGCAACCGACGAGTTACCGCCGCCACCTCCTCCACCTCCCATGGCCGCAACGAATGGCAACGGCACACCGGCAGGACTAGAGAATGGACATGGTTCGACGAATGGGTCGAATTGAGCGAAGTTGAAATACGACATTGGCGTTTCGAAAAGTGAAGCTGCTTTGGCGATTGGAGCCGCATTAGTACATCATATTCGTGTAATTCACACTGGGATTTAGGTCTCTCTATTAGCTTCAGCATACTGTATAATGTTCGTGGCGCACGGCTTGAGAGGTGGCTGGATGTACTTGGATTGGACATGAAGGGTTCTTGACGATCGGTAGAACGAGCGACCACCCCAAAGTTTCAAACACAGCAAATGCTACGCAGTCTACAAAAATCTAAGGGGCTTTATCATTAGGGCATGCGCTCAAGAGTTCGAGGTGTGGTGCATGTCGATTTTCCTGAGTGAAGGGAGTAACAACCAGATGACCAATTTTTCAAAAAGCCACACTATCACGTACGATCACAACAAAATTTACGATGCCACGACAACAGACAGAGTTACTATCCATGTTAACAGAATGTGTTTTTCGACAACAGTTGGGGCGGTCATTCTTGATTTCGCTCAGTATCCTTTGTTCCCAACCACCACCACATCGCAGTCCAAGACTTCCCCTTTCACACAAAGAAATTCGTCGGATCCGGCAACGGCTGGAATACCTTTAGCTTACCGATTCACTTCGTCTTCTCGAAATGAAACAATTGTGCCCGCCGCACCCGCCCTGGGCACTGCACCCACACATAGCATTTCACCTGTCCCGGCTACACTGCTTGTTCACTAGGGAGACCTGAACCTGGATATACGCATTTTGCCCACGTCTAAGAGGTGTTTTGTGGAACTACTGAGGTTTGGAGCAACTTTTAAGCATAGTGCAACGAGGGCATACGCGCTCTTGATAACGACATGGCGGATTCAAGCACTTCCCAACATACCGTCTCCCTATCGCGCAAAACAGAAATCCTCACGAAATGCCTCTTCGATGGCCCCGACCTCCCCGAGATCCTCACACAGCTTGCCCAACTCCTATCCATGTTAACCGGCACCGCAGCGCTCACAACCAGCCTATACTTCTTCTTCCAGAAGCATCGTCAAGACCGCGCCACAACACGCCTGGCAATCTTCCACGTCATTCTCATGATCGAGAACCTTCCCGACCTGGAGACACGTCTTCAACACCCGGCATCCCTCATCGAATACGTAAACGCGGAAGTGATGCGCACGATGAGCAAACACCTCGATGCGACTCAGACGGAAACGGTTAAGATGGAGGTGAAGCGTAAAGTGTGGGAGTGTCTTGAGGAGCGGCTTGAATCTGCGGCGAAGCGTCCTCGGACTGCTGGTAGGACTGGAGCACAGCTGAAGCGTCATTCTGCGAAACGGGCTTCTCGACGGGCGCGAGGTGCTGCGCGTGTCCGCGAACCCTCGCCGCCAATGTCGCCGCTTGGCTCATCCGATCTCGATGTGGAGTCATTCACCGATGAGGACTCAGATATTGATATGCTGGACGGAGAGCAAGCGGCTAGCACCGTTCAGCCTGCACCGGCACCTGAGCCTGAACGCGAACCTGAACCGACACCCGAACCTGCCTTTGGACCTCTTCACCTCTCCTTCGAGCCACAAGCATATGTCACTCTCTCCCCTCACACAATCGCCCGCACGTTCCAGAACCAAGCCGTACATCCTGCGCTCCCGCCCCTGAGCATTCATAAATCTGCCTTCGACCCCTCCACTGAACAAGTCAACTCTTCGTTCTTTTCTCACGGTAAACGAAGCTCGATGTCTAACCTCAACACCGGCCGGGAACGCACGAACGCACACCTATTCACTGAGTCTAAGCTTGGCGGACGGAGCATGTACAAGATGTCTACTTCGGAGGAGAACTCTGGGGAAGAGGAGGGAGCGAGCGGCGCGCGCGGCAAGGGACCACTTCTTACGACTTCTTCGCCGTACGTGGGTCGGAGCATGTATAAGGCTCCCACGCTTGAAACGGAACTCTCATCACCAGCGCGATCCGCTCACGGCAAGACTTCGCTCCTAAGCCCCGTCACTCCACCCTCTATCCCTCAGTCTTCACCGGCGAGCCAGAACACATACAAATCCCCCCTCAGCAGCCCCGCATCCGAAAAGGAGATTCCTCAACCTACATCCGCACCACGCACCAAGATGAGCGGCTACGGACTAGAATACTCCGACCCCGAGCTGTATACTCCCGATGCATCACCCATCTCGTCCAAGAATTTCTCACCTACCACTGCGAAGACTATGTCCCCGTCCATGAAGCGTGTGAGCATGCTTCAGGAAGCTACCATGCGCGCATTCGATCCCACGGCTATCGGTAACGCTCCGTACAAGCCTATCTTCGATCGTGATTTCACGCCAGGTATTCTTGGTAAGATGCCTATCTCCCTGTCCCGTAACGTCGTTGCGTCTCGAATGCCGCTCAACGTACTGGTAGGCACAACGCAGACCGTTAATAATGGGACGTGGCTTGGTCACATGAAGGAAAGTTCCTCGCCACAAGGTACGCAGGATTACCGCGTCCCCGCGAGCCAAAAAATGTACATAGGCATCGACAGCGATCGCGAGGAGCGCCAGAATCTCCACGAATTCTTCAAACAGCCCAAGAAGAAAGCGGCCGTTGTTCCACCCCTGGACTGGCCTTCGCCCATCATGATGTATTCATCGTCCTCTTCGTCGTCGTCGGATGATGCGAGCGTGGACATGAACTACATTCCCTCGCCAGTAAGCATCGGCTCGCCACCGTCTGCGCAGTCTATTTCTCCTGTCCTGCCGTCGCCAGTTCATTCGCACGCCGAAGTACGGGTGGGAATGGATATGGATATGGATTACGTTCCGTCGACGCCGATTATTGATTCGCCTGCACGATCGATTTCGCCTGCGGTACCTGAAGAAGAGGTTGAGATGTTGCTGGCTGAAGCGCAAAAGCTGCTTGCGCCTCAAAAAGCTTCACCAAAGCCCGCGACGAAGCGTGGACCTGGACGTCCGCGTAAAGTTCGAGTTGACCCTGAGACGCCGAAGCAGCCCAAGAAGCGCGGGCGTCCGCGGAAGGGTGAGGTGCGGTTGAATACGTTGCCGGTGGAGACGCCGGAGCGTAGGAGTGAGCGGAAGAACAAGTATGGGGGGACGTTTAAGGGGTTGTAGAGTAGGGGGTTGGAATGGGTATGGTGCGTTGGTAGTAAGGGGGCTGGAGATCTTTGAGAAACCTTGTGCTTGGGATATGTGATGTGGTGGTATGGGTTGGAGATGGAGTGTGTATGTGTGTGTGTATCATGGAGGAAGTACCATGTTCACTACTATGATGAGTTTCGCATCAATGTGATCGCCTTCCGTGACTTGGGCAATATGTTTTACATGCACATTCTCCGGGTCCACAGCCTGTGAACTCTGCAAGTTCTCAGCGCCATGACTCTCAAACACTTTCATCAACTTGATTTGCAACATATCGTCTGCCTCTAACGTCCAAGCGAATAACGCAGGCGTCGAAATTTCTGGCGCGTGCGACGCATCAAAGCCTACCGCCATTGAAGTACGTCTTGTGGATAAATGACCTGGCATTGACTGATGAACGCCATGCGCACAGAAGAAAAGGGGACATGTTGAGATGAAGTTAAAGGTGTCTAGCTCGAAATATTCGCAATGACGTCGCGGTCCATCGACGCGACGCGACTGAGCTTTCCCCACACCAAAACCCCACCATGCTTCATTGACCCACGCAACGCGACAATCTGCCTGCATTGCGGCCAAAATGCGGTTCAAGGCGAGGATACAGAATATCAACACGTTCTCGAGTACGACCCAATTTTCAGATCCGCGACTGCAACTAACCAAGTGCAGAGCTCGCTGCATCGCTCAATTCGCTCGGGCCCACCGCATGGCTTAAGCTGAGCGAAGAGCAGGTATGCTTCACAGTGATTCCAGATAAAGGGACGCAGGCATGGGCGTGAGTTGGTCGTACACCAGTTGTGATCCGTCTAACCACTTTCAGTGCCCTTCTAGTTGTAAGCACGCTCTTCGTCTTGTGTGACTGGATTGTCTAATGCAGTGTTTCAGGACGCTATATTCGAGAGCATCAGCGTGCAGTCGGCTGCAGGAAATGTCATTAACCTCCAAGTGCCCCTCAGTGCGCTGAGTCGCGCCATCAAATCCGCCGTGACCGCGACATCAGCGACCATCCGCCTCACCAAGAAGGACAACATTCCCGTGCTCGCCCTCACGATTGCCACCACCACCTTCTCCACCACCAACAGCGCACTTCCCACAAGGAACGATGACTGGGACGCGCCTTCTTTTGACGATGGAGGCAGCCGAGAAACCATCATCACGCAGGAGATTCCCGTCAAAGTGCTTGCCCCAGAGACTGTAGCGCATCTACACGAGCCGGTATATCGCGAGCCGGACGTGCACATCATGCTTCCGCCTCTGATGCAGCTCAAGAGCATCAGCGACAGATTCACCAAGCTGGCACTTGCAGATGCCAAGGGCGGAAGCTCGACATCAACCACCCGCCTGGAATTAGCGGCAAATATGCACGGCTGTCTGAAGATGAGTGTGCGATCAGATGCCATGAGCATCTCGTCTGTATGGACCGACCTCACCAACCCAGACTTGGACCCAAACGAGAACGGAGGTGAAGCCGGTATCGCTGTTCACCCCAGCACACGTATGAAGCAGTTAGGCAGTGCCGATGGCCGCAGCGAGGAAGGATGGGCTTTGGTGAGGATTGATGCCCGGGACTGGGGTAGGGTTATGAGCGTGGGTCGGCTCGGAGGCAGAGTGATTGCATGTATGTGAATATACTGAAGAGTGAGCCACCCAGCATATACTGACATGAGCTAGGCTTCTCCCACGAGCATGCCCTGATTCTTTATGTATACCTCTCCAACGAGAACAGCGAGGCCGAATCGGTCATCACGGTATGTCATCTGCAAAGAAATGGGTATTGATGGAGCTGACGATCTTGCAGTACTTCATCAGCTCATACAGCGCATAGTACAGTGTTGTCGTTACGCCCTATACCCACGATTTATGATACGGAGATCTTCCTCAACAAACAGGCACTCCAAAGTTTTCAATGTCATACTTACACCAACATCATTCGTTCTGATCCCAGCTTCAATTCAAGAGGCTTTTCCCCTCCAAGCATAAGACTGAGAAGCTGACAGGATAGAAAGCGGACTTGGGTTCAGAGTGATTGCTGACATGGCGCCTGCGAGGCTTCTTGGAGGTACGTGCTCTGAGCACATGAGGCATCTCGAGAACTCGACGCTCATGACTCTCGGACACCAAGTTCGTGAGATAGGAGTTCGGAACGTTCCTTACACATGGACTCAAAGATAAGGCTCAGACTGGGTGATCCCTGCTTGAGTTGCGCTTCACCTCCCAAAACCCAGAATAGCCGGTATTCCCGGCTAGCCTTGCCGAACACGTCCGCCTACAACGTAGCCGCTAAATCTTTCACCGCAACATAATCTCCTGAAATACAACTTTAGTCTATACAGCTGTCAGAGCTTTCAGCATTCCGCAAGTCATTAACAGCCGTCTTTCTCAGCGTTAGTATGGTCGGTCGCACAAGTTTCCCATATTACTCACGTTCCGAACACCCGAACGTCTGAGCGTTTCGGGGTCGCATCCCTGTGTCAATCTCTGGTACACGTAATTCCGCATCATTTCTGAGAATCATGGGCTGATTGTGCGGCCTTTTCGCGCTCATAATGTTTCGCGTCTATATATCCTGGTTTCCAGCCACTTGCTCCGTTTTTCCTTCATTTCCTCAGCCACCTTTCAACATTCACGACATGCTGCCTTGGAATCGTATTAGATGGGCGGAAACAATGTTGTCGTAAATGATGCGCCGATGAAGACACGGCGTGTCCATTTCTTCCGCCGTGTAGCACCTTTCGTCCGCGGGTTTCGTGGTCGAAAAGATGGAAAGAGCGAAGTGACAGAGCATGCGTGCAAAGGCCCAACCGTACTACACAACCTTCTTCCGATACTTGAACCATTTCTACTCTTCCAGCCGAAGCTGCTATACCTTGAGGACCGGATCCTAGGACGTGAACGGGCACCTCGATCGGATGACTCTCACAAGGTACCTTCGAGCACTGATGAGTTAAAGAGATGGAGTAAAGATGCAGCAATGCCCTGCGACTGCGACCAATGCGCGCCTTGGCTCTATCAGTTCGATTCGGAAGGCTCACATGGCTTGATACGACGCCAATGCCCTATCGTCAAGCAGAAAGCACGCGGTTTTCAGGCTCGGCATAGACCCACGGAACCACGACCCGAGCTACATCTGCGACTGTACGGCGAATACGAAGCAATGCGTCTCGTTCGGTACCACATCGACTGGCTCGATAAAAATTACTTACACCAAGCAACGCAGGACAACACCAACGTCCAACAACTCAAAAGTTTATTGCAACTCTGGGAACCCCATCTCACTAGCCACGACATGCGCGAATCGATGTCACGCGCACAACACCTAGACCTCATCTCCCTCCTCAACAAGCTCTTCTTCTTCAACGCAATCCCACCCCACCGCAACGCCATCTCAGACGGCTTTTCCTATCTCCCCTCCACTCAGCAATCTTGCTTTGGCATCGCAACCTTCAACCCCCTAATCGGCACACAACTGCTACTCCACCCAACACTCTACCGGCACCACGGCGACCCATCAGACCCCAACATACGCTGGCGCAGCCGCCTCGGCACGATACTGCACGAGCTCTGTCACGCGTACTTGAAAGCGTATACGTGCCGGTCGTGTCCGATGCACGATCGATGTATTGGAGAGCGCGGACATGGGCGCGCGTGGCAGCTGCTGGCGGCGAAGATGGAAGAGGTGGCTACGAGGATGTTGGATGGGTTTGTGGATATGGGGAGGTATCAGAGCTTGTTGCACGATTTTGAGGGGCATGGGAGGGTGCCGAGTGGGCATGATTTGGAGGTTTTGAGGTTTGGCACGCGGTGGAGGGATAGTGATGAAGCTGAAAAAGTGCGAGGAAGAGAGGATTGAAAATTCTTATCGGAGAGAACAGTGAAGAGATTGGAAATCAGACTTTGAAGTCCGTTCGCACCACACCGCACCTAGCACATTTCGAACACAGCGCGCAATCAACGCACTCGACCACCGCCCACCGACCAACACCCGCGCACTGATTACCAGGCACAGCATCCAGGCATCTCGAACCCTCGAGAGTTGAGAGGTGGCGTAGTGATGACGGGCGGTGGCTCAGTTGGCTCGTGCAAGACATTGGGGCATCCTAAGCGTGATCGCCAGATACTGAGACATGGCGTGACCCGGGGCGTTCAGGCGCCGCTGTCACGAAGCGCAGTAGACTTGGGCGCGTGTATTGTAATCGTAATGCGGTACGGGCCGTTGGAGTGAGACGGGCTGCACACCAGACTTTGGGTCTCTGGTTGATGGCGGGAAGTGGCAGAGGTTGTATGCGACAGCCATTGTTTACGATGTTTCGTGGTACTGGTAAAGTGCTTGCTGTAAGCTTGGATGAAATAGCAGGAATACACACATACCACTGGCTGGACGCTTTGTATAATTTCTTCGATTCATCGTGGAGAGTAAGTTATACCTTGATGAGAAGATGGCAATGCTTGCTTTGCTACTACGATATTAAACCGCCATCAAGTCGCGATACTCAATTCCCATCACTTGTAGGGAAGGTTCCATGATTCCCACTGATGTTCAGCCTCTCATACGAAGGCGCTCGTATTCTCCGAGTCACGAACTTTGGCGTTCAGCGTGTCTTGAAGGTTGACACAATGGAAAGCAGCACCTTCGTACTTTGCCGCCCTTCCCACTCAAAGTAAGTGTGACTGCGCACACGTCCTGACGTTTTTCGCGACGCGTAACGTCCGCGTCTACCAACCGTATAGTTCTACTCAAATAAGTCGACATGTACGCATATGACGATTGGCTGCGCCGCTTCGACAAATCACGCACGACGCTCTCCTGAGCTCTCTTCTCCCAAAGAAGTTTATACCCGACAATGACGGCGCTGACCATTCACCTCTCTGCACAGCCTCGCCACGGAACTTTCTCGCGTCGATCGTTAAGCCTTGCAAAAAGCGCACTCCGGAAGCAGCGGATCGGTCGTCCCGGACGATCGATCGTCCGATCAGTTCACAATCTGCGAGATCGGTCACTGCAACGACGCATGATCATGAATGCGCGAGAAGCATGAGTCGAACTTGCATGCAGCATGGTGTGTCCTTTCAGCGCCACCCACAGCAGGCAGCAATGCGCCAGAAATTGCGCAAAATCACGGATGTGGCCGATAGATTTGTAGCACATGGCACGGCTTTCGATACAGTATGTCGGAATCAAATGTTGCGTCATGGTGTTGTACAGAGGCTGAAGGAGGGTCCAGCAAGCGAGGGGTGAACACATGTTCGGCGATGCAACCAGCCTCGTGTTGAGGAAACGTTGACGAGGCTGTGTTGTGTGGCTAGTGAAGATACGCCCGATGCTTTGTGAGATGGTATTCTATGTTGAGGACTTCGGTGATCGATGCGACACTCCAATAAGCACATTTTCGTCCATAGTAGCACACTCGGTCTGCGATAGGAAGTTCGATCCAATCTTCTCGCTGCGTCTCGACACACTGCGATTTCAAAGCGATCCCTCTCTTACCCGCGAAATCCAATCCCAATCCAGCACCTTCCGTTCCGGCCCCAAAATAACCCAAACGCAGACCTTATCATGACAAAACAACCCCAAAGCAGACCAGCAGGCCTCCAGCTATTCTTACGCAAAGTCAGCACGCCCGCTATCCAATGAGCGTCTGCTTCAGCTGTGAACGTCAAGCGCCTTGCCTATTCGGTAAAGTAGCTGACTTGAAACGTGCGGCGCAGTCAGCCCTATTTCGCGCTTGTCGCGGCTACAGCTATTTCGGGCTGCACGTGGAACTGCTGATGTGGGATGGGAAAGGGTGTTCCTGCAGCGGAATGGGTGGAGTGTGTAGCCCTGTTGTCGGGAATGCGGCGCGAAGATGGGCGCTTCGGATCTTTTGTTGGAGCGGTTGCAGAATCGATGCGGTTGTGTATCGTGAAGATACTGTCCATCGTTTTAAGCATGCATCGCTTGCGCAGGGGCGATATTGATCTCTGGCGCTGTATGTACGAAAGTGCTCGCTCGCATCTATTGTGTCAGCATTCAGGACACACTGGACGTCAGAGTTGTTGACTCAATACTACGAAGCTCGTCGTAGGGCTCTAGAGAACGAGTGGAGGGTCACGGGCACGTTTGTCTGACAAGGCATCATTCCTGCACTGTATTCTCCTCATCTGTATTCTCTAGGCACTGGCAGTGCCGGCTTTCAAGATGTAGGTAGATCAGGGGTTTCGTCTGTCGTGCTCCAATCGATGACCCATTTCCACGACATCGGGTTGAAGGAGCGCATGGTGCAGGCATTGAGCTCGTGGCCATCCTGTCGCTTGTGTAGTACCAACGTGGCTTGACATCGCTTTCGACCCGGTTGTAATGGAACGTGAGGAATTTGCGGACATGTATTGGTCAAGTCTCAGTAGCCCTTTTCTGTAGATGTAATCGAGCAAGGTATACTGATTGGTGGTTTGACTTAGAGGCCTTCGATTGGGCGTTGTGGAGGACGGGGGCGTTTGGCCGTTCCCCGATAATTGATTGGGGTTGTCAAGTTCGGACCGTGCCACTGGCAGGGGTAAATGGTAAATTTACGACCACCAAAGCAACCTGTACATGAAGAGACACGTGTGCCACTCATTATTGCCAGTGAACATCCATCTCGATGCAATCGCCTACTGGCGCTTTGCTCGGACAGCAAGCGAATCCATACAGCAGTCGTGAATACACATTTTCGACCATGGGGCGAGTGCTCGAAGCGAGGTCTGCAAGTCCTTGTCAACGATCCGACGATGAGATGCTCCCGACTTGGTGTTTTGGCAGTGGGAGCTATGCCCTTTCTGAGCCGTTTCGATTGCGCACAGTTGCGACATGTGTGTACTCAGGTAGAGATGACAGCTGGACCATATGCGCTGAACACGACAGCATCCATTACCCAGCCTATGGAATGCAGCACAAGTCGGCGATATTATGAGTCCGATGTTGGTCTTCGGTACTTCTTACCATATATCAGGCACCAACGGTGTGGCACTCGCTCAGGTGGAGAGTTCGTCGATTACGAGCTGGCTTGCGGCTCAACGCTTCGCCCTGCGCCATGTCCACTGCAAGCCTTTGAGACCGCGTGAAAAGGTACTCTGGACATCTGATTGGCTCGCTGTCCAGAGTTTCAAGCCTTTGTTGCGGCCTCCAATCTGCCACACTGTGCTGTAACGTCGTCCGAAGAGGTAGTTCGCACATGGCCCAAGGCATCTCACAGGCACAACATGGCCCTCCACGGATTGTCCTCCATTTGGCAACCGAATGTTCCCAGATCGCGATGAGGCGAGTCGCACTGCGATAATTGAGTCTATACTTGTCGAGTCCAAACAGCATGCCGACGGCCAACGGCTCTCCCGTCGCCTTGTCGGAAGCGGCAGCAAAAGGCGAGTCGCTCGCCAAATGCGAATCGCGATTGTAACGACCCCTGCGACTTGCACAGGTACCGCTATTCGTGGGTTGAGATGCTTGCACTGATGATGCTGTGTATGACTGTATCGTGCATTTCTCTCGCCAGCCAATGGGCATTCAGCGAGCGCTTGTCAGAGAAAGATTCCTGCCTGGTCTCCCCCACGCGGTTAACAACTCGGTGTGCGTGTCTCGTGTGCGTAAAAAGACGCGTGGTAGAAGAGGAATGCGTCTCTGACTGAGGGAGGCAGGTAGACACCTCATGGACCGGCAGACACCGGATTGTTCTCTTTCGCCTATTTCCTCGAGTCCATGAGGCCTGTAAGAGCGCATCCGCCAATTGCAGTGCAAAAGTGGTGTTTCCCACCAGCACCACCACAGTACATTTGCGCGGTTGATGGCCCCTGCGCGCTACCTAATTGTCCGTGCATCCCTTCCCAGCTTGGACGTTCGTCACTGCCACCTGCCGCACACACAGACCACGACTTATTCTAGTCTTCCTCCCACCATTCCGTCGCGTTACTCGCCGGACGCTGCGCAGTGCGCCCGTTGCAGGCCAGGATGACTAGATGCCCTGGCCAAGGCGACCGTTCCGGCTTTGTGGTTCGCTAGTGGAGATGGGTGAGGATGAGGGCGAATGTCCTTTAAAAGACGTTTGGATGCCTGGTATGAGCATAGTCACGAAAACGTACACTACACGCCTTCTTTTCTTAGCGTCTTTTTATTCGCCTGTAGAGTCTCTGTGTTTCATATAACTCGTCCGCTTCTCTCCTTGAGTCAGCGCATCTTTCTCGGTCATCGCTTCTTCACTCTTCGATTTGCGTCTTCGGCTTTCAGTCGGGTACTTTTGTCAGATACCGATTTGACTGCTATAGACAAGAGGACATTGCCACTTCGCAGCATCATATCGACATTTCAATACTCCATATCGACAATACATACTCAATGGGACGTGGTGGATACAACTAAGCCCCTCACCAATACCAACATCCTCACCTTCAAAGAACGAACTACTCGCCAAGGGGCACATTACAAAAAAACAATACAAACACATTACACCGCCAACATGGGCCGTGGAGGATACAACTAAAAGCGCCAGCGGACCATCCCGCAATCCGCCGCCCATCACCGCACCATACACTAAATCATCGTCGCCACCGCTTCCACCAGCAATCCTGCTACTCCAAGACGTGCTTGATCGACAACACTTCCGACTGACCACGACGATAGCAGCCAGTCGTCATGTCCTCTCAAACTCACAACCACCCATGGCCAACATCGAGAACACTGCGCAAGCAACGCACCGAGCGATGGCGAACAACAGCACGACCACGAGCCCCGAACCGACGCATCTTCTAGTACCTCCCTTCTTTTTCTCAGGCTTAAGCCGGGGATTCGTATCGCTACTCTCTTCTTCCTCTTTTCTTGGCACATCTCCCATTTCATTCTTGTTTGGCGGCTGTATCAACATTTACTTGTACTATCTATCTTTCTTTCCTATTGTTTTCTTGTTTCTTTTCAGACAGCGACGGAGTTATCTGGGTTGCAGACACGGATATGGAATCACGGCATGGGAAATCGGCGTTATAGACAATGGGATGGATGCCTCTTCACTGAGCTAGCGGGAACGGAAAGGGCACATTAGAGCTTGGAGTCATTTCGGCGTTTAGACCGGGACGGTCTTTCTTGATTTTGGATTCACGTCTTCGAATTGAGCTGGCAGGTACCAGTTTTCCGACAGATACATAGATAGTTATCCCTACAGAACAGATACCCTGGCGGTATCTATCCTCAAATCGACCCAATCTACACACAAATCTACCTCCTATTCAACTCTCCCTTTTCCTTCTATCATTTCCGCCCCCTCGCAACATGCTCCCGCCTCAACCGACACTGTTCGTGCGTGCACGAGAGCGTTATTTCCCAACGCAAAATCTACAACGCACAGACTCGTCAGCAGGCCGTTTGAACCTTCCCTCGAGCTTCCAGAAGGAAAAGTGCAGCGCAGTATAACGTGAGACGGGCAACAAGTTGCGGGTATGACTGCTGAGCCGTGCGTGTATCGATTTCATGTTCATGTCCCAAAGGGGTTGTGGCTTGGCTGCGCAGACTTGGGGGCGGAAAAATGTTGGTTGCGAAAATCACGAATGCAATGTACTGGGAACGTGAAGAGAGAGAGAGGGTGACTTACTTCTCGAATACCACGCCAAGCACTTCTTCAACATCACCACTATCTCCACGGCCGGTAATCCTAGCCAGCGCCTCAGCAGCAGAGCGCAGCGACTCTGCAGCCACAACGATATCGACGAAGTCATCGACATCGACATCCACGTAGTCATCTTCAGCGGCCTCTGCGACTGCCTCTAGGCTGACGGCCCCCAAAAACGTGTCTAGGTGCCCGAGGCAGTCGATCAGGAGTGTGCGCTGCCGCTCGGTTGCGCCCAGAGATTCCTGCCAGATTCCGGGGTTCGGGTCCGAGTCTGGGACGAGCGCGGAGGTAATGTCTTTAAAGGTGGTGAGTAGGATGTTGAGGAACGAGCGGATGTGACCGGGGTCTGTTGCTGTGGTGGAAATAGGGGCGTTGCAGGAGATGAAGGCGATGCGGTTGGAGGATATACCAAGCGCGGCCTGGACTTTCGTTTTCCATGCATCTCGCACACTATCAGCGTCGTCGAGTTGATCGACCTTGTTTATAGCTACGACGATGTTGATGCCGTTATGCACACACTCCTTCGCCGTCTCCAGAACTTCGGGATCCAACTCGGTTGTGGCGTCATGGACGACGATCAGGACGTCGGATTCCAACGCTCGCTGCTTAGCGCGCTTGATTCCCTCCTGCTCGATCGTGCCCACAACATCGCCCGGAATAACGCCCGCTCTACGCAGGCCAGCCATGTCTCCAATCTTGACCAGCCAGCCGCCCAAGTCGACACCAACTTCGACGACGTCTCTGGTTGTCCCGGCTTCCTGTGAGACAATGGCTGCGTCTCTCCCAACGATGCGGTTGAGCAGGCTGCTCTTTCCCGCGTTAGGCGCCCCGAGCAGGGCCACGTTTATCCCGCTGCGCAAAAGCTCGCCGCGCATGGCGTTGACTATGTGCGCCTCCATGTCGATGCGCAAAGCACGGATCTGCGAGGCGACAGAGACGCCTAGTATGGCGGGCGATTCGTCGAAATGCTGGTCTTCGGAAAAGTCGATCAGGGCCTCGAGTTCGCCTCGCGCTAGGAGGAGGAGCAAGCGCCATTGCTCGTACCGGGCAGCAAGTTGTGATGTCGTTCCGCGAACAGATAGCTTGCGCTGCTGCTCGGTCGAAGCGGAGAGTGTCTCGCCTAGGGCTTCGATCTGTGGCAAGTCCATGCGGTTGTTCGCGAATGCACGACGCGTGAACTCGCCTGGCTCGGCATAACGGACCGAAGGAGGCTGCCGTGAAGATCTTGCAGATGTTTTTACACACTGCGGTATGGCTTCGAGAACAGCGCGCACAATGGCGGGACCACCATGTACGTGGAGCTCCAGCACATCTTCGCCAGTGACTGTGTTCGGCCCGGGAAAGTAGAGCACCAGAGCGCCGGAGTCAAGCAGCGTGTCTGCCGAAGGCGGTTTATGAGGGGTATACAGCTTGCGCAGTGTTGCGTGTCGTGGTGTGGGAAAAAACGCCGAGGGACACAGCGCTCGGTATACTTGGGCGCATTGAGTGCCTGATATGCGGATAACGGCTATGGCAGCTCTTCCAGAAGCCGTCGAGAGAGCATAGATGGTCGGCTCGTCTGATTGAGGTCGTGTCAAGTGGTGCTGGTGACGAGCCAGAATGTGCGAGGCTCGTGATAGGCGCTCATGGCGGCCATGTTGAAGCAGAACGCGTGTTCCTCCAATAAACCTCAATCTGGAGTTATATGAGTTCCACAGAAATGCGCGCGACAGACGTGGGATGGCAGCTCTCATTCCGAGCTGGAAGGTGTCGCATAATGATACTCATTGCAGGCCGCGGCGGTTGGCTCTTTCTCCGCATGGCGCTAGCGTAGATATTTTATTTTTTACACTGCTGCTCACATGCACACCCTACAAGCCAGCAACCTCCACGAATCGCTCCCCACTACTCACACAATAATGGCCTCCGACGACCTCGTATGGTCTATTATCGGAACGGACTTTTGTTCGTTCAAGCTGAAGACCACAAAGGCACGAAGATACACAGCTTCTCGACACTCGCCGTACTAACCTTCACCAGGACCAAACCTTTTGTCGCAACGAAAACAACGTCTCTGGCTACTGCAGTCGCCAAGCATGTCCGCTCGCAAACTCGCGATACGCCACCATCCGCTCGGATCCCGCGACGGGCAGTCTCTTCCTCTACATCAAAGCCATTGAGCGCGCGCATTTGCCGTCCAAGTGGTGGGAGAAGATCAAGCTGCCGAGCAACTACACCAAAGCTCTTGAGCTCGTCGACCAGCACCTCGCCTACTTCCCCAAGTTCCTCGTACACAAGAACAAGCAGCGCCTGACGAGGCTGACACAAGTCAACATCCGCATTCGCAAGCTCGCAAAGGAAGAGGAGCGCTTAGGCGAGCGCCTGGTACCGAGACTGGCGCCCAAGGTGCGGAGGAGGGAGGAGGGCCGCGAGAGGAAGGCGCTGGCTGCTGCCAAGGTTGAGCGCGCTATTGAACGTGTACTCATCGATCGTCTCCGCTCTGGCGCATACGGCGACCGCCCGCTCAACGTCGAGCCGAATGTATGGAAGCGCGTCATGAAGGGTCTCGAGAAGGAAGGCCAAGTTGTGGGAGATCAAGACCTAGACGACGGTATTGAAGACGAAGACGACGAAGTGGAGAACGAGTACGAAATGGAGAACGGCGTCGGCGAGGTGGAATACGTCAGCGACATCGAGGGCGAGTCAGACGACGAGATGGAAGACTTTGAGGACTGGATCGGCGGTCAGAGCCCAGACGAAGGCTCGGGCGGTGACGATGACAGCGACGATGCGAGCGACAGTGCAGAGGACGATGAGGACGAGTCAGCCGATGAGGACACTGAGGCACTCAAGAAGACACTCGCCAACCTCAAGCGGAAGCGACCGGCCGGCCCGCCACCCAAGCCCAAGAAGAAGCCGTCCAAGGACTCCAAAGGCCCCAGACGCGAGATCGAGTACGAGATGGAGCGGGAGCCGCCTGCGAGGGAGGCTATGCGTATATGATACCCTGAGCTTTGTCATACATTGTATCGGTGTTTATTGTTGGCTCGGAGTCAAGGCATGGGGGGCTGTCACAAAACTTTGCGTACATGGCAGACACAATGTACGTTTTCTAGCAGATAACAGAAGCACTGTGCAGTATTTTCTACATTGGACATGCTATCTGCTTCTCCGGAGTTCCTTGTCGAATAATGTCAGACATTGTCAACTCTACACGAAACAATACATTCACCTCGCCCACAATGTCCCACACTTTGTATATCTCCAACCCCCTCCTTCTCTCGGCACATTCCGTCCTCACCTCTCACAGCATGGCTTCTTCAGCATCCACATCAGCCTTGGCCTCAGCCAGCACCTCCCCACCCCTATCCCCATCCCCCTCCACCACCACCTCCAATCCCACCTCCCCCACTTCCTCCCGCCACGCCGCCTCCGTCTGCCTCTTCCGCATGCAAAACACCGAATGGGCTCACGTTCCAGACTCTGAGCAAGTTTCCGGCACTTTCGTCGGCGCGGGCCAAGTACAGTGCAGTGATGTCAAGCATGTAGGTAGAGATGACAGGACGAGGCATGCACGGGGCGTTGGGAAGTTTTATGGGCGCAAGAAGGGGTAGTGCCGAGTAGGGTGGTGGATATGTAGCTGGCTGGCTGGCTGGCTGGTTTTATGACTCTGTCTCACGTGGCTGGAGTTCTTGGGCATTTGGTGTTGTGCCGCGATAGATTGATTGATTGAATTCATTTTTTTGTCTTCTTGGATTTGAGAGTTAGGATTGTTTGTTTGGTTGTTGTGGTGTGATGTTATGTGATACTATGTGGTGTTGTGTATGGATTTAAGTATTAGTTTGGAGGTGGCGGTGTGGAGATGAGTATGTGTAACATGAAGGAGAGAAGTAAATTGTTGATGAGAATTCGAGATCGAATCGTTGCTGCAGACGAGACTCGCGAGTATGCAAACCTTTATCACGAGTTCCAAAATCCTTCCTACACTTGACTGGTTTAGCACACGAATCAACTTGCTTGGCCCATGGGATTCGTTGGGGGTTGAAATCAATAAAGGAGGAGGCAAGTCTCACTACATAGCTAGATCTCCCGCAGCTTGGTTAACAGCTACGTCTGTCAATTAATGCAGTTTTGTTGTTTGGGCCAATAGATACTCGTGGAGGGTCTCTCGTTTCCTGTTGTTCCATGGTCATTCGCCGAGTTGGCCAAATATAGGGAGCGATGCAAGTACAAGTATCTGGTGCGGGAATAATCTCCGAAGATTCCAGTTTGCAAAAGTCAGCATCACACAGTCTGCAGTGAATCCATTATTCAGAAAGTGCGTATCTCGTGTTCAGTTACCATACTGGCTTTACAAGCCAACCGGAGGTTTACGTCTCACGTTCCTGCCGCTCTATCCTCTTGTCGTCGGCGATACCAGACTAGGCAACCCGAATAAGCACTACCAAGCAAGCGGCAACCATTCCGTCTCCACAAGCTTAAGCTTCACAGCCGCCTCAGTTTCCACAGCGTCCATGCCACGGCTTACCCAACACAGGAAGCCGCTCAGCCGCTCTCACTTTTACGCCCGCTATCCGCACTTTCTCCAACACTTCGGCAAATCAGCTTGGTGGACGTTGAAGGGCCACGAGATGTTGTGGGGAGATCAGCATCATCGCTGCCCCACGGGGGCATCGCGTGCGGAGAAGACATGAGCCGCGAACGTCATTGAGAGCGCGCCATGGCACTGGGGTGCGCTTGATGGGATAAGGTTACATTAGGGGCCAGTGGTCTTCTTAAGGGTCAAGCATCGCTTGCTCCGTTGCTTGATTCTTGGTATTACCGACTCTGCTCTTGTCGCGATGAAGAAGTTCTACGGCCTCAGGGGCACAAAGCTCAACATAGCCATTGCAGTCATTGCAGGCACTGACTTTGCTCTGTTCGGATACGGTA